>SKEI01000586.1_pt1 | contig 22995 bp, 23 predicted proteins | sample 4826701 | NCBI WGS metagenome assembly SKEI01 (sample SAMN11008813, study PRJNA524170) | human gut metagenome | biome: Human fecal sample; material: Feces; isolation source: fecal sample from pouch patient p2, p6, p7, p14 | host: Homo sapiens | place: Israel: Tel-Aviv | collected 2016-08-31 | reverse complement strand
TCCTGCTGAGGCTTCAGAAGTCATTCTTTTGTCTCAGCGCTTGGCGCTCAAGTATAATACCACACCCCGGCAATCTTGTCAACACTTTTTGACATCTTTTTTCCAATTTCTTTGCGCGGGGGTAAATGCTCCTGTTTTTCTCCTATTATAATAACCTCCTTTTCTTGACAAGGCGGCGGGTAGAACGTATTATGGAGTCATTCCAGTATCCTGTATTATGTAGCTATACTTATTATATAAAGGAGAAGCACCATGTCCTGTGTCAACATCCGCGGCTGCCGCATCGGGGAGGGCCGCCCCAAGGTCATTCTGCCCATTGTGGAGCGCACCGAAGCTGCTATTCTGGAAAAGGCCGCGCAGTTTTCAACCTTGTCGGCCGATTGTGTGGAATGGCGGGCAGACTGGTTCGAAGGCTTTCAGTCCCCCGCTGCCATTGCCCGCTGCGTACAGAAACTGCGGGTCACCCTGCGGGACAAGCTTCTGCTGGTGACCTTCCGTACCAAGGCAGAGGGCGGCGAGCAGGCGCTCTCCCATAAGGAATACCTTGCCTTTCTGCGCCTGATCCTCGACACTGACTGCGCCGACCTGCTGGACATCGAGTTCTTCACCGCCGGGGCAGACCTGCCCGCACTGATAGAGCAGGCACATTCTGCCGGGGTGGCGGTAGTGTGCTCCAGCCACGATTTTGCCAAAACCCCGCCCCGGGCAGAACTCGTCTCCCGCATGGTACAGATGCAGCAGGCCGAAGCCGACCTGCCCAAGCTGGCCGTAATGCCCCGGTGCCGCACCGATGTACTGGAGCTGCTGGCCGCCACCGTTGAGATGGCCGACCTTCACCCGGAAACACCGGTCATCACCATGAGCATGGGGGCGCTGGGTGCGGTGAGCCGTCTGGCTGGGGAGGCCTTTGGTTCTGCCATGACCTTTGCCAACCCCGGGCAGGCCAGTGCCCCGGGGCAGGTATCGCTGGACATCGTAAATGAAGTGCTGGACGCACTACATTTGTAACCAACAAATCGGAATTCAAGGAGGTTCTGTTATGCGCACGGAGAAGAAATCCCACCGATCCAGGATGGATCCTATTGTTGCTTTAGTTTTGATTTTCGCTGTACTAAAAGTAACAGGATTGATTTCGTGGTCATGGCTATGGGTACTCAGCCCGATTTGGATTACCCTTTTGATTTTCGCTGCTATTTTTTCTTCCATTTTGGTCGGTGGACGAATCGTTAAAGGAAAATGGTAACTTCCAGTTTGTCGCACATCCTGCCTAAAACATAAACCGGAACGATCTTCCCTTTTTCGGGTGGATCGTTCCGGTTTTTATGTTATATTGAAAATCGTTTTATGCCAGCTTGGCTTCCAGACGCTCACGGATGGCCTTGATAAAGCCCTCGCTGTCCACGGCGGTGGGGGTGATGCCCTCTGCCAGACCGCACAGGTCCTTGGTCATGATGCCCTCGTTCAGGGTCTGCAGGCTTGCGGCTTCCAGTGCCTCGCCAAAGTGCACCAGCTCCGGCAGGTTATCCAGCTCGCCGCGCTTCTTGAAGGCGCCGGACCACGCAAAGATGGTAGCCATGGGGTTGGTGGAGGTCTTTTCGCCCTTCAGGTACTTATAATAATGGCGGGTGACGGTGCCGTGGGCGGCCTCGTACTCGTACTTGCCGTCCGGGCTGACCAGCACACTGGTCATCATGGCCAGCGAACCAAAGGCGGTAGAAACCATATCGCTCATCACATCGCCGTCGTAGTTCTTGCAGGCCCAGACAAAGCCGCCCTCGCTGCGGATGACGCGCGCCACGATATCGTCAATCAGGCTGTAAAAATAGGTGATGCCGGCAGCTTCAAACTTTTCCTTGTACTCGGCATCGTAAGTCTCCTGGAAGATATCCTTGAAGGTGTGGTCGTACTTCTTGGAGATGGTGTCCTTTGCGCCGAACCACAGATCCTGCTTCACGTCCAGTGCGTAGTTGAAGCAGCTGCGGGCAAAGCTGCGGATGGAATCGTCCTTGTTGTACTGCCCCTGCAGCACACCGGCACCCTCAAAGTCAAAGACGGTGGCGCGCTGCTGGCTGCCGTCTGCGCCGGTGAACACCAGCTCGGCCTTGCCCGCACCGGGAATGCGGAACTCGGTGCACTTATACACATCGCCGTAGGCGTGGCGGGCGATGGTGATGGGCTTTTTCCAGTTCTTGACCACCGGCTGGATGCTGTCGATCATAATGGGTGCGCGGAACACGGTGCCGTCCAGCACAGCGCGGATGGTGCCGTTGGGGCTCTTCCACATCTCATGCAGCTTGTACTCCTCCACGCGCTGAGCGTTGGGGGTGATGGTGGCACACTTGACCGACACGCCGTACTTCTTGTTGGCGAGGGCGGCATCCATGGTCACCTGATCTGCGGTGGCATCGCGGTTGGGCAAGCCCAGATCGTAGTACTCGGTCTTAAGATCCACAAAGGGGAGGATCAACTCGTCCTTGATCATCTTCCACAAAATGCGGGTCATCTCGTCGCCGTCCATCTCCACCAGCGGGGTCGTCATCTTGATCTTTTCCATAGCAGGGTTCCCTTTCCTCTATTGGTTTTGTATTTTATGCCCCATGCAGGGCGTTCCGGTTATTTGCGGTAGGCGGCTGCCAGCTTTTCAAAGGCGGGCAGGCTGCGCTTTACCTTTTCGGTGTCGATGCAATAGGCAAGGCGCACATAGCCCTTTACCCCAAAGCTGTCGCTGGGCACCAGCAGCAGATCAAATTCCCGGGCTTTCTGGCAGAAGGCGTTGGCGTCCTCTTCCAGTGCCTTGGGGAAGATATAAAAGGTGCCGCCCGGGCGCTCCACTTCAAAGCCCAGTGCGGTGAGTTTTTCGTACAGCAGCTCCATGTTGGTCTGGTAGACCGAAAGGTCGCTGGTCACCTTCTGGCAGCGGCTGACCGCCCGCTGGATGATGCTGGGCGGGCAGTTGTGGCCGGTAAAGCGGGAGATCTGGCTCATCATGTCCACAAGGATGTCCTCGCCCTCGCACCCCGGGCGCACCGCCACATAGCCCAGACGCTCGCCGGGCAGGCTCAGGCTCTTGGAGTAGGAGAAGCAGGTCAGGGTGTGGGGGTAGAACGCCGCCGGGTAAGGCACAGTCTTGCCGTCAAACACGATGTCCCGGTAGGGCTCGTCACTGACCAGAAAGATATTGTGTCCGTACTGGGCGCTTTTTTCGGTCAGAATCGCCGCCATGCGGGTCAGGGTATCGGCAGAGTAGACCACACCGGTGGGGTTGTTGGGGGTGTTGATGAGCACGCAGGTGACCTTTTCGGTCAGCATCTGCGCAAAGGCATCCAGATTGGGCTGGAAGGTGGGCGCCTGCGGCGGCACCACCCGCAGCACTGCGCCGGTGCCCGCCACATAGGGGCCGTACTCCGGGAAGTAAGGCGCAAAGGTCAGCACCTCGTCCCCGGGCTGGGTCACCGCCCGGATGGCATGGGCGATAGCACCCGCCGCGCCGGTTGTGGGGAAGATGTGCTTTTGCGCGTAGGGCAGACCGAAGGTCTCGGTCAGATGCGCCGCCACAGCGGTGCGGAAGCCCGGGTCGCCCTGACTGGGGCAATAGCCGTGCAGGCTTACCGGCTCTTCCTGTGCCAGCAGGGTCTGCATGGCTTCGGTGAACTCCGGCGGGCAGGGCACGCTGGGGTTGCCCAGTGAATAATCGAACACATTCTCGCTGCCGATCTGGGCAGCGCGCTGTCTGCCATACATGAAGGTCTCGCGGATGACGCTTTTGTTGTTCAGCATGGCGCGGTAGGTCTCGTTCAGCATACTACTTTCCCTCTGCTTTCCTTATATCTGCACAGAGCCTGTGCGGCTCCCCCTCATTTATGAGCCGCAGCCGTATAGCTTTGTTCCAACTTGATGATGCAGTTATAGGTGGGATCCTGTTCTTTGATGAACTGCTCCATCTGGGTCAGCAGTTCCACCTTGTCCCCGGCATAACCCGCGGGGAGCACCAGATCGAAAAGCACATTGGTGTGGGTCTTGCCCGGCACGATGCGCAGATCATGCAGCGAAAGCGCCGGGTCCAGCTGGCGCAGCTTTTCGGTCAGGCGGCTGCGCAGCACTCCCACGGCGGCGTCCGAGGTGACGATGGGGTCATAGTGGATGGTCACCATCAGATGGTCGTTTTTCATAAAGTCCCGCTCGATGTTGTCGATCAGGTCGTGCGCTTCCAGCGGGTCCTGCTCGGCGGGCAGCTCCACATGGATGGACGCAAACTGATGGCCGGGGCCGTAGTCGTGCACCATCAGGTCATGTACGCCCAGTACGCCGGGATAACCCATCACGGTCTGTTCGATATGCTCCACCAGATCCTCGCTGGGGCTTTCGCCCAGCAGCGGGCTCAGGGTATCCATCACCAGCCCCCAGCCGGAGATCAGGATGAACACCGCCACGCCTACGCCCATCAGGCCGTCCAGCACGTCCCAGCCGGTCACCCGGCAGAGGATGGCAGCCACCAGCACGGCAGTGGTGCTCAGCACGTCGTTGCGGCTGTCGGCGGCAGTGGCGATGAGGGTCTCGGAGGAAATGATGCGTCCGATGGCGCGGTTGAAGCTGCTCATCCACAGCTTGACCAGAATGGACACCACCAGCACCGCCACGGTCAGCCAGCCGAACTGCACCGGGGTGGGGTGCAACACCTTGGTGACCGATTCCTTCAGCAGGGAGAAGCCGATGCCCAGAATGGTCACGCTGACCACCAGCCCGGCAAGATACTCAAAGCGGGCGTGGCCGTAGGGATGCTCGGCATCCGGTGCCTTGGCGGCCAGCTTGAAGCCCACCAGACTGACGATATTGGAGGAGGCATCCGAAAGGTTGTTCAGTGCATCGGCAGTGATGGCGATAGAGCCGAACAGGGTACCTACCACAAACTTGCCCAGACAGAGCAGGATATTGCACACCATGCCCACCACACTGGCCAGATTGCCGTAGGCGGCACGGACACGGGGATCCTGCGGAGAATTGGGACGGCGTATAAACAGACGAATCAAAAGCTGCGTCATAAAAGCTCCTTTCAGGCTGCGCATTTTCAGCGCACCCAATGTCCTTCTAGTATAGCATTTTACTTTATGGTTTTAAAGGCGTTTCAAAAATTTCATCCCATTACGCCGGATATCAAACCGGGTTGCCGCACAAAAAGCCCCGGCGGCCATGCGGTCGCCGGGGCTTTTCGGAGATTTTGGGACTGTCTGTTCACAGTCTCTTGTAATTAAGGAGGAGTGCTCAGGTTTTTATCACAGGATCGGGCTTTCAAGGTCGCCGGTATCGGCAATGCCGTGCTTCTCGGCGTAGCCGGTCAGCATCAGGGTCAGCGCGCCGTCACCGGTCACGTTGCAGGCGGTGCCGAAGCTGTCCTGCAGGGCGAAGATGGCCAGCATCAGAGCGGTACCGGCGTTGTCGAACATCAGGACGCCGGTGATCAGACCCAGAGAAGCCATGACAGTGCCGCCGGGCACGCCGGGTGCGCCGATGGCGAAGATGCCGAGCAGCAGGCAGAACAGGATCATGGTGCCAACGCTGGGCAGCTTGCCGTACAGGATCTTGGAAACGGTCATGCAGAAGAACACCTCAGTCAGCACAGAGCCGCACAGGTGGATGTTTGCAAACAGGGGGATGCCGAAGCTGACCATGTCCTTACGCAGGACCTTGCTCTTGCGGGCGCACTCCAGCGCCACACCCAGCGTAGCAGCACTGGACATGGTACCGACAGCGGTCAGGTAAGCGGGGCCGTAGTGACGCAGCACCTCCCAGGGATTCTTGCCGGAGTAAGCACCGGCCAGCAGGTACAGCACAGCCAGCCAGATGTAGTGACCGGCCATAACGATGACGATGATCTGCAGGAAGGCGGGCAGCTGATGGGTGATGGTGCCCTCGTAGCTCAGGCCGCAGAAGGTGGCGGCAATGTAGAAGGGCAGAACGGGGATGATGACCTTGCTCACGATGTCCAGCACGATGTTCTGGAACTCGGCCAAAAAGTCGCAGGTCAGCTTGCTGTTGGTCCAGGTAGCAGCCAGACCCACCAGAACGCTCAGCACCAGAGCGCTCATGACGCTCATGATCTGGGGAATGTTCAGCTCAAAGACGACGCCCGGCAGCTCGCGCAGACCGGCAACGTTGTTGTCGATGGACAGGTGAGGGATCAGGCCGTAGCCGGCGCCCATGCTCATGAAGGCTGCGCAGACAGAGGACACATAGGCGATGACGATGGCCACTGCCAGCAGACGGGAGGCGTTTTTGCCCAGCTTTGTAATGGACGGGGCAATGAAGCCGATGATGATCAGCGGCACACAGAAGGTAATGAGCTGACCCATGATGTACTGCAGGGTCACCACAACGCCCATAGTGCTCTCATTGAATATCTGACCAAGGATGATACCAACAAAAATGCCCAGCAAAAGCCGGAAGGGCAGACTATGGAATAGCTTTTTCATAACTTTAGTACCTCTTTCTTTTTCCCCGGAAAGGGGCTGGGTGGGGAGACTTATTCCGTCTCCGGGAGGTGTTTGTTCAGCATCAGATCAAGGATCACGCTGTCGCTGGTGCCGTGGGTGCTCAGGGGGGCAAAGTTGTCCAGCGTATACTCCACATTGTGCTCCACGATGCCGTCGGTGCTCTGCACCCGCACGCCGCGCACACCCATGGCAGCTGCCTGACAGGCAGCGTTGACGCAGGTAGAGATCTTCAGTGCACAGTCGGCCTTTGCGCCGTCGCATACCATGCCGGTGATGTTGCCCACCATGTTCTGGATGGTGCAGCATACCTCATGGTAGCCGCCACCCAGCAGATAGGCAATGCCGCAGGCTGCGCCGGTGGCAGCAACCGTTGCACCACAAAGGTTGCTCAGACGGCCGAATTTAGCCTTGATGCGGATCGCGATCAGGTTGGAAAGGGTCACGGCGCGGAGCATCTTCTCCTCGTCGATGTCCAGCCAGCGGGCAGTTGCCACCACAGGCATGGTAGCCGTGATGCCCTGATTGCCGCTGCCGGAGTTTGCCACCACCGAGACCGGTGCGCCTGCCATGCGGGCGTCCGCACCGGCAGAAGCGATGACCATGGCGTTGGTGGTCAGGTCGCGGGTCATCAGACCCTTGCGGCAGTTCAGCTCCAGATTGCGACCGATAGCAAGGCCGTATTCCTTGGAAAGACCCTCGTTGCTGATAGTCGTGTTCACCTGTACGGCGCTGCGGATGATGTCGATGGGATCGTGCATGGGGTCCAGCTCCTCAGTGCAGTAATCCCAGATGGAGCGGACGGTCAGAAATTCTGCGATCTGCTCCGGGGTCACCACATCGCTGTCCCCTGCTGCGGCGGGGTCGGTGTGCTGCTTGTCCAGCGTAGCTACGCCGTCCTGCTCCACCAGCACCACGTTGGTGTGCAGGTCCCGCACCACCGCGCGTCCGGTGTGGCCGTCAGAAGTTACAAGCACTTCAACGTAGAGCTTCTGCGGCACCTGCGCCACCTCTACCTTGACCTTGCCTGCCTTGACAAGGGCTGCGGCTTCTTCTATCTGCTCCCGGGGCACATAGTTCATGACCTCCAGCAGGTGGACGGGGTCACCGCCTACGGCACCAATGGCGGCGGCGTAATCCATGCCCTGATACGAGGTGCCCGGAATGCCTGCCGACATGGCGTTTTTGATAATGTTGATGCTGGCGCGGACGGTCACGGCCTCTACCCGTGTGCCGCCCGCCTTGCGGAGTGCTGCGCCCGCCTCTGCGGCGGTGAGAGCGACTGCGCCGGGCTCCGTACAGCCGGTGGCCAGCTCCATCTCACTGTTCAGGATGCGAACGAACATCTGTTTATCCATTTGGTTCACCGTTTCTTTTCTTCCCGTGCGGGGGAACTTACTTTACAGCAATGCACTCGATCTCCAGCGGAGCGTCCTTGGGCAGCTTGCCCACCTGCACCGCGCTGCGCGCGGGGTAGGGCTGCGCAAAGTACTCACCGTACACCTTGTTCATCTCTGCAAAATCGTTGATGTCCGCCAGAAACACCGTGGTCTTGACCACATTGGCCAGCGTCATCTTCTGCTGTGCCAGAATGGCCTGGATGTTCTTGAGGGACTGTGCAGTCTGGGCGGCGATGCCTTCCGGGATCAGGCCGGTGGCCGGATCGATGGGCAGCTGCCCGGATACATAGACGGTCTGCCCCGCAGCGATGCCCTGCGAATAGGGTCCGATGGCGGCGGGAGCATTGGGGGTAACGATCACCTGTTTCATCCGATTTTCTCCTTTTCCAGTTGTCGGGAAGGGCTGTCCTTCCCTCGCTGACACTATCCTAACGCAATGAGAATATTTTGTCAATAATATTTTCTTATCACGAGAATAAATTGTCGCGCGTGACAAAAACTCCAGAAAAATGTCATCACTTTGACGAAACAATGGATACAACGCACCTTCTTATTGTAAAAAACTGTCATTTCTGCTATGATAGCAATAGAACACGCGTGAGAATTTTTTCTCACGCGCTCCAGCAGTACAAAAGAGGTGAACGGGATGGATGCAAGACTTGAGCCTTATCGCGTAGTGGTATCTTTTCTGGGGGAGGCGCTGGGCCCGGACTACGAGGTGGTGCTGCACGACCTTACCAGTGAGGACGGCACCATTGTTGCCATCGTCAACAACCACATCAGCGGACGCACCGAGGGTGCGCCCCTTTCCAACATGGCGCTGCGCTTCATTCAGGAGCGGATGTATGAAAAGCAGGATTATCTGGCGGGCTATCAGGGCGCTTCGCAGGCCAAGGGGCGGCTGCGCTCCTCTACCATGTTCATCAAGGATAACGGCCAGCTCATCGGCATGCTCTGCATCAACTTTGATGCCGGCAAGTACAGCCGCATCGCGCAGGAGCTGCTTGCCCTCTGCGGGGCGCACACCGCGCCCTCCTCCACCGGCATCGGAGTGGAGAACTTTGTCAGTTCCCTGCCGGATGCCGTGCAGAATGCCATTGCCGAGGTGACTGGCAGTGCCGGGCTGCCGCCCGACCGGCTGACCATGGAGGAAAAGATCCGCATCGTGGAGTCCTTGCACCACGCGGGCATCTTTTATATGAAGGGCGCCGTCAGCGAGGTCGCCGCCCAGCTGGGCTCCTCGGAGGCTACCATCTACCGCTACCTGAGCAAGCTGAAGTGAGCTGTGAACGAACTGCTCCCTGAAAAAGAAATCGCCCACTTGAGCGAAGAGGGGCAGTATCTTTGTGCCAATTGCCACGGCTATGAACGCCTTTTGAATTGCAAAATGATTTTTCAGTTGCTATACTGGGCTTATCAAAATTTTTTCGGGAGGATGCCGCAGTGACCGCACAGACAATGCAAATTGGGAACAAACCTTGCCGCATTTACGGCGAAGCCCATGCAGAACACCTACTGCTCCAAATGACTGGCGAACACGAGCTGCAAAGCATGGACAGCGAGGTTGCCGCTATTGCACAGAGTGCGCACCACTTTCTGTTTGCGGCCATTCCGGTGGAAAGCTGGAACGATGCACTTTCTCCGTGGAAGTCTCCTGCCGTGTGGGGGAAGCAAGGCTTTGGAGGCAATGCTGCGGAAACCCTGCGCTTTCTGACAGAACAGGTCATTCCCACACTGGAGCAGCAGTTTCCTCTCCCGGAAAACGTCAAAATCATTCTGGGCGGCTACTCACTGGCCGGACTGTTTGCTTTGTGGGCGTCCACCCAGACTGATCTGTTCTACGGTATCGCTGCCGCCTCGCCCTCTGTGTGGTTTCCGGACTGGATGGAGTTTGAACAGCAGCACCCGATACAGGCACAGCGCGTTTATCTAAGCCTTGGCGACAAGGAAGAGCGCACGAAAAACGCTGTCATGGCTGCGGTAGGTGATAACATCCGCACCCTGCACAGCCAGCTTACAGCGCGTGGAGTAGACTGCACCCTTGAATGGAACAGCGGCGGGCATTTCAAAGACGCTGACCTGCGCACGGCGAAAGCCTTTCGGTGGGTGATGGAGGAAAGTCGATGAATATTTTGATCGATGCCGACGGCTGTCCGGTGGTCGACCTGACATTGCAGATTGCAAAGCGGTTTGTCGTTCCGGTCATCATCCTGTGCGACACCGCTCACCAGATCGAGCGGGAAGGTGCGCAGACGCTGGTGTTCGACAAAGGAGCGGACAGCGTGGATTTTGCTCTCGTCAACCGGGTAAAACCGGGAGATGCGGTTGTGACGCAGGACTACGGGCTGGCGAGTATGTGTCTTGCCAAGTGCGCACGAGTGCTGAACCAGAATGGTCTGGAGTACACCGCCGACAATATGGACGCCCTCATGCTGCGACGTTATGAAAACAAAAAGCTCCTCCGTGCCGGAAAGCACCCCAAGGGGAGCCCAAAGCGGACGAAGGAGCAGGATGTCAGGTTTGCGGATACGCTTGAGAAGATTCTGAGCATAAATTATTGATACATATTTTTTGAAGGACGGAGAAATCCGGTTGGATATGCAAAAAAGCACCAGCCTGAGCCGGTGCTTTTTGTTGGCGGAGATGGTGGATATTCTCCCGCGGGCTAAGCAACAGCAACGGGTTGCGTTTGCTGATTTTTCCGCAGCCCCTTGGCAGGGCTTTGAAAAATCAGAACGCTGCCCCAACAACTCCTCCCTGTTTCTGCCACAGGCAGCGGTCGTCGTCGTTGCACTGGGCTGATTGCTTGCGGTCTGCGGACCGTCGCCCTGTTCTCATCCTCACCATCTTAGCCGCAAAAAAAGCACCAGCCTGAGCCGGTGCTTTTTGTTGGCGGAGATGGTGGGATTCGAACCCACGTGCCCGGTTAAGGACAAAACGATTTCGAGTTTTTCCTGTCTCACGGTACTTGGTGGAAGATAGAGGTAATTAGCCCACTTTGCCAGAAGATACGAACCATCGAATTTACGCTCAAAATTTCATCAAAATCCAAAATCACTAGGCTCCATGCGGATTTGAACCCACTTTCCAAAACGCAGAAAAATCTGCCTTTTGGAGAGAATCGGGAGAGATTTTACGCCCTTTGGAGAGAACGGGCGAGAGAGATTCCGGGAGCCAGAATCCATCTATACAATATGTTGCTTCTGACGCTGACAAAATCAAAGCAGCAAAGGATGGATGAACATGAGGACTCTGTTAGAGTGCTATAAAATACTCGAAGAATATCCCAACGGAATGACGAAAGACCAGTTCTATCGCGTTGCCCGCATCAACAAGCAACACGCCAAGTACCTTCTGGATTCCGGCCTCGTTCCGTGTATCAATACAGGAAAGAAAACACGCAAATACCATATTGCGACCCACGACGTGATCACCTACTTGTGCGACCGTGAAGATAACCCCGAAAAGTATAAAGTGCCAATGGGCTTTTATATCGGAAAGAACGGCTGCTCCAAGCGGCACCCGGACAAGCCTGCCACAGAGATCATCCGCTTCAATTTTACAGAGCCAGAAAAAACAGGGCTGTATACCCTATGGGAAAATCTTACGGTTGGATATGATGATCTGCTGACCACCCCGGTAGTTTCGGAACTGACGGGCTACTCTGCACAGAGCATCCAGAGGTGGTGCAATCAGAAGATCCTTGTTGGTTTCAAAATTCGTGGCACGCTGACGATTCCACGGCTTGCAGTCGTTGAGTTTATGTCCGGTGACCGTGCAACGGCTATCGTCCGAAAATCCTCAAAGCACCTTGATTTGCTCCGCACCTATGCACAGGATTGCCATGAAGGTGCAATGACAATTACATATTAAACGAACAGGACTGCTCCACAGCGCAATGTATGTGAGGCAGTCCTGTTTGCTTAGTACCCTTTTCAACGGACGTTGCATTTTACATCTGACAGGAAAGGAGTGATAGTTTTCCACATGAATACACCCATACAGTTGAAAATCCGAGGTCACACCAAATGACGCTGGACTACTTTTATGGTCAGTCGGGCGAGTTGTTCTCCTACTTCCGCATCCCCAAGGCGCTGTTCCAAGACTGCCGTTTCCGGCAGCTCTCCACCGATGCCCGGACGCTGTACGGCATCCTGCTGGACCGCATGAGCCTGTCTGCAAAGAACGGCTGGCTGGACGAGCAGGGGCGGGTGTATATCATCTACACCGTCCGGGAAGTACAGGAATCCCTCTGCTGCGCCGAACACAAGGCGGTCAAGCTGTTCCGGGAGTTGGAGGACATTGACCTCATCGAGCGCAAGCGCCGTGGTCTGGGCAGACCCAGCCTGATCTACGTCAAGGACTTTTCCTCTGGCTTGCCAAAAGCGCAAGTACAGAATTGCCCAAACAGCAATTCTGGTGCTGCCGAAAGCGCAACTCTGGAGCAGCCAAAACCGCAAGTAAATAAGACTGATAAGAATAAAACAGAGTGGAACGATCCTGACCCCATCTATTCCGGGGGCATCCGGGAGCAGCTTGAGGATTATTTTTATCAGGTATTGGAGGTAGAACTTCTGCTCCGGCTCTGCCCGGACGATGAGGACACCATCTATCAGATCGTAGACCTGCTTGTGGACACCTGTTCCACCAAACGCAAGATGTTGCGGATCGCCGGAGATGATAAGCCCACCGAGGTGGTACGCAGTCGGCTGAAAAAGCTGAACGCCGACCACATCCGTTTTGTGCTGGATTCTCTGGCAGAAAACACCGCCCCGGTGCGGAACATGAAGCAGTATCTGCTGGCGATGCTCTACAATGCGCCCACCACCATGAACCTCTACTATCAAAACAAGACGAACCACGACTTTGCGCGTGGTTCACCGAAGGCGGGGTGATGTTATCGCAAAGAAAGCTACGATTATTGCAGTCACCAATCAAAAAGGCGGTGTGGGAAAAAGCACCACCTGTGAAAATTTGGGCATCGGTCTGGCGATGGAGGGCAAGAAAGTCCTGTTAGTGGACACTGATCCACAGGGTTCACTTACCATCAGTATGGGCTGGCAGCAGCCCGATGAACTGCCTACCACCCTTTCCACCCTGATGCAGAAAGCCATGAACGACCAGCCCATCCAGCCCGGCGAGGGCATTCTGCACCACGCAGAGGGCGTTGACCTGATTCCGGCCAACATTGAACTGGCAGGGCTGGAAGTGGCTCTGGTGAACAGCATGAACCGGGAAAAGATGCTGAAACAGGTGCTGGACAGTGCCAAGCGGGAGTACGATTTTATTCTGCTGGACTGTATGCCCTCGCTGGGGATGCTGACGATTAACGCATTGGCGGCGGCAGATGCTGCCCTGATTCCTGTGCAGGCGCAGTACCTTTCCGCAAAAGGTCTGGAACAGCTTTTGCAGACCGTCCAAAAGGTCCGGCGGCAGATCAACCCCAAGCTAAAAATTGAGGGTATCCTGCTGACCATGACCGACAGCCGCACCAACTATGGAAAACAAATCAGCAATCTGATCCGGCAGGCATACGGAAAGCACCTGAAGGTGTTCGAGCAGACCATCCCACGCTCCGTCCGTGCGGCGGAAACCAGTGCGGCAGGCAAAAGCATCTTTGCCTATGACCCCAAGGGCAAGGTGGCAGAAGCCTACAAATCTCTTGCGAAGACTAACTATTAAAAGTCAAGCCCTAAAATGAAAAAATCCGCCAACCATCCGCTGCCCATGACAAACATCATTCAAATGCTGGCCTTGGAGTAGCGAGGGTGACGGAGAGAACAGCAAAGCAAGCCCAGCCAACCCTCGCAAAAACAGAATAGCATTTGAATGCTTCGGTTTGTCAAGGGTTCGCTGCGCCAGCTAAGTTGTTCTTAGGTTTAACTCAGGCTCTGGAGAAAATCAAGTGACGGCAAGATATGCTTTACCGGACTTCTGCAAAGCGTAAATCAGTCGTACGAGTTTCTTTGTGGCATGAGATAGGGCAACATTGTAGTGCTTGCCTTCAGCTTGCTTTTTGGTAAGGTATTCAGTAAAAACAGGATTCCAGTAACAGACGTATTTGGTTGCAGTGTAAAGAGCGTATCGAAGATAACGAGAGCCACGCTTTTCCATGTGTGCATAGCAGTTTGTGAGTTTTCCTGACTGGTATGTGGAGGGAGAACATCCAGCATAAGCCAAAACTTTGTCAGGAGAGTTAAAATTCGAAAAATCCCCTACCTCTGCAAGAATCATCGCAGCAGAATGAAATCCCATTCCGGGAATCGAAAGGATCGGCGGTTTCAATTCATCCATGATTTTCCGAATGGCATCTTCAATTTCATTGATTTCGGAGGTAAGTTCTTGAATGAGCTTAATGGTGTGCTTTAATTCCAAAGACTTAGCAGGCATAACAGAACCAATGGATGTTCTGGCTGCATCTCGGATATGAGTAGCTTTATCTTTTCGGTAATGGCCTCTGGATGTTTTCACGAGAATATTAGCTAATCTGGTCAGATGAGCTTCTGAAATCTGCTTTGCACCGGGATACTCACTGAGAAGTGCGTAGATTGAAGTGCCGTGGATAGACGAAACAAGCTGTTCCAATTCCGGAAACAGGATTGTAACCAATCTGGACACCGACTGCTTTAGTTTAGCGCGTTCCTGAACTTTATCAAATCGGTATCTCGTGAGTGACTTTAGTTCTTCGTTGTGATATGCTGTATCTGTGTAGGACTTGAGGTCTACATCGGACAACAGCATAGTTGCAATCGTTTTTGCATCCACACGATCGGTTTTAGTTTTGCGAAGACTGAGGCTCTTTCGATACAGGTTGGTATGCAGGGGATTTATGACATAGACGGGCAGATCATTGTCAAGAAGAAACCCAAGGATGTTGTAGCTATAATGTCCGGTAGCCTCAAGCCCTACTTTTATTTTGTCTGATTTTTGAGAACAGTCTTGGATTGTTTGTAGCAGACTTTTGAAACCATCCATGTTGTTGGGAATGGTAAAGCAATCGACAAGGGGAGTTCCTTCCGAATCGAGAATGCAACAGTCATGCTTATCTTTGGCAACATCAATTCCGACACAGACCATTTTATACCTCCGTTATATTATTCAATGCTGCTTAGGACCACAGACTTCTTTGCTCTTGTAACCTCGTTCTAAATAAACCGTCTGGCGGTATCTAACTGATTAACATTTCAACAAAGAAGCTGTGGTTGGAGCCTTCGTCAAACCGTCTTTGCGGTAGGAGGTGTTCACCAATCCACAGCATCCCATACAGTGTAGCATACCGCTGGAGAGCGGTCTATAAATACTACTCTTTTATAATACGAGGAGGTGCTGGCGGATGCCGATCGACAGCGGAAACTTAGCTCTGAAAGGGCTAGATGACCTGTTTTCCACCGAGGAAAACCGACAGGAGGAACAGCGGGAGCAGGTGCAGCAGATTCCTATTGATGCGTTGCACCCCTTCACCAACCACCCTTTCAAAGTGCTGGACGATGAAGCCATGACCCGGACGGTGGAGAGCATCGCACAGTACGGTGTGCTGGCTCCGCTGATTGCCCGCCCTCGTCCAGACGGTGACGGCTACGAGATCATCTCCGGGCATCGCCGCCAGTATGCGGCGAAACTTGCCGGGCTGGATGCCCTGCCGGTCATTGTGCGGCAGATGTCGGACGATGCTGCTGTGATATTGATGGTGGATTCCAACCTTCAGCGTGAACACATCCTGCCCAGTGAACGGGCCTTGGCGTACAAGATGAAACTGGATGCCATGCGAAGAACTAGCGGTAGACCGTCAAAAGAAAATGTGTCCCAAATTGGGACACAAAAACGTTCCGACCAAATCATGGCCGAAGAACTTGGTGAAAGCCGCAATCAAATCCAGCGTTTCATCCGCCTGACAAACCTTGTTCCCGAACTGCTGGACATGGTAGACGAAAAGAAAATTTCCTTTAATCCCGCTGTGGAGCTGTCCTATCTGGACGAAAGCCAACAGCGGGATTTTTTAGAAGCCATGGAGGACACCCAGAATGCGCCGTCCCTTTCCCAAGCACAGCAACTGAAAAAGATGGCACAGCAGGGAGAGTTCAGCTACGAAAAAGCCTTTGATGTGATGGGACAGGAGAAAAAGAGCGAGAAAGACACCGTGACCATCAAAAACGAGACCCTGCGGAAGTATTTCCCCCGCAGCTACACGCCCAAACAGATGGAGGAGAAGATCATCCAGCTTCTGGATGCGTGGCAGAAAAAACAGCAGCGCCGCAACGAGCGCTGACCGTAAAGTAAGACCCCATGGGGTCTTTTTTGTTTGCAAAAACTTGGAGGTAACGCCTATGAACAATACGATTCCTTTTCACTCCGCACCCCATGCTCCGCAGATCACGGTGGATGTGAACATCCTGACCATGCTGAAGCAGGCGGCATCCTGTTTGACCGAGGCAGCAGGCAGGGATGTGTACCTTGCCGCTATCGGCCCGGACATGGAGCTGACCATTATCATGGAGGAGGATGCCCCTTCCGTTCTGCCTTGTTTTGACGAGGATGATGCCCTGATCTCCGTGAAGGGCGCGCCGCTGTTTATCAGCTACAATCCGGCGCAGGTCCTCAAGCTGGCAGGCAAGCGGTACCTGACCGGTCCGGTCATCTTCTACCGCACCGATGGGCACAGCACCATCGTACCCCTGACGGTGGAGGATATTTACCGCTTTCAGACCTATCTGGAAAGCCACAGCACCACCCTAATGGCAGATGGGCAGAAGCTGACCTGCATCTGCATCGACTGAGGTGTGAATGGAACAGAATGAAAACACCCTGTCGGTGCTGAAAATTGCGCCGGGACAGCGTCCGCAGCAGGTCGAGATCGATAACGACCTGAAAGCCTTGCAGCAGGCAGTGGGCGGCTCGATTGATGCTGTTTACCCCTTTGCAGACCCGGTGGCTATCATCTGCAATGACGAGGGCAAACTCATGGGTCTGCCGTTGAACCGTGCCCTGCGGGACGAGGACGGGCAGATGTACGACGCCATTGCCGGAACCTTTCTGGTGGTGGGGCTGGGCGAGGATGATTTTGTGTCGCTCTCCCCGGAACTGGCGCAGAAGTATGAGCAGCTTTTTCATCAGTCGGAAGCCTTTCTGAAGCTGGGCAACCGTCTGCTGGTGCTGCCGGTGCCCGATGAACCTCCGGTAGAAAAGCCCCGCACCAAGCCTCCGGCAGAGCATGACCGCTAAAATCCCCCTGCTGCACAGGAGACTAACTATTAAAAGTCAAGCCCCAAAATGAAAAAATCCGCCAACCGACCGCTGCCCCTGACAAACAGCATTCAGATGCTGGAATCAGAGCAGCGAGGGCGACGGAGAGAACAGCAAAGCAAGCCCAGCCAGCCCTCGCACAAACAGGATGGCATTTGAATGCTTCGGTTCGTCAAGGGTTCGCTGCGCCAGCTAAGTTTCTGTTGGAATTAGCTCAGGCTCAGGAGAAAATCATGCAGCTGCAAGATATGCTTTCCCGGATTTCTGTAAGGCATAAATCAACCGAACGAGTTTCTTCATGGCGTGGGACAGGGCAACATTGTAGTGTTTTCCTTCGGCACGTTTTTTGGCAAGGTATTCAGCAAAGACAGGATTCCAGTAGCAGACGTACTTGGTTGCGTTGTAAAGGGCATGTCGCAGGTAGCGGGAGCCACGTTTTTCCATGTGAGCATAGCAGTTCGTGAGTTTTCCGGACTGGTATGTAGATGGAGAGCAGCCAGCGTAAGCAAGAATTTTGTCAGGAGAACTGAAATTGGAGAAATCCCCGATTTCTGCAAGGATCACAGCAGCGGAGTTTACTCCCATGCCGGGAATCGAGAGAATTGGTGGATTGAGCTCATCTATGATTTTCTGAATAGAATCTTCAATTTCGTCGATCTCGGAGGCAAGTTCTTGAATGAGTTTAATGGTATGCTTCAATTCCAAAGATTTGGCAGGCATGACAGAGCCAATAGAAGCTCTGGCTGCCTCTCGAATCTGGATGGCTTTCTCTTTTCCGTAGCGTCCTTTGGACGCTGTTGTAAGAAGGTTTGTCAGCTTGGTAAGATGGACTTCTGAAATTTGCTTTGCACCGGGATATTCGCTGAGAAGTGCGTAGATTGAAGTGCCATGGATAGACGAAACAAGCCCTTCCAATTCGGGAAACAGAATCGTAGCCAATCTGGACACCGATTGCTTTAGTTTAGCGCATTCCTGAACTTTATCAAATCGGTATCTTGTTAGTGACTTTAGCTCTTCGTTATGGTATGCTATATCCGTGTAGGACTTGAGGTCTACATCGGACAATAGCATAGTTGCAATCGTTCTTGCATCCACACGATCGGTTTTGGTTTTGCGAAGGCTGAGACTTTTTCGGTACAGGTTGGTGTGCAAAGGGTTAATGACATAAGTTGGCAGACCGTTGTCAAGAAGGAACCCAAGAATATTGTAGCTGTAATGTCCGGTAGCCTCAAGTCCTACTTTTATTTTGTCTGACTTTTTGGTGCAGTTTCGAATCGTTTGAAGCAGCTGCTTAAATCCATCCATGTTGTTGGGGATGGTAAAGCAGTCAGCACGAACCATTCCGTCTGAATCAAGAATACAGCAGTCATGCTTATCCTTGGCAACATCAATTCCAACACAAACCATTTTGATACCTCCGGTATATTTATTTCGATGCTGTTCAGGACCACAGACTTCTTTGCTCTTGTAACCTCGTTCTAAATAAACCGTCTGGCGGTATCTAACTGATTAACATTTCAACAAAGAAGCTGTGGTTGGAGCCTCCCGAAAACCGTCTTTGCGGTAGGTGATGTTCCACCAATCCACAGCATCCTGAACTTATTGTAGCATTCCGCTGGAGAGCGGTCTATAAATACTACTATTTTATTATACGAGGTGATGGCAGTGCAGGAAGAAATCGAACAGAAATCCTTCAACCTGATGATTTCGACCACGAAATTGTCTGCCCGGACTGTCCTGCGGGCGATAAAAGCAGCGCTTCGGCTGTACCAGTCCAAGGCATCCCAAGGCAAGCAAAGTGTCCGCACCCTGTTGCAGCAAAACCGGGGCGTGTCCAGCGTGGAGATCAGCAAGACCGGCATCCGTGGCTTGGAGCGGTATGCCAAAAAGTACGGCATCGACTATGCCATCCGCAAGGACACCTCCGAAGTGCCACCCCGGTATCTGGTCTTTTTCAAAGCCCCGGACGCAGAAGCATTTCAATCGGCATTCAGGGAGTATTCGGCATCCCTGCTGAACAAAGATAAACGCCCCTCGGTGCTGGCACGATTGCAGGAACTGGTGCAGGCGGCGGCAGAACTCCCCGGTAAAGTCCGGCACAAGGAACAGGAGCGGGGGCTGTGACCACGAAAAAGCTGACAAAGCTGCTGGCGCTGTATCTGCCCTATATTTTGCTGGGACTGGTGGCAACGAACTTCGGTGAAGCGTGGCGGCTTGCTGAGGGCAAGGAACTGGGCGATAAGATCATGTCCATGATGGGCACCATCCCGGTGGCATTTGCAAACCCGCTGCCCAGCCTGCATCCGCTGGATTTGCTGGTGGGCTTGTGCTGCGGCACAGGGTTGCGCCTTGCCGTCTATTTGCGTGGAAAAAACGCCAAAAAGTACCGCCATGGCATGGAGTACGGCTCTGCCCGGTGGGGCAATGCCAAGGACATTGAGCCGTTCATGGCTCCTAAGTTTGCCGACAACATCATCCTGACCAAAACAGAACGGTTGATGATGTCCAACCGCCCGCCTGACCCCAAGACCGCCCGAAACAAAAACGTGCTGGTAGTGGGCGGTTCCGGCAGCGGTAAGACGCGGTTTTGGCTGAAACCGAATCTGCTTCAGTGCCACAGCTCCTATGTCGTCACCGATCCGAAAGGAACTATCGTTCTTGAATGTGGCAACGCGATGTTGAAGAACGGCTACAAGGTCAGGATTCTGAACACCATCAACTTCAAAAAGTCGATGCACTACAACCCCTTCGCCTATGTCCACAGCGAAAAGGACATTCTGAAACTGGTCACGACCCTGATGACCAACACCAAGGGCGAAGGGTCCGGCGGAGACCCTTTCTGGGAAAAGTCCGAAAGACTGCTTTTGACCGCCCTGATCGCTTATCTGCATTATGAAGCCCCGGTGGAGGAGCAGAATTTTGCAACATTGTTGGAAATGCTGAACACCATGCAGGTGCTGGAGGATGACGAGGAATATCAGAACCCGGTGGATCTGCTGTTTGAAGAACTGGCAAAAAAGAAGCCCAACAGCTTTGCCGGTCGGCAGTACAAACTTTACAAGCTGGCTGCCGGAAAGACCGCAAAATCCATCCTGATTTCCTGCGGTGCCCGGCTTGCGCCCTTCGACATCCAAGAATTGCGTGACCTCACCATGTACGATGAGCTGCAACTGGACACGTTGGGTGATAAGAAAACGGCGCTGTTCCTCATCATGTCGGACACGGATTCCACCTTCAACTTCCTGATTTCGATGGTTTACACCCAGCTTTTCAATCTGCTGTGCGATAAAGCCGACGATGTGTACGGCGGCAAGCTGCCCATCCATGTGCGGTGTCTGATCGACGAGTGTGCCAACATCGGGCAGATTCCCAATCTGGAAAAGTTGGTAGCCACCATCCGCAGCCGTGAGATCTCAGCTTGCCTTGTTTTGCAGGCGAGAAGCCAGTTGAAAGCCATCTACAAAGACAATGCTGACACCATCGTGGGCAACATGGACAGCCAGGTTTTCCTCGGCGGCTCCGAACCCACCACCCTGAAAGACCTGTCGGAAATGCTGGGAAAAGAGACCATCGACGCATTCAACACCTCGGACACCCGTGGCAACAGTCCTAGCTATGGCACTACGTTCCAAAAGATGGGGCACGAGTTATTGAGCCGGGATGAGCTGGCGGTGCTGGACGGCGGCAAGTGCATCTTGCAGCTGCGCGGCGTCAGACCGTTTCTTTCTGACAAGTACGACCTGACCCAGCACCCAAACTACAAGCTAACCTCGGACTATGACCCCAAAAACACCTTCGATATTGAAAAATATCTGAACCGAAAAGAAAAAATCAATCCCAATGATGAATTTGTTGTGATTGATGCTGATTCGCTCCCGTCTGCCTGACCCGGTAGGCGGTTTTATTTTATCCTGACCAGAGAGGTACACCAGAAAGTCCACTCTCGCCGCAGTTCGCGGCTTCAATAGGCAGCTTCAGGTGTGTACGGACGGTCTACAACTTTCATTTATAAAGGAGAAACGACTATGGAATTCTTTAACTCTGCTATCGAAGTCCTCCAGACCCTCGTTGTTGCCCTCGGTGCCGGTCTCGGCGTGTGGGGTGCTATCAATCTGCTGGAGGGCTATGGTAACGACAACCGTGCGATGCGTTCCTGACTGAAAAGGTCAGGCACAAGTTGAAGGACTAAAGAAGTCCAGAATCTTGGAGAACTGATATTTCGATGGATGAAATGAGGGAGTAACGCCCCGAAGCGTCCACACTGATACTCCGACTGGCATAGGCGCGCAACCGCCGATTGTCAGAAGCTCGGTGAAGTCGGCAGAAAGATGTCGTAGTTCTGGCCGCAAGGTCAGAGCCGAAAGCTGTCCAGAGGTGGACGGTGCATCGGATATGCCGGGTGTCAGCCGCCCATGGTTAGTATGTATGGAAATACTGACGAACTTCTGAATGTACAAGTCTAAACGTTGATACCATCGAAATGGTGGTACTCCTTATATGGAGGTATTCGTGGATGAGTAAGAATGGTTGTTATGAAAGTCCATGTGCCGTTACAGGCGGCACGATTCGGAAAGAATTGAATACAGGCTTAGAGGAAGAACCTAAAGGTGGCCCATGATAGAAATATCGGAACGCAGGAAGCTGAAAACATTTAGCCTGTTGCAAGGCTGTGAGATGGTGGATGGGAATACCTTCGTGAGAGGGCAATAACCATTCTTTGTTTCAGTGAAAGTAGTGGCGTAGTACCTGTGAAACCGTGAAAAAGTAAGCGGTGGAGGGAAGGCCACAAGTCGAATTCAGTGAAAGTAACATCAAGATACAACAAACACAGCTTCGAGTAAGACTAAGAAAATCCAACCCGAAAGGAGAGGATGCCTGTGTTGACTTCGGAGCGGCGAGAAAAGAAGCAAGGAAAAATCCGAAACTCGGAATACTACGGCATGGAATCCATCTTTGATACATTGTATGCGGAAAGCAGGAATGGCAAAACATTCAATCACCTCATGGCAATCATTGAGAGTGAAGAAAACATTAAACTGGCATACCGAACTATCAAAAGGAACCATGGAAGTAAAACGCCGGGTGTAGATAAGAAGACAATACGAAATCTCGCAAAATTAAGCGAGGATGAGTATGTCCGCCCTGTAAAGAAGAAATTCAGTAATTACCATCCTCGCCCAGTAAGGCGTGAGGAAATACCAAAGGATAATGGGAAAACCAGACCACTGGGGATTCCGGCAATCTCAGACCGTATCGTGCAGCAATGTATATTGCAAGTCATGGAGCCAATCTGCGAAGCGAAGTTCAGTGAAAATTCTAACGGATTTCGCCCAAATCGCTCCGCCGAAACTGCCATTGCACAGTGTTGCAGGTTGATACAGGTACAACACCTGTACCATGTAGTAGACCTTGATATTAAAGGCTTCTTCGACAATATCAATCACACAAAGCTGATACGGCAAATATGGTCACTTGGTATTCGGGATAAGAAACTGCTGTGCATTATAAAACAGATGCTAAAAGCCTCTGTTATCCTGCCGAATGGTGAAAAGATTTACCCAACCAAGGGTACGCCGCAGGGCGGAATTCTTTCTCCACTGCTGGCTAATATCGTGCTGAACGAACTGGACTGGTGGATTGCATCCCAATGGGAAAATATGCCGACCAGAACGGAATTCACGATACGGCAGAATCGTTCAGGTGCAGAAATAAAAAGCCACGTCTATCGGGCATTGCGGCGCAGTAATCTGAAAGAAATGCACTCGGTTCGGTATGCGGACGATTTCAAGATTTTTTGCTCATCCCATGAGGATGCAGTAAAGGCATATCATGCAACAGCCAAATGGTTGAAAGATCGGTTGGGGCTGGAT
>SKEI01000582.1_pt1 | contig 23066 bp, 19 predicted proteins | sample 4826701 | NCBI WGS metagenome assembly SKEI01 (sample SAMN11008813, study PRJNA524170) | human gut metagenome | biome: Human fecal sample; material: Feces; isolation source: fecal sample from pouch patient p2, p6, p7, p14 | host: Homo sapiens | place: Israel: Tel-Aviv | collected 2016-08-31 | reverse complement strand
TGTTCGCCCATTAAAGCGGTACGCGAGCTGGGTTCAGAACGTCGTGAGACAGTTCGGTCCCTATCCGGCGTGGGCGTAGGATATCTGAGAGGAGCTGTCCTTAGTACGAGAGGACCGGGATGGACGGACCGCTGGTGGACCGGTTGGCTTGCCAAAGCCATGGCCGGGTAGCCAAGTCCGGAAGGGATAAACGCTGAAGGCATCTAAGCGTGAAGCCCCCCTCAAGATGAGATATCCCATTCTTAAAGAAGTAAACCCCCTTGAAGACGACGAGGTAGATAGGGCAGGGGTGGAAGTGTGGTAACACATGGAGCTGACTGTTACTAATCGGGTGAGGGCTTGACCAACTAGCCGAGGAAGCGGGCAGGAAACAGCAGGAATGGATCGGAACAAGCTTGCTTGTGGAGAGGCATTCATGATGATTCCTGAACATTTGCGAAGCAAATGACACTGAGCAACATAGTTGCGAAGTGACCACTGCTGGAGTATCGGTACGCAGGTTAAAATTGATTCAAAAAACGATTAACGATCAACAAGCATGTATGTAGTTTTGAGAGTACAATGTAAAAGAATTTGTGGCCAACAGCCACTTTTTCTTGTATATAGGGGATTGGTCAAATGGTATGATAGGGGTCTCCAAAACCTTTGGTGGGAGTTCGATTCTCTCATCCCCTGCTATTGGGAACGCTGAAAAGTTTTATAAATCAAGACTTTTTGGCGTTTTTTATTTGTAAATTTCTAAAGGTATTATTAAGAGTATCTTTGAAATAACAGTAAATGTAATAAAAGTGGAATGTGCAGGCACATAGAGTCCTGCGTATTTCGCTTTCATGGGAATAATGAATAACAACAGGGGATTGCCACCAGGCAATCCCCTGAAATATTTCATATGAAAAATTATAAAATTACTTCGCTTCAGCTTCAGCGCCTTCAGCATCCTCATCCTCTTCCGGAGCTGCTGCATACTCACCGATGTGAACAACAACTGCATCCTCAGGTGTGATAAAGTGAACCTGTTTGCCTTCCGGGATCGGGAGGTCTTTTACATGAATATCACGGACATCTGCCGGATAGCCGTTGAAGTCGATAACGATAGTATCCAGAAGGTTGGCTGGATCTGCTTTATAGTGGATCTCTTCCATTTCCTGCTCAACGATACCCTGAACCATGTCGGTGTGCTCCAGTTTGACAGCGACTGTTGTGGAAACCTTCTCACCGGCTACCAGTGCCTGGAAATCCAGAGCCATCAGCTGTTTTTCAATTGGATTATAATCAATGTTCTTTACCAGGGCATCAACTTTCTCGCCTTCGATGTCCAGATATATCTGTGTACCTTCTTTATTTGTTTTAATGAATTTCGCTGCCTCGGCACCGTCAAACTGGAGTGCTACAGGCTCTTTCATTTCTTTTCCACTAAGAATTCCTGTGACGTAACCCTCACGTCTTAATTTTTTAGCTTTTACATTCGGGTTTCTTTTCTCTGCTTTCAATGTGATCATGTCAAATTCCTCCTCCTGATGCATGGATTCCGGTAATGTTGCTGTTCGCGCTGTTCGCAGTAACACGAATTCTGCATTTCTTTTCTGACTGGGATTATTATAGCACTTCTCACGCGAGGTGGCTAACAAAAAGTTAGAAAATTTAAGAACAATATTTTGTATTGTTTAACTTATGTATAAAACTTCAAGAGTAAAATTAGACAAAAACAAAACGTATATTTGAAATTTTACAGAAAAAATTAAAACAACATAAAAAATTGCACAAATCAAGTGGCCATAAAAGCTTGAAAGTCGCCATTTATCTGGCACAGAGGCAAGTATTAAATGTGAATATTCTATTTTTATTTGATTCAGATATGCGAGGAGACGGGAAATATCTATATTGCTGACATATTGGAGAGAGCTGTTGTGATCAATGTAATAAAAATTGGAAGATATGATGCAGCACAGAGATGACGGCGAAATAAGGTGGCAACATAACGCAGCCGGAATTTTACTCTGGAGAAAGAATTTAACGGAATTGCATATAATTTCTGAAACAATTTAACATACAATTCACAAATCTTTATCTCAACCACGATATCTGAACAGCCGGAAAAATTCTATACTACAAACTATGCAAGCGAGAGAAGAGAAAGGAGATAAGCAATGTCAGAAATTGCACTTAGAAATGTATGTAAGCAATTTGATTCGGAGCATTACGGTGTGAAGGATTTTAATCTTGATATACATGATAAAGAGTTTGTGATCTTTGTAGGTCCGTCCGGATGTGGAAAATCCACAACTTTGCGTATTATTGCAGGGTTGGAGGAAATCACAGACGGTGAGCTGTGGATCGACGGTGAGCTTTCCAATTATCTGGAACCGAAGGAGAGAGGAATGTCCATGGTGTTCCAGAACTATGCTTTATATCCGAATATGACGGTTTACGGAAATATGGCATACGCTCTGAAGATCCGTAAGCTTCCGAAGGATGAGATCGACAGAAAGGTCCATGAGGTGGCAAAGATCCTGGAGATCGAGCAGCTTCTTGGCCGGAGGCCGGCAGCTCTTTCCGGCGGTCAGAAACAGCGAGTTGCCATCGGAAGTGCAATTATCCGGAAACCGAAAGCCTTTCTTATGGATGAGCCCCTTTCCAACCTGGATGCAAAGCTTCGTGCCCAGATGCGTGTGGAGCTTGTGGAATTACATAAACAGCTGGACACCACCATTATTTATGTAACACATGACCAGACAGAGGCCATGACTCTTGGGACTAAGATCGTGGTCATGAAGGATGGTCTGATCCAGCAGGTGGGAGCGCCTCAGAGTATTTATGACAATCCGGTAAATCTTTTCGTGGCAGGCTTTCTTGGTTCTCCGTCCATGAACTTTTTTCGGTGTACGGTAAAAGCAGAAGAAAATAATCGCACGGCTCTTCTTCTGGACGATGCCAAAACTGTGAAAAAGGTTTATCTGGACGGAACCAGAGGAAAACAGATCGCAGACAGATATAACGGCAGACATGTAATCCTTGGAATCCGTCCGGAGGATATCTACGAGCTGGATGAAGCGAAAAAGCTTGGTATTGAAAATGACAGCGTAGATGTAGACGAGCCTGTAGTAAATCGCGAGATGCTGGGAGCGGAAGTGATCCTCTATTTTGATGAGCAGGGCAAAACCCTGGCAGTTCGTTTAAGTCCGGAAAATCAGACACAGGTAGGGGAGAAGGTTTCTCTGTATTTTGATATGGAGAAGGCGCATGTGTTTGATCCGGAGACAGAAGAAAATATTTTTGTGCCATGAATTTATGTCTTTATGTCATGGAAGAGCTTGAGTACAGGCAGATCAGCCTGTAGATAGAATCTGATTATGCAAGGAGGAGAAATAGTTATGGGAAATAACAGCAAAAGCAAGATTACACCGTACTTATATCTGGTACCCTGTATGCTGATTTTTGGAATATTCCTGTTTTATCCGTTTGTGAAAACAATATATTTAAGTCTTTACAAAACCAACAAAATGGGACAGGCAAAGCTGTACGTTGGTTTGGACAATTATAAAGAGCTGCTTCAGTCAGCATCCTTTATCAACAGTCTGAAGGTGACGCTGATCTTTGTACTGATCGTTGTAGTTGGCGGCATGCTTCTTGGTCTGATCGCAGCAGTGCTTTGTAACAAGGCATTTCCGGGAATCCGGGTGTTCAGTACTTCCTATGCGCTGCCAATGGCTATCGCATCCAGCTCTGCAGCGATGATCTTCCAGATCATGCTCCACCCGGCAGTGGGTATTGTGAACAAGCTTACCGGCCTGGATATCAACTGGCTGAACGATTCGAACACGGCTCTGATCTGCGTAGCCATTCTTACCGCATGGCTTAACAGCGGGATCAATTTCCTGTATTTTTCTGCAGGACTCGGAAATATTGATGAGACCATTTATGAGAGAGCTTCTGTGGATGGAGCCAGCAGTGTGCAGCAGTTTTTCAGCCTGACACTTCCAGGACTTTCCCCGATCATGTTTTACACACTGGTAGTAAATATCATCCAGGCATTTCAGTCCTTTGGACAGATCAAGATCCTGACAGAGGGTGGTCCTAATGAGTCTACCAATGTTATTGTTTATTCCATTTACAGAGATGCGTTTTTTAACTATCGTTTCGGAAGTGCGGCAGCCCAGTCCGTTATCCTGTTTGTGATCATCATGATCATCACATTGATCATGTTCCGTATTGAGAAGAAGGGAGTGAATTACTGATGAGCCAGATGGAAAATATGGCAGTCCCGGCAGTGGGAAATATGTCAAAAGAGGAGCTTCTGGAGCTGAAAAAAGCCATGAATGCAAAAGCTCTTGCAAAGAGAAGGACAAGAACAGCACTCCGTGTTACGGCAAATGTGGTGTTTGCAGTTCTGATCCTGCTTCCATTGCTTTATGTCATCAGTATTGCACTGATGCCTTCCAGTGAACTGTTTACTACAGAGTTGAATCTCTTTCCCAAGAATCCGACCTTTTCCAACTTTATCAATGCATTCCGCACCGTTCCACTTCTCCGATTCATATTGAATTCCTTTATCATGGCGGGATGCATTACCATCGGACAGATCATTACCTGTTCTCTTGCTGCTTTTGCGTTTTCTTTCCTGGAATTCAAAGGAAAAGGTATTCTCTTCATGGTTGTGATGGCAACCATGATGGTTCCGGGAGAGGCAACGATCATTTCCAACTACCTGACTGTATCAGGCTGGGGAATGCTGGATACCTATCAGGTACTGATCGTGCCTTACCTTACATCCGCAATGGGAATTTTCCTGTTCCGTCAGTTTTACATGACTTTCCCGATCTCACTGTACGAATCGGCAAAGCTTGACGGCTGCAGCAATCTGAAATTTATCGTAAGGATCCTGCTTCCGCTGACAAAATCCGCTATTGGCGCTATGGCAGTGTATACCTTCATCAACGCATGGAATATGTACATGTGGCCGCTGCTTGTAACCGGCTCCAACAATATGAGAACCGTTCAGATCGGTATCAGTATGCTGGATAGTGTGGATTCACAGTCCATCACCCTGATGATCGCAGGCGTTGTTATGATCATCATTCCGTCCATTTCCATCTTTATCATTGGACAGAAACAGCTGATCAGAGGAATGTTCTCGGGTGCAGTCAAGGGCTGATATCGGAGCAGGCAGCAACCCTGCAGCAGCCTGCTGTAAGGGAATGCTGTAAGGGGAAAAATATTGCAAAAAGATACTGCAAAGTCATAAGACGAGCAGTTCATCTGATATAAAAAATGAAAAAAGAGAAAATTTTTCAAGAGGAGAAAAAAAGTTATGAAGAAAAAAATGATCGCCGCTTTACTGACCGCAGCTATGGCTGCAGGTTCTCTTTCCGGAGCAACTGTATTCGCCGCAGATGCCGGTACAGATGAAAAAGTGGAAATGGCAGATGCTTCCGATGTAGATGGAACTACCATTACTTTCTGGCATTCCATGGGTGGTGTCAATGGCGAGGCGATTGATACACTGGTAAAAAAATTCAACGATGAGAATGAATACGGAATTACTGTAGATGCTCAGTATCAGGGTGAGTACGATGATTCCCTGAACAAGCTGAAAAGTGCACAGATCGGAAACATGGGTGCGGATCTTGTACAGGTATATGAAATCGGAACAAGATTCATGATCGATTCCGGATGGATCGTGCCTATGCAGCAGATGATCGATGCGGACAGCTACGATGTATCTGAGATCGAGCCGAACCTGGCTGCATACTACACCATCGATAATGAGCTGTACTCCATGCCGTTCAACTCTTCCACACCGATCATGTATTACAACAAGAACATGTTTGACAAGGCAGGGATCACAGAGGTTCCGGACAGCCTGGAGGGCATCGGTGAGATCGGACAGGATCTTCTGGACAAAGGCGGCGCAGGCGAGGTAATGTCTCTTGGTATCTATGGCTGGTTCTTTGAGCAGTTCATCGGAAAACAGGGGCTTGAATACGCAAACAACGGAAACGGACGTAAAGAGGCTGCTACAGCTGTTGCTTTTGACGAGAACGGTGCTGCAAAGAATATCCTTACAGCATGGAAAGACCTTAACGACAAAGGCTTTGCACCGATCGTAGGTAAAGGCGGTGATGCAGGACTTGCAGATTTCTCCGCAGGAAAGTCAGCGATCACTCTCGGTTCCACAGCGTCCCTGAAGCAGATCCTTCAGGATGTAAACGGAAAATTTGAGGTTGGTACAGCATACTTCCCGAAGATCAAATCCAGCGACGAGGGCGGTGTTTCCATCGGTGGTGCATCTCTCTGGGCACTGAATAACAATGATCCGAAAAAGCTCCGTGCAACATGGGAATTCGTAAAATTCCTGATCTCTCCGGAGTCTCAGGCTTACTGGAACGCACAGACAGGATATTTCCCTGTAACTGTAAAGGCTCAGGACGAGCAAGTATTTAAGGATAATGTTGCAAAATATCCGCAGTTCCAGACCGCTATCGACCAGCTCCACGACTCCTCCGCAGACTATGCAGGCGCTCTGTTAAGTGTATTCCCTGAGGCAAGAGCAACAGTAGAGTCTAAGATCGAGAGCATGCTCAATGGAAAAGAGGATGTAGATGCAGCAGTGAAAAACATGGCTGATTCCATCAACAAATCCATTGAAGAGTATAATCTTGTGAACGAATAATAAGAAAAAGCACGAAAATCGAAAAAGAAAAATAACGAAAATAAAAACAGAGGAATCACTGGACGGAAGAGTATATATTGGCTATAATGATAAAGCTAATATTTACTCCTCAGGAAGGAAGAAAATCTGTGAATAGAAGTAAAAGAGAAGATTATAAGCGATTTGTGGTGTTTTGCCTGGCAAGTCTGATCGTGATCGCACAGGCAGCAATTTTTGCCTATGTGTGGTATGATTTTTACAGAGGGATGATTCTGAAACCCTTCTGGCGGAAGGGTAACTGGGTGCTGATACTGATCTATGCACTCATCTATCTGTTGTTTGCCAAGCTGTATGGTGGACTGAAAGTTGGATATCTTAAACGGATCGATGTATTTTATTCACTGACTCTGGCTAATATATGTACGAATGTAGTGACATACTTTCAGATCACATTGATCAACCGATGGTTTTTATCGGCACGGCCGCTTATAGAAATGACTCTGGTCCAGATCATGGTAACGATTCTGTGGATTTGGGGATCCAGATATATTTATTCTAAACTTTATGGGGCCAGAAGACTCCTGGTTATCTACGGAGACCGTGATCCGGGTGATGTCATCCATAAGATGAATACCCGAAAGGATAAATATAATATCAGCGGCAAGGTTCATATCCGTGAGGGCGAGGAAAAGATCCACGCAATGATGGAGCAGTATGAAGGTGTGATCATCTGGGATCTGCCATCCTCGGTTCGAAACAGATACCTGAAATACTGTTTTTCCCATTCCATCCGCTGCTATATGAGCCCGAAGATCTCTGATATCATTCTGTTGGGAACAGACAGGATCCATTTATTTGATACACCGCTTCTGCTGTGCAGGAACCAGGGACTTTCTATGGAACAGAGAGCGGCAAAGAGAGTTCTGGATATTGTTGTTTCCGGGCTTGGAATTATTGTATCTTCGCCGATCATGCTGATCATTGCCATTGCAGTGAAAGCTTATGATGGAGGCCCGGTATTTTATCTTCAGGACCGTCTCACTTATAAAGGAAAACAATTCCGAATCCGGAAGTTCCGCAGTATGTGTGTGGATTCTGAGAAGAACGGAGCACGGCTTGCATCCAAGCATGATTCCCGTATCACACCGGTAGGACATGTTCTCCGTAATCTGCATCTGGATGAGCTGCCACAGCTTTTTAATGTATTTATGGGAGATATGTCTCTGGTAGGCCCTCGTCCCGAGCGTGATGTGATCATGCAGGAATATGAGAAAGAGATTCCGGAATTCCATTACAGACTTAAGGTAAAAGCCGGACTTACCGGTTATGCACAGGTTTACGGCAAGTACAATACAACTCCGTATGACAAGCTGAAGCTTGACCTGTTTTATATTGAAAATTATTCATTTCTTCTGGACATTAAACTGTTATTTATGACGGTGAAGATCTTTTTCCAGAAGGAAGTATCTGAAGGTGTGGATGACGATCAGAAGAATGCTCTGAAGGATTCACAGGAAGAGAAATAAGATTTTTTAAGTGCGTGTCAGGCCGGTTCTGATGCGCACTTTGCAAATGGAGACATATGAGACATAAAGGAGGCGCTTTTTATGGAAAAACCACTGGTTTCAGTGATCATGCCTGTTTATAATGGTGAGAAATATATTGGAAAAGCGATAGAATCAGTTCTGGCACAGAGAGTTCCGCTGGAGCTTCTGGTAATTGATGATTGTTCTGCGGATGAAACAGAGCTTACTGTGATGAGATATATGGAAAGCGGAAATATTCGTTATATCCGTAATAAAAAGAATCTGGGAGCTGCCGGTTCCAGAAACCGTGGTGTGAAGGAAGCTTGTGGAAAATATGTTGCTTTTCTGGATGCGGATGACTGGTGGGACGAAGATAAACTTGCAGAACAGACAGTAGTCATGGAACAGACAGGATGTGTGATCTGTTCCACAGGAAGAGAACTGATGCAGCCAGATGGCCATACAACAGGAAAGTATATTCCGGTTAATGAGAGGATTACTTATAAAGATCTTCTGAAGCATAACAGCATTAACTGCTCTTCTGTGCTTCTTCGAAGAGAGGATGCGCTTGCTTTTCCCATGGAGCATGATGACAGCCATGAAGACTATATCACCTGGCTGAAAATCCTTCGAAGAGGTGGCTTTGCAGCAGGGATCAACAAACCGTATCTGAAGTGCAGACTCAGTGAAGGCGGTAAATCACGCAATAAACTGAAGTCAGCAGCCATGACATACCAGGTCTATAAATATATGGGGTATGGAAGGCTGAAAAGCCTGCTTTTCTTTGCATCTTACGCATTTCATGGGGTTTGGAAATATCGTTGAAAATCCTGGAAAAACAGAATAATCCTGGTAAATGTTAATTTTCTATTTCAAACTTCATAAAAATGTGTTATTATTTTTGCCATGAGAAAGTAATAAAGCGAATTGCGAATATCCGTATAAACAAGGTGGGAACAAATGAAACAGAGAACAGATAGCCAGGGGGTTCCGTACTCCTATCTGGTTGACAATATTAAGGTATTACTGATTTTCCTGGTTGTATTTAATCATATTATTGCATTTCAGCTGGTTAAGGTTGATGTGATCGTACGATATGTATGGTATGCGATCACCATTTTCCATATGCCTGCTTTTGTTTTTATATCCGGATATCTGTCCAAGAAACCGCAGGATGTACTGAAGAATGTGAAGAATCTGCTGATTCCTTATATTCTGGGATACAGCCTGACATGGTATGCTTATATATGGACTGGCAGAAGCATGGACTATGAGCTTCTTCGCCCATCCGGAACAGTTATGTGGTATGTACTTGCACTTTTTATCTACAGACTGACTATTGAAGCACTTGGTAAAGTGCGTTTTATTGTGCCGTTAAGTATTATTTTTGCGCTATGGGCAGGAACAAGACCGGAATTCACAACATATCTTTCCAGTTCCAGGATTGTTGTATTTTTTCCATTTTTTGTGGCAGGCTATCTGTGGAAGAGTGATTACACGAAAGTTGTACGTAAATTTAAGGGGAAATGGGTTCTGGTTCTGGTTTCAGGACTGCTTCTTTATGCAATCCCGAATTTCATGATCGCGAATGAGATCCCAATTGATATTTTCAGGGGAAATCACACATATCAGTTATCCGGAATGGATGATATTACAGGAATGCTGATTCGTCTTCTGATGTATCTGGTGTCTTTTGTGCTGGTGCTTACATTTCTTGCACTGATACCGGATATGAAGCTGCCGATCACTTTTGTTGGAAGAAATACTATGGGGATTTATTTCTTCCATTATCCGATCATGATCGTGCTGAACGGACTGCTTCTTCTGAGTATTCCACAGATGATGAATGTATGGGTTTTATTTGGAGTATCATGGATTTTGGTTCTGATTCTGGGAAGTAAACCAGTTTCCTTTATTTATAATGGAGTGCTGAATCTTATTACATTTATTTTCTTTAAGAGAGAGAAACAGGTTCAGGATGAAGGTCTGGAAGATGAGTATGATGAAGATGAGCATTATGAGGTCATGCTCAAAAGAAAAAAAGCGATTGATGAGCTGGCGGCAACTCTGGATGATGAGGATGCTCGTAAAGTAAAAGATGATGTGGCAGCTGTGCTGGAAGACGAAGATGATATTAAGACACAGGCGGAAGTGAGCACAGATGAGCTTTATGTAGATGAGGATTTTGATGTGGAGACGGATGATGCAGATGCCGGAGCACCACAGGAATTTGAGGAACTGCAGGAGCTGGATGAATTTTTGGATATTATAGAGCCACAGGAAGAGGGAGAAACGCTGACGGAAAAAGAATAACAGAAAGAGCAGGATAAATAATGAAAAAAGTCATTACTTATGGCACTTTCGATCTGTTTCATCAGGGGCATTATAATATCCTGAAGAGAGCCAGAGAACTGGGAGATTATCTGATCGTAGGAGTCACCAGTGAAAGCTATGACATTGAGAGGGGTAAACTGAATGTCAAAGACAGTCTGCTGAAACGAATTGAAAACGTGCGGAAAACAGGTTTTGCAGATGAGATCATCGTAGAAGAGTACCAGGGGCAGAAGATCAGCGATATTATTAAATATAATGTGGACTGTCTTGTTCTGGGCTCTGACTGGAAGGGTAAATTCGACTATCTCAAGAATTACTGTGACGTTGTATATCTGGAGCGTACCAAGAATATTTCCAGCACAAAGCTGAGAAGTGAGGGGACGATCTACAGCATCGGAATCGTGACCGATGATACAGAAGATAATGAGATGGTTCAGGAATCGAAATTCGTGAGCGGACTTCATGTAGAAAGTGTATATTCAGAAGATATTTTTGTAGCCAGAGAATTCTGTGACAGGTATGAACTAGATTCTTATGGTACAGATTACGAACAGTTTTTAGAGGGACTGAATATCGTTTATATCAAATCTGGTCTGAAGAAGAGATCAGGTTATATAAAACATGCACTTCAACAGGGAAAACATGTGATCAGTGATACGCCAATGACGCTGGATACCGGGGAGCAGAAGATGTTGTTTGCACTGGCCAAGGAACAGAAGGTGGTTCTGGTTGAGAGACTCACCCTTGTTTACCTGCGTGCTTTTGTGCAGCTTGTATGGCTGACGCATGGGGATCTGATCGGTAATGTGGTTGCAGTGAAATGTGCAATTTCACAGGATGATTTCGAGGGAGGAAAATCATTCAATGAAACAGTCAGCCAGGCACTCTGTGCATGTATCAAACTTTTGGGAAGAGATTATCTGGATGTGAATACCAATGCTGTAAGGGGCAGCGATGGAGAATTCGTCTATGATATGATCACAGTAAAATATCCGAAGGCACTGGCTACCATAGAGATCGGAACAACTGTGGATGTAGAGAATGAGCTTGTGATCATTGGAAGTAAGGGGAGGATCACAGTTCCAAATGACTGGTGGAATACAGGGTATTTTGAGGCAAAAATAGAAGGCCAGGAATTTTTAAAACGATACAGCTTTAATTTCGAGGGGAATGGTCTTCGCTATCTTCTGCAGGAGTTGACGATCATGATCCGTGATAAACGGACAGAATGCACAAGACTTTTTTATGAGGAATCGGAAACACTGGCGGAGCTTTTGAAAATTATTGATCAAAGAGGTTGACAGATGACTGAAAAACAGGAGCTTCTTTTGCAGCTCTTCCGGGAAGTGGATGGAATTTGCAAAAAGCATAATCTTAGATATGTAATGGCCGGGGGAACCCTGATCGGTGTCCTTCGAAATGAAGGTTTTATCCCCTGGGATGATGATGTGGATATTTACATGCCAAAAAGTGACTGGGATAAATTCGTAGAGATCTGCAGGACAGAAATGCCGCCAGACAGGGCTATCTACTGTTCTGATGTAGATCGTACCTATACCAATGGATTTCCGCGATATGGAAGCACGGACAGCTGTTCTATTCATAAACATCAGATAATTGGAGATGATAAGGCCGGAGAGATCATTGATGTGCTGACGCTTGATCCGATTCCTGATGATGACCGTGAATATGAAAAATACAGGACACATATGATGATCTATACAGATCTTCTTAATATAGGGGCAGTATTTGGAATACGTTGGGAAATTCCGGCATTTAAGTATCTTTACTGGCTTATACGCTATACATTTTTCGGGAAAGACAGAACATTGAGGAAACTTGAGAAGATCATGTTTTCCTATAAGGAGGAAGAATGTAATCGTTATGCCATGCGCTGGGGTGGATGCCCGTTTCTTTTTGATAAAGATATGATGTTCCCTGTAAAATATATGAATTTTGAAGGGGAAAAAGTCATGGTTCCGAATAGAACCAGTGATTATCTGATCTGGCATTACGGAGATGAATGGTCTTATATACCGCCTCATGGGGAAAGGGAGTCCCATGAGTCTGTTTATGTGCCGGGAGCTACGTATCAGGAAATTCGTGATGAATACCTGCCAAGAATCAGTAAAGGGCGTATTCGGAGACAGATGACATTCCGTAAATTTTACTGCCTTTTACATGCAAAAGAGAATCACCGTCTGGATGCACAGCGAAACAAGATTCGTGCAGATGTAACGGGAAGGGATCTGGAAGCAAGGATTCTGAAATTGGAGAAACCTCTGGAAACATATATTGCAGAGAGAAAATATGGCATATTAAATGAAGTGTTTGAGAAATATTATCAGGTTCAGCTCAGTGCGGAATTTGTGGGACGTGAAGATTATTTTTCGATTTATCCGTTTTATCATCCAACTTTGATCCAGGTGTCAGACGAGATTTTTCAGGCTGCGATGTTGACTTTGATTTATCATGAAAGAGTAGCAAAAGCATGGCGTATGTATGAAGTTCGGAAAAAACTGGATCATCTTACGCCGGAAATGGAAAAAACAGTAGAAGATATCCGTTTATTCAGAAAAGCTGCCAGCCATTATGAGTTCAAAGAAATGGATCAGGCAGAAGAAATCGTAAATGGTCTCATGGAACGTTATCCGGATGCGCCGGGATTTTTAAAGTTTAAATGCCGTTTTGTAACAGCACGTGCCAAACAGAATAGAAAATTTTCTGAAGCAGATGAGTTTTTGGAAAAGTGTCTGCAGCTTTTTCCTGATGATGGATATTTTATGAAATACAAGGGTGATATGTTGTGGGAAAAAGGTCTCCAGAATGAAGCATTGGTTGAATATGCCAAAGCCAGAGAATGTACAACAAATGGAATTGTACAGCTGGAATTAGATAAGCTTCTCTGTGAGAAAAAAGATATGGCAATAGAAGAATGTATGAACCTTCTTCAGAACCGACAGAAAACACAGGCGGTTTCTATGATGGAGCTGTGGTGCAAACTGATGCCGGAGGATAAAGAAGCAGAAGGGGCTTTTTATGTAGCTAAAGTACAGTGTGCCAGAACCAGAACAGAGCTTGAGGAACTGGTAACAGAGCTTTACAAAAAAATAGGTATTTCGAATAAAATAGAGAAAAAACCTCTTGCGGATGAAGTATTTTACAGAAAAGCACTTACCCAGGCATGGCAGAGATTTGGTTATCCTGAACCTCTTGCGGAGATTCGTACCAGAATTGTATGTACAGAAGATGAAAGTGATCTGGAATATCTTGCAGAAGAAATGAGAAATTTTCAGGTGCGTAAACAATGGAATTGTGAAACGTATAAACTGCTTGGTGATATTCGTAAAAAACAAGGACAGACAAAACTTGCATTTGAAAATTATTTTCATGCTATGGAATATGAACCGCATTCTTATATAAAAACAGAGCTGTCCAGAATCTTTCTGGAAGATCTTTACAAAGGAAGCAGAAGAGCCAGATTTTTTGCAAAGCGAACAGATGCAGCAGAGTTTCTTGATGTCTGGTTAGGTAAATATAAAAGCCAGAAAGATCTGGAGAAACTTTTGGAGAGAATATTGTAACTATTTGCAAATATAGTAAATCGGCAGAAAAGAGGTAAAATGTGTTAACAAGAGAACAGCAGACGATTCTGGAACTTCTTAAAGAAATAGACACTATATGCAGAAAGAATAAGATCACATATTTTCTTTCACCATATTTTACCCTGTGTGCTGTAACAGGACGTTCTTTTCCGAAAAATCCTACAAGTGGTGCTATATATATGAAAACTGGGGATATGGAAAGATTCAAGAATGTTTTTGAAGAGGAACCGGAGTTGAGAAGAGCTTTGGAATCTATGGATAATAACAAACGTTTTCCGGGTTTTCATCTCAGGTATATTAATAAGGATACTCTGTTTTATAAACTGGACGATTACGGGAAGTATCAGTATCCGGGAATTGCAATAAATATTATGCCGCTGCAGTGCGAGTATGGACCTAAAAGGAAATATCTTTGGAATCGTATGCTGGAGGATGGATGGAAAAAGATCTGTGCAAAAAATGGCAGATGGAAGACAAAGCGAGATTTTGTATGTATCTGCATGGTACGTTTTCTGTCTTTATGTGGGAGAGAATGGCTTGGGAAAAGAATATTCAGGGATCTTATCCGTCAGCCACAGGAAAATGCAAAAACATATGTGGTACGTTTTTTGAACAACAATTTTTATTATCCAGCATCTATTTTTGAAACTCCGCAGGAAGTAGAACTGGAGGGTGAAAGATTTTTTGTTCCGGGAAATACAGATAAGTATCTGCAGATAGCCTATGGAAAAAAATATAAAAACAAGGCACCGGAAAATTATCGTCAGCCACCAACTGTAATGTGCAGTGCGTTGATTCCATGTGAAGAATTTATGAAGCAGTCCAAAGAACTGAAATGTCTTACTGTCAGCAGAAAGAAACGTGCAAAACACAGAAGATTTGAAATGGGTTATAAGGAATATTTCAACCAGTGTTGGGATTATGCGAAGTTCTGCGGAAAGAAATATACCTGTGCAAGGGCATATAGACAGAAGGGTGATTATATTCGGAATTTGTATAAGAATGCAGATTACATGGAACTGGAGAAAACATTTTCCGCATATACAAGTATGATGAACAAGTGCCTGAAATATGATGAAATATTTGAGGCAGATCCGGAAATACTGGATTTATATATGCAGTATCTTGAAAAAACGGGACGGATTCCACTTTTGGAAAAGGTAAAAAAATATGTCTGATAAAATAAAACTTACGGATTATGTGACAGAATTTCTTCAGAAAAAAGGAATTCATGATTTTTTTGGATACCAGGGAACGATGATCGCTCATCTGGTGGATTCTATTGAGCACAATGCAAATACAAAAAGCCATTCCAGCTATAATGAACAGGGAGCGGCTTTTGCAGCCTGCGGTTATGCACAGGCCAAGGATTCCTGTGCCTGCGCGTATGCTACCAGCGGTCCGGGTGCTGTGAATCTGCTTTCCGGCGTGGCTGATGCGTATTTTGATTCGCTGCCCGTGATCTTTATTACCGGACAGCTGAATACTTATGAATATTCCGGAATCGACGGTCTTCGCCAGCAGGGATTCCAGGAGATTGATATTGTTTCCATGGCAAAGCCTGTGACCAAATATGCAGTTCAGATCCGGGAAGCACAGGATATTGTGAGAGAGCTTAATCTCGCATGGCAGATTGCCAACACAGGCCGGAAAGGACCGGTTCTTATTGACCTTCCGATGAACATCCAGAGAGGGGAGATCAGCGATCCGGTTTATGATATGAAGTTTTCTGATGATGAGACTGAGGCAGCTGTATGCAATTGGAAAGATGGTGGAAACGGAGCTGCTTTTTACAGGGAGGCTGTGGATAAAGCTGATTCTTCTGATGCGGATGTTGCAGCAGATGATATTTTATGTAAACTAAAAACGGCGAAGCGGCCGGTGTTTATGATCGGCCACGGTGCAGCAGGCCCCGGGGAAAAAATTCTCATTGACATTGCGAGAAAGCATCAGATCCCTGTGATCACAAGCGTTCTGGCAAGATCAGTCCTTGCATGGGATGATCCGCTGAATTGTGGCTGTATTGGCGGCGCGTACGGACATCGTTATGCAAATATGATCGCCAATGCCAAGAGCGATCTTCTTGTGTGCTTTGGGATTTCCCTGTGTACACGTCAGATCGGAACCAAAGTTCACGAATTTGCAAAAGGTGCGAAGATCGTACGGGTGGATATTGATCCTTATAACCTTCAGAGAGAAATCCATGAAGGCAGAGAGGGAGAGAAATGTTTTTGCGTAAGTGCGGAGGATGTGGCAGAGAGATTAGCGGACAGTGAGAGCCGGATCAGTTCTTACGGGGACTGGCTTGAGGTGTGCCGGAGGATCCGCAGAGAGCTTACACAGGTGGATGATGAGACTCCGGAGAGATATCCGAATCGCATGATCGCGTATTTAAGTGACCAGCTTGGAGATACGGGTGCTGTGGCTGTTGATGTAGGCCAGCATATGGTATGGAGTTATCAGTCGTTTCACAATAAACAGGATCAGAAGATCCTTTTTTCCGGCGGACATGGTGCTATGGGTTATGCACTTCCGGCAGCGATCGGGGCTCACTATGCAACTGGAAAGCCGGTGGCCTGTATCTGCGGTGACGGTGCATTCCAGATGAATATCCAGGAGCTGCAGTGGGTGAAGCGTGAGAACATTCCGGTGAAAATAGTTGTGATGAATAATGAGGCTCTGGGTATGATACGCCATCTTCAGAGAGATTATTTTGATTGCGTATATGCGGATACTTCCGATGGCAGCGGATTTTCGTCCTGTGATTTTTCAGATGTGGCTAAGGCGTATGGAATCCGGGCAAAAAGGATCCAGGGTGAAGATGTGGAGAAAGTTTCCGGGGAGTTTCTTGGGCAGAACGGGCCAGAGCTTCTGGAGATCATGTTGGAAAACGGAACTTATGCGTACCCGAAGACCTGTCTTGGGGAGCCGATCCACAATCAGCAGCCTTATATACCGAAACAGATTTTTGATGAACTGATGGAGATATAAGATGGGAAAAGTAACTGTGATCACAGGCGGTACCTCCGGCATTGGAAGAGGGATCGCTGAGAAAATTCTGGCTGAGTCAGCAGCTGAGGACAGGGTTTTTGTAACATACGGGCATAATGAGGACAAGGCACAGGCGTTTCTTGAGAACCTTCCTCTGGAAAAAAGATCTCAGGTGATCCTGATGAAAGCGGATATGTCTTCTTATGAAGATATGATGGATTTTGTGGCGGAGCTGAAAGACCAGGCAGATCATATTGACTGGCTGGTGAGCAATGCGGGAGTGAGCACCTATGCCAAGTATGAGGATTATACTTTTGAGGAGTGGACAAGGATCGTGAACACCAATCTTTCTGTGCCTGTGTTTATGGTTAAGGAGCTGCGGCCAATGATGAGTGAAGGTGGAAGCATTTTGTTTACCGGATCTTATGCAGGACAGCAGGCGTATTCGTCTTCCCTTGTGTATGGTGTTACCAAGGCGGCAATCCATTTTCTGGCAAAATCTCTGGTGAAAGAGTTTGAGCCGAAAGGCATTACCGTGAATGCCATTGCGCCTGGCTTTATCGAAACACCATGGCACAGCGCCCGCACTCAGGAGAGCTATGACCGCATTAATAAAAAGATTGCACTCCACAGGTTTGGAACAGTGGAGGAAGTGGCAGATATGGCGTTTGCAGTGCTTGGAAACGGGTATATGAATGGCAGTGTGGTGGATATTCACGGGGGTTATGACTTCTTTTGATATCCCGAAAACGAGATGAAGCGGAGCAGAATCGAGTTTGTGCACTTGAGACGTCCGTATGGGACGGCGAATTTCTTTATAATTGAGCGAAAAAGGCTTGACTTGCATGCTTGCTCTGTGCTAAAATTGACAAGCGACATGGAAGTTAGGTCTTTTTTTTATGCCCGAAAATGACGACGGATAAACGTTCCGGGCAGTACAGAAGACCATGCAAATGAAAACACTGGAGGTGGAAGTTGTGCGCGTTAAGATTACATTAGCATGCACCGAGTGCAAGCAGCGTAACTACAATATGACGAAGGAGAAAAAGAACCATCCTGAGAGAATGGAGACCAAGAAATATTGTAAGTTCTGTCATACACACACTCTGCACAAGGAAACAAAGTAATCACAGAGATTTGTGAGGTTATGCTATGGAAAAACAGAAATCTGCGGATAAGCCGCAGAAAAAAAGTTGGTTTCAGGGACTTCAGTCAGAATTTGAGAAGATTGTCTGGACAGACCGTCCCACACTGGCAAAGCAGACTGTTGTGGTCGTGATCATCACGATTATCCTGGCAGTGGTTATCAGTGTAATGGATTCCGGGATTCTGGAATGCATTAATTTCTTAATGAAGTAAGGACAAGGTGATTATATGTCAGAAGCAGCAAAATGGTACGTTGTCCATACCTATTCCGGGTATGAGAACAAAGTAAAAGCCAACATTGAAAAGACAATCGAGAACAGACACCTGGAAGACCAGATCCTGGAGGTCCGTGTTCCGCTGCAGGATGTAGTGGAGATGAAAAACGGAACCTCAAGACAGGTTCAGAAAAAGATGTTTCCAGGCTATGTGCTTCTCAATATGGTGATGAATGACGATACCTGGTACGTTGTCCGTAATACCAGAGGTGTTACAGGATTCGTAGGACCGGGATCAAAGCCTGTGCCTCTTACAGAAGAGGAAATGCAGCCGCTTGGTATCCAGAAACCGGATATCGAGGTGGATTTCGCAGAGGGTGACATGGTAGTCGTTACTGGTGGTGCATGGAAAGATACTGCAGGTGTGATCACAGGTATCAACATGCAGAAACAGACGGTAACGATCAATGTTGAGCTTTTCGGTCGTGAAACACCGGTAGAGATAAGTTTCACAGAAATCAAAAAAGCTGAGTAAGTAAAAAACAAGGTAACAGCAAGTGGGAGGGACACACCCCCGCCAATACCACATAGGAGGTGCCGAAAATGGCAAAGAAAGTAACAGGATATATCAAATTACAGATTCCGGCTGGTAAAGCAACTCCAGCACCACCTGTAGGTCCGGCTCTTGGACAGCACGGTGTAAACATCGTACAGTTTACAAAGGAGTTCAACGCAAGAACAGCTGATCAGGGAGATCTTATCATCCCGGTTGTAATCACTGTTTATGCTGACAGAAGTTTCAGCTTCATAACCAAGACTCCGCCGGCAGCAGTTCTTCTTAAGAAAGCTGCAAACATCAAATCTGGTTCCGGTACACCGAACAAGACCAAAGTAGCTAAAGTTACTAAGGCACAGGTTCAGGAGATCGCTGAGCTGAAGATGAAAGACCTCAATGCAGCATCCATCGAGGCTGCTATGAGCATGATCGCCGGTACAGCAAGAAGTATGGGAATCGAAGTCGTAGACTAATAAATACCGAAGCTTAAGTTCGGGGTTCCCGTAGAAAAAGTGAAATTTTCAAGTGGGAGGGCTTTTCCCCGCAAATACCACAGGAGGTTATAGAAATGAAACGAGGAAAGAAATATGTGGAAGCTGCGAAAGCAGTAGACCGCGCAACATTATATGATGCACCAGAGGCTATCAGCCTTGTTAAAAAGGCTGCTGTAGCTAAATTCGACGAGACCATCGAAGTTCACATCCGTACAGGCTGCGATGGACGTCATGCAGATCAGCAGATCCGTGGAGCAGTTGTTCTGCCACATGGAACAGGTAAAAAAGTTCGTGTACTTGTATTTGCTAAAGATGCTAAGGCAGAAGAGGCAAAGGCAGCAGGAGCAGACTTCGTAGGAGCTGAGGATCTCATTCCGAAGATCCAGAACGAGGGATGGCTTGACTTTGACGTTGTAGTTGCAACACCGGACATGATGGGCGTTGTAGGTCGTCTTGGTCGTGTACTTGGACCGAAAGGCTTAATGCCAAACCCGAAAGCTGGTACTGTAACAATGGACGTAACAAAAGCTGTTAACGACATTAAAGCAGGTAAGATCGAGTATCGTCTTGACAAATCCAACATCATCCATGTTCCGATCGGAAAGGCTTCCTTTACCGAGGAGCAGTTAAGCGACAACTTCCAGACGCTTATGGGAGCTATCACAAAGGCTAGACCTAGCACACTGAAAGGTCAGTATCTGAAGAGCGTTACAATCGCTCCGACAATGGGACCTGGTGTTAAGCTTAACCCGGTTAAATTAGCTCAGTAATAAATTTTAAATGCCCTGTGCAGAGATGAGAATCTTTGCATAGGGTATTTTTTATTTGGAAAAAATTCTCAGGGAGATGGGAGAGTGTCTTGATTTTTTAGCTTAATGCTTTTACAATAAGGCTCAAACCAGTAATAGATGGATAGATTTAGAGATTTGTCAGAGATTTATCATCTAATGTTTACAAATGAAAATTGAAATTATGTTAGGATATAAAAAAGATGGGGAAAACGTTTCTGTAGGGGAAACTTACAGATGAATTTGTCTGAACAGGGAGTATAAATTGAGATCAAAAAAGCGTAAAGCGAAGAAAATAAAGAAACAGGTAAACAAAATAAAAATGATACTCTGCCTGGTGGTGGAGGCTATTGTAATCCTGACACTTGTAGTGATCATCGGCTGGAACAAAGGTGTCGGAGACTGGATGGAGTCTCTGCAGAAACCGGTGGTGCGCAAGCTTGAGATGAGTGGTATCAACAGTCCCTACGCAGTGCTGATGCAGGTAAAAGGCGGTAAGATCATCGGAAATATGAAGGGTGATGAGAAGATCTATCCGGCTTCTATGACGAAGATCATGACTGTGATTGTGGCCATTGAGAACCTGGATGATCTGGATCAGGAGATCACTCTGACACAGGAGATGTTTGCGGGGCTTTATGAGCAGGATGCAACCCAGGCAGGCTTTCAGCCGGGGGAAACAGTGCGTGCCATTGATCTTCTCTATGGTGCCATGCTTCCATCAGGGGCAGAGTGCTGTATCGCATTGGCAGATACAGTTGGCGGTTCCAGGGATGGCTTTGTGGAGATGATGAACAAGAAAGCGCAGCAGCTTGGTATGAATAAGACGCATTTCTGTGATACGACAGGGCTCCATGATTCGGATCATTACAGTACTGTGCGTGATATCGCGGTGCTTCTGAGATATGCACTTAAGAATGATACCTTCCGGGAAATTATTGAGAGTCCGCGGCATTCTACAGGAGTGACCAATATCCATCCAAGCGGAATCACATATTACAGTACCATGTTTAAGAATTTATCAGATACTTCTGTAACTGGTGGTCACATCCTGGGTGGCAAGACAGGATATACCAGTGAAGCTGGATTGTGTCTGGCAAGCTTTGCAAAAATCTATGACAGGGAATACATTCTGGTAACTGCCGGCGCAGCAGGCAATACGGGAAGTGCACTGCATGTGCAGGATGCAGTGACGATCTATAACCGGCTTGGCAGCGCGATTGAGGCGCAGATGGAGAAGTGATTTTTTATTCTAAAAATTTATAGGCACAGAGGTGTATATTGCTGCATTGACAGCATAACACTTCTGTGCCGTTTTTTGATTCTTCAAAATGAAATAGTATAGCGGGAACCTGCAATGTATTCGCGGCTGATATAAAGCGGATTTCCATCAGGAGCTTCCATATAGGAATCCAGGATCAGCACGGGATCACCGGAAGACAGACGTAAAGTTTTGGCCATATCAGGAGAGGCTGCAGTAACAGAAATTGTGCTGCGGCTGGACTCTGCGATCGTACAGCTGTAGGTGGTTTTGATATATTCAAAAAAAGAACCGTTTTCTACAGCATTCGGATCAAAATCCGGGAAAAGCCGTACGGGAAGCCAGGTGTGGACATCAATAACAGGAATACTGTCAGCCAGAAGAAGACGTTCCAGGAAGAAAACATCCTCATTCGGAGTAAGCTGCAGAAAATCAAATGTCATGCTGTTCGCCGGTTTTCTGCAGAAGGATAGTACGTGAGATTCAGGAATACGATCATTCTGGCGGCAGGATTCGGAAAAACTCATATTCTTCTGAGATTCAAATTTTCGGAAGATCATGGGGGATTTTACAAAGGTTCCCTTGCCCTGATGCTTGATAAGATACCCTTGTGTGCAAAGCTCCTCCACTGTACGTCGGACTGTGATCCGGCTGATATGGTAAAGCTCGGCAAGCTCCGGCTCAGGGGGGATTTTTTCTCCGGGCTTATAAGTACCGTTTTTGATCTGCTGGGTGATGATATCCATAAGCTGCTTGTAAAGCGGCTGGATTGAATTTTTATTTAACATGAAAATATCCTTTCTGAGATTGTTCATAAACGATATTTTACTATAGTGCGGATGTATTTGTCCAGTAAGAGACAAGCCTTTGCAGTGCGGAGGAACGTGTATAGGATGAATAATTAATCACAAATTATGAATATACTCTTTACTATAACGTTATAATATGTTATATTTTTCAAAAAGGTAAAATGCAGAAATTTAAGAGAAAGAAAATCATCTGAGAATCCCAAAAAACCTGTATTTTCAATGGGTTTAGAGGATTGTCAGACGAATTTCCACAAAAACCGGAGGATGAAAAATGGACGCAGTAAAAATCGTAAATAAGATCAGTGAAGAGCATGGAACAATCAAAAATGTGTATTTTCTTGCATGTGGAGGTTCTCTTGTAGATTTATACCCGGGATATTATTTCCTGCGTGCGGAGTCAGCAGTGATGGATGCACAGTGGGTCCCGGCCAGAGAGTTTGCTCTGACACCGCCTAAGAAGCTTGGAAAGGACAGCCTTCTGATTATCTGCTCTCACAGCGGAAAGACCAAAGAATGCCTGGAAGCGGCGAAAGTGGGAATGAATGCAGGTGCAGCAGTTGTGACTATGACACATGCACCGGGATCTGCCTGCGATACAGATGAGTGGATATCTGTTGTATATGACTGGGCACCGGGAGTGAAAGAAGCAGAGAAGCCGCAGGGAATCGTACTTCGTATTCTTAATGAGCTGA
>SKEI01000575.1_pt1 | contig 23130 bp, 20 predicted proteins | sample 4826701 | NCBI WGS metagenome assembly SKEI01 (sample SAMN11008813, study PRJNA524170) | human gut metagenome | biome: Human fecal sample; material: Feces; isolation source: fecal sample from pouch patient p2, p6, p7, p14 | host: Homo sapiens | place: Israel: Tel-Aviv | collected 2016-08-31 | reverse complement strand
ATGCAGAATCCTGCAATCGTTGTCAAAAATCATCGTTTTTTGCCGCCTATTCGGAGTGTCGCGACCGAGAAAGTCGTATCCTATCTTTCACACACGTTGCGTAGCAGGGTTGTTACTCAAAACGAGGCAAGACCTGGAGCGACGTGGAATTTGCGTATCGTAATATGCGAATTCCACGTTGTTCCAGGTCTTTTTTTGTTTTCGGGCGACTTCAGACAATCGAAGCCTGACCTTGCACGCGGCAGAGGGGCCACGCAACAGGCGCGGTCCGTCAACGGCGAAAGGACAAGGCAATGACGACGACAACGGCATCACCCGTATCGAAACAGACGGCATCCGCGGCGCAGGAAACCAGCGCAACCGGGGCGGCGGCCACCGCAATCGAAACCATCGAAACCGGCGTGGCCGGAGTGGCGGGCGCGGCCACAAACGCGGCAGCCAACGCAATCGAGGACCTCGAAGCCGCCGAATCGCACGGCTTCTCCACGCGCTTCCCGCTCAACAGCGCATTCATCTTCACCTTCGGCGCGCTCGGCGGCATGCTGTTCGGTTTCGACACCGGCATCATCTCCGGCGCCTCCCCGCTTATCGAATCGGACTTCGGCCTGAGCGTCTCTCAGACCGGTTTCATCACCTCCTCGGTGCTGATCGGCTCGTGCGCAGGCGCGCTGTCGATCGGCGCACTGTCTGACCGGTTCGGCCGCAAGAAGCTGCTCATCGTCTCCGCGCTGCTGTTCCTGCTCGGCTCAGGCCTGTGCGCCTCCTCCACCGGATTCGCGATGATGGTGTGCGCCCGCATCATCCTGGGTCTCGCCGTCGGCGCGGCCTCCGCCCTGACCCCGGCGTACTTGGCCGAACTGGCGCCGAAGGAGCGTCGCGGCTCACTGTCCACGCTGTTCCAGCTCATGGTCACCTTCGGCATTCTGCTGGCCTACGCCTCCAACCTCGGATTCCTGAACCACAACCTCTTCGGCATCCGCGACTGGCGCTGGATGCTCGGTTCGGCGCTGGTGCCGGCCGCCTTGTTGCTGCTCGGCGGCCTGTTGCTGCCCGAATCCCCGCGTTATCTGGTGAACAAGGGCGACACCCGCAACGCCTTCAAAGTGCTTACGCTGATTCGCAAGGACGTGGATCAGACCCAGGTGCAGATTGAGCTGGACGAAATCAAGGCCGTGGCCGCACAGGACACCAAGGGTGGTGTGCGCGAACTGTTCCGTATCGCTCGTCCGGCGCTGGTGGCCGCCATCGGTATCATGCTGTTCCAGCAGCTCGTGGGCATCAACTCGGTGATCTACTTCCTGCCGCAGGTGTTCATCAAGGGCTTCGGCTTCCCTGAAGGCGACGCGATCTGGGTGTCGGTGGGCATCGGCGTGGTGAACTTCGTGAGCACCATCGTGGCCACGCTTATCATGGATCGTTTCCCGCGCAAGGGCATGCTGATCTTCGGTTCCATCGTGATGACCGTTTCGCTCGCGGTGCTCGCCGTGATGAACTTCGTGGGCGACGTGGCCGTGCTGGCAGTGCCGACGATGATTCTCATCGCTTTCTATATCCTCGGCTTTGCGGTCTCGTGGGGCCCGATCGCCTGGGTGCTTATCGGCGAGATCTTCCCGCTGAGCGTGCGCGGCATCGGCTCATCCTTCGGCTCGGCGGCGAACTGGCTGGGCAACTTCATCGTCTCCCAGTTCTTCCTCGTGCTGCTCGATGCGTTCGGCAACAATGTGGGCGGCCCGTTCGCGATTTTCGGCGTGTTCTCGGCCCTGTCCATCCCGTTCGTGCTGCGCTTGGTGCCCGAGACCAAGGGCAAGTCGCTGGAGGAAATCGAGAAGGAAATGACCAAGCGCTAGACAACCGGCACACGATTCGCACAAAAGTTGACAACTCTTAACATAAGAGTACCCAAAGTGGCGAAAAACGTGGCAGAATAGGGAACATGGTAGCAAACAATGCGGGTCAGCCCGCCACCCCAGCAGATCTGATTAATGTCGATGAGGTTATCGGCAAGTACTATGACCTCGTCCCCGATCCCGAAGTCCCCGAGCAGCGTGTCATCTTCGGCACCTCCGGTCACCGCGGATCGTCCCTGAAGACCTCGTTCAACGAGGCCCACATCCTCGCCATCTCCCAGGCCATCGCCGAATACCGCAAGAAGGCCGGCGTCACCGGCCCGCTGTACCTCGGCTCCGACACCCACGCGCGGTCCGGCCCGGCCAAGAAGACCGCCATCGAGGTGCTCGTCGCCAACGGCGTGCACGTACGCGTCGATTCCCGTGACGACTTCGTGCCCACCCCGGTGGTCTCCCAGGCCATCCTGACCCACAACCGTGCGGCCGACGGCACCCAGCGCTTCGAGGGCGAGGGCCTCGCCGACGGCATCGTCGTCACGCCGTCCCACCACCCGCCCACCGACGGTGGCTTCAAGTACGACCCCGTCACCGGCGGCCCGGCTCCGGCCGAGACCACCAATGCCATCGCCGCTCGCGCCAACGAGCTGCTCGGCGACTTCAAGTCCATCAAGCGTGTGCCCTACGAGGAGGCCATCAAGTCCGAGTACGTCGAGGGCTTCGACTTCCGCGAGCACTACGTGGACGACCTGGAGAACGTCATCGACTTCGACGTGATCCGCAACTCCGGCGTGCGCCTGGGCATCGATCCGCTCGGCGGCGCTTCCGTGAACTACTGGCCGCTCATCAACGAGAAGTACGGCCTGAACATCGGCGTGGTGCGTCCTGAGGTCGACCCGACCTGGCGCTTCATGACCATCGACCACGACGGCAAGATCCGCATGGACCCGTCTTCCCCGTACGCCATGAAGGGCCTGGTCGACGAGCTCAACGCCGGCGCTTGGGACAAGTACGATCTGGTCGGCGGCACCGACCCGGACGCCGACCGTCACGGCATCGTCTGCCCGAACTGGGGCGTGATGAACCCGAACCACTACATCGCCGTGTGCGTGGAGTACCTGTTCGGCGGCAACCGTCCGGGCTGGCCTGAGGGCGCAGCCGTGGGCAAGACGCTGGTCTCCTCTTCCCTGATCGACCGCGTGGCCGCATCGATCAACGCGAAGGTCATCGAAGTGCCGGTGGGCTTCAAGTGGTTCGTGGACCCGCTGTTCAGCGGCGAAGTCGCCTTCGGCGGCGAGGAGAGCTCCGGCATGAGCTTCCTGCGCAAGGATGGCCGCGTGTGGACCACCGATAAGGATGGTCTGATCCCCGACCTGCTGGCCGCCGAGATCACCGCCAAGACCGGCAAGAACCCGGCCCAGCTTCACCAGGAGCAGGTCGAGCGCTTCGGCGAGTCTTGGTACAAGCGCGTCGACACCCCGACCACGCTGGAGCAGAAGGCCAAGTTCGCCAAGCTGACCGGTGATGATGTGGCCGCCACGCAGCTGGCTGGCGAAGACATCACCGCCAAGCTGACCGAGGCACCGGGCAACCACGCCAAGATCGGCGGTCTGAAGGTCACCACCAAGGACAACTGGTTCGCCGCCCGCCCCTCCGGCACCGAGAACATCTACAAGGTGTACGCCGAGTCCTTCGTCTCCCCCGAGGCGCTGGACAAGGTGCTCGACGAGGCCACCGTCGTGGTAGACAAGGCCCTGAGCGAGTGAAATCGCTGCGTTAGTCGCGTTCACAGCAACCAATAAGGCTCTGCATTGGATTCATGCAATCCACTGCAGAGCTTTTTTTAGCGCATATGCAGTTCGCGACCACTGAAACACGCAGGTCAACGGTTCTCCTCATGCACCGTGACCGCATTTTCTCAACATCACTGCAGGGCAGGACGGCCATATGGCCGCGAAACGTTCGCCTGCCTACATTATGACCGAGTTTCCCATCATCATTGTGGGGTCACAGCGGCCAGATGACCACCGAAGCGTTCGGTCGGCTTGCATCATGGTCGAGTTTTAACATCGTTGTGGGACGCCACGACGAATTTGCCCATTCCAGAGTTGCCATCCCACAAAAGCGTGGGACAACAGCTAAGTCAATCGTTTTACATTTTCCCCATCCCACACGCTCAAACTGGAAACCCCGGAAAGACGCCATTCCTGCCACACCCGTCACAGCCATTACCCGAGGGGCCGTGGGACGCCACGCAAAAATCGGCAAAACACGCGTAGCGTCCCACACCCATTGGCGCAAATCCACGCTCAATGCACCGACAACACCCCCAATCGACCACTATGACACATTTCCCTCCACAATCGAACACTAGTCATTCACGAAATCCATCACTACGAGGCATCGCAATCGAACGGCATGCAATATCAAGCACACACCACAACAACAGGTCGTACAAATATTGCCTTTACATCAGTCCGTTTCGAACATCATGGTCACAGCAGGCTCTGCGCCAACTCTTCAAGAGACATGGCAACTACATGAAACTCGAATACGGCACCGCGCGAAGCAAGCGCCCTCGCCACGTTGAAAGCGAATTCAGCACGAGTATCCTCGTTAGCGATACTTGCCGCCGTGGCGATGAAGACCAGCCATCTCCGCCCGCCCAGCATGCCCCTTTTCTCTTGGTCACGGCGCCATTGAGTCTTACTCGTACGATGATGATCGCCATCATATTCAACAGCGACCTTGAACTCTGGCCACGCTAAGTCCAACGTTATGGGAGCTCCAGATGCAAAAGCCGCGTCCGGCACCACATAGTTCGCAACCGGCTGTGGAATCCCATGCGCCACCAGAGAGAGTCGTTCTTCTGATTCTTTGGGCGAATCAGCACCAGGTGATATCAGAGGCAATGCTCGAACGCAGGACGGGCGCCCTCTGAATCGGGTAAATTGCTCCACGAACTTCACCAGATCCTGATAGATTGCAGCAGCATCACGATCCTTAGCCAATACTGGCTGTTTGCTCGTAGCAGTAATGACGGCATCCCCGAGCACAATCAGAGACTCAAAAGAAACATACGGGGCAAGTTGAGCCCATACGTGAAACAGGTCCAGCGCAAACACGTGTTGGTTCATTTCCACATTGGCGGCTTTAGCCGCATGTTTCCAAATATGCGTTTGCAGTGGTGCATGGCGTGTACGAAACCGCTTGCTCTTAACGCTGGATACAGTGTGCAGCTTGGCCGAGTCGAGGTCGCAATCGGCGGGAATCGGTACGGATTGCAGAGCGAGGGAAGTGGTCATGCCGAAAAGCAGCTTCTTGCCCGCCCGTTTCGCTTCCTCAGTGCAGCGTGCGACCATGTCGCGTTTGCGCTGGGCGAGGCTTTCGCTCATGGTCGGTGTCGCTGCAGAATCATGTGCACCACTGTTCGGCGATGACGAGTCGCGAGAAGTCGGGTATTTCGAGTCAGTAGAAAATGACCCCGCAAATTCGGGCGGAACAAAAACTGCCTCCGATTCTTCCGGAGGCTGATCGTATATAGAGCCTGGCAGAGCTCCATAGTTGGTGATGCCGTCGGTCATCCTGTTCATGACACCACCATATGGGTAGTGGGTGCGGAAACGGAAGCCGATCCGAGGTATGTGGTCCTAGCTTCACTTACGCACATTCATTGTGGATAACCATGTGGACACCTCACTTATACACATAGTCACCCACCTCTTCAACCCCGATTTGACACACTAACTGTATCTGATATGATTACAGTATCATAACTGTACACATCATAGTTACAGTATCGACTCGGTAAGGAGGTCGTTTCATGAACGGCGACCATTCACTGGCAGTGCACGCATTGGTCTACCTTGACCATCGCGCCACACACCTGCCCAGTCAGATCCTGGCCGAGAACATATGTACCAATGCGGCGCGCGTGCGCAAAGTAATGCGACCGCTCGCCTCAGCCGGACTCATCGCCACTAAAGAGGGTGCTGAAGGCGGGTACGCTCTGGCCCGGCCCGCCGCCGAAATCACTTTGCGCGCGGTAGCGGAAGCCACCGGCACCACTTTTGTGAAAGTGAACTGGACACCGGGCGACGTGCACGAGGACTGTCTGGTGTCATCTTCAATGGGCGCAGTGATGAACGACATCTATGCCGGTCTCAACCGCACTTGCCTCGAACAACTCGAACACACCACCATCCACGACATCACCGAACAGATATTCAGCGAGCGCAAAGGCTAATAATCCCGCGCGTTTCCCCTAGCCAGCATCAGTCGATAACGCTTCGGCAGTCAAAGAAGAAAACAGACGCCGCACGGCACACAACACATCAGCACAACGCACTCTTATCACTCGAATACGTAAGGAAGTAACCATGTCCATCAGCACACCCAATGCCATCAGCACACCCAGCACCTCCCCCACTATCACCACCGACGCCCTGATCATTGGATTCGGCAAGGGCGGCAAAACCTTGGCTGCCAAGCTCAGTGCAGCCGGCCGCAAGGTCGTCGTCGCCGAGGCAAGCGCCGACATGTACGGCGGCACCTGCATCAATATCGGATGCTTGCCGTCCAAGTCACTGATTTTGTCCGCCGAACAGGCGCGGCGGGATGGCGCGAACAGTACTCCCGAAACCCGCGAAGCAGCGTTCGAGGCTGCTATCAAGGAGAAGCGCCGCGTCACTTCGATGCTGCGCGACAAGAACTATCACAAGCTCGCCGACCAAGACAACATCACCGTAATCACCGGCCGCGCTCACTTCACCGGCCCTCATAGCGTGGAAATCGCCACCGCTGAGGGCCCGGTCGCCGTGACCGCCAGCAAGATCTTCATCAATACCGGTGCCACGCCGCGCATTCCGGATATTCCCGGTATCCACACTACGCCCGGCGTCTACACCAGCACTGGACTGATGGATCTCGACGATATGCCGCAGCGACTGGTGATTATCGGTTCAGGATTCATTGGACTTGAGTTTGCCTCGATGTTTGCCGATTTCGGCACGGCGGTTACCGTGCTGCAGCACAATGCCGAGTTCCTGCCGCGCGAGGATGCGGATGTGGCGGCCGCGATTCGCGCACAGTTGGAAGCGCAGGGCGTCAAGTTCCTGTTCAACGCGGATACCAAGGCCATCGCGCCTGCTGCTGACGGCGGCGTCAGGTTGTCCGTTGCGGTGAAGGGTATGACTCGCGGCGCATCGCAAGCTTGCGATTCCACCCCCGCCGGCACCGGGAACGCTCATACCGATATCACCGGTGCCACCGACGCCACCGGCGCCACCGACACTACAACAACCACCAGCCCCACTAGCAACCCGACCGATCACGCCACGATGTCACACGTTCAAACGAACCCATCAGACGATGGCGAGCCGCGGTTCGCCGAGCCGGCTGAAGCCCGATTCTGCCTGACCACCGACGCGGTACTGGTGGCCACCGGACGTACGCCGAACGTCGAGGGACTGCATCTTGAGGCAGCTGGCGTGGAGCTCACCGAACGCGGTGCCGTGAAAGTCGACGAGCTTCTGCGCACCACAGCAGCCGACATTTGGGCTCTGGGCGATGTGAACGGCGGCCCGCAGCACACGTACATTTCGCTGGATGACTATCGCGTGGTGTGGTCGCAGCTCAATGGTTCCGACCGTCCGTACACGGTGAAGGACCGCAAGCATGTGCCGTCGAGCACATTCCTCGCCACGCCTTACTCGCGCGTGGGATTGAATGAGCGCGAGGCGAAGGCGGCTGGATTGGATTATGTGGTCAAGCGATTGCCGGTGGCCGCTGTGCCGAAGGCCCAGGTAATGCGGCGACCGGATGGTCTGATGAAGGCGATTGTGGAACGCAATACTGGCCGCATTCTGGGTGCGATGCTGCTTTCCGTCGAGTCGCACGAGGTGATCAATATCGTCAAGTTGGCGATGGATCTTGACGCGCCGGCCAGCACGTTGCGCGATATGGTGTTCACGCATCCGACGATTGCCGAGGCACTGAACGACTTGTTCGCGTAGTTTGTTCGCATAGCACGCCCGCGCAGCATGACCCGCGTAGCGCAGCCCGCAACAGACTCCCCTAATGCGCGCGAAGGTCCTCATCGACGTAAACCGATGAGGACCTTCGCGCTGTCGTCATGATCCGTACGTGACAGCAATCACGTCCGAACCAGCCGTTACTTCAAGCCGAGCTTACGGTCCAGAATGTCGGAGGCATCCAATCCTAAGCGGCGTCGGATGAACCAGCCAAGACCGAGCGGCAGGCCGGGAGCCAAGGCCATGCCGCCTGGACCGAGTGCCACGGTTTTGGAGTTGCCTGCGATAAGCATGGTGCCCTTGGATGCGGCCGTGGAGGTCGAACCATCGCTGTCCGCCTCTGGTTTGAGGATTTCGATGTTGCCGTCACTGGTTTTGTACAGTCCCTTATTCTCATTCCAGATACCGGATGCGCCATTGTTGCCGGCCTCACCCGCAGAGAGGAAATGTCTTGTTTTTCTTGTGAGCGCTCACCTATTCACGCGCGATGGCATGTTTTTCAAGCAAAGTCAATAGGTGTGATGTTATCCACACCCTCCACTACGTTGTTTTGCCTCGCGCTGGGCAGCCCCACTTCAGCAAGAGATTGCACAGCTTGCGTTAGGGTGGAGAACATGACTATCACAGTATCCACAGACGGTTCCGCATTAGGGAATCCAAACGGGCCAATGGGCTGGGCCTGGGCCGATCATGAGCAGAACGCCGGCGGCAAGCCTGGCCATAAGCACGACGACCACGGCTACGACGCCGGCGGCGCGACCAACGGCACCAATCAGATTGGCGAACTGTGCGCAGTGTTGGAAGCTTTGCGAGCGCATCCGGGCCCTGAGCCATTGCTCATCGAATCGGATTCGCAATACGCCATCAATTGCTCGACCAAGTGGGTCAAAGGCTGGAAGAAGAACGGCTGGAAAAATTCACAGAAAAAACCTGTGAAGAACAAAGAGCTTATTCAGGCGATCGACCGCGAAATCTCACAACGCCCTGGCCCGGTGGATTTCCGATGGGTCAAAGGTCACGCCGGCAACGAAGGCAATGAGCTGGTCGATGAACTGGCACGCACCTATGCGGGCGATTGCCGTTCGGGTGCGCGCGACGGCTATCTACCGATTGAAGGCTGGCAGTCGCTGCTGGGCTCCGAATACGCACATGGCACCGATGTGCCTCCAGACGTGCAATTGGTATTGGACGGCAAAGCGGATGCGGCAAGTTTGCGCAAGCCGGCTGCGGCGACGGATCAGACGGATGCCGCAAGGCCGGAGACCAAGTCTTCGTCACCCTTAGCGGCACAATCAACGCAACCTGTACAATCAACGCAACCCGCACCCCCCGCAAAGCCCAGCGGGCTGACGGTATCCGGTACGCTGACCTTCTCCCCCGCGCCGAAAACGAGCCCGTATTTCAACGGGCAGCCGATGCCGATCAAAGGCAGCATCGAAATCGAAGGCTATGTGGACGGCGACGGCAACCTGACCATCACCAACGCACCATTCGTACGACACTGACACCCAAACACACGAATATGTACCGTAATCGGACACGATGACACAAAATCGCTCATTCGCGTTAGGATAGGAGATAAGGCTTCACGCCGTTGATCCATGCGGCGGAGGCAAGGATGGCAAAGGAGAAACCATGGATAAGGCACAGCAGGATGCGCTGAAGAAGGCGGCCGGCATCGAAGCCGCCAAGCTCGTTGAAAACGGCATGATCGCAGGCCTCGGCACTGGTTCGACCGTGAAGTTCCTGGTGGACGAGCTCGGCCGCCGTCATCAGGAGGAAGGTCTTGAGTTCACTGGCGTAACCACGTCTCGCCGCACGCAGGTCCAGGCTGAAAGCTACGGCATCAAGATCGTGGACATCGACGACGTGGACCACATCGACGTGACCATTGACGGCGCCGACGAAGTCGACAAGAACTTCAACGGTATCAAGGGCGGTGGCGCTGCTCTGCTGTGGGAGAAGATCGTGGCCACCAACTCCAACCAGATCGTGTGGATTGTGGACGAGTCCAAGGTTGTGGACACCATCGGCAAGTTCCCGCTGCCGGTCGAGGTCATTCCGTTCGGTGCCGGCCAAGTCATCAAGAAGTTCGAGGCCCGCGGCTACAAGCCGGTGCTTCGTCTTGACGCCGACGGCAAGGAAGTGCGCACCGACGAGAACAACTTCGTGGTGGACCTGCACCTGGAGCGCATCGATCACCCGCAGGAGCTGGCCGAAGACCTCATCAACACGGTCGGCGTGGTGGAGCACGGCCTGTTCCTCAACATGGTCGACAAGGTCATCGTCGGCGACCCGAACGGCCCGCGCGTGATGACCAACGCCAACAAGTGATCGTCTCACATCACTAAGCTTTTCCAAGCCCGCATCTGCACATCGCAGGTGCGGGCTTTACTGTTGCCCGAACAAGGCAAAGAGCCAAGCAAAAGAGAAACCCCGCGACCATAACGATCACGGGGTTTCTAATGCCTTGATTGCAGGTAAGACTACTTACGCTGGTGGCGGGTCTTACGCAGCAGTTTGCGGTGCTTCTTCTTGCTCATCCGCTTGCGGCGCTTCTTGATGACAGAACCCATCTGAAGCCTCCATTTCGATTAATCGTAAAAGTTGCAACTCGCACCATAATACACGTGTTGCCAGACAGAGGGAACCAGTATGTTGTCGATAGTCCGCATATGCCCTGAACGCAGTTGGGGCATCCACATCAGCAATGTGGATGCCCCAACGTTCATAAGTTTGTGCAGCAGCTGACAGCCGATACTAGATGCTACATCGGGAACTTCTGGTAGAAGCGATCGACCGCTTCCTTGGTGCCGGTAGCTTGGAAGACCACGGTATCGTTCTGCCAGATGGCAACGGCGTTCTTGCTGTTGGAGGCATCGGCCTTCACCACGTACGCGCCCGTGACGTTGCCGGAAACCTTGACGTTGCCGGATGCCGACTCATCGCCGGTCTGCGCAGCGACCAACGCATCGTACTGGGTCTTGGCATTGTCCGCCGACGACCACTGCGCGGCGACCAGCGTGACATCCTTGGCGGCATCACCAGTGGAGTAGGTCAGAGTGTACTCCTCGAGCGGCGACGCGGAATTCCACGTCGTGGAGGCATCCGCCTTGGTACGCGCGTAATTCAGCACGCTGCCCGGCATGGCCTTCAACAGCTCACTGGCATCATCCGGCAAAGCTGTGGCGTCGATGGTCGGCTTGGTCGGCTCGGATGATTCGGTTTTCTGCTGGCTGTTTTGGGTGGTAGTGGAGGTGCCATCATTCTTCTGGATGGCCCAACCCGGCCACACAAAGGCCGAAAGCACTGCCAGGATAATCACAACAGCTGCGGCAACCACCACTGCAATCAACTTGCCATGGGATTGCGTGGTCGAGGAGTTCTCACTATTAGTCATGCCCCGATTCTCTCACAGCCGCGTGACGCTAGGCGGCCGTAATTTTAGTCGTTGTGCGCAAGCCGCGTGAAACTCTTGTGAACGGTAAAAATTTACCGTCCGCTGGTGTTTGGGTTAGGGTGAGACCATGGCGAAATCAAGTGTGCAGTATGTATGTTCCGAATGCGGTTGGAACGGGCCGAAGTGGTACGGCCGTTGCCCCGAGTGTGGTCAGTGGGGCACGGTCGAGGAATTTCACGAGGCTCGGCCGGCGGCAGGCTCTCGCACGGCCGCTCCCGGCCGAACATCACGCACGCAGTCGGTTACGGTTGCCAACAACGCCAGATCTGCAGCCCGTCCGATTACCGAAGTGGGCACGGAAAGCGTCGAGCGGCTCGGTACCGGGTTTTCCGAATTCGACCGTGTGCTCGGCGGTGGCGTGGTGCCGGGTTCAGTAACGCTGATAGCGGGCGAACCGGGTATCGGCAAGTCGACATTGCTGTTGCAGACGGCCGGCAATATCGCGCGCGTTGTGGCGGGAGACAGTACGTTCCGAGGGGCAGGTCAGCGGTCTGCCCAACAGTCGGGCCGGGCGCAGGGCAACGCATCGAACACGGTGCCGATGCGGGGCAACGCATCATCAACACACGCCAACACCGTGCTGTACATTTCCGGCGAGGAATCACAGGCGCAGGTTCGTTTGCGCGCTTCCCGCATCAATGCGGTGGAGCCGAACTTGTTACTGGCCTCCACCACCGACCTGTCCACAGTATTGGGGCTGATCGAACAGAACAAGCCGGCCTTGGCCATTGTGGATTCGGCGCAGACCATCGTCTCGCAGGAGGTCGATGGCATTTCCGGCGGTTCGACTCAGGTGCGCGAAGTGGCAAGCGCGCTGATAGATACCGCTAAGACACTTGACATTCCAGTATTTCTGGTTGGTCATGTGACCAAGGATGGTTCGATTGCAGGCCCGCGCACATTGGAGCATCTGGTCGATGTGGTCTGCCAATTCGAAGGCGACAGCGAGACTGCGCTGAGAATGCTGCGAGCGGTGAAGAATCGTTTTGGTCCGACCGATGAAGTCGGCTGTTTCGACATGAGCGGTGAGGGCATCGAAGAGGTCACCGATCCCGCCGGATTGTTCCTGTCTGGAGACGGCCCTGATGCGGCCAACGCGGCACCCGTGGAAGGCACCTGTGTGACGTTCACATTGGATGGGAATCGCAGTCTGCCTATCGAAGTACAGGCTCTGGTCACCACGTCGGTGCTGCCCACACCCCGTCGTGCGGTCAATGGCGTGGACCCCAGCCGTATCGCCATGCTGGTCGCGGTGCTCTACCGTCACAGCAAGCTCAACCTGCTGTCCAACGACCTGTATATCTCCACTATTGCCGGGGGCCAGGCCAAGGAGCCCGGTTCCGACTTGGCGATAGTGGCGGCACTGGCGAGCGCCGCCACGTCAAAACCCATTGCGCGAGCCACGTGCGCCATTGGTGAGATTTCCCTGACCGGTCAGGTGCGCCCGGTACCGCGTATGGAATATCGCCTTCGCGAGGCCGCACGCCTCGGCTTCACCACGGCGGTCATTCCGCCACTGCGCAAGCCGGTGCATGTCGAGGGACTTCAGCTGGTGGAGTCCAACACATTGTCCGACGCATTAGACGCCTTGGGAGTGCGTAAATAGCCCTGAGATATGCCTCAGGCGGTAAGACGCTTGGTCTCCTCGACGTGGCGCTTGAGTTCGTCGACGAGTTGGTCGGGGCCATCAAACTTGACCTGCGGGCGCAGGAAGCCGACGAATTCGACGCGAACCTTGTGGTCGTACAGGTCGATCCATTCTTCAGTGATGCAGTAGGCCTCCACCACACGCTCATTAAGGCCGGTTTTTTCACTGAAGGTGGGTTTGGTGCCAATGGAGATGGCGGCGGGCCAACGGTTTTCACCATCTACCAGCCAACCGGCATAGACGCCGTCGACCGGAATGTAGCCTGCAATGTCGGAGCCAAGATTGGCGGTGGGGAATCCGATGGTGCGGCCACGCTCCTCACCATGCACCACTTCGCCCTCGATGGAGTGCGGAGCACCCAGAATGGCGTTGGCGTCCTGGATTCGGCCATGAGCCAGCAGGTAGCGCACATTGGTGGAGCTCCATGCGCGCATTGCCTTGGCCTGGTTCTTCTTGCTCCATGCGCGGCGCTCGGCTTTGGTGGCATTGGCCAGCGGATCGACGGGCTCTCCCCATTCGCTCGGGGCTTCCGGCTTGAAATCGCGCGGAATACGCACTTCACCCGGGCCACGGTCATCGACCACATCAAGTTCGAATACACCGGTAGCGGCGGCAAGATTGGCGATATGCTTCACATCACCTTCTCGACCCTTGCCCATGGCGGCATCCTGCCCAAGGACCAACGTGCGCATACCCAGCTTGCCGGTGAGTCGGCCAAGGAAGAAAATGTATGACATAGCTGCGAAGGCCAGCGTGTAGTGCACCACCAGCACATGGTCCACGCCGAACTGTTCCATGCGGTGCAGTCGATCATCCACACTGGTCAATGCTTCGGCATCCACGTTCTGAACCGCGGGCTCTTCGCCATGGTGCGAGATGACCCAGCCGTGCACGAATGCGGGGCGCGGGTCAAACAGAATCACCACGGAAAAAGCATCATGCTGGTGCGCGAGTTCCACCACACGCTTGATCACCGCCTGATGACCCAAGTGCATGCCATCAAATGCGCCCAATGTCACCACGGCCTTCTTATCGTTACTGAACGAGGGCCATTCAATCGAACCTTCGGCGTCAGGGGTCAGGTGCGTGATATCCATCAGTGTGCTGTTCCTTTTATCCGTGCGATGTTATTCATGCAATATAGACGTTGTTGTGCGCGGCCTGTATCAAGCTGCACTTTTCACCGCGTCTACTTTACGCGAGGGGGAATACGGTGACCGGCTTGGCCTGATGAGCGTTTGCACGCTCGATAATCGCCGCCACATCATGCGTTTGCGGCACAATGGCGGCAGTGGGCTCGCTGATTGTACGCTCAATACGGCGGCCGAAGCGTAATTCGCTGGCCTCCTCAGGAGTGATGTCAAGCGCCGGCATCGCACCTCGAGCGGCCTGTTCCATGGTAAGGGCATGGTCAAGCAGCCAGTTGCGGCGCTCGTCACCGGCAAGACCTTCAGGAGTGTCCAATACGCACTTGTTGCGCGTGACGGTTTGCCCTTCCCGATTAGTGAACGTCTTCTGATCGGTATGTGCGGTGACGGTATGGGTTCGCGTGTCAAGCATCGCCTCAGGAGCGATAAGTCCGCTGGCATCGTCCGGCAACGCGAATCGGCCGACTCGCGTACGGCGCAAACGGGTCAGGTATCCGCCGACGCCAAGTTCTTTGCCGAGATCGCGGGCGAGCGCGCGGATATAGGTGCCCGATGAACAGCTGATCCGCACGTCAACATCAAGTGCGGGAATCGCTCCCGTGTTCGCGTCTTCCCGCAATGGTTCAGCGGCCTGCTCCCCTGCTACGAATCCGCTGCGGATATCCAGCACGGTGAATTCGCTGATGGTGACCGGGCGGGGTTTGAGTTCCACATCCTTGCCTTCGCGAGCCAAGTCGTAGGCACGCTGGCCGTTGATTTTGATGGCGGAGAACGTATTGGGGACTTGTTCGATATCGCCGGTGAAATTGGTGGCGATGGTGCGTGTGAGCAGGTCTTGCCATGAGGCAGTTGGTAACGCCGTTGGTTCGCCGCTCTGGCCACCCTCAGTCAGCTGCGCTGATAGCGTTTGCCAGCGGGAGCGGGCTTCGTCATCGACAAGCACCTCGCCTTCGGCATCGTCGGTAGTGGTGCGCAGGCCGAGGCGTATGGTAGCCTCGTAGGTTTTGTCATGCGCCACGATGGCGTTGAGCAGTCGTGTGGCGTGGCCGAAGGCGATGACCAGCGTGCCAGTGGCCATGGGGTCAAGGGCGCCGGCGCGACCGACCTTCTTGATGTGCAACGCGCCGCGCACGGCGGCGACGGCGTCGAAGCTGGTCACGCCTTGCGGCTTGTCGATGATGAGCAGACCGCTGGGTGTTGTATGAAGCACACTACTCCTCGTCAGAGTCGTCTTCGAAGTCGTCTCTGGGCTCGGCGTCATGCTTGTACGGATCGGCGTCGCCGGCGTACTGGGCGGTGGCGCGAGCACGGGCGAGTTCTTCGTCACGCTTCTTGGCCACGGCGAGTATGTCTTCGATCTCGTGAGCCTCGCCGGGCACTTCATCGAACACGAATTGGAGCTGCGGAGTCAGGCGCAGGCCAGCCTTGTGGCCCACCAGAGAACGCAGGTGGCCCTTGGCCTGATCGAGTGCCTGCTGGGCGCGCTTGCGTTCGCCTTCCTCGTGGCCTTCGTGGCCGAGCTGGGTCCAGTAGACCTTGGCGATCTGCAAATCGTTGGTCACACGAACTTCGGTGACGGTGATGCTGGCGAGTCGCTTGTCATGCAGTTCGCGCTCAATGGAGGAGGCGACGACACGCTGAATCAAGGCCGCAATACGTGCGGCGCGCGGGTTGGTTCCTGCCATAGGAATTTCCTTTTCTAGACTTGAGCCCCCTCTGACGAGGGGCTGCCGAACGCAGTGAGGCTGGGGGAGAGAAAATCATGGAACTACCATGTCTCTCCCCCAGTCAGTCTGCGGCTGACAGCCCCCTCGTCAGAGGGGGCTTAACAATGACTACTTGCGCTCGACTTCCCGCATCTCGAAGGTCTCGATGATGTCGCCGAGTTCAATGTCGTTGAAGGTGCCGAGGTTGATACCAGCCTCGTAGCCTTCCTTGACGGACTGAACGTCGTCCTTGAAGCGACGCAGCGAGGAGATCTCGAGGTCGTTGACCGTGGCCACGCCGTTGCGCAGGATACGGCACTTCGTACCACGCTTGACCTCGCCGTCCTGCACCATAACGCCGGCGATGTTGCCGAACTTGGAGGAGCGGAAGATCTCGCGGATCTCGGAGTGAGAGGTGACGACCTCTTCGTATTCCGGCTTGAGCATGCCCTTGAGGGATGCCTCGATGTCTTCGATCGCACGGTAGATGACCGAGTAGTACTTGATCTCCACGCCCTCGCGCTCGGCGAGGTCCGCGACCTGACGGTTCGGACGCACGTTGAAACCGATGATAACGGCCTTGTCGCCCGTGGCCAGGTTGACATCATTCTGGGTGATCGCACCGACGCCGCGGTGGATGACCTGGATGCCGACCTCGTCGGATACCTCGATCTTCATCAAGGAATCCTCGAGCGCCTCGACAGAACCGGACGAATCGCCCTTGATGACAATATTGAGCATGTCGATCTCGGACTCGGCGAACTTCTTCTTGAAGTCCTCGAGGGAGACGACCTTGCGACGCTTGGCCAGCTGGGCGGCACGCTCGGTGGCCTGACGCTTCTCGGCAATCTGGCGAGCGGCACGATCATCGGAGGCGACCAGGAAGAGGTCACCGGCGGTGGGCACGGAGGTCAAGCCCAGCACCTGAACAGGTGTGGACGGACCGGCCGCTTCCATCGGCTGACCGTTCTCGTCGAGCATGGCACGCACGCGGCCGTACGAAGTGCCGGCCACGATGGCATCGCCCACGTGGAGCGTACCCTGCTGAACCAGCACAGTGGCCACGGCACCACGACCCTTGTCGAGTCGGGCTTCGACGGTGGCACCACGGGCGTCCATGGCGGGGTGGGCGCGGAGGTCCAGCTCAGCGTCAGCCGTGAGCAGCACGGCTTCGAGCAGCTTGTCGACGTGCAGGTTCTGCTTGGCGGAGATGTCGACGAACATGGTGTCACCACCATACTCTTCAGGGACCAAGCCGAACTCGGTGAGCTGGCCGCGGACCTTCTCCGGGTTGGCACCGGGCACATCGATCTTGTTGACGGCCACGACGATCGGCACCTTGGCGGCCTGAGCGTGGTTGATGGCCTCAACGGTCTGGGGCATCACACCATCGTCGGCGGCGACCACGAGGATCGCGACGTCAGTGAGCTCGGCACCACGGGCACGCATGGCGGTGAACGCCTCGTGGCCAGGGGTATCGAGGAAGGTGATCTTGCGCGGTTCGCCTTCAAGGTTCACGGTGACCTGGTAGGCACCGATGCGCTGGGTAATGCCGCCGGCCTCACGTGCGATGACGTTGGTCTTGCGGATGGTATCCAGCAGTCGTGTCTTACCGTGGTCGACGTGGCCCATGACGGTAACGACCGGCGGGCGAGGCTTGAGATCCTCGTCATCCTGCAGTTCTTCCTCGTCAAGGTTGATGTCGAACTGCTGGAGCAGTTCCTTGTCTTCCTCTTCTGCGGAGACGAGCTGGATGTTCCAGCCGATCTCTTCGCCCAGAATCTGGAAGGTCTCCTCATCCAAGGACTGGGTGGCGGTAGCCATCTGACCCAGGTGGAAGAGCACGGTGACCAGCGCGGCCTGGTTGACGTTGATCTTCTCCGCCAAATCGGCCAGGGACGCGCCCTGACGCAGACGGATGGTCTGGCCGTTGCCGTTGGGGATGCGAACGCCGCCGATGGTCGGTGCTTTCAGCTCCTCATACTCATGGCGCTTTGCCAGACGGTTCTTACGGGCCTTTGAGGACTTGCCGCCCTGACGTCCGAATGCGCCTGCGGCACCGCCGCGACCGCCGCGACCGCCGCCACGTGCGGGACCGGTGCTCGGTGCACCGCCGCCCTGGAAGTTATTGCCGCCGCCTTGGCCCCCCCGGAAGCCGCCGCGTGCGCCGCCCTGACCGGCACCCTGGGAGCCGCCGCCCTGACCCGGACGGTTGTGGCCCCACTGGCCGGGACGCGGACCGCCCTGACCACCTTGGCCCGGACGACCGCCACGGAAGCCGCGGCCCTGCCCCTGGCCTTGGCCGGGACGGCCCGGACGACCGCCACGACCGTTATCAGCAGTCGGACGAGCCATCGGATGCGGACGCGGAATATCACCCGGCGTCGGGGTGTGCATACCCTGCTTGCGGGAGAACGGGTTGTTGCCCGGGCGCGGGCCCTGAGCGTGCGGGCGCGGAATCGCATTTGAAGCGGCATTGCCGCCATTGGCACCGGCGCCGCCCTGAGCGTGCGGGCGCGGAGCCGAAGCATTGCCGCGGTTGTTCTGGTGCTGAACCGGCTGGCTATTGTTCGGACGGCCCTGGTTGTTACGACGATCGTTGTTACGGCGATCGTTCGGGCGACTCTGACGACCGTTCTCACGGCCTTCGCGATTATCGCGACCATTCTCACGGTTGTCGTTCTGACCGTGGCGGCCGGGGGTCGGCATGCCGGGGCGTGCGCCGCCCTGCGGACGCGGTGTCGGTGCACCCGGAGTCGGAGCCTGCTGATGTGCCGAGGCAGGCGATGCCTGACGTGCGGGAGCGGCCGGAGTCGGTGCGGAAGATGAAGTGGAAGCCGGGGCCGAAGGTGCGGCCGGGCGGCGCTGCTGCACGGGCTTGGAATCGCCCTTGGCGTTGTCCTTGGCGAACTCTGCCTTCAGACGCCGGGCTACCGGCGGTTCAATCGTAGAAGAAGCGGACTTGACGAATTCTCCCATGTCCTTAAGCTTCTCAAGCACGGTTTTGCTATCGACATTCAAAACCTTAGCCAGTTCGTATACGCGTGGTTTCGCCACTAATTACTCCTATTCTGTGACCACGCGCGTGCATGGGCGTGGTCAGTTGGTGATGACGGCAAGCCTACCCTGTCTCATCGTGCGACCATGATCGTGTTACCTCGTCTCTGGTGTGGGCGATTTCGCGCACACTGCGCCAGCCCACATACGCCAATCAAGCATACTCATAGCGCTGGATAGCGTAGACGCAGCGAGCCGCGCCATTGCTGACGCGGCTCGTATCAGGAAATAATGCGCCCTGAAGATCATTCGCCTTCGAGCCCGGCGGCCTATTCGGCTTCCGGAGCAGCAGCCTCGGCCGCAGCCTGGGCGGCCTTTTCAGCGGCGACCTTCTTGGCATGGGCCTCGGCGGATTCGATGCCGATCTTCCAGCCGGTCAGCTTGGCTGCCAGTCGTGCGTTCTGGCCTTCCTTGCCGATGGCCAGGGATAGCTGGTCGTCGTGGATGAAGGCGATGGCGGTCTTGTTCTTCTCGCTGATCACCTGCACGCCGGTGGCCACAGCCGGGGACAGCGCGGCTGCCACGAACTTGGCCGGATCGTCGGAGTAGTCGACGATGTCGATCTTCTCCGGGCCAAGGTTCTCCATAACGGCACGCACGCGAGCGCCGCCGGGGCCGATCAGCGCGCCCTTCGGGTTCACGCCATCGGTGTTGGCCTTGACCGCGATCTTGGTGCGGGCGCCGGCCTCACGAGCGATGGCCATGATGGACACGGCACCGGAGACCAGTTCCGGCACTTCGCGCTCGAACAGCTTGCGGACCAGCTCCGGGTGGGAGCGGGACACCACGATTTCCGGGCCCTTGATGCCACGGGCCACGTTCACCACGTACACGCGGATGCGTTCGCCGTGGCGGTAACGTTCGCCGGGCACCTGCTCACGGCGAGGCAGAATGGCTTCGACATCGCCCATCGCGACATGCACGTTGGAGGGGTCGGAAGCATCCTGCTGGATGATGCCGGTGATGAGCTTGCCCTTCTGGCCGGAGAACGCACCGAATACCTTCTCATCTTCGGCGCGGCGGAACAGCTGGGTGATGACCTGACGTGCGGTGGCTGCGGCGAGACGGCCGAAGTCACGCGGGGTGTCGTCGTATTCCTCGCCCAGCTTGGGAACGGGGTAAGGGTTGTCTTCGGTGGGTTCGACCGGGATTTCGTCGGCGGCCCAGACGGTGAAGTTGCCGGAACGTTCGTCAAGCTCCACGCGCGCGTGCTTGGCGGCGTGCGGGGTCTTGAGGTAGGCGAGGCGCAGGGCCTCTGCCAGCGCATCATCCAGGGTTTCGGGGTCGATTCCTTGCTCGGCGGCGAGCTTGTGTATTCCTGTCAGGTCCAGTTCCATCGATCCGTACCTCCTATGAAGTTATGTGGCGCATGGCCTATGAGTAGTCACAGTTAGCTATTAGTGTATGTTTCCATGCAGACACGCTTCTCTTCAGGACGGTTTACCCGGCGCTTGGCATCCGTACTATGCGCGAGCGCGATGCTGTGTTCGCTTTCGGCGTGTTCGATGCCGCGACTGGCCGGACGGGCCGAGGCAGAAGCTCAAATGAGCCCTTGCGAGAAAGCGATGACGTTGGCGGACTACGCCACCCATCCGGCTGAAGGCACGCCGTTATTAGAGCAGTATGCCACCGGCCTGGCCGCTCCCCTGACTTGGATTGACGTTGCCGGGTATTGTTCGGGTCGTTTTGCCGAGGGAACGTTACGTGACGCGCAGACCAAGCAATGGCTGGCTTTTCTGGCCGATAAATTCGGGCAGTCCGCGCCTGAGGTGACGCCGGCGCGTCTTGATGGCGTCACGTCCGCCAACGTTGACCGACCGGTATTGGATGCGATGGCCGTGGCCGAGGATCGCGCCGGATTCGCTATCGAGGTCTTGGCCGCACGAGGACAGACCGCTGGGGCTACGTTGGCGTTGAGCGATATGCATAAGACCGCCGGGCAGCAGCTGGTGTCGCTGGCGAACGGCAATTTTGATGATTCCGGCGCACAGTCCAGTTCTTCCGGCCAGAGCGCCCCCCGCCAAAAGGTCTATGCCATCGACCAACTACTGGCCAACCCCACCACCATCGCCGACAAGGCAAGCGGCCAGACCGTACCGACCGCCGCCGCCATCGAAATGGACTGCGCCCGCGCGCAGATCAAGGCCGTGACCGAATCGAAATCTTCCACCGAGAGCGATACGCTGCTCATCCTCGCCGCACTGGCCGCCAAGCACGCCTACACCGCGTTCCAACTTGGCTACCCAGCGACTGACGCCGCATTGTTCGAGTAGACACACACTCCTCACGAAGCCGATGCGAACTTGTTGGATGCTAGTGGGCAAGTCGAGTTGAGGCACGTTCCACCAATGTGAAATCGGTGGTGTACGTACGGGCCGGGCCTGAGTATCCTTCGATGCGGTCGATAAGCATGTCAACGGCATGCTTGGCATAATCGTCGATATGTGGATCAATGGTGGTCAGCGCCGGAAGCCGAGTACTCGGCTTCCGGCACGTTATCGAAGCCGCCCACTTGTACATCGTCAGGTACACGCAAACCATGTCGTTGATTGCGGCAGCGTGAACGACATGTACCAAAGGCTCGTCAAGGCGCGGCGCATGATCCGCAGGCGCATCCGGGAGGGCCAACCGTTCATGTTCCTCGACAAAGGGGCTCGCGGCAGCCGGCCCAGTGCCGTCCACGAACAACCTCGTCGAATCATGGAACGCGCGCCTGCGCGACATGCCGCGCCGCCACCGCGGACTGCGGCTGGTCAGACGGCTGAAGGCGATCTGCTGGTGGTGCCACCAGCACACGGAACGGCCCGAAAGCGACGCGTGGCTCGCGGCCAACGCGATGACCGACGAACGACTCGAGCGCCTCTACCGGCGGGCATGGGAGAGAAGCCCGCAGAGCATGCACGAGAGTTCGGGCCTATAGGAACTTTTGTGGTGCTTATAACCGTGGCCCGGCCTTGTGGGAGCAGGCGTGTCGGCCTGTCATTTTTGTCGCGTGGAAAATGATGCGCCCCCGGTGGTGGGCTGGATGGCGTGAGAACGCCATCCAGCAAAGCGAAGAGATGCCCCGTGTGCGGGCGTGCGATGAAGAAGAACGGGCGGACCGGCAAGGGCGTCCAGCGGTGGAAATGCCCGGCCTGCCGGTTGAGCTCGACGATGCCGCAGCGGCGGCGCAGGCGGGAGCGGACGCTGGAGGAGTTCCTTTCCTGGCTGCTGGGGCCGTCATCCCAAAGGGCGGCGGACTCCGCGGGCGACGCCCGCGCCCTGCGCAAACGAATCGCATGGTGCTGGCGCATCCGCCCGCGCATCGCCCCGCCGGACGCCAGGCGCCACACGGTCATGGCGGACGGCACGTACATGGGCCACGGCTGGTGCCTGATCATCGCCATCGACGGGCAAACCGGCGAGGTGCTGGACCGGCAGTGGTGCGCGCACGAGTCCAAGGCCGCATACCTGGCCCTGTTCTCCCGGCTTCCCGCGCCGGACGTGCTCATCACCGACGGGCTGCGCGGCGCGGAGGCGGCGTGCACGCAGGCGTGGCCGGGAACGAGGATCCAGCGCTGCCTGGTGCACGTGCAGCGCAACACGAGGACGGGCCTGACGTCCAGGCCCAGGCTCCAGGCCGGCCGCGAGCTGAAGAGGCTGTCCGACAGGCTCACCTCGGTCGAGACGGCCGGGCAGGCCGTCAGGTGGGGCGAGGCCCTCAACGCATGGCACGAACGGTGGAAGGACTTCATCGCCGAACGCACCTACGCGCGCGACGACCCGTCCAACCCCAAGGCGTCGAGGCACCGGTGGTGGTGGACGCACGAGGAGCTGCGACGCTGCTACCGGCGGCTGGAGAGGCTGTTCCGCGAGGGCAGGCTGTTCGCCTATCTCGAGCCGGAACTGCTGAAGGGCGGTCCGGTGGCGCGCACCACGAACCGGCTGGAGGGCGGCGTCAACTCGGTCGTCAAGGACGTATTGCGCAACCATCGCGGGCTGCCCGAGGAGCACATGCGCCGCGCGTGCGAATGGGTATGCTACATGAAGACCGCGCACCCACGACCGGAGTCATTCATCCCCGCCGCCCTGCGGAAGGGCGAAAAGGCAACGACGCCCGAACCGGACGACAGCGTCGCGCCCGCATACGGGACCGGCATCGACTGGAACGAATTCCACACCACCACGCGATACCCCAACACCACCGACTGACAACGAAAACCAGTCTAAAACACCACAAAAGTTCCTATAGGCCC
>SKEI01000569.1_pt1 | contig 23251 bp, 17 predicted proteins | sample 4826701 | NCBI WGS metagenome assembly SKEI01 (sample SAMN11008813, study PRJNA524170) | human gut metagenome | biome: Human fecal sample; material: Feces; isolation source: fecal sample from pouch patient p2, p6, p7, p14 | host: Homo sapiens | place: Israel: Tel-Aviv | collected 2016-08-31 | reverse complement strand
AACAACCGTTCCGGCCACTGCGCCGATTCCCAACCTACCGACTTGAACAGCGCCTCAACCTGCTCAACAGTAAACCGCTTCTCTTCCGTGTATTCGATAGCCATGGACCCTCACGACAACCGTGAAGCCCCACATGTCTTTGCATAGTTTCACACGACGGGATGATGGATAGTGGAACCTATACGTTTACACATGCCTAATGCCCATGGCTCATCACCGATGAATAGAGGCTGAGATACCGTCATGTTTCCGAAGCCAAGTGCCCGAGATCGGATTCGAACCGACGACACCCGCTTTAGGAGAGCGGTGCTCTATCCACTGAGCTACTCGGGCAACGACGTTTCATTGTACACGGCCACACGCCCAGTCGCATCATGTTCGCGTGGCAGCTTGCGCAAGCCATCCGGCAACCTGAGCAAGCCACATGGAGGAACCCGACATCAGGTCATGGCCCGGTCTTTCGTGCCAGTTTGGTGCGAACTGCTCTTGCGCACGGCGAAAAGACACTGAAAGACAAGCCGTACACGGTACAGTGGCAAATCGCACGAAAAGCAAAGTAACAGTAAACAAGCCGGAGGAAAGGGCAGCATGGCAAAGGCACGGAGTACTACCACAGGCGCAAGCGTACGAGCTCGCGCCGCTGCCAAGCCACGCTCTGCCAGAGCCACGGCACGCCCAGTATCCAAGTCTGCCGTGAAGCCACACAAACGGCATCGTCTGCTTGGTTTTCTCGCCACGATGTTCGCGCTTCTTGCCCTTGCCGGCGCTGCCGCCCGCGCGCTGCCTGCCGATTTACAGGAACTGCCATTTGCGCCGATTGTGGTATCGGCAACGCCATGGTTCACGTTGCTTGGCTTGATTGCCCTGCTGTTGGCCATCGTGTCGCGGCGTATCCTTGCCGCACTAATCGCCATCGCCGCAATCGCATGCAATGGCTATTGGCAATATCCGTTCTTCTACTCGACCGATCCGCTTCCCCAAGCCGCGCAGAACGCCGTGGCCGTAGCCTCCCCCAACACCAGCGATGCCTACGCGCGCGTCATGACCTTCAATGTGTATAAGGGGCAGGCCGACCCGCAAGCCATCGTCGAGCTGGTTCGCGATCAGCGCGTCGAAGTGCTTGCTTTGCAGGAGACCACCGAGGATTTCGTCAAAAAACTCAATGAGGCTGGTATTGAGCATTATCTGCCGTATGCGCAGGTCTCATCGTCTGACGGCGTATTCGGTAACGGCCTCTGGTCGGCCACGCCACTTGCCGATCCGACCGACGATGACGTGAATTCCAGCGCCTCATTCATGCCCGGCGGCACGGTGGATATGGGTGGCCAGCAGATTCGATTCGTATCCGTGCACACCACCGCTCCCGTACCCGGCTACTGGCGGCAGTGGAAGCGATCGCTGGATGAGTTGGGTCTGATGCGCGAGCATACGGATACACGGTATATTTTCATGGGCGATTTCAACGCCACTTACGATCACACACCATTCCGTGATTTTCTTGGCGACCGGTTCGTGGATGCCGCACGTGAATCCGGGCATGGGTTTACGTTCTCATGGCCCACGAACCGTGCGGCTGTGCCAATGTTCGCCGGTATTGACCACGTGGTGCTTGATCAGGGCATGAAGGCCGGGCAATGCAAGGTGGTCAAAGTCGAGGGCTCTGATCATGCGGCATTGTTGGCTACCGTGGCGGTTGGGTGATTCCCCTCAATAGGACTAGAAACCGAGGCGGGTGCGGCCGAATTGGTCGAGCCAGCGCAAAATCGCGCCTTCACGCAGGGCCCACGGGCAGATCTCGACTTCCTGAATATTCAAAGCCTTCATGATCTCATCGGCCACAACGCCGCCGCCCACAATCTGCATCGTGCGTTCAGGCGTGATGCCGGGCAAAGCCACGCGCTGCTCAGGCGCGATCGCCGCCAAACGAGGAATCCAGTCTTCCAACTGCTCACGAGTCATAATCCATGAATCTTCGCGGCCCGGCGCACGCATCACCGCACCGCACAGGCGAGCCAGCGAGCGGAAGGTCTTGGAGGTGCCAACTGCATGATTCGGGTGCTTGGATTGCGGGAAAACCTTGACCATCGGCTCCAGAATCTTGCGCACGTTCTTACGCACGTCTTCCAACTCGTCGGGCGTGGCCATGCCGGAAGGCAGAAATTCAGTGGTGACGCGGCCCGCGCCAGCCGGGGCGGAAAGCGCTACGGGCGGCTCTTCGGCGGAGCCCATCGCCACTTCGAGCGAACCGCCGCCGATGTCCAGCACCAGCAGTCGGCCGGCATCCCAACCATACCAACGGCGGGCGGCCAGGAAGGTCAGGCGAGCCTCATCCGTGCCAGACAGCACAGTGACGCCCTGACCAATCAGTTCCTCGATCTTGTGAATCACTTTGTTGCCGTTCGGCGCCTCGCGCAGGGCGGAGGTGGCCATAACCAGCAGCTGGGTGATTTCGTATTCCTCGGCCAGCCGCATGCACTGGGACACGGCTTCCAGAATCGCCTCGATGCCGGACTTCTTGATTGAGCCGTCGTCCTTTAAATACTTCATCAGGCGCACTGTGGATTTGGTGCTGGCCTCGGGGTCAGGGCGAGCGCCGGGGGCGGCGTCGACGATAAGCATGTGGATAGTGTTCGAACCGATATCAAGCACACCAAGTCGCGTGGTATGCGAACGCAGATTGACCATGATTCCTATTCCTGACCTTACCTAACCCGTGATGGCCGAACAACGGGCCGACCATCGCAATCAGCCAGCCGTGCGCCACCATGGCGAGTCGTTCGGCCGGCAACCAACACCGTGAGGCCAGCCGAACATCACACAAACTCGACTACTGTACAACAATCACACCGGCTGCCGCGCCGTTCACAGCGATTCGACGAACGTTCCGAGACGTTCCAGCCCCTCGGTCAGGGCCTCACGTGAGGCGGCATAGCTCAGGCGCACATGCGTATCCGCCGTGGCCGCGCCGAAGTCGCGGCCAGGAGTCAGAGCCACATGGGCTTCATCCAGCGCGCGTTCGCAGAACGTCCAGGCATCCAGACCAGTGCGGGAGATGGCGAAGTAGGCGTAGAACGCGCCATTCGGCTCCACCTCAACCGGCAAACCGATGCGCTTGAGCCCGTCAATCACAATGCGGCGACGGGCCAGCAATTCCTGACGACGAGCTTCGCATTCCGCCAAGCTTTCCGGCGTGAAGCAGGCGAGCGCCGCATGTTGCGTGGGCGTGTGGGCGCACAGGTAGTAGTTGGGGGCCAGATCGTCAACCGCTTCCAGCACAGTGGGCTCGTCCGGCAGAATCGCCCAGCCGAGGCGCCAGCCGGTCATGCCGAAGAACTTGGAGAAGCTGTTGCATACGATGGCATCGGGGTCGCAGGCCAGCACGGATTTGACTTCGGTACCGTCCGGCTCCCGGTCAGCCAAGTCGAGGTAGGTTTCGTCCACGATGCGCCATGCGCCGCGGCTGGCGGCCAACTTGCACACCTCGTCCAATACGTTGAAGTCGATGGTGGTGCCGGTGGGGTTGGACGGCGACGTGATCATTACGGCCTTGGTCTTGCTCGTCCAGTACTGGCTGCACAGGTCGGCGGTCAGGTGGAAGCGGGTGGCGGCCGAGGTCGGCACATCGATGACCCGGCCTTCAAACGACCGCACAAGTTCGCGGTTGCATGGGTAGGAGGGGTCGGCCACAATCACATCGTCACCGGGGTCCACGGTCAGCGCGGTGGCCAACAGCAGGGCGGCCGAACCGCCGGCGGTCACGCAGATACGCTTGGGGTCGATGTCAAGGTCATGACGCTCGCGGTAGAAGTCGGCGATGGCCTGACGCAGTTCAGGTAGGCCCATGGCGGCGGTGTACGGCAGGGCCCGGCCGTCGTACTGTTCGCGCATGGCGTCGCGTACGGCGGGCGGCGCGCCGAAATCGGGCTCGCCAAGGCTTAATTTGATGACGCTGGTACCTTGGGCGATCATCTTGTCTGCTTGTTCGCCGAATACCATGGCACGGAAGGGATTGGCCTCACGCGCTCGGCGGGACATGACTGGAGACGCGGCCGGAGATTTGGGCTGCTGCGCTGCTTCGTTTTCCATATTTCGGTTCTATCCGCCTCACGGGACAAGGTTTCTTCTTCTATAATCACTGTAGGTCGATTGAGTGCACCAACCCGCATTCAAGGAGGAATAATGAGTCGATTCAATGGCAAGCGCGCCGAGTTCGAGGCCAGCGGCGAAAAAATCAACGTCGCGATTCTGGGTGCGGGCCGCATAGCTCACACCATGGCCGGCACCCTGACCCAGATGGCTGAAGATTCACTGTATTCCTCATGGATTCACCCGTATGCGGTAGCGGCCCGTGATATTACGCGCGCGCAGGCTTTTGCCGACCAATGGCATTTTGACAAGGCTTATGGATCGTATGAGGAGTTGGTGGCGGACCCGGATGTGGATCTGGTGTATATCGCCACCCCGCACAGTCTGCACGCCGAACAGGCGATCCTGTGTATGAAAGCCGGCAAGAACGTGCTGGTGGAGAAGTCGTTCACCGCGAACGCCGGGCAGGCACGTGAGGCGCTGGCCGTGGCCGAGGAAACCGGCATGCTGTGCACGGAGGCCATCTGGACGCGCTACATGCCCAGCCGCAAGCTCATCAACGAAGTTATCGAGTCCGGCGAGATCGGCGAGGTGAAAGCGGCGAGCGCCAACCTGTGCTATCCGGTGTCCGGCAAGGCACGTATGACCGATCCGGCCTGTGCCGGTGGCGCGCTGCTCGATGTGGGCGTGTATCCGCTGAACTTCCTGGATATGGCGGTCGGCGCCGACCATGGCCGTACACTTGATCATTTCGATACGTCGATGGTGCCCGCCGAAACCGGTGTGGATGCGCAGAATTCCACCACGTTGTATTACAGCGACGGCACGATGGCCGTTTCCACCAGTTCGATGCTGGTTTCCTCCGACCGCGGCGGCTATGTGTGGGGCACCGAGGGTTATCTGGTGGTCACCAATATCAACAATCCCGAGTCCATCGACATCTATGACAACGCCCACAAGCCCGTGCGCAGCATTGCGGTGCCGCCGCAGTTGACCGGTTATGAGTATGAGGTGGCCGATGCGGCCAACGCGCTGCTGGACGGCAAGATCGAATGCGAGGCGATGCCGCACGCCGCCACCATCCGCATCATGGAGCTGATGGATGCGATTCGTGACCGTTGGGGCCTGAAGTTCCCGTTTGAATCCTGATTTCAGCTTCCCTCCAGAGGGGAGCTGAAATTATTCCGCTGAATCTGCATCTCCTTCAACAATCTGCTCATACAGCCGTGCGAGGCGTTCGTCGCGCACGGCTTTCGTTAATTCGCACTCCCATACGGTAATTACACGCCAGCCAGCGGCCTCCAGTTCGGCTCGCTGCGCGATGTCTCGATTGTGATTGCGTAGTAGTTTCGCCTGCCAGAATTCCACGTTCGATTTCGGCATCGAATGTTTGGAACATCCTTCATGCATGTGCCAGAAACAGCCGTTGACAAACACGATGGCGTGGTATTTCGGCAGTACTACATCCGGGTGTCCGGGGTAACGCTTGTCGTTCTTGCGGAATCGCAACCCCTTGCGAAACAGGTAGCTGCGTACCAGTACCTCAATTTTGGTGTCTTTGCCACGAATATGCGACATCGTGTACGAACGGGTACCCCGCTCATACTTCTCCACTGGCTGTTTCTTGCGATTCACGCACTCCAGACTACCGTGACGTTGCGGCGAGAATGAGAGCCTGAACGAACGATCACCCATCTTGCCCGTCCGTGTCTCTTATCGCGGGCAACAATCATCTGCCGGTCGAGACTGCCCGATTAGACTGAGTTCAATGGATGATATGACGATTCGTAGGGCCACGGCGGCCGATATTCCCCAGATCGACGAACTGCTGCGGCAGGTGCTCGAAGTGCATCATGCCGGCCGACCGGATCTGTTCAAAGGCGGTGTCAAGAAATACACGGACGAGGAATTGAAGGCGATTCTGGCCAACGATCAGACCCCTGTGTTCGTGGCGGTTGCGCCATCTGCCAATGACGGCACTGACGCCGAACATAACGCCGACTCCCCCGCCACCGACCAAGTGCTTGGCTACGCATTCTGCGTGTTCCAGCAGCACCTCAACAGCAATATCCTGACCGATATCAAAACCCTGTACATCGATGATCTATGCGTTGACGAGCGGTCCCGCGGCCACCATGTAGGCTCCACCTTGTATCGCTACGTGCTCGACTTCGCCCGTCAATCCGGCTGCCACAACGTAACGCTCAACGTCTGGGCCTGCAACCCCAAAGCCCAAGCCTTCTACGAACGCATGGGACTCACTCCATATCACATCGGCATGGAGCAGGTGCTGTAGCGCCGCCGTTTCAGCAGCACGATGATGGCGATGATCGCAGCGAGGCTGCATAGGGCCACGCCATATACAAAGCCCGGAGTTCCGAAATTCATGAGGCAGATTGTGATGTTACCGGTAGTGGTTACCGAAAACACGACGATAAGCGCGACGATACGAATCATATCCAGCAGTCCAGCTGCTTGAGCCAACAGACGCTCCGGTACCACCAATTTGGCCGCCGTGCACAGCAAAGTCGCCTGAACGGCGAGCAGAATCGCCCATTCCCAGAACATGGACGGTTCTTTAAGCAACGTGGTCTCCGGAAACATAGACACCACCTCATTGATAAACCACGGCGCCACAACAATCTCCACATATGCGAGCCCAATACAACACACGACAAGCACCACGGCAATGGCATAGCGCCAAGCGACGTCTGTTTTGCGAGATTTACGAGAAATGAATGCGATACCAGCGTTCATGGCTATGCTCCTTAATCCAATATCAATATCAATGGATGAACCTGCACTGCACCGTATGCCACCATCATAATATATCGAATATCGATATAAAAATATCGAAAAACACTTTCACCATTCACCTACACATCCGCAAACCCATGAATACACATGTTCTTAATCGGGATGGGGAGTGCACAAAGAAGCTCTGTCACCCCAGCAGATTGAGGAGATCGTCCTTGGTGAGGGTGGCGATGGAGGCGGGGGCTTCGGTGAGGGCGCTGGCGCCGGTGCCGGCTTCGTCGGCAAGCAAGGAAGCGTCGGTGAACTGGCGGGCGAGCTCGCTCTTAGTATGCTGAAGCTCCAAGATACGTTCTTCGATGGTGTCCTTGGCCACCACCTGATACACGTTGACGTCTTCGGTCTGACCGATACGATGTGCTCGGTCGGTGGCCTGATCCTGTGCGGCGGCGTTCCACCATGGGTCGGCGTGGATGACCACGCTGGCACCGGTCAGGTTCAGTCCGGTGTTGCCGGCCTTCAGGGAAATCAGGAAGGCAGGCGTATCGTCCGCATTGAACTGGTCGACGAGTTCGAGACGCTTCTTCTTGGGCGTGGAGCCGGTGATGGTGTAGTAGCGCAGGCCTTGCGCGTCGAAACGTTCGGCGATCAGATCAAGGAAGCTGGTGAACTGGGAGAAGATCAGCGCCTTCTTGCCTTCGTTCACACAGGTTTCCACCAGTTCGGTGATGGCGGCAAGCTTGGCCGATTGATCCTTGGCATCGGCGTACAGCAGCCTCGGGTCGCAGCAGATCTGGCGCAACTTGGTCAACTCGGCGAGAATGCGAATCTTCGACGTGTTGAAATCGGCTTCTTCGCTGTGTTCGAGCTGCATTCTGAGCCGCTGCTCGTGAGCCGCATACAGTTTGCGCTGTTCGCCGGCAAGCCGCACGGTCAGCGTGGTCTCTAGCTTGTCCGGCAAATCGGTCAACACCTGGGACTTCAGCCTGCGCTTGATGAACACGCCCACCAACGACTGCAATTGGCGAGATACCCGAGCGGCCTCAGGATTGACTTGTGCGGCGGCCCGACCTTCAGCCGTGCTGCCATCCGCGGCCCGGGCATTGGAGATGGGCAACTCATAACGCTCATGGAATCGCTTATATGAGCCGAGCAGCCCCGGCATCAGGAAGTCGAAAATGCTCCAAAGTTCGGAGAGTCGGTTTTCGATCGGCGTGCCGGTCAAGGCGAAACGATGGTCGGCGGCCACGGCCTTGACCGCTTTGGCTATTTTCGTGGTGTGATTCTTGATGTACTGGGCTTCATCCAATGCCATGACATTGAAACGTTGCTCATTGGCGGTGTAATCATCGACATCTCGGCGCAGCAGGTCGTATGAGGTGATGAGCACGGTGGGTTCATCCGCCCGGAACGCACGGCCGATGGCGGTACGGCGCTCGGCTTTGGTACCGGCCACCACCACGGCATTGAAGCTCGGGGCGAACTTGGTGAATTCGGCACCCCAGTTGTACACCAAGGACGCCGGGCACACGATCAGCGATGGGCCAAGGCTGCCGTTGCCCATCTCGCCGGTATTCCGCTGATATCGAGACAGGAGCAACGCGATAAGCTGCACGGATTTACCCAAGCCCATCTCATCGGCCAGAATGCCGCCAAAACCCTTGTCACACAACGTGTTCAGCCATTGGAAGCCTTCGACCTGATAAGGGCGCAGAATATGCTTGAGACTATCCGGCACTTCATACGACTTAGGGTCGATGATCTTGAGATCGTCGATGTATTCGGTGAACGAAGCGCCCTTGACTACATCGGAGCCGTCATCCGGCAGCTCACCATCCAGTAGGAATGCTCGACCGCCCGGCAACTCGATCAGTCCGGAGTTGAGCTGCTGCTCGCTCAGATCGAGGTCGCTGGCCAATCGGTCCAACGTGCTGAGATTCGCGCCGCTGAGTTTGACAAGCGTGCCGTCCTTCAACTGATGGAATCGTTGACGCCGACGGTACGAAGATAGCAAGGCACCCACTTCGTCCGGCGGCACTTCATCAGCGAGGGGTGATATCTCCACCAAGTTGCCTTTGATGGACAATCCGACTTTGACGCTTGGTGGCTTGGGCGCGATCAGCCGGTCAAAAGCCGGTGTGGTGAAGACCTCCCCCACTTCCTTTAGTGCCGGCAATCCCTCGTCAAAGAGACGAACGATCTGCGTGGTGTCATCGCGATCGATAGTGGCCGCATCAGACACGAATTTTTTGGTGGCCTTTCGCGCGGCCGGCGTTCGGAACCCATTCACCGTCTGATGAGTGGCGGCCGCAACGCGCTTGCGCTGGTCAGGCATGGTAAAGAATTCACGCACTACATCAATCGCAAGATGCTCAGCGTCGAAATCACGCCCAATCACGCCCCGAGACAAGGGGATGGAACGCTCGCCCTCAGCATGCACCGTCGGGCCATCGGGTAGCAACGGGACAATGGCATCGCCGTAGCGTGCCTTGACCTCGCATTGCACACCATGCTCATCACGATCCAGATAAAACTGGAGGCTGCATTCCGTAGGACTTAATTCAGCCAGCTCGCGAGGAATCTCACTGGCCTCCAACAGTCCAGCACCAACCAGCTGAGGCAATAGCGTGCGTGCGAATAGAGCGATGTCATCGCCGGCAATGACCTGCCCCTCGCCATCGGGTTCAAACAGGTCTCCCAATAGTCCTCGCAACGGAATCAATCGTTTCGGGCAACGGACGAATCGGCATCCTGCTGCGCTTTTACGCTGAGAGCCCGCCATCATGGCGGATACCGCACCGGCCGGATTAGTGGAGGCGAGCAACAGCCATACATTCTTGCCGCCGTCAATCACGGTTTCCACCGCTGGCACTCCGGTAAGCAGGTATCCGGCATCCGGACCATACGTATTGAAATCACGCCGCGCAATGCGCATGAGAAAATCTGGCTCGCCACCATCAACTGGCACCGATGCAGGCTGCCCGGAGAACCATGTGTTCAGCACGAGCTGTACGCCTCTGCCCTCACGTACGGACAGCAACCGGGCCACTTCCGGTGCTGAAAGCGTCAGATGACGGTCGATGGCGATATGCCCGTAATACCTGTCCTGCTGCTCGGCCGCACGACGCACGGCCATCGCATCATCAAGGACGTCCAGCAGTGGGCGCGAATCATCATCAAGCATATCCGGCGTATGAGTAAAGGCAAGCTTCTGCCCATAATCCGCATAGTCGCCGTTCGCCATGGCAAGCACAAATTGCGGAATCGATTTCAGCACATAGCTGGACCCATTGGAAGCCGAGCCGATCTTGAACTCCACGCTCCACACGCCGTCGATGAAACTCAATATCGGGACAAGCTGCACCTGCCCCAAGCCCACAGTCTCGCTGTCACCCTGATACCCGCCGCCTCGGGTGCCGGCACGAGAGCCGTATCCGCGTTTTGTACGCCGAGCATTTGCACCGTTTTTCCCTTGCGTGGCATCAAACCGACGCATAACCGCATTGCGACGACGAATTTTGGCTTGAGCGTCTTGCCTATCGGCGTGCTCCATATAGTCAATCAGCGTCCGAGACGGCCTCACAGCCCCGGCACGGTAGCCTTCAAAACGCTGCGGATCATCGCAGAATATGAAGGCGAGCGCAATCATGTGCTTGCACATGCCATAGCCACGGCCGTAAGCCGGGCATGAGCACTTGCCACCGACCTCCTCCCCCGTATCGAGGTCGAATTGCACGCTGGTGCGATACCTACTTGATGGGCTGGTGGTGCCACGTAGAATACCGTCAAGTTCGGCATACCCGGTTCGATGATTTTCGCTGTATACCGGATTGATAACCATGGTGGCCGCTTTGCGCGCAATGCTACGGGCACGAGCGAGCACGGCATTCGACGATGACGATTCCACATCGTTGCGTAACGCAAGGATAGGGACGGCATGGGCTTCGGCACGCTTCGCAGACCCGGCGAAATGGCCTTCGTCCTCATCGTCGAACCATACGGAACGTCCTTGCCTGAAACGATAGGGCATCACCGCATCGGCGGCGGACAAACTGTCCGTTCCACCAAACGTTACGTCTCTGCTGCCGGCCGCGCCTGAGCTACCAAGTATTCCACCCGTCTCACCAGAAATGCCGCCTACTCCGCCGCTTTTACCGGCATAGATGCCCCTGCCCCCATTAGTGTCATCAGTGTCATCTATGTCATACCGACCGTCGTCGTAATCGGCATCTTCGTCGTCTCCTCTTTTCCAAGGATTGCGACGACGCAACGCATGGCCCCAGGAAACGCCGGAATCATCATCCTCATAAGGCAGGAGGCCATCGTCATCCGCATTATCGGGAACATGGCCAAACACACCATACCCTTTGCTCATGGGCGAGCCTCCTTTCCAGCGAATGTATTTCAACCCAACGTTTCCATCCTAGACGAAGCGCGCGGTAGCCTTAATGTATGGATGCAGACAAGCCGGCGCAACGCAAATCCTATGCAGGGAACACCACCCTCGAAATCTTCGAGGTGCTGTGGCGTCACAGCTACTTTGGGCATGGCCTGACCGTGCGGCAAATACTCGATGAACTTGCCCGTAAACACCAGCTGGAAGATCCAAGCGAGCTGCCGACCGAGAAGACCATACGAAACCAGCTCAAAAAGCTGACCTCCACGGAATTTCTCGGCAGACATATCGGGCATCTCACCGAAAGCGACCTTGCCGGCATCGAATGCAAGAATCCACAACCCGGCTGGTATCTTGATGCATTCCTGTCCACCGCCGAAATGCGACTGCTACTAGACAGTCTTACCCTATCTCGCATCAGCCTCGACACCATGGACGACCTCATCGGTAAAATCCGCGAGCTCGCAGGCGCCGCCGGGCAGGCAGTAGGCTACCTGGACCATGTGGCCACCTACACGCATATCAACGGTGAGTTCCTATCCACTATCGACCAGCTGAATCAAGCCATCGAAGAAGGCCACGGCGTAACCTTCCAATACCGTGATTACGGCCCGGATGGCACCTTGATACCACATAAAAGCCGTACGGGTGCAGGCCGAATTACCTACACCGCCGACCCGTACCAGATGGTGTACAAGAACGGACGCTATTACCTCATCTGCCACCTGCATGGCGAAGACAACCTCCGCATTTTCGTGGTCAACCGAATCGCCAACGTCAGCGCCAAAGGCAGGAACGGCACAGTGCCACTGGAAAAACCAGCACCAGCTGATTTTGACGCAGTGAACTTCATGCGCCACCGTCCATACCCCGTAGCCGATGCCCCGATTCGCATCCGCATGGCCGTACGAGACGAATCCATGCTCAACAACGTGTTCGAATGGTTCGACGACCCTCAAATCAAACATTCGCCGGACGGCACACAGTTCGAAGTCATCGTCGATGCCCCCGAACGCGCTGTGTTCTGGTGGGCATTGCAGTATTCCTGGGATGGCCGCGTAGTGATTCTTGAGCCCGATTCGCTCAAGCGCAAACTCTATGATGCCGGGCGTCGCATGGCCACAGCCTATGCTCCCGAATGATGCAACATCACATCGCACACCTCCTTGTCGAGTTGTTCACCAGCGAATTTCACCGGAGAACCTATCATCCCATCGCCAATCACACTCGGTAATTTTTTACCGGGAAATACGATTTCAAGCCATTTCGCGGGCATCGTCCCTCACCTAGGCGCACATAAGGCTAAGGTGGGAATCATTAATCGCATCGCGCGTCCACAAGCGTGCACTAGCGCGTACAACAATAAGGAGCAACTATGAGCGAAGAGCGTACCGCATGGGGCTGGGGTCTGGCCAGCGTAGACGCCGCCGGCACCACCCTGGACGTCTGGTACCCCGAACTGAATCTCGGTGAGGCACCGGCCGAGGCCGATCGCCCGAACCACAATTTCGGTACTTTGGCTCACGATGAGGCCGACGCCCGTGGCATTCGCCGCGTGCCGGTATTCGTCGTCAGCCAGTTGGACGAGCCGATCAGTAATGCCGCGGACGCTTACCTGAAGCTCCATTTGATGAGCATGCGCATGGCCAAGCCGAACACGCTGAACCTCGACGGCATCTTCGCCCAGCTCGCCAATGTGGTGTGGACCAACTACGGCCCCTTCGCCGTTGAAGACTTCACGCTGCGCAAGGCCGACGTCGAACGCGCCTCCACCGAAGCCGCTCTCGCTTTCGCCTCCCAGGCCGGACTGTCTGCCGCAGCTCCTGCCGCCACTGTCAACGTGTTCGGTGTGGATAAGTTCCCGCGTATGATCGATTACGTAGTGCCCACCGGCGTGCGTATCGGCGACGCCGACCGCGTGCGCCTCGGCGCTTACTTGTCTTCCGGCACCACCGTGATGCACGCCGGATTCGTGAACTTCAATGCCGGCACGCTCGGCGTCTCCATGGTCGAAGGCCGTGTTTCGCAAGGCGTGGTCGTGGGTGACGGTTCCGACATCGGCGGCGGTGCCTCCATCATGGGCACCTTGTCCGGTGGCGGCAAGCTGCGCAATTCCATCGGCGAGCACTCGCTGCTCGGCGCCAACGCCGGTATCGGCATCTCTCTGGGCGATAACTGCACCGTCGAAGCCGGTCTGTACATCACCGCCGGCACTAAGATCACCATCTGGGACAAGGCCAAGGCCGCCGCTGGCGAACCGCTGGAAGTGGTCAAGGGTGCTGAGCTCTCCGGCAAAGACAACATTCTGTTTATCCGCAACTCGGTGAACGGCCGCATCGAAGCCCGCTACCGCAAGGTGGGAATTGAGCTCAACGCCAAGCTGCACAAGAACTGAAATTGAAATAATGGAGCGTTATCTTCGTTGCCCCTCGGTCGACGTACCTTCGTACGCCTTCCCTCGGTGCGCCTCGATACCGCACACATTATTTCAATTTCAGAACTAGCCCTGCTAGTTCTTATGCAGCCGTCGCAGCATAGCTGGTTTGCGCTGTACATATAGAAAGCGCCTCACTGGAATCTCCAGCGAAGCGCTTTCTCAAACCAACAATCACCGCTCGTCCATCGGCACGAAATCGCGCTCGACCGGACCGGTGTAGACCTGGCGTGGGCGGCCGATCTTGGTATTCGGGTCGGCCAACATCTCACGGTACTGCGCAATCCAACCGGGAATGCGGCCCAGCGCGAACAGCGTGGTGAACATGGCCGGATCGAAGCCGATCGCCCGATAAATCAAGCCCGTGTAGAAGTCGACGTTCGGATACAGGTTGCGCGATACGAAATATTCGTCATTCAGCGCAATATCTTCAAGCTCGGTGGCCACGGCGAACAGCGCGCGCGCGTCAGACGGCAGCGTCTGCGTATCTTCGCGCTCCATGATCTTTTCCAGATACTTCCTGGCAATCGCCGCGCGCGGATCATACGACTTGTATACACGGTGGCCAAGGCCGGAAATCTTCTGGCCATTCTCCTTGGCATCACGCACGAACTCGGCCACAGACTTGCCGGAATCACGAATCGCCTTCAATTGGCGCAGTACGGCCTCATTCGCACCACCATGCAACGGACCAGACAGCGCATTGACGCCAGCGGCCACCGCCGAATACAGGTTGGCGTGGGCGGAACCGGCGATACGCACCACCGAGGTCGAGCAGTTCTGCTCATGGTCGGCATGAATAATCAACAAACGACCCAAAGCATGCACATACAGCGGGTCGGATTCAAACGGCTCGTACGGCACAGCGAAGCACATGCGCAGGAAGTCGTCCACATAGCCGCGCGCGTAATCGGGGTACAGCATCGGCTCATCGCGACGACGGCGGAAGATGTACGACACAATCGTACGGGCCTTGGCCATGATGATCTTGGCGGCCTCATCAAGCTGGGCGTTGTCAGAAATATCGGTGGTGTCCGGGTAGAACGTGGCCAGCGCATTGATGGCGGAGGCAAGCACGCTCATCGGGTGAGCGGAGCGCGGGAACGAACCCATGAAGGTACGGAAGTCTTCGCCAACCATCGTCTTGTGATTGATGTCCGCACAGAACTGCTCATACTCAGCCCTGCTCGGCAGCTCGCCGTGGCGCAGCAGCCACGCCACCTCCAGAAAATCGGAGTTCTCGCACAGTTGCTCGATGGGGTAACCGCAGTAGCGCAAAATCGAATGCTTGCCGTCGATGTAGGTGATTTTCGATTCGCACTGCGCGGTGGTGAGGAATCCGGGATCAAGCGTTACCCAGCCATCGTTGCGCAGTTTGGAAACGACGATGCCATCCGGCCCTGCACTAGCCTTAACCACGGGCAGGTTGAACTTGTTCGAATCGACATCAAGTTGTGCCGTTGCCATTCGCGCACCTTCCTCTTCATGAACCACTTACCCCAAACATTAACGTTCACACGTTCGCGAACACTAGTGTTCGGTACTCTATGTCTTCTGTGTTACCGCTGGCGAATGCCGGTCGATACACGAAAGCCGAAGTGCGCTCATGCTATCAAAGCAAACGCACTTCGGCTTGTTACGTCTCGAATTCGCGGGAAAACCGCGAACAGACGGACGGCTAATGAGACGCTGATCGCCCATCACAGGCCAATCAGGCACCTACCATACGCCAAACGCCGATCAGAGGTTGGTGCGATCGGTGAAAACGATCGGGCCGTTCTCGGTGATGGCGATGGTGTGCTCGGAGTGGGCGCCGCGCGAGCCGTCGGAGGCACGCAGGGTCCAGCCGTCCTTCGGATCCTGGAAGATCTCGTCGGTGGTCTTGAGGAACCACGGTTCGATGGCGATGACCAGGCCTTCGCGCAGCTTGTAGCCGTGGTGGGCGCGGCCGTCGTTCGGCACGTGCGGGTCGCCGTGCATGATGTGGCCCACGCCGTGACCGCCGAACTCGAGGTTGATCGGGTAGCCGTATTCGCGCGCGACGTCGCCGATGGTGTTGGAGATGTCGCCGAGACGGTTGCCGGGCTTGGCCACGTCGATGGCGGCGGCGAGCGCTTCCTCAGTGCACTTGATGATGCGCAGGTCTTCGGGGTCCGGGTCTTTGCCGACCACGAAGCTGACGGCGGAATCGGCCACCCAGCCGTCCACAGAGATGGCGAGATCGAGGGAGACGAGGTCGCCGTCCTTCAGGCTGTAGTCGTACGGCACGCCGTGCAGCACGGCGTCGTTGACGGAGGTGCAGATGTAGTGGGCGAACGGGCCGGTGCCGAAGTCAGGAGCGTAGTCAACATAGCAGGATTCGGCGCCCTTGCGGTCCACGATCTTCTTGTGGACGAACTCGTCGATTTCGAGCAGGTTGGTACCAACTTTGGTGGTCTCCTGCAGTTCCTTCAGAATGCCGCCGACAAAACGACCAGCCGGCTTCATTTCCTCGATTTCACGAGGGGTTTTCAGTTCGATCATGAGATTCTTTCTACCTTGTTGAGACTTGTTCTCAACTCTAGACCAGCCCGAGGTCAACCGCCAGAAGCCTACCTGAAATCCACTCGCAGCCCATTAATTGCCAAGGCCGAGAAAAAGCGCCCGGCAGCACATAGCCTGCACGGGCGCTTTGGATTGATTGTCTGGGGACTGGTTGCATGAAGCGTGAGATTACTTGCGACGCTTGCCGAAAGTGAACGCGCGAATCACTGAAGTAATCCCCATCACCACCATGGCGCATCCGCCGAAGATAATCATGAATACGGCGGAGCTCAGCGGGCTCATCAGCACCACGAAGCCGGCGATAATCGAGATGATGGCATAGGCGATGGCCCAGCCGGAATGCGGGATACGCCACGATTCAACCAGCGACAGCACGCCTTCCATAATCCATCCGAAACCGACCATCAAAGTAATGAGTAATGCCAGCGTCTGACCGGTCATGCCGTAGTTGCGCACAACCACCACGCCGCCAAAGGTCAGCAGAATGCCGACGAACACGTCCAGCACACGCCAGCCGCCCGGCAGACCCGGCTCCACGAGAGCGCTGACGATGCGCACCACGCCGGAAATCACGAAATACACGCCGAGCAACAATGCGGCCAAAGCCAGCGTCTTGTTCGGCACCAGCAACAGCGCAGCGCCCAAGGCGATGGCGGCCACGCCCACCACGCCGTAAATGATGCGAATCTTGGTCTTGGCTTTTTCCGGCAGCCATTCCTCGATCAGGCGGAATGGACTGAAATTGCCGACATACCAGTTGGTCTGCTGCCAGCCGGGTTGACTTTGATCGCCCCATGGACCATTCGGCTGCCCGTCCGCTTGGCTATTCGATTGGCCGTCCGCCTGATACCGCCGACCGTCCGCCCCCCATGCCGGCTGGCCGTTCGGGCCATAGTTCGGATTGTAGGCGTACGGGCCGTAGTACGGGTTCTGGTTCGGTTCGCCTTGTGGCTGGCCGTTCTGCGCATGCTGATTCTGAGTGTCTTGCGCTCCCGGCGCACCTTGCGGAGGATATTGGCCGCCATGATTGCTGTCATACGCACCATACTGCGGTTGGCCCGGTTGACCCGCCGGATTCGGCTGGTTCGGCTGGCTCTGGTTGGGCTGGCCCGTCTGGCCATTCCACTGGTCCTCGTTCGGATTGCTCATCGTAACTCCTTAGCTCAAGGTCCATGTTCAGATTCCACATACTATGATAGACAAGTTGTCTAATTTGAACCATCACCACAATTAGGCAATCTGTCTAGTTCACTGACAGCGCAATGCCCATAACGCAATATCTGCACCATCAACGCTTCTCCCCCGCCGCGATTAGGCTTAGGGCCATGACCAACGAAACCGAAACGCTGACGTCGGGCATCGACCCGGCATCGTTCTCCTCCGTCATCAAGCCGACCAACGACCTGTTCCGCTACGTGAATGGCCCATGGATCGACACCTACCGATTGCCCGACGATCGTTCGCGCTACGGCTCCTTCGACAAGCTTGCCGAAGACGCCGAAAACCAAGTACGCGACATCCTCGACGCCGACGACTGCCCGGCTGTCAAGTCTGAGGCCCTGTACCGCTCATTCCTCAACACCGACGCCATAGAGGCCGCCGGGCTTGACCCAATCCGCGACGAGCTTGACCTCATCGATTCCGCCATCGACAAGGCCGCACTCACGCGCGTGCTCGGCACGATCAACCCAGCCGGCGGCCCCGATCTGTTCGGCTTGGCCGTTTACGGCGACCCGGGCGACCCGGACCGCAACATCGCCCACCTTGAGCAGGCCGGCCTTTGTCTGCCGGATGAAGCCTACTATCGCGAGGATCACTACGCTCCCGTGCGCGAAGCATACGTGGCGATGGTCGCCACCCAGCTGGTGAACGCCGGATACGCGCCCGCCGCCGAGTCCAACGGTGGCGATGAGCTGCCGTCCAACACCGGCGATGACGAGAGCAACGCTCCCGCCACGGTTCCCAGCGAAGCCGCGCTCGGCATGGCCCGCCACTTCCTTGCCGTGGAAACCAAGATCGCCGCCAACCATTGGGACAATGTGGCCACGCGCGACTCGGTGAAGACCTACAACCCCACCGATTACGCCGATCTGGCCGCCACGCTGAAAAACTTCGATCTCGGTTCTTGGATCGACGCTTGGCAGACCGCTTATGACGCCACCGAAGCCGCCAAGGCTCAGCCGATTGATTTCAAGTCTGTGTTCGCGCGCGTCATTGTGCACGAGCCGAGCTTCCTCACTGGTCTTGATGCGTTCTGGGCCGAGGCCGATCTGGCCGACCTTAAGCTGTGGGCCCGTGTTCACATGATTCTGGGCTTCGCCTCCTCCCTGTCTCGCGACTTCGACACCACCAACTTTGACTTCTACGGCAAGGTGCTCTCCGGCGCCAAGAAGCAGCGCGATCGTTGGAAGCGCGCGGTGAGCCTGGTCAACGGCAGTTGTGGTGAAGATGTGGGCCGCGAATACGTGCGCCTGCACTTCCCCGAAAGCTCGAAGCGCCGCATGGAAGAGCTGGTCGCCAATCTGATTGACGCCTACCGCGTGTCCATCACCAATTCCGATTGGCTGGGCGAAGACACCAAGGCCAAGGCTCTGGAGAAGATCTCCAAGTTCACGCCGAAGATCGGCTACACCAACCACTGGCGCGATTATTCGGCGCTGAGTGTCTCCGCGGATGCGCTACCCGCCGAGAACGCCAAGGCCGCGAACCTGTACGAGACCGGCTATCAGCTGGCCAAGGTCGGCAAGTCGGTCGACAAGGACGAATGGCTGATGAATCCGCAGACGGTGAACGCCTACTACGAGCCGAGCATGAACGTCATCGTGTTCCCGGCCGCGATTCTGCAGCCCCCGTTCTTCGACCCGAAGGCCGAGGATGCGGCGAATTATGGCGGCATCGGCGCAGTGATCGGCCACGAGATCGGCCATGGCTTCGACGATCAGGGTTCGCAGTACGACGGCGACGGCAAGCTCAACAACTGGTGGACCGACGAGGATCGCAAGAACTTCGAGGCCCGTACCGGCGCATTGATCGCCCAGTACAACAGCTTTGTGCCGCTGCAGCTGGCCGAGAAGTACGCTGACGAGCCGGATAAGGCACCACATGTGAACGGCGCGCTGACCATCGGCGAGAATATCGGCGATTTGGGCGGCGTGAACATCGCGCTCAAGGCGTATGCATTCGCGCTCGGCAAGGCGGCAGGTAAGTCCGACACCGAAGAAGACGGCTCCCCCGCCGCCATCAAGGCACTGCTCGATACCGCCCCCGAAATGGACGGATTCACCGGCCTGCAGCGCTTCTTCCTGAGCTACGCCTCCATCTGGCGCACCAAGAACCGCGACGAGCTGGCCGAACAGTACCTGCAGATCGACCCGCATTCTCCGGCCGAATTCCGCACCAACGGCATCGCCAGCAACGTGGACCTCTTCTACGATGCCTTTGGCGTGACCGAAGGCGACGCCATGTGGCTCGCGCCCAAGGACCGTGTGCGTATTTGGTAATCCCCGTTATGTAAAGGAAAACCGCTGTGTTTGCCTCGATTACAGGCGAACACAGCGGTTTTTCATGATGTATGGTTGGCACTCAGAATTCGGAATCACTGGGATTGGAAGATTCGGCGAAACCGTCGACGTAGGTTTGTTGGGCCACGGGCTGTGGTTGATTGGTGTCGGCGTCCGGTTGCGACATGACGGCATCGGCCACGGCCGCGGACTCGGTTGATGGCGACGGCGATTGGCCGGAATCGGAGGTGACCCCAAATTCGACGGGGCCAGATTCCGACGAGGTCGCATACGGGTCAATACCCACACCGGATGCGGCACCGCCCGCGCCATATTGCGTTGGCCTAACGTACGGCGACGATGCTCGTTGCCCGTTTCCGCCATCCATACCTTCGACGGCACCGTTGGCATTGCCGTTACCGTTGCCACCATTGCCTCCGTTCCCATTACCGGCACGCTGTGGCTTGATCAGCGACGTGGTGCCGAAGGTCAGGTCATGCCCAATGTTGGTGGCTTCGAGAACGGTTCTACTGCGCGGTTCGCCTTGCTCATTGGTCCACTGCTCGGTGATGAGTGAGCCGACCACAATGATGCGGTCACCGCGGCGAACCGAACTGGCGGCGTTCACGGCCAAAGCACGGAACGCTTTGACGCCCACCCATGCGGTTCCGTAATCCTCCCATTGTCTGGTAGTCGGGTTGAGTCGACTGCGCGTGCTGCCCATACGGAATGTCAGCACGCGGAAGCTCTCGGTTCCGCCTAGTGTCGGATCACCGGCCACAAAGCCGGTGACGGTCACTGCTGCTTGTTGATTTGCCATGATCGGTCCTTTCCTCGGCCTGCTGGCCTGTTGTTTGGATGTGGACCGCCGGAGCCTGTCTCCGGCTTCATTGCCGGCTTGCACGCCCCAGCGGTACCTCCACTGTGAGGCATGACGTTTGAAGTGCACAAGGGCAACTGGCAAATGTGGATACTGTGACGCAGTTGAATTTTTAAGAATGTGGATAAGTTTCGGTTATCCACAGCAAAGCGCCATTCTGCGACTGGGCAGAATGGCGCTTGATGCGATTAACGCCGAGGCTGAGTAAGTGGGACTCAACTGAGGGCGGCGAAGCGCTCGGCGAGCGCGTCGGCGGCTTCGGCGGCGGGCACGGCGACCTTGTTTTCGCCGTTGCGGTCGCGCAGTTCGATGGTGCCGTCGTTGACGTAATCGCGGCCGACCACGGCGACCAGCGGCACGCCGATCAGCTCGGCATCCTTGAACTTGACACCCGGAGACACCTTCTTGCGGTCATCGTAAATAACCTCAAGGCCCTTGGCTTCAAGCTCGGCGACCAGCTTCTCGGCACCTTCAAACGCCACGGCGTCCTTGCCGGTGGCCACCACGTGCACGGCAGCCGGGGCAATCACGGACGGCCAAGCCAAGCCGGCTTCGTCGTGGTGTGTTTCGGCGATGCAGGCCAGCACGCGGGAAACACCGATGCCATAGCAGCCCATCCACACCGGCACGGCCTTGCCGTTCTGGTCGAGCACCTTCAGGTCCAGTGCCTTGGAGTACTTGAGACCCAGCTGGAACACCTGACCGATTTCCACACCACGCTCGAAGCTCAACGGACCGGAACCATCCGGGCTCATGTCGCCGTGGCGAACCTCAACGGCTTCCACCACGCCGTCGACCTTGAAGTCACGGCCGTACACCAGGTTGTAGTAGTCGACCTCGTTCTCATCGGCACCAGTGAACCAAGCGGAACCCTTGACCACGTGCGCGTCGATCAGGTAGCGAACCGGGTTCATCACGCCAGCAGCCTCGGCCTGCGGGCCAAGCACCATCGGTCCGATGTAACCGGGCACCAGTTCGGGGTGCTGCTTCAGGTCTTCCTCAGTGGCTTCCTCAAGTTCGGCGGGCGCGAACTGGGCTTCCAGTCGCTTCATATCCACCGTACGGTCGCCGGGCACGCCGACGACAATCACTTCACGCCACGGCTCGTCATGCTCTTCATCCTCAGGGTGCTTGACGGTGATCACCACGTTCTTGAGGATGTCGGAAGCCTGCCATTCACGGCCATCAGTACGCGGGTGGTCGGCGTTGGCACGCTCGATCATGTTGTCGATGGTCTTGGCATCCGGGGTGGCTTCCTTGGAAGCGGCGGGAGTGGTGGAAGCATCGATTTCCGGTAGTTCCGGAGTGCTCAGGGCCTCCACATTCCATGCCTTGCCGGAAGGTGCCAGCGCGAAGGTATCTTCGCCGATCGGCATCGGAGCCAGGAACTCCTCGGATGCGGAGCCGCCCATCGGGCCGGACATGGCGAACACAGGTACGTACTTCAGGTCGAGACGCTGGAAGATACGCTCGTAAGCGCCGCGCTCGTCATAGTAGGCCTTGCGCATGCCTTCTTCATCGATGGTGAAGGAGTAGGCGTCCTTCATGACGAATTCACGACCACGGATCAGGCCGGCGCGCGGACGGAACTCGTCGCGGTACTTGGTCTGGATCTGGTACAGGGTGACGGGCAGGTCCTTGTAAGAGGAGTACATGTCCTTGACCAGAAGGGTGAACATCTCCTCGTGGGTGGGGGCCAGCAGGTAATCGGCCTCGTGGCGATCCTTCAAACGGAAGATGTTATCGCCGTACTCCTCCCAGCGATGGGTGGCCTCGTAGGGTTCGCGCGGCAGCAGGGCCGGGAAGTGCACTTCCTGGGCGCCGATGCCGTTGATCTCCTCGCGGATGATGGCCTCGATCTTGTTCAGCACGCGCAGACCGAGCGGCAGCCAGGTCCAGATACCGGGTGCGGCCTTGCGGATATAGCCGGCGCGCTGCAGCAGCTTGGCTGAATCGACATCGGCATCAGCGGGGTCCTCGCGCAGGGTGCGCAGGAACATGGTTGACATACGAAGGGTATTGGAAGTCATAGGTTTAAAGATATTCGCGTGAACCGACAAGCCTGCATATGTCGGCTGCTCAACCTTCCGCGCTGTACCAACGCACAGGAATCACGGATAACTCATGCAGGATTCATCATCTTGGTTTTCAGCCCTCGCCATGCGCCAATGAAATGGCAATGAAGGGGCAGGGGCATACAATGGCGCAACCGCAATATTCTCCATTCCAGCCACAACCTGAGCCGGAACATCCGCCGATAAACAGTCAGACACAGCCGTCGCCATATTTTTCACCGCAGACGCAATTGGCACAACAATCAGTGCCGCAATCCGCGCCGCAACCTCTGCCGCCAACCGCGCAAGGGCCATTCCCGCAGCGGCCATCACAGCTAAATCAGCCAAATCAACCCAAGCATTCCAGCATTCAAAATTAGCATTCACCCTTCTTGATAAGCTTGTGATCATCACCATCGCACCCGAACAATAGCTGGGAATTAGCATTCACCCTTCTTGATAAGCTTGCACCAAACCTCTTGGAACACATCGACGAGCTGGGAATTAGCATTCACCCTTCTTGATAAGCTTGATCTTGAAATACTTGCGTTGCACGTCCTGCTGGGAATTAGCATTCACCCTTCTTGATAAGAATCTTATTCA
>SKEI01000560.1_pt1 | contig 23417 bp, 18 predicted proteins | sample 4826701 | NCBI WGS metagenome assembly SKEI01 (sample SAMN11008813, study PRJNA524170) | human gut metagenome | biome: Human fecal sample; material: Feces; isolation source: fecal sample from pouch patient p2, p6, p7, p14 | host: Homo sapiens | place: Israel: Tel-Aviv | collected 2016-08-31 | reverse complement strand
TGTAGGTGAAGTACTGGTAGAACGCTGCATCGCAGGATGGAAAGAGATTGAATACGAAGTAATGCGTGACAGTGCAGGAAACTGCATCACAGTCTGCAACATGGAGAACATCGACCCGGTTGGTGTTCACACAGGTGACTCCATCGTAGTGGCTCCGTCCCAGACACTTGGAGACAAAGAATATCAGATGCTCCGTACTTCTGCGTTGAATATCATCACAGAGCTTGGAATCACAGGCGGATGTAACGTTCAGTACGCTCTGAAACCGGACAGCTTTGAATACTGTGTTATCGAGGTTAACCCGCGTGTAAGTCGTTCCTCTGCACTTGCAAGTAAGGCAACCGGTTACCCGATCGCAAAGGTTGCAGCAAAGATTGCTCTGGGTTACACACTGGATGAGATTCCGAACGCAATTACAGGAAAAACATACGCAAGTTTCGAGCCAATGCTTGACTACTGTGTAGTTAAGATTCCGAGACTTCCATTCGATAAATTTATCACTGCAAAGAGAACCCTTACTACTCAGATGAAAGCGACCGGTGAGGTTATGAGTATCTGCCATAACTTCGAAGGTGCTCTGATGAAAGCCATCCGTTCTCTGGAGCAGCACGTAGACAGCCTGATGTCCTATGACTTCACACAGCTTACAGATGAGGAACTTCTCGCAGAGCTGGAGATCGTAGATGACCGCAGAATCTGGAAGATCGCAGAAGCCATCCGCCGTGGTATGCCGCAGTCCATGCTTCACGATATCACAAAGATTGATATCTGGTTCATTGATAAACTGGCGATCCTTGTGGGAATGGAAAATGCCCTTAAGACCAGAAAGCTGACAAAAGAGCTCCTTCTGGAAGCAAAACGCATGGAATTCCCGGACTATATCATTGCACGTCTGACAGGTAAAACGGAAGATGAGATCAAAGCTCTCCGTGAAGAATATCAGATCAAAGCAGCATATAAGATGGTTGATACCTGCGCAGCAGAGTTTGCAGCAGCGACACCATATTACTATTCTGTATACGGAGATGAAGGTACAGAAAATGAAGCAGTGGCAACACCGGATAAGAAAAAAATCCTGGTACTTGGTTCCGGTCCGATCCGTATCGGTCAGGGTATCGAGTTCGACTTCTGTTCTGTACACTGTACATGGGCATTCGCAAAAGAAGGCTATGAGACAATCATCATCAACAACAACCCGGAAACAGTAAGTACAGACTTCGATATCGCAGACAAACTGTATTTCGAGCCTCTGACACCGGAAGATGTTGAGAACGTTGTAAATATCGAGAAACCGGACGGAGCAGTCGTACAGTTCGGTGGACAGACAGCTATCAAACTGACAGAAGCACTTACAAAGATGGGCGTGAAGATTCTCGGAACATCTGCTGAGAACGTTGACGCAGCAGAGGACCGTGAGCTCTTCGATGAGATCCTTGAACAGTGCCAGATCCCGAGACCAAAGGGACACACTGTATTTACCGCAGAGGAAGCAAAGAAAGCAGCCAACGAACTTGGTTATCCGGTTCTGGTTCGTCCTTCCTATGTACTTGGCGGCCAGGGTATGAGAATCGCTGTAAGTGACGAGGATGTAGAAGAGTATATCGGTGTGATCAACCAGATTGCACAGGAACACCCGATCCTTGTTGATAAATATCTGATGGGTAAAGAAATCGAAGTCGATGCAGTATGCGACGGCGAGGATATCCTGATTCCTGGTATCATGGAGCATATCGAACGTGCCGGAATCCATTCCGGTGACAGTATCTCTGTATACCCGGCAAAGACCATCAGCGAGAAAGCAAAAGAGACAATTGCAGAATATACCAGACGTCTTGCCAGAGCTCTTCATGTAATCGGTATGATCAACATCCAGTTCATTGTTCTTGGAGATGATGTATATGTGATCGAGGTTAATCCTCGTTCCAGCCGTACTGTACCGTACATCAGCAAGGTAACAGGAATTCCGATCGTTCCTCTTGCAACGAAGGTAATCCTTGGATACAAGCTGAAAGACATGGGCTATGAACCGGGACTTCAGCCGGAAGCAAAACACTATGCGATCAAGATGCCTGTATTCTCATTTGAGAAGATCCGCGGCGCTGATATCAGTCTCGGACCGGAAATGAAGTCAACAGGTGAGTGCCTTGGTATTGCTGAGACATTCAATGAAGCGCTTTACAAAGCATTTATCGGAGCAGGTATCCGTCTTCCGAAACATAAAAACATGATCATCACTGTTAAAGACGAAGACAAACAGGATATCATCCCGATCGCAAGAAGATTCGAAGCACTTGGATACAGAATCTATGCTACACTGGGAACTGCAAAAGTCCTCAAAGAAAACGGAATCAAAGTTATCCGTACAAATAAGCTGGAGCAGCCTGCACCGAACCTTATGGACCTTATCCTTGGTCATAAGATCGACGTTGTCATCGATACTCCGCCACAGGGTGTAGAGCATCAGAAAGATGGTTTCGTCATCAGACGTAACGCCATCGAGACAGGTGTCAATGTCCTTACTTCTCTGGATACAGCAGAAGCACTGGCAACCAGCCTTGAGAATACAGACCTGAACAATTTATCTCTTATTGATATTGCTACGATTGCAAGAAGATAAAGAACTGATAAATAATATGAAATGATGAAAAGCAGCCGTAATTTTCTCTGTCGGAGAAAAGGCGGCTGTTTTTATCTTATAGAATCAGCAGAAAAATACAGATTACAGTTGTATCAGTGGCATGGTGTGTAATATAATCATATGAGTATTTACAGTGAGTCAGATAGATATATGTGGGTCTTTTGCATTACTTATTATCTGGCAGAAACCTGTCTGATCCGGTTGAAAATCGTTGTAAATAAGAATAACAACAAAAAAGAAAACAGGAAGGGAAAGATTATGGATTTTATTGAACTGTTAAAGGTCATTTTCCTTGGGATTGTAGAGGGAATCACAGAATGGCTCCCGATCAGCAGTACCGGACATATGATCCTGGTGGATGAGTTTCTGAAACTGAATGTGACAGAGGATTTTAAGAATCTGTTTTTCGTAGTGATCCAGCTTGGCGCGATCCTCGCGGTTGTAGTTCTCTACTGGAACAAATTGTGGCCGTTTTATATCAGACCAATTTCAAAGAAACAGCAGGCAGTGCTTAACAGGCATGGTGCAGTATCCAGAGGAATTCTTACTTTTGTGGAGAAGTTCTGTGATAAAGAGAAATGGGTACTCTGGTTTAAAATTATAGTAGCCTGTATACCGACGATTGTTATCGCACTTCCGTTTAATGATATCATTGAAGAGAAATTTAATAACTATGTAGTAGTTGCCATTGCACTGATCGTATATGGTATCCTCTTCATTGTCATTGAGAATTATAACAAGAGAAGAAGAGCAACCTGTACAAATCTGGAAAATCTGTCATTTAAGACTGCACTCATCATTGGTCTGTTCCAGGTACTCTCCGTAGTTCCGGGTACATCCCGTTCAGGTTCCACCATTATCGGTGGTATCCTTGCAGGAACCTCCCGTACAGTAGCAGCAGAATTTACCTTTTTCCTGGGAATCCCGGTCATGTTCGGAGCCAGTCTTCTGAAAATCCTGAAATTCGGTTTCTCTTTCACAGGAACAGAGGTGATGATCCTGATCGTGGGAATGGTAGTGGCATTTGTAGTTTCCATTATTGCGATCAAATTCCTGATGGGATACATAAAGAAACATGACTTTAAGGCATTCGGATGGTACAGAATCGCACTTGGTATTCTGGTGCTTGGATACTTTATCGGAAAAACACTTCTTGGTTGTAAATAATGTATAAGAAAAGCCCTGCTGTATAAGCGGCATGTACGTCATAAGCGTATATCCCGGACAGCAGGGCTTTTTATTATGTTACAGGTTTCTTATATGCAGATCATTTCGCCGGTATAAGAGGTATCATAACCTGTCAGATGATGAATCTCAGTTTTGAAATCTTCAGACTGTACAATTTCCACAAGAGCAGAGAACCCCGGCTTTCTCACAGATTCCGCAGGAATTGCCAGATACATCTGCATATCAGTCACAGGGACGAAATCAAGTCCCGGAAAATAACGTGCGATCATTTCTTCTCCAAAAGCAACATTCGCTCTGTGCTCAAAAACAGCAGATGCAGATGACATATCAGAGACAGCTTCATTTCTGTATCCGCTGATCTTTTCAGAAGAGATTCCCCGTTCTTTTAACAGACGGTCCAGATAAACCCTGCGGGCACTTCCTTTTTCACGATTCATAAAAACAACTTTCGGATTCGTCAGGTCCTCTACAGAAGAAATTTTTTCAGGATTTCCGGCCTGTACATAGAAGCCGACAGAGTATTTATATAAAGAAAGAAGTATCAGAGGGATTCCGGGAACCAGGTGACGGATATCATCTATATCCAGACTGGTAGCAGCGATATGTGCCTTTTCGAAATACAGGGAATAAAGTCCGTTATAGTCATTCATATGAGACTGCAGGACAGGAAGGCCATCAGGATGAGCGGACATTTTGCCGAGAAGAAGTTCCAGGGCAGCAGAAGTCTGGCCGCCTAAAATGATACCACTGGAATGAAGCAGATAATCCCTCTTCAGCAGAGAACTCTCAGGTTCAAAATTAACAGAAGTGTACGGAATATCCTGCCCGCTTCCGAAATTGCCGGAACTGCTTCTGTTAAGATACTGTGTCAACTGTTCTTCACTGACCCTGAGCTGTTTTCCGATTTTGGAAGATTCCAGCTCACCGCGCTTGATAAGTTCATAGACCGTCGTCTTTTTGATCTTCAGACGGTCTGCGACCTCCTGAGCTGTGTAAAGTTTATTCATCAATACCTACCATGACATTAGTAGCCTTGATCACTGCATAAGCATCAGAACCTACTTTCAGGTTTAATTCTTCAACTGCTGCACAGGAGATGGTTGCTGTGATAATGTTTCCGCCGCCAATATCAATAGAAACGATGGAGTTTACAGCTCCGTTATTGATACTTACTACTTTCCCCTTTAACTGATTGCGTGCACTTAATTTCATGATAATTACCTCACTGTTTATTATTTTTTTCTATAGATTTATCTGATACCCGATCAAAGGCCGGAAAGTTGTTTATGCCGGTAAAAATAAGGCTTTCAATCTGCTATCATTTACATGATAACATATACAAATAAAATTGACAAGAATACAAAAGTTTTGTACAATAGACACAAAAGTAAACAAAACTCAATAAAACAAAACCAAACTGAATGAAAGACGGTAAAAAACATGAGAAAGAAATTAATTGCAGCAATGATGGCAGGAGTATTGAGCGCAGGAATGCTCAGTACAGGAGTTTTCGCAGCAGATACAGACTTAAAAGGTGAAGTCAACACATTCATCGCAGCAAGCTTAAGCAATGCAATGGAAGAAATTCAGAAAGATTTCAATGAGACATATCCTGATGTTGAAATCCTTTATAATGCAGACAGTTCAGGTACATTACAGACACAGATCGAAGAGGGCGCACGCTGCGATATCTTCTTCTCAGCAGCTGATAAACAGATGAATGCTCTGGTAGACGAAGATCTGGCTAAGAAAGATACTGTAGAAGATATCCTTGAGAATAAAGTCGTTCTGATCAAACCTAAGGATGGAGAAACAAAAGTTACAGGATTTGAGAACATTACAGATGCAGCCAATATTGCACTTGCAGGTGACAGTGTTCCGGTTGGACAGTATGCCAGAGAGATTTTTGACAACCTTGGAATTACAGATGAAGTAAATAAGATGGAGATCAATGAAGGTAAGAACGTATCTGAAGTTCTTGCAGCAGTAAGTGAAGGAAGTAATGAGATCGGTATCGTTTATGCTACAGATGCAGCTTCCGTTGCAGATAAAGTAGACGTTATCGCAGAAGCTCCGGCTGATGCACTGAAGACACCTGTTCTCTATCCGGTAGGTCTTATCGAAGACAAAGAGGCATCTGAGGATGATACAGCAGCCGCAGAAGCATTCCTTGAGTACATCAAATCTGACGACGCTATGAAAGTATTCGAGAAATATGGATTCACAGCATACAAAGCAGACGATGCTGATGCTTCAGAGGGAGATGAGACAGAAGCAACAGAAGAAGCAGATGACACAGAAACAAATGCTGAGACAGAGACAACAGAGGAAGCTAAATAAGAATGAGTGAATTTCTGGCAGAAATAAACTGGAGTCCTTTATGGATTTCACTGAAAACAGGTTTTACGGCTACTGTGATCGCGTTCTTTCTGGGAATATTCTTTGCGAGACTGGTGATGAAGATGAAGCCTGTTTCCAGAGGCATACTGGATGGTATCCTGACCATGCCTCTGGTACTTCCCCCGACAGTGGCCGGTTTCATCCTGCTTCTGCTGTTCAGCCTGAGACGTCCGTTGGGGGCATTTCTGCTGGATAATTTTGACATTAAGATCGTACAGACCTGGAAGGGCTGCGTGATCGCAGCATCTGTAATTGCGTTTCCGTTGATGTACAGAAATGCACGCGCTGCATTTGAACAGGTGGATGTGAATCTGATCGCAGCAGGCAAGACACTTGGTATGAGTGATAGAAGAATCTTCTGGACAGTTGTCATGCCGACAGCAGGACCCGGAATTGCTTCCGGTACGGTGCTTGCATTTGCCAGAGCAATCGGAGAATACGGCGCAACATCTATGCTTGCAGGAAATATTCTTGGCAAGACAAGAACTGTTTCTGTCGCCATTGCTTCTGAAACTGCGGCAGGAAATTATGGCATGGCCGGTTTCTGGGTAGTTGTAATCTTGATCATTTCATTTGTGATCGTTGCGGCAATCAATATTGTTTCCGGTAAGGGAATGAAGATGGGCAGGTGGATGTAATGGCAGTCAGTGTGGATATTGAGAAGAAACTTCATGGCTTCACTCTGAAAGTAAAGCTGGAGAGTGATGGTTCTCCAATGGGAATCCTTGGAGCATCCGGAAGCGGAAAAAGTATGACTCTGCGCTGTATTGCAGGAATCCAGACACCGGACTCAGGAAGAATTGTTGTAAATGATAAAGTTCTTTTCGATTCAGAAAAAAAGATCAATCTGAAACCGCAGGAGAGGAAGGTTGGCTATCTTTTTCAGAACTATGCACTTTTTCCTACCATGACTGTAGAGAAGAATATTGCATGCGGATACAGAGGGGATAAGAAACATCTTAAGGCAAAAGTGGCAGATTACATAGAGCGCTATCAGCTTAACGGGCTGGAGAAACGTTATCCGGGACAGCTTTCCGGAGGTCAGCAGCAGCGTGTCGCACTGGCACGAATGATGATCGGAGAACCGGAAGTCATCCTTCTGGATGAACCGTTCTCAGCACTGGATGGATATCTGAAAGATATCATGCAGCGTGATATGCAGAACTTTCTTAATGAGTACACAGGTGATATGATTCTGGTCACTCACAGCCGTGATGAGGCTTACAAGTTCTGCGGACATCTGACAATTCTGGACAGCGGTCAGGCGCTTACTACAGGAGAAACAAAGAAACTCTTTGAGCGCCCCGGTATTCTGCAGGCAGCCAGACTGACAGGATGTAAAAATTTCTCAACTGTACAGAAGATGGGAGAACACAGCATTTATGCAGTGGACTGGGATCTGATGTTGCAGACCAAAGATGTGGTGCCGGATGATGTTACCCATGTGGGAATCCGCGGTCACTGGATGAAAGGTGCATCTGAAGGCGGAGAGAACCACATGGAAGTGGAAGTTATGGAATATATTGAAACGACCTTTGAACATCAGTATTTACTGAAGAACAAGAAAGGCGGAGACTGTCAGCCGGTCTGGTGGATGTGTCCGAAAGGAGATTTCGAAGAAGACCCGCAGGCAAAAGTCCCGAAATATATCTGCTTTCCGACAGAGCATCTGATGTTGCTGAAAGATATAAAATAAGAACTATAAAAGTCAGTGGAGACTCGTAAGCATCGCAGAAGACTTACCTGATTTGGTTAAAAATGAAAAGTGCTGTATCTTCATTTCCAGGAAAGAAGATACAGCACTTTTTGCAATCTGAATTATGACAGATTACTGTTGAAAAGATAATCAATATAAGACACAGCTTCTGATAAATGAGGGGAGTTGGAAATCACTCCCAGATAAACAGTGCCGTTCATGCCTGCATTTTTTAAATAGACAGATTCGGAAATATCCAGTCCCATGGGATATTCCTTTGTCTCAGCTGAGTAAGTAACAGAAGGGTCCAGATATATATCTACTGAATTATCGTTCAGGATTTTTGTATTTGTCTGAAGAAATGGAGAAACTTCCTTATATAATCCGGGATTTTTTTGCTGAAGCAGTTTCTCAAGATCGCAGAGATAACCATTTTGGGAAAAGGCGTCAAATGCTTCTTTGTTCATGAATACAACATCAAGTGATTCACTGTCAATTGCTCCAAGGATCTTCATACGGGAGGCGTAGGTGTATTCGTGGTTAGGATTATTTTCGTTATCTGTAAGATATAAACCTTTGTACAGACGAACCTCATTTCTGGAATCATTAATTTTCTGTGCGTCAAGAAAACCATTTCCAAGCTGTTCGCTCAGTTCTTCATCTGGAACGAAATTTACAAAGGCAGCAGACAGAATCTGATTTTTTTCTGTAAGGTGTCCATACAGAATATATCCTATGATGTATATCACAATACATACAAAAATAATCGGCAGTTTATAATAATCCCAGATATACCTGATTTTTGCTTTTGTGCCTGGCAGACTGGAAATTCTGGTATGAGTGGAAGTCATAAACGAGTCTCCTTTATAAAAATCATGTACGTAAAGGGCTGGAAGTTTCTGAAATACTTTTTTCCTCCAGAAGTTTCATAATGTTGGAAAGAAGACAGGAGCATAAAAATGCACAGAGTCCTTCGCCAAAGATAATTGCCGGTGTGAAGAAACGGATTACAACCACTGTCATTATAAAATAGATAACCATCATCAAAACTGTACAGAGGAGAAAACGCATTCCTGTGATAATGGAGTTTTTAAACATGGCAGGAATGGAGTTTTCAAAGCGCGCCATTAATGGGAAAATGTAGAGAAGAACAATGGCATAGGCAATTACTGCAACAATAAAAACAGCTGTTATGATGGTCCAGAAAACATTTTCAAATCGCAGATGGTATAACACATAGCCGTCTATGCCAAGGATGATTCCGATTCCCAGTAAAATAAGCCATACGATTGTGCTCTGTCGGAAATTACTCTTAAAGGAATGAAAGAAGTCTTTGGTGATGTTTCCTTCTTCATTTCGTGCCATTTTCAGAGTGACATAAAAAAGTGCAGTTGTGGAAGCACCGGCGGTAACAACAGGAATACAGCAGATGAACCATAAAATGTTCAGGTAAACGCTGAGTGCTGTTTTGGTTATAAACTGCATAACTGTATTATCCGGATTGAAGAAATTTTTCATAATATAATTACCTCCTGTCAGATTGGGAGCTGGATCAGTCTCCGGTGGAGTCTCGATAAATGAGGCTGGTTTCTGTGTATATGGTGCGATAGTTCAGAGACGGATTTTTGATCCGGGATATCAGAAGATGAACAGCGGAAAATCCCATGATCTGGCTGTGAATGTGGATGGTAGTCAGAGGCGGCATAACAATCTTTGATTCCGGAGAATCATCAAAACCACAGATATAAACATCTTCAGGAATGGAATATCCCAGTTTGCGAAGCACATGCATGGTATCAATGGCAACAAAATCGTTGGCACATATGATTACTTCCGGAAGCTTTTCTAATTTCACGAAACACCGGGTAAGATAATCCTGATAATCTTCGGAACCGGGATTTTCTACCCCTTCTTTGTTTTCCAGCATGCAATAATCTTCATTATAATCCAGCCCAAGAAGAAACATGGCGTCACGAAATGCCATATAACGTTCCCAGAAGGACTGGCAGTGAAAACGTTCTCCTACAAAACCAAAACTCTTTTTTCCTCGTCGGATCATTTCCTGTATAAAACTGTAGATACAGGACTGGTTATCCATATAAAGCCGGTCTGCCTTTAAGGGGGCAGCAAGACCTGCGACTGGTGAATCAACAAAGAGAACAGGAATATCCAGATTGCAGACCATCTGACTGTAGGCGTGATCGAAAAGTTCATAACAGATGATTCCTGAAGTTCTGGAAGCGTCGAAGGTGACCGGAAGCTTCTGGCTCTTTAATTCATTTCCCAGAATACGGTGCATGGAAAGGCTGTATCCCATCTGAGAGATTTCTCTCTGGAATTTGTCAAGCATGGTAGAAGAAAAGTGGGAATCTCCCAGAAACTTCGTTGTCAGCAGTGCGATTTCCTTATTATTAGACTGTGAATCAGAAGCATTGTTCTGATTTGTGATATCTTCCAGTGTTGCAGCGTAGGAAAACTGTTTATATCCCATTTCTACTGCTTTTCTGAGAACCTTTTCTTTTGTGGCATCAGCCAGGATGCCGGTATTATTGATTGCTTTTGAAACTGTATTTCTGGATAGGCCGAGGGCATCGGCAATATCCTGTATGGTTACTCGTTCAGGCATAATTACCTCCTGTTTTTTAATAATTTTATGGAGTTATTTCTTATATATATAACTATTGTAATGTAAAATGGATGAAATGTCAAATGATAAATGTAAAAATGTAAAATAAAAGAATGTCACAAATGTAACAGAATATAGATAAAAAGTATAAATATACAATAGGAAATAAAAATATAGTTGTGCAAAGTGTAAAAGCTATATTGACAAATGTAAAAATATATGGTAAAACAATGTTATAAATCAAAAAGATGATTTTACAGATGCACAAACGATGATTGTAAAAAAGTCAGAAGAATAGTTACAAATGTAAAATTATCAGGAGAAGGAGAAAGGAGGAGATTCTGAAACTATGAGTGGAAAAACTATGAGTGTTTCAGAAAAGAAACAAGGAGAGAAAAAGCAGGGACTTCATAACACACTGGTCTATGTGAAACAGCACTGGCAGCTTTATGTGATCTTTCTGTTTCCGGCACTTATCCTGACTCTGATATTCAAGTATATACCGATGGGCGGAATCCTGATCGCATTCCAGAGGTATAACCCGATCAGAGGAATTATGGGAAGTGAATGGGTAGGACTGACATATTTCAAACGGTTTTTGTCATCTCCGGATTTTATGAGATATCTGGTAAATACACTGAAGCTTAGTATTTACGGATTATTGTGGGGATTTCCAATACCGATCCTGCTTGCATTTCTGTTAAACAGAATTGAGAGTAAAGGAATTAAGAAAAAAGTCCAGCTTATCCTTTATATGCCAAACTTTGTTTCTGTAATTGTACTGTGCGGTATTGTAAGAATTTTTCTTTCCGTAACAGGTCCGGTAAACCTTTTACTGGGCACAAGCATTAACTTTATGACAATGCCGGAGGCATTCAGATCCATTTATATTATCAGTGGTATCTGGCAGGGTGCAGGATGGGCGTCCATTATGTATACGGCTTCACTTTCCAATGCAAGTCAGGAACTGAAGGAAGCGGCCGTCATTGATGGTGCCAACATTTTCCAGCAGATTAAGGCTGTAGAGTGGCCGGCGATCAAAGATATGGTAGTCATCCAGTTTATTCTCCAGGCCGGTAACATTATGAGTATTGGATTTGAAAAAGCATATGCACTTCAGACAGACCTGAACCTGCCTTCTTCAGAAATCATTGCTACATATGTATACAAAAAAGGTCTGTTGGATGGAGATTACAGCTTTTCTACAGCTGTAGGTCTGTTTAATACAGTGATTAATGTAATCCTGCTGATCATAGTAAATAAAGTTGTTGCAAAAATGAATGACGGTAAAGGTTTATAGGGAGGAAGAATATCATGAAGAAAAAAAGCAGATTTGCCAGATACTCCCTGCAGGATAAGGCATTATTATTAACAGGATATATTTTATTAGGACTTTTTGTAATTGCGATCGTAGTTCCAATGTGTTATATCGTAGTAGCATCCTTTATGGACCCGATCACTCTTCAGAATAAAGGAATTACCTTTGATTTCAGCAAATGGACACTGACAGCTTATCAGAGAGTTATTTCCAATGCACAGATCTGGATCGGGTTTAAAAATGCGGTAGTTTATTCAGTTATTTTTACAATTGTATCTGTACTGATCACACTGTTTGCAGCTTATCCTATGTCCAGAGCCGATTTTAAGGGAAGAGGATTTTTCAATGTTATCTTTATGATCACTATGTTCTTTGGAGGCGGATTGATCCCTACATACTTGCTGATCAGCAACCTGGGACTTCTGGACAGCATGTGGGCGGTTATCCTGCCTGGTGCTTTCAGCGTATGGAATATGATCATTGCCAGAACATTTTATCAGGGAATTCCTTCTGAACTTCGTGAGGCAGCAGAAGTAGATGGTGCCAATGAGATGGTATATTTCTTTAAGATCCTTCTTCCGGTATGTACACCGGTTATTGCAGTGCTGGCATTATGGCAGTTTGTAGCAATGTGGAACAGTTACTTTGATGCAATGATCTATCTGAATGATTCTGCAAAACAGCCATTGCAGCTGGTTCTCCGTTCTATTCTTATCCAGAACCAGCCGGAGTCAGGAATGATCTCAGATATGCAGAGTACCGCAGCAAGAGCACAGCTCGCAGAACTTCTGAAATATGCAACAATTATTATATCAAGTTTACCATTGTTGGTAATGTATCCGTTTTTCCAGAAATATTTTGATGCCGGTATTATGGCTGGCTCTATCAAGGGATAAAGAGAGGAGAAGAGTATGAAAGCAAAAAAAATAAAAGCATTTATGGCAGCAGCACTGGCAGTTTGTATGGTAGCTTCCATGACAGGATGTGGAAAGAGTAAAGTGGCACTTAATGACGGAGAATTTCAGGAAGTAGACAAGGCAGAACTGGAATTTCCACTGAAAGAAAAAACAGAGATTTCCGGTATGACAAGCTATCCGGCAAACACAGAGTCTGACCCGAATAAGAGAACCATCTTCAAACGTCTTCAGGAAAAAACAAATGTTGAAGTAAAATGGAATGCAATCCAGTCAGACCAGTGGAGTGATAAGATCTCTCTTGCAATGGCAAACCCCAAGGAATTATCGGATTTCGTATTTTCAGCAGGTTTCAGTGACAGTGATCTTCTGAAATATGCAGACCAGGGAATCATCATTGCTCTGGAAGATTACATAGATGCTTATATGCCGAATCTGAAAGCTGTTTTTGACAAGTATCCGGAATACAGAACCATGTGTACAGACACAGAAGGACATATCTGGGCACTTCCATGGATCGAGCAGCTGGGTTCAGGCAAAACAGCAATCCAGACAGTGGGAAATATGAGCTTTATCAATAAGAAATGGCTGGATTTCCTGAATCTTGAAGTTCCTGAAACTGTAGATGAATTTGAACAGGTTCTGATCGCATTCCGTGACCATGCCTCCGAACTTCAGGAAGAATTTGGTATTGATGGAAGTATTATCCCAATGTCCTGTATTGTAAATGATGGAGACCAGGACCCATCTATCCTGATCAACGGATTTGGAGAAGGATACGGAGATGCAGATAAAACCAGACACATCGCAGTTACAGACGATAAGAAAGTAATCTGCTCTGCCACACAGGAAGGATACAAAAAAGGTATCGAATGGCTGAACAAACTCAATGACGAAGGTCTGATCGATCCGGAAGCATTTACACAGGAATGGTCCACTTATGTATCCAAAGGAAAGTCCGGAAGATACGGCGTATGCTTTAGCTGGGATGTAGCAAACATTGACAATCTGGAAGACTGGGTTCCGCTTCCTGTTCTTACAGCAGATACCAGAAACCTGACACCGCAGAATGGTTCCTTTACAAGTGGATTTGACCGTGGACGTTGTGTTGTAACAGCAGTTGCCAAGAATCCGGCACTTGTATGTGCATGGTTAGACCAGATGTATGATCCGATACAGTCCCCGCAGAACAACTGGGGAACTTACGGCGAAGATGATGACTTTGATATCTTCGAAATGAGTAAGAACGCAGAAGGCGGAGATATGCTGAAACATGCACCTCTTGGAGATGCTTCCCCTGTAGAAGTAAGAGAGGCAGAGTCTGTAGGAGGACCGCTGGCAGTTCTGGATGAATATTATGATAAATATGTAACCTGCCCGGATGATGCACAGTATCGTCTTGACTGGATTGAAGACTACTTTACTCCGGACATGCACACAGAATATGTATATCCGAACGTATTTATGAACAGAGAAGATACAGAAGAATTGTCCAACCTTCAGGCTGATATTCAGAAAACGATCAATGCAAAGAAATCTGACTGGATCATGAACGGATTTACAGATGCTGACTGGGATGAATATCTCAAGAGTCTGGATTCCTATGGACTGGAAGATTATCTGAAGATTTATCAGAAGTATCTGGATGCATATTATGCTGAACAGAAATAGAAACCTGTTCCTTTGATGGCACTGTCAGGCAATTTGCCTGTGGGAAAAATAATGAAAATGTGAATGATTTCTCCCGGTCAGATAATGTCCGGGAGAGACAGCGAGAGGTTAGAATTTATGAAGAGTATTTTAGATAAGGCAAGAGAATACGAAGCAGTGAATGGTCGGAAAATACCCTCAGAGAAAAGACCGGCTTTTCATATAAGCCCATATGTAGGATGGATGAATGATCCAAACGGTTTTTCCTGGTATAAAGGACAGTATCATTTATTTTACCAGTATAATCCATATAAAACACAGTGGGACAGTATGCACTGGGGACATGTGGTCAGTAAAGATCTGCTGCATTGGGAATATCTTCCGGCAGCTCTGGCTCCGGACGAAGAATACGATAAGATTGGATGCTTTTCGGGCAGTGCAGCAGAACTGCCTGACGGACAGCAGCTTCTGATCTATACATCTGTAGATCATGAAACTCTGGAAGATGGCACTGTAAGAGATATACAGACACAGTCAGTTGCTGTGGGAGATGGAACAGACTATAAGAAATATGAAAAGAATCCTGTACTTACCGGACAGGATGTGCCGGAAGGCGGAAGTAAGGTGGATTTCCGTGATCCAAAGATATGGAAGGGAAAGGATGGGCTTTTTTACTGTGTGGTCGGCAACCGTCCTTCAGATGGAAGTGGACAGATTCTCCTTTACAGCAGTGAAGATGGATTTCAGTGGAAGTTTGTAAGTATACTTGCAGAGAATAAAAATCGATATGGGAAAATGTGGGAATGTCCTGATTTCTTTAAACTGGACGGCAAATATGTTCTTCTGACCAGTCCGCAGGATATGCTGGCTGAAGGAATGGAATATTACAGTGGAAATGGAACCCTTTGTATTATCGGTGAAATGGATCCTGATACGCATACATTAAAAGAAGAGAACCATCAGTCTGTTGACTATGGCATTGATTTCTATGCAATGCAGACTGTAGAAGCACCGGACGGACGTCGTATCATGATTGGATGGATGCAGAACTGGGATACTCTTTCTCATCGATGCGAAGAGTCAAAATGGTTTGCGCAGATGAGTCTTCCCAGAGAATTATCTGTGAAGAATGGAAGACTGTATCAGAAACCGGTACGGGAACTGGATGCAATCAGAAAGAATAAAACGGAATATAGGAACGTTGTAGTCAAAGACAAGCCGGTTATGCTTAAAGGGGTACAGGGACGTACTATAGATATGGAACTTGCCATCAGCCCGGAAGACAAAGAAACAGGTTATGGAAAATTTATAGTATGTTTTGCGCAGAATGAAAAATTCCATACAGAATTAAGTTTTTGTCCTGAAGATTCGGTGTTAAAGCTGGATAGAAAACTTTCCGGAAGCAGAAGAGCAGTAGTTCACGAGAAAAGCTGTCTGGTAAATAGAAAGACAGATGAATTAAAACTTCGTATGATTCTGGACAGATATAGTGTGGAAGTATTTGTGAATGACGGTGAACAGGTAATGTCCATGGTAATCTTTACAGAACAGGAAGCAGATGGAATTTCCTTCCAGGCGAATGGAAAGGTAAAAATGGACATTACAAAATACGATCTGGTATAAAATATCAGAAATTGCAGAAGGATAAAGGAATTCCTGTAATGGGAATTCCTTTATTATATTATAGAGAGTTATAGAGAAAATTATTCTGCTTATTATACAAAAGCAAGTAACGATAGCAATCCTCGTAAATATTTGTCTGCTTCGAAAAGTTACTTGCTTTTAGGATTATGACAGATGATTCTTGGAATATTTAATATAATCCACAACCATCATCGCCAGTTTAAATGTCAGTGCATCCTCAAACGCGCGGATATCCAGTCCGAATTTTCTCTGAAGCTTCTCAAAGCGGTACACCAGAGTATTTCTGTGTACATAAAGCTGTCTGGAAGTCTCAGAGAGATTCAGGTTATTTTCAAAGAAGGTACGGATAGTGATCAGGGTTTCTTCGTCAATAGAATCCAGAGTTTCCTCTTTGAATATCTCGTCGATAAACATTTCGCATATGGAAATAGGAAGCTGGTAGATCAGTCTGCCGATTCCAAGCTGGTTATATCCGAATACATTCTTATCTGCGTAGAAAATCTTGCCTACTTCAAGGGCTGTATGTGCTTCTTTGTATGCATCGGGAAGCCGGGAAATATCCTCTGCCAGATTACTGTAGGCAACCCATGCAAAAGTCATTGCTTCTGTGTTTAACATATCTACAAGCATATATGCAATTGATTCCAGATCTTCATAAGTTTCTGTGGACTGTAATTCTCTGATGATGATAATCCCTGTATCATCAATAGCAGTGATGAAATCTCTGGTACGGGCAGAGAAAATATTCCGGATCGTAGCGAGGGCGTTTTCATCTTTGGTCTGTTTGGTTTCTACAAGAAATACGGCACGCTGAACAGAAGTTGCAATGTGCAGTTTCTTGGCGCGGTTAAAGGCATCTACATCAGAATAACTACCAAGGAGAAGATTCTGCATAAAGGTATTCTTGTCGCTTTTTTCTGCATAGGCAGCCAGGAGACTCTGTACCTGGCATACGGCCAGCTCTCCGATAGTAGCAGTATTCTCTGCTTTTCCCCATACGATCAGAATGTAGGAGACAGAATGATTCTCCATGATCTTATACAGGCAGTAGCTTGTATTGGAAACACACAGGGCACTGCTTTGGCGAAATTCTTCCAGCTTTGATTCTGCAGGAAGTTTTTTGTCACAGGTAGAGAGAAAGATATGGTTATCAGAATCCAGCAGACAGAAATCAAGCTGGCTGATATTCTTCCAGTCTGTCAGGCATTTCTGTAAAATCTGTTGTATTTTCATTAGGTCAGTCCTTTCTTTTGGGGTATAAGTCAGCTTATAGCAATCCTTGTAAATTGTCCGATTGAGGTAATCAGGCAGACAATTCTATATTATAACATAAAAACCCGGGGAAAACTCCCCGGGTTTATTAAAAGATTCCTGAAATTAGTTGCAGATTGTAAGTTCTGTTTCTTTATCAAAGAAATGAGATTTTTCCATATCGAATGCGAATTTGATCGGATCGCCAGTCTTAGCTGTTGTACGAGGATCAACTCGTGCTGTAACCTGAGTTCCGTTTACATCGAAGTATAAGAATACTTCAGCTCCGAGAAGCTCGTAAACTTTAACTACGGATGTCATCGGTGCGCTTGGAGAAGCTTCGATGAACATCTGTGAATCATGGATATCTTCCGGACGGATACCAAGAACAACAGTTTTTCCTACATAACCGCCATCTTTAAGAGCTTTTGCTTTAGCAGCCGGGACAGCCAGTTCATGCTCGCCGACTTTAGCGACAAGGCTGCCGCCTTTTTCTGTGATAACAGCGTCCAGGAAGTTCATCTGCGGAGATCCCATGAATCCTGCAACGAATAAGTTGCCTGGTTTCTGATACAGGTTCTGCGGTGTATCTACCTGCTGAACAACACCATCTTTCATAACAACGATTCTGGTACCAAGAGTCATAGCCTCTGTCTGATCATGTGTTACATAGATGATTGTAGCGCCCAGTCTCTGGTGGATTTTGGAAATCTCGATACGCATCTGTACACGAAGTTTAGCATCCAGGTTGGAAAGAGGCTCATCCATAAGGAATACCTTAGGATTACGTACGATAGCACGTCCCATAGCAACACGCTGTCTCTGACCACCGGAAAGAGCCTTCGGTTTACGATCAAGAAGTTTCTCAAGGTCAAGAATTCTTGCAGCTTCACGAACTGCTTTGTCAATCTGGTCTTTCGGAACTTTACGAAGTTTAAGTCCGAATGCCATGTTATCATATACTGTCATATGAGGATACAGAGCGTAGTTCTGGAATACCATTGCGATATCACGGTCTTTAGGCTCTACATCGTTCATAACTTTGTCACCAATCTTTAATGTACCGCCGGAAATTTCTTCCAGACCGGCAACCATACGAAGTGTAGTAGATTTACCACATCCTGAAGGTCCTACGAAAATGATGAATTCTTTATCTTCGATTTCCAGATTGAAATCTTTAACTGCCTGGAAACCATTTGGGTAAGTTTTGTTAATGTGCTGTAATGATAAGCTTGCCATGATTATTCCTCCAAAATAGATTCATATTGTTTTTGCTGATTGATTACTCGTTTTTTTCATCTGTAGATAGTATAGCGAAAAGGAGGGGGGATGGCTAGGGAAGAATCGTACAAAGATTTTTTGGGTTTTTTGACATTCTGACGAAAAGCCGGAATCAGTATCCGGGGATTCCGTCAAACTGTCAAAAGACATGAGAAAAACGCAGGACAAAATGACGAAATTCTGTCTGCGTTTTTCTGGATTTGTGTCAGATATCAGGAAGCATTTTGTGCAAATTCTGTATTGACCAGTTCTTCATATGGAGTGCGTTCCTTCAGTTCTCCTGCGTCCTCCAGAATGTCCTGAAGCAGCTCAAATCCCTCCTGCCCGAAGACCAGATTCTTTTTCCAGGTATCCTGATCATAATAACGCTTTACGATGGCCGTGATGGTATCCAGATCCGTCTCCGGGAACTGTGGCTCGATCACTCTGGCGATTTCCTCCGGAGTATGCTTCTGGACGTAATCCATGCCTTTTTGCAGGGCATTGGTAAATTTCTGCATGATATCCGGATTCTTTTCCATATAACTAGTTTTCGCACTGTAGGAAGTATACGGTACATAACCGGAATCCACACCAAGGGAGGCAACAACATAACCGGCTCCCTGCTTTTCAAGTGCAGTGGCGGACGGTTCAAACTCCACTGTAAAATCCGCCGAATTATCCCCTGTAAAAGCAGCAGCAGTAGCACCGAAGTCGATGCTCTGATCAATAGAAAGGTCTTTCTGAGGGTCAAGGCCATTCTGCTTCAGAATATATTCAAATACCATTTCCGGCATGCCACCTGCCATCACTGCTACCATGTAAATAATCATCTGATATCTGTTTTGCGGTAGTTTCTGCTGATAGATCCGGCAGATATTCTTTGGTAAGCTGCAAGATTTTTTCTTTTGACTTTACAATATGGTATGGCTTCAATGGATTATCTGTGGATTCAAGAATCCCAAGTTTCTTCATTAGCTCAATATATGGAAGAATACTCTGCTTTGTTTTCTTGAATCCAAGGTCAGTAATATGCTCTGACAGATATTTTGCAGAAGTAAACCCACGTTCATCCTCAGCAATCAGTTTCATCACAATCGCAATCATGGTATTTTCTCTTCGATTCATTTCATCAGCAGGACTGTAACTAATCAGATTAGACAAGCCGTATTTCAGTATAATTTCCGGCATCCCGTCTTCGTCCACTACGATTTTTTCAATCAGAAGTTCAATATCTCTTCGGTCAAGGTTGCCTCCTGCAATGATTTTATCTACCACCTCAAGAGCATTTTTTAGTTTATCCTTTACATCAGGCGTTTCTATGGCAGTTTCATTCAGTTCTTTTATCTGCATTTCCAGACCATGAATCTGAGCAAATAAGTCTTTCTGCATAGAATCATACGTTTCATTGATTAAGTCTTCATTTCCAGCAGCGACAGCCAGATCTTTTACTTTTTGGGTAAGCAGAACTTTCAGTTGACTTTTTCGCTCATTGATAGTTGTGTGCAGTTCCTGCCGTTTTTCCGCTATTGTTTTTTTCTCTGCTTCAAAATCCTTTAAATCATAGGTAGAAATAACTTCACAGAGAGCATTTCGACACATCTTGATATAAGTCAGAACATCTTCCATCAGATCATCTTCTTCAATTAAATGTGCCTTGGAGCAATAACGTCTGCCTTTGGTGTTATAAGTGGTACAGATGTAATATTTCCGTTCCTTGCTGGAAGTTTTGCGTTTAATTGGTGTAAGGCGGCTGCCACAGTCTTTACAGAACAGGCAACTGCCAAAAGGATTCGGAATCTCTGAGCCAAGCCACTGCCCCCGGCTTCCCCGATAATTGGTACGGTTACGTTTTTCCTTTAATTCCTGTACCAACGCAAAGGTAGCCTTATCAATAATTGCCGGGTGATGATTCTCAAAAATACATTGTTCTTCCTTTGGCACACGTTTATCTTTTCCATGAACCGTATTTCTTGCACGTTTTTTCAAACGAAAAGTACCAATGTAAAAATCATTATCCAGTATTTCTTTTATCATAGCATCAGACCATTTAGAAGCTACCTGTCTTTTAGACAGTCTGCCTTCTTCTATTTCACGTTCACGCTGTATCATAGAGGGAGTGGGTGCGCCCTGTTCGGTCAGATACGTGGCAATCTTGCGGTAGCCGGAACCGGAAAGATATAAGTCATAAATTTGTTTAATATATTCTGCTTCTTTTGGTACGATTTCCAGAACAGTCTTATCTTTTTCATTGCGGCGATAGCCAAACGGCGGTCTTGTAATCAGTGTTCCCTCTTTCTGTCTGGCTCCTATGGCACGCTTGATTTTTTTACTGGTGTCTTTGACATATCGTTCATTAAACCATGTCTTAATACCAATCGTATCGTCACTAGAATCCATAGAATCATAATTATCGTCAATCACAACTAGATGCTTGCCACGTTCCTGAAATTCATCCAGAAGCAGCAGAACCTTTGCATTATGTCTGCCAAGACGTGAAAAATCTTTGACATAGACAGTATCAATATCTTTGCCCAGATCAGCCATCATCTGTTGAAATCCCGGTCTGTCAAAGATATAGCCGGAAATGCCATCATCTTCATACCAGCAGTCAATAACCACACCATGATCTGCTGCGTATTGATTGATAATCAGTTTCTGATTTTCTATGGAAACATAATTCCTTTTATCATCGTCTCTTGAGAGACGAACATATCCTGCATTCATAGATATTTCCTTTCTGAAATGTAAATATAATTCTTAAGCACTATGTAATTATATTATATATATAAAACAAAAAAATGTATATAATAAAATATTAGAATAAAAAGATATGTAGTGCCAGCTACTATTGTTTGAGCGCGAAAGCATGTAGAACTTAAATAACAATTTCGGAATTTTTCTTTGCCCATGACGTAAAATCATAGTATAATATTATACAAATTATTTTAACCCCATATAAGAAAGGAATTCAAAAATCATGGCTGAAATGAAAATCCCAATAGATTTAGATAATAGAATAAGCAACGCCGTTGATTTCTTTTGGACTACGCGAACTGGACAAAAGAGTAAACAAGATAATTCTGCTGTTCATGATCAAGGTAACCGTGGTGCCGTAACAGGTGGTAAACAGCTAGACGGCTTCGTGGATTTAATATCAGAAATACTTATTATGAATGGTGTTCCAAAAACAAGTATTTTCACAAGTTCCAACCTGGAACTTCCAGGCTTCTATCGTCCCAACAAAAAATGGGATTTGCTTGTTGTTGATAATAACGAATTGGTTATCGCCATTGAATTCAAAAGTCAGGTCGGACCATCTTTTGGTAATAATTTCAATAATCGCACAGAAGAAGCTATGGGAAGTGCATTAGATATTTGGACAGCTTATCGAGAAGGTGTATTTGGATCTCAGAATGCACCTTGGCTTGGTTATTTTATGGTTCTTGAAGATTGTAAAAAATCAACTGATCCAGTAAATGTGCGTTCACCACATTTTCAAGTTTTAGATGAGTTTATTGACGCTTCTTACAAGGATAGGTATCAAATATTTTGCAACAAGCTTTTATTAGAAAGACAATATAGTGCTGCTTGCTTTATGACAACAAGTAAAGGCGAGAATACTAATTCTTATGCGTGCCCTAACTACAAATTGTCGTATATTGCTTTCATCAGATCAATGCTTGGTGCGGTATTGACTCATTTTTAGGCGGTGACATTTATGACGATTCAAAAATTATATCGTGGTGACGCAAGAAAACTATCAATGATTGCTGATAACAGTGTGCATTTGGTGCTAACGTCGCCACCGTACTTTAATTTAAAAAACTATCAATGCGGTAAAAATCAATTAGGTATGATAAATGATTACCAACGTTTTGTAGATGAATTAGAAAAAGTTTGGAAAGAGTGTTTTAGAATATTAGTTCCGGGCGGCAGAATTGTTTGTGTTGTTGGTGATGTGTGCCTTTCTCGAAAAAAATATGGACGCCATGTCGTTATGCCGTTACATTCAGATATTGCAGTTACTTGTCGCAAGGTTGGCTTTGACAATCTTAACCCCATTTTATGGCACAAAATTTCTAATGCTAAATTTGAAGCAAATACAAAGAGTTCAATCTTAGGTAAGCCATACGAACCTAACGCTATCATAAAAAATGATATGGAATATATCTTGATGGAGAGAAAGCCTGGCGGCTATCGCAAACCTACTACGCAGCAACGAGAAGAAAGTAAAATTGGTAAGGAAGATTTCCAAAATTGGTTCAGTCAAATATGGGAAATGCCTGGTGCTTCAACACGTAACGGACACCCTGCCCCTTTCCCACTTGAACTTGCAACCAGATTAGTTAAAATGTTTTCATTTGTCGGAGACATTGTTGTTGATCCCTTTTGTGGAAGCGGAACATCAATGGTTGCTGCTATGCAGAATAATAGAAATTCTATCGGGATTGAAACAGAACAATTATATTGCGAACAGATTATGAATCGTCTTGATCGCGAACGTTCAGTTGTATTTCCTGCCGAAATTTCATTTGTCGATTTAGGCAATCAGGATTAAAAAATGGGTACTACAAAAACATCTACCTTTCAATTATACTGATGATTTTACGTATAACATCAGATTGGAAAACGCCGGTTAAATCACACATTATCCCAGTGATTTTTAACCAATGCTTTGATTCCGTCATGAATATTGGTGTTTGAATCTCCATCCAGGAATGTGACAACCCGAAACCCAATATCCGTATATTTCTTACGTTCAGCTTCAAATTCTTCCTGTGAAGAAAAATCGGTACGCCAGAGATAATACGTTGGCTTCCGCAAGCTTA
>SKEI01000559.1_pt1 | contig 23437 bp, 22 predicted proteins | sample 4826701 | NCBI WGS metagenome assembly SKEI01 (sample SAMN11008813, study PRJNA524170) | human gut metagenome | biome: Human fecal sample; material: Feces; isolation source: fecal sample from pouch patient p2, p6, p7, p14 | host: Homo sapiens | place: Israel: Tel-Aviv | collected 2016-08-31 | reverse complement strand
GCGAAAACAGTTTATTACTGAAACAGAACACCGAATTGCTGAACTGGAACAGCAGATAGAGAAAGGACGTGATATAGATGAACGAATCCAGAGAATCAAAGAACGCCGAACAGTTGGAAGAACTTCTGCTCTTGACCGAGGAGATACAAGAAGAACTAGAACAGAAAGAACAGCTTATCGTGGAACTGAAGACGCAGCTCAGCGAATCTCTGACCTTGAACGAGAAATTAAACAAAGAGAACAGAGCCGGGAATATTCAAGCATTAAAGAACGACTTGAAGCTGGCAGACAGAGCATTGCGGATCGAGAAAGAGAAGTTGCGAAGCGCAAACGTCATGATAGAGGAATGTCAAGATAAAATATGCTATTTAACACAGGAACGGGATTATGCCCGGACACATCAGAAAATCGTAGAAATACCGGTAGAAAAGCCGGTACTCTATGAAAAATGTGAAGCCTGTAACCGGACAGCCTATCAGAATGCAAAAGCAAAATACGAAACACAAAAAGAGCGACTTGCAGGACAGTATAAAGCAAAAACGGTAATGTTCCAAACAACCTTGTTCCTTCTTGCATGGTATTCGTTGACAACCACTCTTTTTCAGGCAGTACAGTCAGATATGTTCCTTGTCGATTGTAAATCATTCTTCAATGATTTAGCATCATTCATACAAACCTTTGTCGGATGGACGATTGATGCCGGGCATTCTGCGGCACAGATTAGTACAAAAATTCCAAATGCTTTTATAGCCGGAATGGTATATTGGTTATTGCTAATATTGATTGTAGGAATATGTATGGCAGGAACAGGGATGCTGGCGATACTGATAGAAATAAAGGTTATAGAATTATATAAGAAAAACTGTTGGGATGTTATTACTCTACTAATGATACTGACAAGTGTTGCTATTGTCATTTATTTTGGAGAATCAATCAAAAAAGTACTGTCAGTAAATCTTCTATTGCTTTTCGTACTTTCGCAGGGCGCATATGTTGGAATTAGATGTTATCTTAAAGTTTGGTTAGAAAAAAGACCATATTAGTATTTTCAACTTACTGTATAGACAGTAAAATTACTCCATACCAGCCTAGTGAAAATTTACTGTATGAAAAGAAGTATTACAGAGAAAAAAGGCTGTAAAAACAGGAACAGCCAGCCCGAAAGAATTTACGGACTGGCTGTATCAGCAGAGTAATGTAATTGTGGAGCTGACCGAGATATGAAAAGCTTTCTATCATCAATTTCGCATTATTGCAATAACAGATTGCTTCTTCCATGAATGAATAAGCAATATTGTCATCAAACTTTCAAGCATAAACATAGCAACAGCAAAAAGAGTAAAAGCAACAACCGGAAATACAAATCCCGTAGACATGCCTGCATTTTTCAAAAATATACCGATTGCATATCCGCCGGGGATTCCAACAACAGCAGTTATAAGCAATGCAATCAAAGTAGTAAAAAGACCTTCCATCATAAATGCTTGCTTCAACTGCTTATTTGTCATACCAATAGATTTTAGTGTGCCCATTTCCTGTTTCTGTGATAAAAGATTTGTCACAGTAAGATTGATTTGATTGATGACCGCAAATATCCACAAGATGGCTGCAATCGCATAAGCTAATGTAAAACCTGCACGATTGTCTGATTGGTGTTCTACAATAAAATCTTGAAGGGTTTGTAAGCGAACATCCCTATTGTCAGAAACGAGTAATTTGAGTTCTTGCTCGATTATCTCCTGATATTCAGCTTCTGCTTGTATTTCGATTGCGTATGTACAGTCATAACCTGCAAGTTCTTTGAGCATATTTTCCGGCATTCTGAAAATATAGCCACCCATTCCATCATTGCTGGAAGTGATTGCACCAATTTTGAATGCTTTTGTTATTGTTTTACCACTATGATTTTTGAAATTAAAGGTCACAGTATCCCCAATTTGAGGTTTCCAATGGTAAACATCATAAATACGTTCGGGATCACTTACAACTAATTCTGTATCATCAGTAATATTTCCAGACAAAACCGCTGCATTTAGCGACGCCAAATCCTTTTCATTATAGCCGAGCATCAAGGTGCTATCTGAAATATCATTGTCTGTTGAGAAATCAACTGGTACGGTAGCATAAGTAAATATATTGCTAACTCCCTCTATATCTCCAACACGCTTTACATAATCAGAAAAATATTCTTTCTGCAAGAGAGCATCCAAATTTTCACTTTCGTTTTCTAAATCAATGCTGATTTTGAAATCTCCGTACTTCATATCCCAATAACGAGCCATACTCTCGGCATTAAAAGAACTCTGATAACTTGCTGCAAGGAAAAATATAACTCCGCACAGTCCCAATGATAAAATGGTCAATAGAGATTTTTTTCTGTTTCTGGAAAAGCTGATTTTCGCTAAATATACAGGCGTAATACGATGTCTTTTGTGAGTGCGGTAATTTACAATTCCCACTGGATTTTTCAGGGCGGAAATTGGAGAAGTATTCGCTGCAATTTTTGCTGGTTTACGAACACTAATATAAACAAGCAGTATTCCAAAAAGGCATGCGCCACATAGAGAAACAATAAATGCAAATACTGACCAGCCTTTTGATTGCAGACAATAGCTGATGATCGTTCCCATGATACTACCAATTAAAATCCCCGGAACTGCAAGCATATAACCCTGTTTAAGAACTATTTTATAAATTTGCTTTTTACTTGCCCCTATTGTCCGAAGCTGTCCGAACTCAGCAACTTTTTGTCCAACCGAAATATAGAAAATGCTGTAAATTACAAGTGCGGCAGCTAAAAACAAAATGGCAGCAACTACACCATATACCGCATAATTACTGAAGGACAAAGTTGTATTTACATAATCATAGTAACTGCTGACTGTCCAATTATTCAGTCCAGTCTCCTCTGAAATTTGAGATAATATTTCTGTTGCTTCGTCTTTTGTAAGGGTATCTGCATTTTCAAGCCAAACATATCCATTAAGCAGGTTATTTCCACGTAATTCCCGGCATTTTTCAAGTGAAACAAAAACAGGATAAGCGGTAGAAGTTTTATCATGATAAATACCAACAATAGTATAATTCTTCAAAGTACCATCCAGATTCAACTGAACTATGGCGTTGATTTCCGGAGACTTATTTTCACTGGCAAAAAAGGCATCTGTAACAGCAATTTCACTTGCTTTCTCTGGATATTTTCCGTCAAAGGCAGGAATCAAACTAAGCATGTCATCATCATAATAAATCAGAGACAGTTCTTTAGAATTTTCTTTCACTGTTTTGATATTACAGGAAAGTCCTACACTTTTTACTTCTTCGTTTGCTAACAACTTTTCTTTACTGTCCTGCGTAATGTCAAAGAAAATCCCTTGATGTAATCCTTCGATTTCTTTCTGATTTTGATAAATGATATTTTGCACTGTGAGCAACGACATCATTATCATAGCAACGGCTACAATAATTGCCGAAAGGCAAAATAAGTTTTTCTTCTTATCAAAACGCACACTTTTTCGTGCTAATTTTTTAATTACTGCACTGGTATCATTTTCAAAAGGATAATTCATAATTCCCACCTCCTTTAGCCAACAATTTTACCATCTTCAATCCGTACAATGCGGTCTGCGAGTTGAGCGATCTCGTTGTTGTGAGTAATCATTACAATGGTCTGATTAAATTCTCCGCTGGTATGCTTCAAAAGCCCTAACACATCTGCACTGGTCTTGCTATCAAGATTTCCGGTCGGTTCATCAGCAAGGATAATCGCAGGCTTCGTAATTAAAGCTCGTGCAATCGCTACACGTTGCTGTTGACCGCCTGAAAGATTGTTCGGCATATTTTCCAGTTTATCTTCTAAAGCCAACATATACACAACTTCGTCCATAAATTTCTGGTCTACTGTATCGCCATCCAGTTCCACAGGCAGGACGATATTTTCATATACATTCAAAATCGGAACCAGATTATAATTTTGGAAGATAAATCCGATGTTACGACGGCGGAAAATTGTCAATTCATCATCATTCTTTTTTGCGAGTTCTTCTCCCCGTACAATCACGCTGCCGGAAGTGGGGGTATCAAGTCCTCCCATCATGTGAAGCAATGTAGACTTACCGCTGCCGGAAGTTCCAACTACGGCAACAAATTCTCCCTGTTCCACAGTAAAATTTACACCATTAAGGGCACGAGTAATATTTGGTTCTGTGCCGTAATACTTCTTTAAGTCGATTGTTTGTAAAATGCTCATATTCAAATGCTCCTTTCAAGGCTTTCTATCTGTTGATAAAGCCATTGTAAACCACAAATGTTACACAAATGTCCGAGATAGAAAAAATTTTTATCGAAAATCAGAGTGAAATGTTACAACGCTCGGACATTTCAAAAAAAGTGGTTATATCTTACCTTACAGGAAGCATAATAGAAAATTCTGAGCCTTGCCTCAGCTCTGAAACAACCTTGATATAGCCCCCTTGCCTTGTTACAATCTCACGAGCCAAATACAAACCTATTCCCACACCCTGTTGATCGTGTACTTCTTCCTCACGATAGAAGCGCCGGAAGATGGCAGCCTGATTGCTTTCTGAAATGCCCTTGCCGGTGTCGGTCACTTTGACCTCTACGTACATTTCCCACTGAACCACTGATACAGAAATCTTTCCACCTGACGGAGTGTATTTTACTGCATTGTCCAGCAGATTGAAAAGGGCTTCGCTTGTCCACTTGCTGTCATGGGAGATTATCAAATTTTCCGGGCAATCCACGGATACAGCAATTTCTTTTTTCTCTGCGGCATATACAATACTGCTCATGGCTTGTGCAAGCGTATGGAATAAGCTGCTGTCTTTCTTTTCTAATCGTATTGCTCCGGTTTCCAACCGGGACGTTTTAACCAGTGCTTGGAACAGAAAATCCAGTTTATCAGTCTGACTACGTATGCCTTGTAAAAAGTCCATCCGTTCTTCTTCTGAAACAGGCTTTGTTAAAAGTGTGTCCGTTACCATTTGCAAATTGCTGACAGGCGTTTTAACTTGATGTGAAATATCAGAAATCAGCATTTGAAGCTCCTGTCGTTCCATGTCTACCTTGTGCCGGTTTTTCTGCATAATCTCATACAACCGAATTAAGCGGTGGTTGATACGGGCAAAAAGAGTTTCACTATCATTTGACTTTTGTAATTCCTCGTTTCCATCAATCATGTTGTCCAGCGTCCGGCACAAATTAGAAGTAAAATGAGAAAGGCGTTTTCCAAAAATCAGCACCAATAGCCAAATCCAGAAAAACGCACAGAGTGTCAATGTTCCACCCACTATAAAAATTCGTATATCCTGCATTATACCGCCGAAAATACCGGTAATTACCAGCATAGAGAAAACCATGCCAGCACTAACCAGTCTACAAATTTTCTTAGCAGAAAGGTTATTCAGATTCATTTCTTTTCGCCTCCTGTCCATTGATACCCCATACCATAAACCGTTTTGATATATGTGTCGCCATCCGCTTCAATCTTACTGCGAATACGGCTGATAGAAGTAGTAAGGGTATGTTCATCTACATATTTTTCATCAACATCCCACAGTTTTTCTAAAAATTGTTGGCGAGTAAGTACCTGCTTCGGATTTTTAAGAAATAGGTTCAACATTTTATATTCCATCGCAGAAAGTGCTAATGGTTTCCCGTTCAAACTTGCAAATTGTTCCGAAAAATCCAGAAACAAGCTACCATCCTCGTAAATATCCTTAGCTGGTTTGTGATGCTCCAACATAGCGAACATGGCTTTGATTTTTCGCTGCAAAGCACTAATCGAAAAAGGTTTCGTGATATAATCCACTGCACCAGCTTCATATCCCCGTATCTGATTGCTTTCCTGATCGTTGGCAGTTAGAAATATAACTACTGTATCAGGATGCTCTGGCTTGATAAGACGGCATAGGTCATAACCATTTCCGTCTGGTAAATTTATATCCAGCAATACCAAATCAAAAATGTTTGTTTTTAATGATTCAGCGGCTGTCCTTGCATTCAGAACAGAAGTTATTGTGTAACCGTCCAATTCCAAATTATAAGTAAGCGTTTTATTCAAAAGATTATCATCTTCGACAATTAAAATATGCTTCATATTATCACTTCCTTTTCTTTTTGCAGATAGTATAACAGGCAAATGTCCGAGAATTGTTACAAGGACAAATATATTTTTCATTTTACAGCTTTTTTCTGTGTACTGCAATTTTATAAAAGAAAGGACAGCAGTGTCAAATTGCTGTCCTTTCTTTTATCATAGCTGGTAGTGTAGAAGCGTGGGTTCATCATATCGGGTGTGGTATCTTTAACTACAGGAAACTCCCTACAACACTATCTCACTTCTTGCTTAATAAAGTTCTAATGAATCTTCTGTATCCACCCACATCTGTAAATTGCCATCAAGATATAATCTTGCATATTCCAAAGGCTCATCCACAGCCAATGAAGTAAGCGCACATTCTGATCCATATGTGGTTTTTAAATTTTTTTCAGCTTCCCAGCAATCAATGCGAAGCATATATCCAGCACTTGTGTAAACATCAATACTATCGTGGTTTATATTATATTCTGCATAAATTGTTCTCATCGTATCTTATCTCCATTTTCTTTTGATAATCAGTTACAGAGTTAAATATCGAAAACATTTCAATCAGTTCACCATGTCGTTATTGTTATATGTTATATTGTGTTATGAAATTTTCTTTCCCTTAATTTTTCCCATATTAAGGTTCATGAAAAGCAATGGGAAAATGTAACACAAGGGAAAGAGTAAGGGAAAGTTCACTTGCTACAAACTTAGTATTTTCAAGGGTTTGCGAAGAATTTGATAATCAAATATAACAGTTATTAAATTTCCTAAAATATGTGAAATATCAACTGGAATTGTTTACTGTTTCTTCTTTACAACGAAACCAATAACGAACAAAATAATTGCAGGAATTACCAAAAACAAAGCATTTACTAACACCCACAAATAAAAAGGCGCAGAGTTTAGCGATGTTGAGTATTGAGTATAATCAACGATGCTCTTAATAACAAATACAATCAACAGAATGAGACTCACAATGTTGCATATCATAGGTACTTTCTGTTTCATTCTAAACACCTCCATAAATCCCGATTTGTGGTAATATTATACCTTGTAGTCAAAGATATTGCCACTATCGTTTCTATTTCTCCAATTCGAACTCAAACCTTTGTACAACACAGTTATCCTTTACCTCAGAACAAATCTGATCTGCATTCTCATATAACATTGCCATTGTCTTTTTACACATCTTCGGAGAATCTGAAAGAATCCAGGAAATCCCATAAGAGAATTCAATATATCCATAGGTATCATCATCTTTTTTCATGGTCACAATGTTCAATTCCAATAACTTAGCCAGTTCCATCGAAGCTCTCTGCAGTCTGATAAACAAAGCAATCTTCTCGGGATCAGGAACAATCTCTTTCATTTTTTCCTTCTCTTTAAAGCTTCTGATAATTTCTGCTAACTGAAAATCTCTCCGGTCATTTTCCAGCTGTAATTCTTCTTCAGAAAGGTTTTCAGATTCTTCTGCTATCTGTTCCAGTAATTCTTCATTTTCCTTGGTTGCTACATCATAATACTTACATTCTATCAGCATTTATCTTCTCCTTGTAGACAAAAAGGGAACAGTCAAACAAATACGTTCGAACTGTTCCCTCACTTCTTAAGTCCTCGGAGCATTGCCAATACAACAGCCTGCTCATCAGCACTCAGATCATTCCATATCTCCATCACTTCATTCTGTTTATCCGTCAGATGATTTTCTTTTTCATCCTGGAAAAACTGGGATAGTGTTACATCCAGTGCACTGCATATCTTTTCAAGCGTCTGTAATGATGGTGTACTCTCATTTGCAATAATCCTTCCAAGGGAAGACTGTGCAATTCCTGTCAGCTGTGCCAGTCTGTATTTACTCACATGACGTTTTTTGCATAAATCTTTTATATTCCCAGCAACATACTCTTCTATCTGCAAGTAAATACACCTCCGTTCATCATTACTGGTTTTATTTTACCTTCAATCCCAGCATTTTATTAGAGGTATATTACGCAAGCATTTAGTTGTGTTTTAAAAAGTATTTATACAAAAAAAGAAAATTTATTAAAGCGAAGATATGTTCCGGTTCTTATGTATCGTGTTTTACTGATACCAATTATAATAACAAATTTATTCTACCATGTATGAGTTATTTTGTCTAATATAATAATCTTCCATTGCACAATTTGAAGATGAATCTTTTTCATTTCTTTAGCCATAAAAGTAGCCTAATAATAATGTAATTATCAGTGCCCTCGTTTTATTGACTCGGTTGTTGTCACTCTGCTATCGCATCGTGCCAAAACCTCGTGGGAGATTATAATTAGCCTTCTCTTATCAAGTTAAATATAACCAGCTCCACGGATAGAAATCTTTGAGAAATTTCACTGTAAAGTCTTGAGACAAATGCCTAGGTGACCAGGCTCTATCGCTTCGCGCGAGCCTGGTCTTTATGCATTTGCCTCAATCCTTTCCACTGAAATTTTCAAACATTTCTACCCATGTCGCATATTAACATATTATTGCTTTTAGCAAATCAATAGTCACAAATGCCAATGACATTTGTGACCTTCTCAACATCTCTTTCACGGAATATACGCCCTCTCCCAAACACACATGTCCGGGATACTGCCAGACATGTCTCCGTCCAACCGAAGTGTCTGATTCCCGCCTAGCCAGAAATTATAATATTTCTGGCTAACTGCCAGGCAGATGTATCAATCCTGGCAGTACCCGATTCGTATATTCCTCTCCATATTATCATTTTAAGTATGTTGCCTATAATATTTTAAGGGATGACTGTCAACCCTGTTCGATCAGAGTCCGCCACATATATGTTTCTGAAGAATTTATTCTTAATATTCCATCGTCTCATTCTGGATTATTTCATCTTCGTTTTTCTCTATATCCTCTTCTGTTTTTACTCTCAGATATGGATTCTCAATAATTTCAGCCTGCTGGCAGGGGTAATTAGAAAAAACATATACGGTACAATTCTCTCTTAAAAGTCTTGCTCTTCCCACAGCCTGTTCCAATTCTGACTCAATGAAGAAGAGCTGCATATTTCTCATTTTCTTATCAGCGTAGCTCATCATAGGGAAACTATATCCACCTCTTTCCACACGGTATCTGTGTAAGCTACCACTTGTATCGTATCCAAGCATTGCTCCTACCATTTTATACAGAACTGGTGAATTATGTGGTGTACCTATTACAGCTATATCCATTCCACGATATACATTAAATCCCTCCGTCTTACCAAAATGAATTTCTGAGTCTGGTGCCAGCATTTTAAAGGTGATAATCGGAATATCCCCGATATACTTTTCCTTTATCTCTTCCAGAACATCTGTCCCTCCATTTTTATTGAAAAAAGCTCTGCTGAGAGTATGTGCCGTGTACTGGAGCACCTTTCCTTTATATTCAGCCTTGTATACTTCTCTGAAATTAATGGTTTTTCCAGAGAAGTAATCCTCATATAAAGCTCTGTCAGCAGTTGCTGATAATATAGTCATCTTACTACAGTCTCCGAAATCATACTTCTTAATAAACACAATTTCCTTCTTATTTTTGCACATGATAACATGGGTACTATCAAACAACTTCGGAACCGGTCCTGTAAACTCATTTCTTTGCTCATACAGCTTTTCCAAAACTGATTCTGACAGACTGGTGAAATTGACCTGAATGGTTTCTTCATTATCCAGTTCTAAAATTCTCTCAAGCTGCTCTCTATTATCCGCATCTATAAATGGCAGTTCCAATAATTTCTCAATATCTGACAGCGGTAAACTACTTGTAAAATGAAATAATGTCATAAGCAGGTCTTCATCAATGATAATTTCATAGTCCTGCATTTTGTATAATTCTTTCATTAAAAAAAGCGCATGTGTCGTAACAATACACCGCGCTCCGCTGTAGCCTATTTTTCTTTTTTTCAGTATCTCGTTAAATATCTCTAACTGTCTTGGGGATAGTTCATCCATATGTTCCTTTTTATATTCCAGTATGGTCTTTTTTCCTCTCTTGGTGAACCCCTTGGAAAAGTCCTTGTTAAGTTTCTCCTCTAAATCCGGAATACCTAATTGTGCAATCTTGGTATACATACTTTCTGTTATTTCACACTCAACACCTTTGGCTTCTATTCTTTCAGCCACCTCACGCTGCAGCTTGATTGTAGGCACTGCTATGATAAATTTCTTACCTATCCAGTTTTTTACAATCTCAGCGTACTGTTCCGTTTTTCCTAAAGCCGTCTGTGCTTTTATAATGTGGATATCTGCATTTCTGGCAGCTACCGCTTCCTCAAGCATTTTTTTAAGCACAGATACACATTTATCAATTTTGTAAAAAACCTCTGTATTTTCTAATTTTCTGATTTTCCTGCTTGCTTTGTCATAGAGGGATTTACCTTTACAGTTATTATAATATGGACAGGTTGTCTTTGAATTTTCACAGTACATAGGGCTGCCATTTAATATATTATGTTTTCTATTCTGGTTTAAAGTATGGTTCCATTTACCAGTACGTTTCTGCAAATTATCAAAAAATAATTTTTTTCCACCTTTTATATGTACCAGACTGGTCACAAGAAGGAACTCCTGATCATAATGTATGTCTTCTCCATTAACAAAGTCATTTAACAGAGGACATAGTTTACATAATGATTCCTGGTTATATCCGGTCAGTGTTGGAATATCCTTTCTTATTTTCTGCTCTTTCGCAGAATCTCCCTCACACGCTTTGCCTTCGCTATATGGAAGCATGATTATGCCGTTATCATTAATTTTGTCTTCAATTCCTTCTAAATCAAATTTATTCTCATTGTAAATACATAGTTCTCCGTTCTTAACACATATCCCGCTCTTTTTTCCAAGTCTTTTTAGTTCCTTACTATTATTACGCCCCTTTGTCTCCCGATAATAAATTTCCAGATTCCTTGCAAGCTCCACAATATTAATTTTTGCATACGGCTTCTTCTCTATTATCCCTTTTCCTCCGAGAAAATACCCGCCTAAATTAAGGCATTCTGCACCCACAGGTGAAAAAAATGCCCTTAGCAGAATATTAGCAGCTTTCGCAAGTGCAGGATTCTTTATCCAACGATCCATCAAAAAAACAGCTCCAAATCCCTTTTGGTTTGCACAGCTTCCAAGTGTTTTATATGTAAAAGCATAGGACAAGCTATATTTTTCACATTTTTCTTTAAACTCACGATATTTCAGATCACCATCAAATTCCAATACCAAAAGTGTCTGTCCTACAAAGTTTTCCTCATCTGTTCCACCATCTAATAAAGCCCTGCAAAAAGCCTGTCCATTATTTCCAACGCTCTCTATAATTTCTTTTATGGTTAAGTCTTTAATACTTTGCCTCTTCTTAAAACGATCAGCAATCAGTCCCATATGTAATGAAGCAAGTGTCATATCCTTATATTTGTTAGAATCTATATTTATAAGCATTATTCTTCCTTTCCGATAAATTCCATACTGACATACTTTATTCAGGCTAAACTGGTCATTCTGGGATCATGGCATGGCAGTTTGTAAGCAAAAGTGTATATTTATAAAAATCTTATAGTGTTTAAATACAACATTCCCCATTTGCTTACAATCTGCTCATATCAGCTCTCAACAGCTCCAGTTACGGTTCATATAAGTGTTTGAGCTTGAAAAAACTTTATATGGCATTTGAAATTCATCTATAGCATTTTTACAGGACTGTTCTGCTTATATTTATTTCTTACAAAACTAACCTTGCTCACATATAAGTAAAACCAAATATCAGACAGGAGGTAACAATTATGTCAACCATATCTAATCCAGTGCCTGCAGGGAAGGAAAATTCTATTTTGACTGTTTTAAGTGTCTCAGAAGTTGCTGAGTATCTTGGAGTTGGGAAAAACAGAGTTTATGAATTGCTTAATGCCGGAAAACTGAAAGGATTCCGCATGGGATCTACTTGGAAGATTAGCCGAATGGCTTTGGAGAATTACATCTTGAATGCTTCACAATTATAATACAGCAAAAAAAGAAAGCAGGGCATGTCGCCAACGTGACATGCCCTCAATATGATCATTCTTCTGGATATAAATAAAAATAGTCTCCAAATCTTGGAATAAATGTTTCAATATACTCTTCTTCTCCATTAATATACGGAGCTAAACTCATACAGAAGGTTTCCGACTGAATTTCTGATATATTACTAGGAACTGCAGCGCCAGACGCAACCATATCTTCGCCTTGCCATACAAATTTATATCTGTAAAAATGACTATCTGAATCATATTCCAAAGTGATATAAGAATCCTCTCCAGCCAATCCACCTGTTATTTTATATTTACCGGAAAAATCTGCCGCATTTAAATATAAATCATATAATGATGAATCCTTATGAAAAATTTGATAATCTCCTGTATCTGGATCAATAAATGTCAATGTCCCAACTGTATCAACAGTCACATCTGAGCAAATCATTTCAAGGACTTTTTTTCTCCCACTTATATATATATCATAGGTATCATCAGTCTCAAAGTCCATTTCTGCCATAAATACATTATCACCAGCAAGAATAACGTCATAATACTTATCATACAGATCAACTACTGTTATTGTTTCCCCCTCATCAGTAATATATATTCCTTCTGGGTGTATATCTCCCAATAAACGATGAGTGGGACCCTCCCAAGCAGAATCAAGAGTGAATTTTTCCAGACAAATTCGTATACTAGAATCTGAATATACGAAACCACTATAGTCTTCATCAAATTCCAAAGAAGCTCCATTATCATTTACCCATTTTTCCGAATCCGAATCAAAATACAATTTTGCTGGGTGTTCATCCGAGGCATATAAATCATCTCCAAATAAACTTTGCAAAGAAACATAGATAGTATTGTTCTCCGCCGGATAAATACAAATATAAAGTGTATCCCCCAGCCCTGAGCCATAATACAAGTCTGTTTCTTCACACATCGGGGTAGTATAGTAAAAACCATATGGGTTTCGAATGTCTCCCAATAATTTTCTCATTTTTTCTTCCCAATCGTCCTCTTCGGCATTTGTAGTATTAGTTTCATAACTACCAAACGCTTTAACTCTTTGCACCTGCCCCCCGCAAACAGTTGCTACTAAACATCCCAATACAATTTTTACTACGTTCTTTTTCATAAGCCCCCTCCTTTGTCATCCTTCTAACAACGAATAATCATTTGCATACGCGGTCATTATTTCATTCGGATATGTGATATAATTCTCATCATAATTTATGCTGTCCGATAAAATCAATTCTTCCTCTAGTTCTGAACCATTCTTTGTGATTCGTGTAACCTCTTCTAAGCCTTGATTTCCCCAGACTGCATAAATTCCATTGCCATCCGGAGCTTCGTATAACACAACCGGTCTGGCAAATGATCCAATTCCAAGTCCCAACCCATAGTCATTCACACAATATACATCATTAATCCAATCTGCATTACATGTACCTTCTGAAAGAATCAGCTCTTTTACACCATCATTGTCAAGATCAAACAGAGTATATTTGCAAGACTCTCCATAATGTTTATATGCATCTTCAAGTATATACTGAAATGCTGCACGATAATTCACAGTATTTCCTGATGATTCAAGTACACATGAATATGTTTCCGAACTAATACTTGGAATTTTAATTTGTATATCAGAACCATTCAATATGTAATCCGAATAATCCATTATAAAATCAGCTGACACCATTCTATATCCAAGATTCCCAGTACAAACCGCAGTTGAAGAACTTGTATCAAGGCTTGTACCATTTACAGATATATCATAAGAAAATAATTCGCTTTCTTTGTTATATCTCAAATTTAAAGTAGCATTAAGCTCTTTAATACTATATGTGCCAGAATATATATCTTGATTTAGTGCTCCATCGAAATAGTCTTCCGAGCGTTGAAGATAATACTCATTTTCGTCTCCACCGTACAACGCATATATTCGAATAGCAGTTGCAATTCTATTTTCATCCAAATCTACTCCGTCAATATAATACTCTGTACCATCTATGTCTATTATACAATCATTATAAACGTATTCGCCAAGCGTCTGTTTTTCTCCAATTACAGTGGTTGTCACATCTTTCGTTTCTAATCTGACACAATAGTATTTTGTATTATATAAGTTGTATATATACACCGTCAAACCATTATTCATTCCAGCTTCTGAAACAAAGGCTCCCTCAAGCATAGGATCCTGATAGCTATATTGTTGGTGTGAACGGTCATATAAGGCAGCACTTTCTGATGTAATTTCTTCTAGGCAAACTCTAATTTTGTCATTCGTAAAAACATACTTACCTAAACTAGAATCGTACTCCAATAAAATATTGCCTCTGCCTTCCCATCTTTCTTTTTCTGAATTATATTTCACCTGTACAGTATCATCTAAGCTATCATTTATGGCTGCTGTAATATCAATAATCGCATAATTTTCCTTGTTATCCGAAGATTTTGATATTACAAAGCGTATACTATCGTGATGTTTTTCTCCCCAGTAATCATCCATATCCTCACATTTAGGTGTTGTATAGTATACCCCGTAAGGATTAGCGATTTTTTTCGCTTTATTCTCTTCAGATTTTTTTCCGAATCCCTGTATAGCTTTTAATCCTGTTTCCTGCTCGTTATCTTGTGGCTCTTGAGTTTCATCGGGCTGCTCATAATCATTTGGCTCTGAATAACTCTCATCATAATCATCGGTCGATTCTGCAAAATTTTTCACACTACTATTTGATCCAGAAAAACTGTTTTCCTCATATCCGTTATTATCCGTATACGAATCATTGCTTTCAGTTTCATTTGAACTATTCTCATCATAAGCCAGGCTATTAGCGCTAACAGCTACATCCGCCATATTTCCACATAACGCAAAACCACACAGACTAAGGCAAGTCCACTTTATTCCCCATATAAGAAGTCTTTTCATTTATGCCCTCCCTTTTTCAAATCATTTACATCTCTTTTACGGCAGATAATCAAGTATTCGTTCCTTAATATTCTTCCATACACTACCAATCTTTCTGTTCTCATCATATTCCCTATGTACAGTTACAACATCCCAAAATAATTCTATTCCCCGTAATAAGATTAGCCACTCTTTTGTCTTATATATTACCTTTAAAACAGCCGTCAGGAGTTCTTCATAAAATACAAGGTTCAGCTGCTCTGGCAGCTTTTCCCAATTTGTAAAATCAAATAGCTTCGACAAATTCTCCTCATGTTCTGGACTCACCAAAAGCTGTAATACATCACCGGAATATCTCAAACAAAGAATGATACACAATACCGTCACAACCGGATAGATCCAATTTAGTGCTTTTTCCAGATCCCCAAAAGTTGTTGTGGGTATCCCAAATGTTTTCATTTCAGAATTTCCCGCATAATCCTTTATTAACCATTCTCGCACATGGCCTAATCCTGCAACTATTACAGCAAGTAATATGAATCTTGACCAAGAGTCTTCCATTATCTTTGGAATACCGATTACAATTTCCAGCCAGTAAAAAATTAATTCCGCAATGCTTATCACTATCACAATTGGAAATATAAAACGTTCTAAAAAAATTTCAAACCCAAATGTCTGTAAATCTTCAATAATGGACTTTTTTCCTTCAAACGTTTCCTTTGTTTTATCCTTATCAATTAACACATTTCCACATTCAGAGCAATAGCGTTTATCTTCGGAATAAAATTTATTACACTTCCCGCAGTATTTCATATTCTATTTACCTTTTTCTAAATATTTGGCAATATCCGTATTATCTAGTTTCAATAGATCCTGAGTTGTCAAATCCATAGATGATAAATCATCTCTAAATTCATTTACATCATTTAACATAATTTCTCTTAGACCATACTGATCAAGATAGTCTTTCAGTTCATCTGTTATAGTATATTTATCTCCATCTATCATAAGGGTATATTCGTCTTTTCCGACATCATACATTACAATTGTCAAATTTCCCTCTGGAATTTCCGTATCAAAATAGATATTTATGTCATTATCGGTGAACCTATATGCAAATGTACCATCATTTCCAAGTTCATCAGTACCAATGCAAGTCGAAAAGCATTCTTGTATTTCAGGCTCAGCAATACTTACCGAAACATTTTCTTCTGAATATTGCAAATTCCATTTATCTCCATTTTCAAAATGATAAATTGTTTCATCCCATTGCTCGAAATATTCCGACTGTAATGACGTATTTTCTTTAAGTTTTTCGATTATATCCATCTTTTCTTGACTAAGCCTATTTTTATTTTGGCTTCCGGAAACGGCATAGCCAACAACACATAATGCAACTGCAGCAATAACAACATTTCTTATCAAATGAGACTGCTTTTTAGGAGCACCTTGCTTTTCAACAGCTGCCCCCTGGGTGCTTCCACTATTTTCCTGCACAGTCTTTTCTTCAGTGCTCTCTCTCTGATTTACCTGTTTTTCTTCCATATTGTCGTGTATGGTATTTCTTTTGGGTATTTCCTGTTCGGGTATTTTGTCAGTCCGTATCTCATGTGAGATCTCTTCCTCAACTTTTTCTTCTGTTCCTACCAGCTTGGTTCCACAATATGGACAGAACTTATTACCTGCCTCAATTAACTTACCACAATTTTCACAATACATATTTTCCCACCCTTTCTCAGCATTTACTTTTCGTTATTTTTATACGTTTATACGTATTATTTTACAATATATTTTGTTTAATCTCAATAAAAAAGACATTGAATATAGCTTTTTTTCTATAGTTCAATGTCTTTTCCTTATTATTCTTTAATCTGTGGCTGTGAATTAACCGGATTGATAGAATCTTCCTTTCTAATTGAATCCTCATTTTCTGATAATGATTTATTCATTTTTTTATTGATATCCATAACATTACGAACCAGCATGACGCCCATCATCTGTAATTCAAAAATGAAGCGCATTGTTATTGGTCCAACGATTAAAAGTACCAATCCTGTTGTAAAGTTACTCTGATCCCCGAAATACGTTTCAGTAACTGAGAACATCATAAAAAACCCAAAACATACGCACATAACTGTTCCCACTACAAATAAGAACTTTAAGATGTCCTCTATATACAACCTCTTAAAATTAAAATAATTATGTAACCACTGTAAATACTTGTTGTCCAGTTTGCCATCATATTTCTTTGGCAATACCTTCACATATAACAGCACGATTACTGCTACTGTTGCGATCATTCCTATTGTTGCTGCAATTCCAATTGACATAAAACAGTCCCCCTTCTTTTCTCTTATGTACTTACTATTATAACAGCTTTTTTTCGTTATTCAACTAATATTCGTTATTTTAATACGATATAGCATATTATTTTATCACTGTTTTTCCTCTACTATAAACCATATACTAACAGAAAGACGGTGATATTATGGTGCCTGTACTTGATAGAATTACAACCTATCGTAATCAAAAAGGCTGGACAGAATACCAGCTTGCAACAAAATCTGGTCTGACTCAATCAACCATCTCTTCCTGGTATCGGAAAGATTTAGTGCCTTCAATTCCTTCTCTTGAAAAAATATGTAGTGCTTTCGGAATTACCCTCTCACAATTCTTTTCTGAAAACGAGGAACCCTATGTTCTTACCCAAACGCAGAGAAATTTACTTGAAGCTTCAACAGCCCTCTCAGAAGAACAACAGCTTGCATTAATCGAATTTATAAAGACTCTTTAAAAGGCTATGCGTATTCCCCACGCATAGCCTTCTCTTTAATACCTTATATCATTTGAACCTATTCCCTTTTGCATTCCATAAAAAGCTGAAAGGCACACTTGAATCCTTGTGTAAACCCAATTTCTTCTCCTATCTCAGCAATCGCAAATGCCAGATCAACGCCTTCTCGTCCAGTTTTATCTTCCACCTGGATAGAAGCCTTGTTCTTTTCCAAAAGTTTTCTAACTTCTGACAGTAATTTTTCATCCTGCCAGCCGCTCCGTCCCAGTTCTTCCAGTTCCATGTCATACAATTTTCTTATCATACTGTCCATAATGTTCCGAACCTGCTCTGGTTCCAATTCTCCCTTCTATGAGCATATTTAATTTTTTATCTGTTGCAAATTTGAAAATATAAAAAAAGAGACCAGAATTCAAATTTCCAGTCTCTTCCATTTCTCTATAAGCAATAGAAAACTCCGTTAATACCGTCTCTAACTATTAATCTTTAGTCCTTTAATCGTCCCAACAACATCTGATAATGTCTTTGTCCGATATGTCTTCCTGCACGCTGCAAACCACCAACACATTCTCTTACTTCATCAGATGTTAATTCATGTTCCTCATATGCTGCCATAAGAATCCCTATGGTTCCCATAATTTTAAGTCCCATCTGTGCTGATACATTTCTTCCTTTTGCTTCGTCCATCAACAATAAATCCGCTTTTAATTCATCTGTCAGAACGATTGCTTCACTCTCCCCCTGGTCAAGACCAGTTGCTCTTTTCAATATACTGACTGATTCAAGATTATTGACAGGCTTTACTGCAATAAACTCCTTCTGTCTAATCAGCTTAGCTTCCAGTTGGAAGCGTTCATCTACAGTCAATTCATTAAAAACTGCCTCTGGAATAAGAACTTCTCCAAATAGTTTTTCAAGCAAATCCAACTGATTGATTTTTAGAAGTGATATCAGCGGTGTGGTATCTGACACAACGATCATACCGCAGTCTCCTTCTTTTTAAGTTCTCTGAAAGTATTTAATTCATCATCCAGATCATCCATAGTCATATCAAAATAGGAGTATCCAAGCTTATCATACAGATCTATCAGCTCTGATTTTCTTATGCCCAGTATCTCTGCCGCACGACCATGAGATATTGTCTGATTTAGTATATAGGGGTACAGCAACAATGCATTTCTGGTAAGTTCAGTCTCTGGTGACATAGTTACCAGATATTTTGACATTCCCACCGGAACTTTAATAGTTACAGATTCTGTTGTTACCATAATATCACATCCCTTCTCTGTGCGTCATGTAATTATCCTTCAACAGTTTGCTCCTTTTTTATATTATAGCTAATATTCTCCTTTTCTACAACTGATACATTGAAAAATAAGTTTTTCCTCGCTCTCTTATTCCACTTTCATGTCCAAGATGCCCTCCCCAAATATGAACCCCAGTAAACTTCGACACCCGATTTTCCGCGTATTTACGCCATTTCGCGCCCTATCAAACTATGCCGTTTATAACCCCTTATTATTTTGCAACAAATTATTGTCTAATATTAACGATATCTTATGTCAAAAGTTGGTGATACAGTTGTTCCTGTACTGGATCATATTACACACTACCATGATCAGAACGATTGGGCTAAATACCAACTTGACACTAAGTCTGGTTTGACACAATCTACAATCTCATCCTGCCAGCCGCTCCGTCCCTGTTCTTCCAGCTCCATATTATATAATTTCTTATCATACTGTCCATAATGTTCCGAACCTGCTCAGGTTCCAATTCTCCCTTCTTTTTCACTTGTAAATTTTATATGTACGATGTAGCCTCAATAAACAAAAAAGAGACCAGAACTCTCATTCCAGTCTCTTCCATTCACATATCCTATCATATTTCTTCAAAAATCTCCGAATGATTGGTACAAAATTGGTACAAACTCTCGAAAATTGGTACAAAGCATAGTGTTATTTTTTGATATTCTTTTATTAATACAGTTTAGCACCAGCCGGGATGTGGTTATCAACCATCAGAAGGTGAAGTTTTTCCTCTCCTTCTTCCTCGTGAATTGCACTGAGAAGCATTCCACAGGATTCAATTCCCATCATTGCTCTTGGCGGCAGGTTTGTGATAGCGATCAATGTCTTGCCTACCAGTTCTTCTGGCTCATAATAAGCGTGGATTCCGCTTAAAATGGTGCGGTCTGTGCCAGTTCCATCGTCCAGTGTAAACTGAAGAAGCTTTTTGCTCTTCGGAACTGCAACACACTCTTTAACCTTAACGGCTCTGAAATCTGACTTGCTGAAAGTATCAAAGTCCACATAATCAGTGAACAGCGGCTCAATCTGTACCTTGGAGAAATCAATTTTCTCTTCAACTGCAGGTGCAACCTGTGCTGAATCAGTGCCATTTTTTGACTTTGAAGAAGCCTTGTCAGCATCAAGAGATCTCATTGTCGGGAACAGCAACACATCACGAATGGCCTGGCTGTCTGTCAGAAGCATAACAAGACGGTCGATTCCGTATCCGATACCACCTGTCGGCGGCATACCGATTTCCAGCGCATTCAGGAAATCTTCATCTGTATGGTTTGCTTCTTCATCACCAGCATCTGCAAGTGCATCCTGCGCCTTGAAACGTTCGCGCTGATCAATCGGATCATTCAGCTCGGAATATGCGTTACACATTTCCCATGTATTAATGAAAAGCTCAAAACGCTCTACCTTGTTTGGATCAGAAGGTTTCTTCTTAGTCAACGGAGAAATCTCGATTGGGTGATCCATAATAAATGTAGGCTGAATCAGCTCTTTCTCACAATATTCTTCGAAGAAGAGATTAATAATATCGCCTTTCTTGTGACGCTCCTCATACTCGATATGATGTTCGGCAGCAAGCTTCTTGGCAGCTTCATCATCTGCAACCTGGTCAAAGTCAATTCCTGCATATTTCTTGATCGCATCATTCATGGTCAGACGCTCAAATGGCTTTCCAAGATCAATCTCGATACCATTGTAAGAAATCTTGGTGGAACCGCAGACCTTCTCCGCCAGATAGCGGAACATGGATTCCGTAAGTTCCATCATTCCTTCATAATCTGTATATGCCTGGTAAAGCTCCATCAGTGTAAATTCTGGATTGTGACGGGTATCAACACCCTCATTACGGAATACACGGCCAATCTCGTAGACTCTTTCAAGTCCGCCAACGATCAGTCGTTTCAGATAAAGTTCCAGTGAAATACGAAGCTTAACATCTTCATTCAGTGCATTGTAATGTGTCTCAAATGGTCTGGCAGCTGCACCACCAGCATTGGAAACCAGCATTGGAGTCTCTACTTCCATGAAGTCACGGCCAGCAAGGAAGTTTCGGATCTCTTTAATGACCTGAGAGCGCTTGATAAATACGTTCTTGCTCTCCTGGTTCATGATCAGATCTACATATCTCTGACGATAACGCATATCTGTATCTGTCAGTCCGTGGAATTTCTCCGGAAGGATCTGCAGGCTCTTTGATAAAAGAGTCATTTTCTCTGCATGAATAGAAATCTCACCGGTTCTGGTTCTAAATGCAAAACCTTCCAGACCGAAGATATCGCCGATATCAGATTTCTTAAAGTCTGCATAAGAATCTGCTCCGATAGCGTCTCTTGCAACATATACCTGAATGTTTCCCTGTAAGTCCTGGATATTGCAGAAAGAAGCTTTTCCCATGACTCTCTTGAACATCATACGTCCAGCGATTGCCACATGGAGCGGGCTGGCATCCATAATACTTCTTCTCTCTTCGTAGTCGTTCTTCTGAACTTCCTTCGCCTGCTCTTCATCAAGACCTGTTACATCCGGCTCTGTACGATCCTTCAGCAGCTCTGCTTCGTGTGCCTCATAAAGGTTCTTTACTTCCAATGAATGATGGGTCTGATTAAATTTTGTTATCTGAAATGGATCCTTGCCATTCGCCTGAAGCTCTGCCAGTTTATCACGGCGGATTTTCAGAAGCTGATTCAGATCCTGATTCTTCTGTTCTGCCACTTTTGTGCCTCCTTAAATATTACGCTGGATTTCCAGCACTTTGTACTTCATGATACCGGATGGCAGCTCTACTTCTACAATATCACCTGTGTGTGCGCCCATAAGAGCCTTTCCTACAGGAGATTCATTAGAAATCTTGCCTTCCAGGCTGTTTGCCTCTGTGGAGCCAACCAGCTTCAGTTCTATATCTTCGTCAAACTCGAAGTCATGTACTCTTACTTTACATCCTACGCTGATCTTGTCAAGATCGACTTCGTCCTCAACTACAACCTCAGCGTTCTTCAGGATTTTCTCAATTTCTTCAATACGCGCTTCGATATCTCTCTGCTCATCTTTAGCTGCATCGTACTCTGCATTCTCGGACAGGTCTCCCTGCTCTCTTGCCTCTTTGATCTTACCTGCTACTTCTTTTCTTTTTACTACCTTTAAATCATGCAGCTCTTCTTCCAGTTTTTTAAGTCCTGCATAGGTTAGTAAGTTCTTCTTTTCTTCCATTATAGCCTTACTCCCTTTCATTCCGGCGGCTTGTCGCCCCGTATCATACATTTCTTATATGCTGTTTCTCCCGGAAAATTCCATTACTATAAAAGTCCTGAACAAAAAGCTGCAGAAATATACCAACCACAGATAACATTCATTCGCCAAACAGTCCACTTTTATAATTGGTAATGCCTGCAGAAGCAGACATTTCATTACCCAAAAGGGTACAAATTCACTAGGATATTCACAGTTTCACCATTATAGCTAAATCAACAGGCATTGTCAAGACAGAAAAATAGCGAACAAATGTAAAAAAAGATGCCGCAGAACCACCATTTTCCGTGATTCTGCGGCATCTTACTTCTTAATTATGCTATTCTCTCAGAATGTGCTTCTGAAAGGGGAAAAGTTATCCTTCGATGGCAATGTGTTTCTTCTCTTCCACTGCTGGTTTCGCTTCTTTCTTCGGAACAAACAGTTTCAAAATGCCATGTTTAAACTCAGCCTTAATATCCTCCTGCTGAACGTCCTCGCCTACATAAAAGCTTCTGCTGCAGGCTCCTGCGTAACGCTCCCTGCGGATGTAATGACCGGATTCTTTCTCCTGCTCATCTTTGTCCAGACCTTTCTCAGCGCTGATGGTCAGATAGCCATTCTCCAGGGAAGCCTTAATCTCATCTTTGGTAAATCCTGGAAGATCAACTACCAGCTGATAACCGTTATCCATTTCCTTAATATCAGTCTTCATAACGTGGCTGGCTCTCTTGCCATAAAGCTTCTTCTCGGTATCTTTCATTGCTTTATCATCATAATAGAATGGAAAATCATTAAAGAAATCATCAAATAAGTTCTCTCCAAAAATACTAGGCATTAACATAAGTCATCTCTCCTTTTTATATATGCTGTTTACCTTGTTTCTTGGAACTCGGGTGGTAGGGAATTCATAAAGCCTTTCGCTTTTGCTTTCTTTTTATCCCCTTCCTTTGTTCTAGTTGTAATATAGCACATATTATTAGCACTGTCAAGTGGTGAGTGATAATATTTTTGTGAAGAATTTGTGAACGCTACGGTCTGTGCTAGACGGATATCCACCGGACATCCAGCCCCCATCACATAC
>SKEI01000558.1_pt1 | contig 23445 bp, 28 predicted proteins | sample 4826701 | NCBI WGS metagenome assembly SKEI01 (sample SAMN11008813, study PRJNA524170) | human gut metagenome | biome: Human fecal sample; material: Feces; isolation source: fecal sample from pouch patient p2, p6, p7, p14 | host: Homo sapiens | place: Israel: Tel-Aviv | collected 2016-08-31 | reverse complement strand
CTTTTGCCATAACCATTCTCCTCCTTGATCTATGACTATCATATACTATTTATCGAAAATGGTCATGTTTATTTTGTACTATTTATATTCTAACATCAAGGGCAGGGTATTCAGTAAAAACAGCACAGGAACAATCATCACGTTTGTTATCAAATGTTATGGTTCAAGAAGCTATTTCAAAAGCAATGGCAGCACGTTCTAAAAGAACAGGGGTCAATCAGGACAGGGTTGTTTTAGAACTTGCAAAGATAGCATTTGTAAAAATGACGGATGTTGTAGACAGTAATGGAAGAATCAGAGAAGATGCAACAGATGATGACCTTGCTTGCATTGAATCAATCAAATACAAAGAATCTGATAATGAGTTTGGCGGCAGCGTTGAACGTGAAGTGAAGATTGGTTCAAAGCTGAAAGCATTGGAATTACTTGGAAAGCATCTTGGTATGTGGAACGATAAACTTGATGTGAATATCACACAGCCTGTTGTTATTACGGGGGCTAATGATCTTGAGGACTAAGCACAGACAACCCACAAGTCAATATGTGTTTGGGTATCAGAAGTTTATTCTGTACCCGGAAGATTACAAACCAAATAAATCCGGCAAGTTGAATATTAAGCTGCCGGAAGTAGTTGGTAAGGGTTACGGTACATTTTGGCGGTGGAAAGGTAGATATAGAGCAGTCAAGGGTTCACGTGCTTCCAAAAAATCAAAGACAACTGCATTATGGTACATTACTAACATGATGGCATACCCTGATGCAAATACATTAGTTGTCAGAAAAACTTACCGAACATTAAAAGATTCTTGTTTTACAGAATTGAAATGGGCTATACACCGATTAGGTGTAGATGCCTTTTGGGATATAAAAGAAAGTCCTCTTGAAATGACCTACAAACCAACAGGTCAAAAGATTTATTTCAGAGGACTAGATGACCCATTGAAAGTTACATCTATCACAGTAGACAAAGGATGTTTGTGTTGGATGTGGATTGAAGAAGCATATGAAATCAGTTCAGAAGATGATTTTAATATGCTTGATGAATCTATTCGTGGTGCAGTCCCGGAAGGTTCAGACTTATTCAAACAGATCACCGTTACTTTTAACCCTTGGAATGAACATCACTGGTTAAAGAAGCGGTTTTTTGATAACCCGGATGATGAAACACTTGCATTGACAACCAATTATAAATGCAATGAATGGTTGGATAAGGCAGACTTAAAGGTTTTTGAAACCATGCGGAAACAGAACCCAAGACGTTATGCGGTAGCAGGTCTTGGTGATTGGGGTATTGTTGACGGTCTTGTGTATGAGAATTGGAAAGAACAGGCATTCACACTTGATGATGTAAGGAATTGCAAAACAAGATGTGGACTTGACTTTGGTTATACAAATGACCCTTCAGCATCACCAATCATGTTTCTTGATTTGGAAAATAAGAAACTGTATGTGTGGGATGAACTTTATAAAACAGGTTTATCCAACAAGAAGATATATGAAGAACTATCATCAATGGGATATGGAAAAGAGAAATTCACAGGTGATTCTGCTGAACCAAAGTCTATTGATGAATTGAAATCCTTTGGACTAAGAATCAAGGGGGCAAAGAAAGGAAAAGACAGCATCAACAATGGAATACAGTGGATTCAAGACCTTGAAATCATTGTCCATCCAAGATGTGTCAACTTCCTGACAGAAATATCCAACTATACATGGGATAAAGATAAATTTGGAAACAAACTAAACAGACCAATTGATGATTTCAACCACTTAATGGATGCAATGCGTTATGGGTTGGAAGATGACATCATTGGAAATGCTTGGTTGTATTAGAAAGGATGGTGAAGAAATGTGTTAAAGGAAGATGAAATTCTGAAGTTTATTCAGGAAGACAAGGTGTCAACTAAGAAGAACCTTGCTTCCATTGGTCAAAAATACTATGATGCAGACCATGACATCATGCATTATAGAATGTTTTATTTCAATGCTGATGGACAATTGGTTGAAGACACAACAAGAAGCAATGTCAAGATTTCACATCCATTCTTCACTGAATTGGTTGACCAAGCAGTGCAGTACATGTTGTCAGGTGAAAATGGAATCATTCATTCTGATATTCCTGAACTTCAGACAAGATTGGATGAATACTTTGATGATGACTTCATCTGTGAATTGAATGATGTTCTGACAGGTACAATGGCAAAGGGATTTGAATATATGTATGCTTACATGAACAAAGATGGAAAGCTGTCATTTGAATGTGCAGATTCCCTTGGTGTTGTAGAAGTCAGAGAAAAGGACACAGATGATGGATGTGCCTATGTGATTTATTGGTATGTGGACAAGCTAACCAAGGAAAACAAGGTCATCAAAAGAATTCAGGTGTGGGATGAAAATCAGACAACATTCTATGTGCAGGAAGAAGAAGGAAAACTGATTCTTGATGAATCAGAACCAATCAACCCAAGACCACATGTAGTTTATAAGAAAGATGGTGATGATTCCATCTATTATGAAAACTTTGGTTTTATTCCATTCTTCAGATTGGATAATAACAAGAAACAGTGGTCAGGACTTAAACCAATCAAAGATTTGATTGATGACTATGACATCATGTCATGTGGTCTTTCAAATAACCTTGCTGATTTTGATTATCCATTACATGTTGTCAAAGGTTTTCAAGGTGATAATCTTGATGAACTTCAGCAGAACCTGAAGACCAAGAAGATGATTGGTGTTGACCCTGAAGGGGGTGTGGAAGTCCACACAATAGATATTCCATATCAGGCAAGACAGGCAAAGATGCAGGAAGATGAAAAGAACATTTACAGATTTGGAATGGGATTCAATTCTGCACAGCTTGGTGATGGTAATGTTACCAATGTTGTTATCAAATCAAGATATGCACTTCTTGATTTGAAGTGTAACAAATTGGAAATCAGAATGAAGCAGTTCCTGAAGAAGATTGTGAAGGTTGTCATTGGTGAAATCAACAGAATTGATGGAACTGATTATCAGGTTGCAGATGTGTGGTTTGATTTTAAACGTGAGGTTATGACCAATGCACAGGATAATGCACAGATTGAATTGACTGATGCACAGAAACAGCAGATACAAATCAATATAATCCTGTCACTTCAGGGTGTTCTTGATGATGAAACAATCATTCAGACTATCTGTGAAATACTTGATATTGATTATGAAGATATCAAAGACAAACTTCCTGAAGATGAAGAACAGGATAATCAGCTTGCACAATCCACCTTGGAAGGGATTGTTCCTGAAGAAGGTGGTGAAGACATAGATGAATAAGACTGAAAAACAGATTGCTAAATATCAGCTTCAGCAGGAACAAAAGACCTTGCGTGAATTGAAACAGGTATATGCACAGGCATCAAAAGACCTGCAAAAATCAATCAATGACTTGAATCTTAGAACTGATATGCAGAATCTTCAGTCTATCATCTATCAGGTCAAATATCAGGAAGCAATGAAGAAACAGATTGATGGTATTCTTGATAAGCTGAACAAAGGGTCTTATCAAACCATCAATGAATATCTTCAGGATGCTTACCACAATGGATATATTGGAAACATGTATTCTTTACAGAAACAGGGAATTCCAATCACAGTTCCAATTGACCAAAAGAAAGTGCTGACTGCACTTCAGACAGATTCCAAGCTGTCTTCCAAGTATCATTCAGGTGATATCTTGAAAGGAAGACTTGCTGAAGATGTCAAAAAGCTGAAAGTGACCATCAGGGCAGAGTTATCAAGGGGAATTGCAAATGGTGAAACATGGCAACAGGTAGCATATAAGATTGCACTTGGTATGAATAACCCAATGTCAAAAGCCTTGAACATGGCAATGAGAATTGCAAGAACTGAAGGTCACAGAGTGAATCAGCAGGGATTTCTTGATGCAGGTACTGAAGCAAAGAAAAAGGGTGCTGATATCGTAAAACAATGGGATGCAACACTTGATTCAGTTACAAGACCTTGGCATCAGGAAGCAGATGGTCAAATCAGGGAATGGGATGACTTCTTTGAAGTTGGCGGTGAAAAGATGAAAGCACCATCCATTGGTGGTTCTGCAAGGAATGTCTGCAATTGCAGATGTCAACTCCTTCAAAGGGCAAAATGGGCATTGGATGAATCTGAATTGAAAACCCTTCAGAATAGAGCATCATTCTTTGGTCTTGATAAATCCAAATCCTTTGAAGACTTCAAAAAGAAGTATTTGAAGTTACCAAGTAATGCTGATACAATGAAATTGAAAACATTACCTAAACCAACAGGTTCAAAAGATTCACACTATGATGGATTTTTCAAAAGATTGAATCAGATGAATGTTGACTACAATCCTGTTCAGAATCAAATTAAGAAGATGACAGAAGAAGAAATCATCAATCTTCTTGCAGGTGGTGACAGAACTTCAGGTTCATGTGCTTCTGTTAGTCTTGCTTATATTGGACAAAAACAGGGATGGGATATTCTTGATTTTAGGGGAAACAAAAGTCAGGAATTCTTTTCAAATGGTCTGAATCTTAATGGTTTATCAAAAACTGAAGGAATCAAAACCTTGAAAGCAGATGGAAAATGTTCATTGACTGTTGGTAATAGGTTATTGAAACAGGTGGAAACAGGTAAAGAATACTATTTATGTGTTGGAAAACATGCTTCTATTGTCAGAAAAACAGAAGAAGGAAAACTTCAATATTTAGAATTACAATCAGCATATAATAGTGGTTGGACAGATTTTAATGGAAATCCTAAAAGCACACTTCATGATAGGTTTGGTTGTACTTCCACATCAGATTATGGAACATCATCAACTTATGATTTCATGATTGATATTGAAGAAAGTGATTTTTCAAAAGATGATTTCAAATCTTTACTTGGTTACATCAACACATCAGATTCTGCACAGAAGAAGGGAAAAAATGGAACAATCAAGTAAATGGTATAAAAACAACCCTGATGATAAGATATGGTGGTTGAACAATCCTGAAGTAAAAGGTGAATGGGTCTTTTCTTTTGATAAGAAGACTGAATTCAATATGTTCAGAGATTACCCACATGCATTGACATCAGAACAAAAGAAAATCTTTGATGAAGAAAATCCATATTGGAAGAACTTCTTCATGGATAGAACACAGTAATTTAAACACCTTGGAAACAGGGTGTTTTTATTATGTCCTAAGTAAGACATTAAACTGCTTTATTTTTATGTCATTTTCATGGGTGACCATGTAAAACATCAGTGACTGACAGTCACATCCAAGACATAACTTGTAAAAATTGTAAATGTGAAAGGAAGGAATATAACAATGACATTACAGGAATTATTGAAAGCACAGAACTTGACTGATGAACAGGTCAAAGGAATTCTTGATGCTATGAAACAGAACAAAATCTATACTGCATCAGAAGAAAATCTTGATGTGAGATATGGGAAATTAAAGACTGACCATGATGCAATGGTTGCAAAGGATGCAGAATCACAGAAGCTGATTGCAGAACTTCAGAAAGCAACTAAAGGTCAGGAAGATGTGCAGACAAAAATCACAGAGTATGAAGCAACTATTCAGAAACAGCAGGAAGAACTTGCTGAAGCAAAAACAGAATCTGCATTGAAGATTGGTCTTCTTTCAGCAGGTGCAAAGGCAACCGACATTGATTATTTGATTTATAAAATGAATCATGACAGTGATTGGAAACCTGAACTTGGTGAAGATGGTCAGGTCAAAGGTCTTGATGACAAGGTAAAAGGACTGAAAACACAGTTCCCAAGTCAGTTTGAATCAACTTCCACTAAGAAGATTGAAGAAAAGAAACTCGAAAAGCATGAAGAAGATGTTCCAACAGTCACAAAAGAAGACTTCAAAAAGATGGGATATGCATCAAGGGTGAAGTTAAAAGAAGAAAATCCTGAATTATATACAACATTAGTAAATGATTAAGAAAGGTTAAAGGTGAAAGAATTATGGCAGATTTAAGTAAAACTACAACATTAGTAAATGGTGATGTATTTGACCCACAGGTTGTGTCAGATATGATTAACGCAAAAGTTGAAAAGAAAGCTGTTATGTCAGGGTATATTAAAGTTGACAACACTTTAAGTGGACAGGCAGGTTCAACAGTAACTGTTCCTAAATGGGGTTATATTGGAGAAGCAAAAGACCTTCAGGAAGGTGAAAAGATTGATTCTACAAAAATGGCATTCACAACATCACAGTATGGTGTTAAGAAAATCGGTAAAGGTGTAATGCTTACAGATGAAGCACAGATGTCAGGTTATGGAAACCCAATGGGAACTGCAACAAATCAGATTGCAATGTCTATTTCTGAAAAATTAGACAATGATAGAGTTAATGTTCTTATTGAATCTAAAAACATTTGTGATGCAACAGCAGGTGCAATTTCTTACAATGCAATTGTTGAAGGTGTTGATGTATTTGGTGAAGAAGAAGACAGCAAAAAGGTCATTCTTATCCATTCCAAACAGAAAACACAGTTAAGAAAAGACCCTGACTTCATTGATAAAAACAAATATTCTGATGGGGTTATGGTCAGCGGTGCAATTGGTAAGATTGCAGGATGTGATGTCGTTGTGTCAAATAAAGTACCAAAGTTTGATACATGGTATAAGATGGGTGGTTCTACAAAGGTAACTTCTTCTAATATTGCAGAAGTTAAGAAATCCCTTCCATTTGTAAAAGAAAATGATATGGTCACAGCAGTCAGCACACCTGCATACTTCAATCCAATTATTAAATTAGATAATGATGCAGAAACAGAAGATGATATGTCTGCAATTACTTATTTCTTAAAGAAAGGTAATTTAGTAGAACATGAAAGACACATTGGTGTTGGTGATGAAATTGTATGTACTGCACATGGTATGCCTGCACTTACAAATGAAGCAAAGGTTGTCATTCTTAAAACAGCAGTCACACCTACTGCCTAAGTAAAGAAAGGCGGTGAATCTGATGATTATATCAGTTGATGATATTGTGTCCATGCCTGATTTCATAGGGCAGAACACAAATATTCTTCAAAAGAAGCTGAATGCATTGGAACTTCTTATCAGGAAGTACACAAATAACAATTTTCAGAACAGAAGCATCAGATTCATAGGAAACAGTCTTGGTGACAGAATCTTTGGTGGTCATCCATTCATCAGAGTGGGTGACACCATTCAGATTTCAGAATCAGAAGTGAATGATGGATTGTATGTGGTCACTGAAGTTGGTAAGAACTTCATAAGACTTGACAAAGAAGTGTTCACTGTTGATTCCAACATGGTCACAAAAGTTGTCTATCCTGAAGATATTCAGGTTGGAATCATCAATCTTCTGAAATATGAAGTTGATATGCGTGATAAGGTTGGAATTAAATCTGAATCACTGTCAAGACATTCTGTGACCTATGTTGATTATGATGCAAATAACCAAGTGATTGGATATCCTGTTTCCCTACTTGGTTTTTTAAAACCTTATATAAAGGCTAGATTTTGATTATATGAGTATTGGCGGTAACATTTATGCATTATTACAGGTAAAAGGTAAAGGGGCTAAAAATAGCATAGGTGCGTGTGAAAATAACTGGCTTGATTGTACATCATTATGTGGGTGGTTAGATTTATCAACAGGTGATTCTAAACACAATGTATTTAATGCTAAGATTCAAGAAAGTACACATATTTTCTTATGTGATTTTACAAGTCTGAAAGCCCTGTCAACTAAATGGGTATGGAATCCATTTAGTTTCCTTACCGGAATCATCAACAAAGATGAACAGGAAACCATTGTTGATGTAACATCTGAAAATGCAAGAATGGTAATTCATGGTGCAGTATATGAAATACTCTTGATTGATAACCCAATGAACATGAATGAACATCTTGAAATTTATCTTAGATTCATAGGGGGTCAGTAGTATGCCGTTGGAATTTGAAGATAACAGATTGAAAGTAAAAGAAGCATTATTTGATGCAGGTGAAGCGTTCTTACATGAAGCGTGTGGAGAACTACAAGCAAAAACACAAAGAAATTCAAGAGTTGATACAGGTCAAACCAAAGGTTCATATGAGTATAACATCAGCGGTAGTTTTATGGCAGGTGAACAGTATGGACAAGTTGGAAGCAACCTTGAAAATGCTATTTGGGAAGAATTTGGAACAGGTGAATATGCGTTACATGGTGATGGTAGGAAAGGCGGTTGGGTGTATCAAGCACCAAAGGGTGAATTTTATTTCACAAAAGGTAAGACGCCGAACAGACCAATGCACAATGCTTTCACCGCATTAAAAAACAAACTGATAAAAAGATATGCTGATATATTAAGAAGCAAGATAGGGGGTAGGTAATGGAAGAAGTTTTAAATTTTATGAGTACAGAACTAGAAAAGATTGGTGTACCATATGAGTTTTTAGAGTGGACACAAACCGTTACCTACCCTTATTTTGTTGGGGAATACAATGAGTTTGAACCGATTTTAGAAAACAATGAAGAAGAAAAGACTTTCATTTTGACTGGATTCTGTCGGGGGAAAGATGCCCGGTTAAATTTAGAAAGAATGAGGGGAAAAATTGAAAAAGAGTTTCACCCGGTAAATGGAAAAATTGCAACGCTGAATAGTGGTTCAGTTGTTGCAATTTTTTATAGCACAGCTTTTTATGTGCCTACTGGAGAAGCTGAACTTTATAAGATACAAATTAACTTAAATATAAAATTATGGAAGGTGGTATAAAAATGGCAGAAGCATTAGGGGCTGAATTTAAGTCAAGTGGTGTTACAGAGAAAACACCGGGTAATATCCCTTTTGGTGCAGGTACAATTCATAAGGGTTTGACGTTTGATAGTGCCGGAACAAAAAAATGGAACTTTGCAGAATCTCTTGTTGGTGCGACAAGTGGCGGCTCTAAGTTTGAGATCGTGCCGGAAGTTGCACAGGTGGAAGTAGACGGTGCTTTAGTGGCTGTTGCTGAATTAGATGTAAAACAGGGTGAAACTGCAAATATGGAAATCAACTTTGTGGAATTAACCCCGGATATCATCAAAGCATCTGTAATTGGTCAGTCTGCAAATAGTGACATTGAAGGGTATAGTGTGATTACATCCAAATCAAACATTGAGAAGGGTGATTATTGGGATAATATCGCATTCGTTGGTAAGACCCTCACAGGTAGACCAATCATTGTAATTATGGACAATGCACTTTGTACAAGTGGATTATCCATTGAAGGTAAAAACAAAGAAGCAGGTGTTGGTAAATACACCTTTAGATGTAGTCAGAAAATCGGTGGAGATTTGACCACATTACCGTATAAGATTTATTATCCAACACCATCCGCATAAGAAAGGGGTTATTGACTTTGAAAGTAAAAGTAATTCATGAGTTTACAGATAGATACACAAAAGAACTGTACAGAATCGGTGACAAATTGGATTTACCAGTAAAACGTGTAAATGAAATCGTGAGGGTTGGCGGTTTGATCGAGATTGCAGAAGTAGAACAGGAAGAAGAACCTGTTGAGGAAGTTTCAGTTGACGTTGAACAAATTGAACCAACTGAACAAAGTGAACCTGTTGAGGAAGAAGAACCAAAAGAAGAGCCGAAAGCAACAGGAAGAAGAAAAAGAAGCAAATAAGAAAGTGAGGATTTTGGACTATGAGCATGAATGAAGCAATGAATGGAATGATGAATCAGGGAAATGTTACAGCAGCACAGGCAGTTGAGCAGTTTGGTGTAAGTGCTTATGCGCCACCGATTGCACAGACAGTACCAACACAGGTAACAGAACCGATTGAACAGGCTGAACCTAAAATGTATGAAATCAGACCGTTAAACGCAAGGGATATTTTCCCTATGACGAAAATTATTCGTAAGATCGGACTGAAAGATTTTGGTAAATGTTTTGAGCCGGAAGAAATCAAAGCAATTACAGATACTTTTTCAGAAAACGATGAAGAAAAGAGTATGGAAGATTTAGCTGAAATTGTTGGTGTCAGCGTTGTTCTTAAAATTGTAGATATTGTTCTTGAACATTTGCCGGATGCAGGAGAAGAAGTATTTGCCTTTATTGCCGGACTGATCGGAAGAACAAAAGATGAAGTTGCAATGCTGCCTATGGATGTGTTCTTTGAATTGGTTGTTGATGTATTCAAAAGAAAAGAATTTGTGGGTTTTATGAAGGCTGTTTCAAGATTAGTCAAATAGGAGATTTAAAGTTTATGGACTTGGTATTTCACAGATACGCAAGTCCTTTTTTATTACTTGATCAGGTTGTAAATAATGATGAATTATCTGAATTTGTAAATATGATTTGGGATGTAACCGAAGAAGAACGTGAATGGGAATATTTCCTTGCAAAAGTTTTTGATAAATCATTTGAGGACTTTAAGCAGTCTGTAAAACCACAACCACCTATTTCTAAGAAAGAACTTGAAACAACAGTAAATGAATCTTGGAATATGATGAACACATTCATTCCTGAATAGCGGAAGGAGTGAATATATTGAATGGAATTATTTAAACTGTTCGGTACAATAGCAATACAAAATGCTGATGCAAACGAACAGATTGACGATACAACAGACCGGGCAAAGGAATCAGAAAATCAGATCAGCGGTGCATTTAAGAAAATAGGTACGGCGGTAGCAACTTTTTTTGCAGTAGATAAGATCAAAGATTTTGGTCTAAATTGTATCAATGCTGCCGCTGATGCAAATGCAGCATCTTCACAGTTTTCACAGGTGTTCGGTGATATGGAAAGTCAGGCGAAAAAGTCCCTGACAGGAATTGCCGACAATACTGGTATTCAGGTGAACAGAATGAAAGGCAGTTATACACAAATAGCTGCCTTTGCAAAAACAACAGGAATGGACACATCAAACGCACTAGGTCTTGCTGATCGTGCTATGGTGGCAGTTGCGGATAGTGCAGCCTTTTATGATAGGACACTAGAAGAAACAACAGAAAGTTTACAATCCTTCCTGAAAGGAAACTATGAAAATGATTCAGCACTTGGTTTGTCCTGTACGGAAGTAACAAGAAATGAAGCTGCAAACAGGTTATATGGTAAATCTTTCAAGGACTTATCAGAAGCCCAAAAGCAGTTGACGTTACTGCAAATGGTAGAAGATGCAAATAAGGCATCCGGGGCATTAGGACAGGCTGCACGTGAATCTGATACTTGGACAAACCAAACAGGAAACTTGAAACAAGCGTGGACAGATTTTCAGTCAGTCCTTGGTCAAAATGTATTACCGCTTGCAGTAGGTATTGTCAAAAAGATGGCTGATGCTGTACAAAGTGTATCTGATAAAATCCCTGGTATGATTAACTGGTTTAATCAATATAAGGGTGTTATTGCAGGAGTAGCGGCAGTTATAGGGGTGCTGACTACTGCCGTAGGGCTACACAGTGCCGCACAGGCTATTAAATCAGCAATGAATGCTACAGAAAGTGCAAGCTTGGGTGCGTTAATTGCTGCAAAGTGGGCTGACGTTGCCGCAACAGCAGCAATGTTAGCACCATATATTGCTATTGTCGCAGCTATCGCAGCAGTAGCCGCAGGACTTATATATTGTTATAACCACTTTGAGACATTCCGCAATATTGTAAACAGTGTCGCAGAATGGATAACAACCTCATTAACGGCAGCATTTGAGTTTCTAAGACCGTACATTGAAGCAATTATAACTGCTGTTGGTGAATTGGTATCTGCTATTGGTGATAGACTGATGCAGGCTTTTCAATGGATTGTAGACAAGATTACGGAAGTATACAATTCAAGTTCACCGATTGTTCAGGCTATTAAGACCCTGTTTACTACACATTTTGAAAACATCAAAGTTGTAATACAGACGGTGTTTGAAGTAATCAAAACAGTAGTCAGTACCGTTATGACGGTAATTCAGCAGATCATTCAGACAATTACCGCAGCAATCAAAGGGGATTGGTCAGGTGTATGGAATGGTATCAAATCCATATTTTCTACAATATGGGATGCTATTAAATCCATTGTTACAACGGTACTTGATGCAATTAAGACAATTATTTCCAATACATTAAATGCGGCAAAAAGTATTGTTTCCAATGTGCTGAACAGCATCAAGTCTGTATTTAGTGATATTTGGAACAGCATTAAATCCACGGTGTCAAACGTGATTAACGGGGTAAAGTCTACTATTTCAAGCGGTCTGAATGCGGCAAAGTCCACGGTATCAAGTGTGTTGGAATCCATTAAATCTAAGTTCAGTAGCATCTTTGAAAGTGCAAAGAATATTGTAAAAAATGCGATTGACAAGATTAAGAGTTTCTTCAATTTCAGTTGGTCATTACCATCAATTAAGTTACCGCATTTCAGCATTTCAGGAAAGTTTAGCTTGAATCCACCACAGATACCACATTTTAGCGTATCTTGGTATAAAAAAGCTATGGACAACCCTGTAATGTTCACGAAGCCTACTATTTTCAGTATGAACCCGGCAACGGGTCAGGCGAAAGGTGCAGGTGAAGCAGGTGACGAACTGATGATTGGTAAGGAAACCATGCTGAACATGATCAGGCAGGCAGTAGCAGAACAAAATGCAGCATTGCTTGATAAACTTGATTTACTGATCGCCTTACTTAGTGAGTTTTTCCCGGAAGTGTTGGATAAACTGGATAGACCGATTGTATTAGATAGTGGTGAACTTGTAGGGGCAACTGCTGATAAAATGGATGCAGCACTTGGTAAGATTTTAAGAGATATTGAAAGGGGAGTGAAATAAGTTATGTCGGATGAAGAAAAAGCAAAAATAAGTTTAAACGGTGTGAGGTTTGGAACAAAGCACAGTTATAATGATTTTGGTCTTGTCCTTCAGAAGAAAGACTTATCACTTCCTGAACCAAAAACGGAAAAGATTGAGGTTACGGGTAGAAATGGTGCTATTGATTTGACAAAATCTCTTACAGATGAAGTAACTTTTGAAAATCGAACCATAACCTTTACATTTGTTGTTTTGAATGGGCTTTTGTATTGGTCAAAAGCCCTTTCCGAATTAACAAACTATCTACATGGTAGGAAGATGCAAATTATCCTTGATGCGGATAAGACTTTTTACTACTACGGCAGGTGTACCGTAGATAAATTTGAAAGTAAGCAGCGGTTGGCAACAATCGTTGTAAAGTGTGATGTTGAACCATTTAAGATTGAAGTAAACGGTGCCGGGATGCCTTGGCTATGGGACACGTTCAGTTTTATAAATGGTATCATCCATGTAAATGAAGTGACTGTTGCCGGAACAAAAGTAGTGAACCTTCTGAACAGAAGAAAAGTAGTATCACCTACTTTTACCTGTTCTGCACCTATGACGGTTACATTTAATGGGGTAACATATAAATTACCTACCGGGAAAACAACAGTTTATGATATTCGATTACAGGAAGGTGACAATAATGTGACGTTTAAAGGAACAGGGACAGTTAAGATTGAATACAAAGGGGGTTCGTTGTAATGTATAGGGTACTTTGTGACGGACTTCCTATTTATGATCTACGTGATGAAGAACTTGTTTTGTTAGACCCAAAGGTAACACTTGAGGTCAACACAGCAGGTTCTTTTGATTTTAAGCTACCGCCGGGACATCCGCAGTATGATCTTCCTAAAAAAATGAAGTCCTTGGTGGAAGTATGGCATGATAATGAACAGATTTTTGCAGGTAGACCCGTTGAAGAAAAGATTGATTTTTATAAAAGAAAATATGTGAAGTGTGAAGGACAGCTTGCGTACTTAAATGATAGTATTCAAAGACCTGCTGAATACCATGATAAGACGGTCAGAGGTTATTTGGAAACCCTGATTGATAATCATAATAAACAGGTAGATGAAAGTAAGCGGTTTGAAGTTGGGATTGTTACGGTTACCGACAATAACGATAGTCTTTTTAGATACACCAACCATAATAATACATTGAAGGAAATCAAAGAAGATTTGGTTGATGACCTTGGTGGTTATTTACGGGTTAGGAATCACAATGGACACCGTTATATAGACTATATAGCGGAGTTTGACAACTTATGCAGCCAATCTATACAGTTCGGTGAAAACCTGCTAGATTATGCAAAGAACATTGATGTGACAGATATTGCAACAGCGGTTATCCCATTAGGTGCAAGACTAGAAACATCAGAAATTGCAGCATTGGAAGAACGCTTGACCATAAAAAGTGTAAACAATGGAAAGGACTATCTTGCACACGAAGATGCAGTAAAGAAATATGGATTTGTTGTTAAAACAGTTACTTGGGATAACGTCACAACCCCAGAAATGCTGAAAAGTAAAGGGCAAAAGTGGTTGACAGATGAACAGTTTGAGAACATGGTACTTGAAGTAAAAGCGGTTGATCTGCATTATACGGATGAACAGATTGAACAGTTTAAACTATTTGATATGGTACTGGTTCATTCTGCACCGCATGGACTTGATAAGAAATTTCCGCTATCGAAAATGACCATCTACTTAGATAAACCTGCATCCAACACTTTTACACTAGGTACGGTTGTAAAAATTACATTGGCTAACAGAACAGATAATATAACATCTGACGTTGGTGGAATGATTGATAGTATTCCTATACCGTCAGATATTGTGAAACAGGCGGTAGATCAAGCAACAGCATTGATTACTGCCGCTACACGTGGAAATATTGTCACTACTGCAACAGAGCAGTTGATTATGGACACTAAAGATGTGAATACTGCTAAACGTGTTTGGCGGTGGAATTTGAATGGTCTTGGTTATTCCAATACTGGCTATAATGGGACATATGCGACAGCTATCACTATGGATGGTCAGATTGTTGGTCAACGGATTGCTGCAAATTCTATTTCAGGGGAAAAACTTGACATAACCTATAAAACGTCAGTAACAAAGGAAATTGCTGATGCAGAAGAAGCGGCAAGGCAAGATGCGGTGAATTATACAGATGGTCAGTTGAAAAACTATTACACCAAAAGTCAGATTGAAACAAGCATCAAAAACACAAAAGACGCAGTTCTTCTTTCAGCAAAAGAAACCGCAGAACAGTATGTTGATGGCAGATTAAAAAATTATTCAACGTCAGCACAAATAAAAGTAACTACGGATGCAATAAGTTCAGAGGTATCAAATAAACTGAACAGTTCTGAACTTGGTACAAAAATTTCACAAAATGCCTACTATGTGCGGTTGGCATGGAATGGAAACAGTAAGTACATTCAGTTTGAAGGGTCTGCTTTAAATATCTATGATACTGGTGATCAGAAATTAATGTCACTAACTTATAATGGCAGTTGGTTTTATTATAAAGGTACAAAAATAGGAAAAATTGGAACAAACAATTTTCAGGGAGAAGATTATTTCAGGGGACTTGTATTTGATTTGGAATATGACGCATCTTATATGTGTTGGGCTGCTAAAGATAGCAGTAGCGGATTGTACAACACAAAACTGATTTATTATAACAAGGCACATGGATCAGATGCTAAAGGATTACATTTTAATTGCAATACCTATTGTAATGGGTATTTGTATTTAGCGGATGACGTAAAAGTAATAGATTGGAGTAATGGCGGTTGTGGTATTCGTGGTGAAATGACATGGTGCAACAGTTTAAACACATCATGCGTAGAAATCAATGGTATGAATAAATCATTTAAGATTTATAACAACGTAGATGTTGATATTTATTCAAATATTGATATGCATAATTGGGATATTCTGAATCAGTCAGACGCAAGAATGAAAAAGAATATTCAAGATTGTTCAATCAATGCTTTAGAACTGTTGAACAATATTGAACTGAAAGAATTTGATTGGATTCAGTCAAATGAGCATGAACCAATAGGAATTATCGCACAGCAATTGCAGGAATTTGCCCCGGAACTTGTCGAAGAAAAAGATGGTCACTTGTCTATTAAGACAATGAAGCTGATTTTTTATCTTATTAAGGCGGTTCAAGAATTATCAGGTAAAGCAGAAAAACGTACAGTATGGCAAGACCCATATACTTTACTGGATAAGAAAGTATTTTGTGCAAAAATAAATGCAGGTTCACAAACAAGAGAAGAAAAGAAGCATACACCTATACAAATACCAATTAGGAAAGGATAGTAAAAAAATGGATAAAAAAAATATACCTCTTTCAGTAATGATGGAGAATACAAAAGGCATGATGTTTGAAGCCTTTCAGCAGGTACAGGAAAAATCAAACCTTCCTGCTTACCTGATGGAAGGTATCATTGTAGATTTGCTTTCACAGGTTCGTAATCAGAAAAATCTTGAATTAGTATCTGATATGCAGAGAATGAACCAAAGTGAACAGGAGAAGCAGGAAGAAGGTGAATAATCTTGGCAAATATTGATGAATATATCCGGCAGATCGAACAGGCTGAATATGGGGAAGAAGTCAGAAGTTCGATTGTAAATGCATTGAAAAAGGTCAATGATGACAACAACAGTTATGGCGATATTAAGAAAGAAATTCTTAATGCTAAAGACGCAATAGATGATCAGGTGGTTGCATTTGATAATAAAGTAACAGCGGCACAATCTATTATAAAAAACCTGACGGATGCGACATCAACCGCTAATCAGGCAAAAACTAATCTTGATGCATCTGTTAAAACTGCCAATACAGCAAAAAGCAACTTGGAAAATGCCACAGATGCGGCAGGGACAGCAAAGACAGATGTTGAACAGGCAACGTCAAATGCAAATAAGGCTATTACCAATGCCAACAATGCAAAAAGTAATCTTGAAAAAGTAATCACAAGTGCCGGAACAGCACAAGGAACTTTACAAGATGTAATCAATGCGGCAAATCAGATGAAAGGTCAGTTGGACACTTCTAACAGTACCGCAGTAACCGCAAAGAAAAATCTTGATGCGGCTATTGATGAAGCCAGTACCGCAAAAACACAGTTATCCGAAGTAATCACAAATGCCGGGAAAATAAAAACTGCATTATCCGAAGTAATCACACAGGCAAATGCAGCAAAGACCAATCTTGATAATTCAGTAAAAACAGCTAATCAGGTGTTGCAGTCTTTGGATTCAGAAAATACAGCGGCAGCATCCAACATTGAAGAATTGAGAAGTGAGAACTTTAATTCACAAGAAATTCTCGCAGGTGTAGCAGATTTAAGGGCTTACTTAGGTCTGACAGATGATGACATTGTTGGTGTGCAAGTGGACTATAAAAATAAATCATTCAAACGTATTGCAGGTGCGGTCAATCTGACAAAAGGTGCAGATTTTGACCGTTTTTCCATGTTCGGTGGTCGTAGACGCTGCAATGTTGCGGATGATGGTACTATCGTAGCATGGCATGGTGACCCGGACTATAAAGAAGATGGTACTATGGGTCAGGTGATGGTGTATCAGCCAAAGTTCTACTATTTGGTTTGCCCGGTGGTATATGACCCGATAGAAACGGGAATAGGTTACCATTTGAGAAAAGCAAACTATTATGTGTCAGAAAAACCACGTGCAGGTTTCAGACTGCATCCGGCTTTCTATGATGCAAATGGTAATGAAATTGACTATTTCCTCACATCTGCTTATGAAGGTAGTATTTGGGATGCAGACGGTGGTACTGGTGGTGCATATTTAACAAAAGACGAACAGGTAATGAACCTTGCAACAGATAAATTCTGTTCTATTGCAGGTGTGAAACCTGCATCCGGCTTGACACAGAACTTGACAAGACCAAATATTGAAACACTTGCACAAAACAGAGGTACGAACTGGCATGGTGATCTTATTAAACAAGTTTCTGCTGAACAGATGCTTATGATCATTGAAATGGGAATGATGAACTTACAAACAGCTATTGCACAAGGTGTTGTAACTATTGCAGATAATTCATCTTACAACTGTTCTTCACTTACTGGTTCAACATCTTCACTTGGAAATGGTACAGGAAGGGCAACAGAAACAGTAAATACTAAGGGTGATGCTTCTACAACAGAAACCGCAGACGGCAAAACTTCTATTTGTTGGAGAGGTAAAGAAAACTTTTGGGGTAATATTTGGAAATTTGTATATGGTGTAAATATTTGGGGTAATGGAAAAATGGGGGGCGGTCAGCCTTACATTTGTTCTGACTTCAACTTTGCTGAAAACAAAAATAGCGGAAACTATGAGGGTGCAGGATTTACAGCAACTAATGTTGCAGGTTATATTTCAGCAATGGGATATTCTACAATTTGCGATTGGTTATTTATAGCATCTGAGTGTACTGGAAACAGTTCTTTACCCGTTGGAGATTATACTTATATTACACAAAATCTAAACGGTTACCGCATCGCTCGATTGGGCGGTACCTGGGATAATGGCGGTGGTGCGGGTGCTTTCTATTGGTTTCTGGATAGCGGTGTGGGTAGTCGTGGTCGGAGTATCGGCGGTCGCTTGGTATATATCCCAACACGTGATTCTGCTGAATATACTGCCGCCATTGCATCATGGAAGGAACAGATGAAGAAAGCAGCGTAAAGTTATAAATTCATAGGTTGAAAAGTTCGCTGATTTTGTTATGAGCCTGTAACGAAACACCATTATAAAAAATCACTCAATTAGGCAGTAACTGGAATAATGGCAGTAATGCAGGTACTTTCTATTGGAATCTGAATAACAGTGTAGGTAATCGTAATCGGAATATCAGCGGTCACTTAATAATGCAAACAATCAGCCGGGAAACCAACCCGGCTGAATCTATATATTGTGGTAACTTTTCAACCTTGCCACTTGGCAAAAAAGAAAAATAAACGGTTGCAGACAAGTCAGAAATGATAATACCGTTTTACTTTTTTAAAAATTTTGAAAAAGGAAATGTCAACTGTACTGACCGGGTGATTCACCGACAGGAGTTCAGTCTTTGCAATACCAAAAGGGATGAAGAGATATGATAACTTATTTGAAAAAATCTATGATATTGAAAATTTAAGAAAAGCACACCAACACGCAAAGAAGGGGAAAGGTTGGTATAAGGAAGTTATAGAAATAGACAAGAATCCTGATTTTTATTTGAAACAGATTCAAGAAATGCTTATCAACCATACCTATAAAACATCTGATTATGAAGTATTTACAAAGCAAGACGGAACAAAGAAACGAAAGATTTATAAACTACCTTACTTTCCTGATCGTATCTGTCAATGGGCTATTTTACAAGTGATTGAACCATGTATTGTAAATAACCTGACAGATGATACTTATTCGGCAATACCGAAAAGAGGTATTCACAACGCACTTCATAAGTTGCAAGCTGCAATGTGGAATGACCCGGAAGAATGTAAATATTGTTTGAAGTTGGATGCCCGGCATTATTACCAGTTCATCAACCACGAACTTCTGAAAGAAAAATATGCAAGAATATTCAATGATGCTGACCTGCTTTGGTTATTGAATGAAATCATAGACAGCATTACAACCGCAGAAATTGAAGATTTGACTGCAATTTATCTGTTGGAAGAAGATGTTGACCCTGAAACTGGTATTCCCATAGGCAACTATCTTTCACAGTATTCCGGCAATTATTACTTTTCCAGTTTTGACCACTGGATAAAAGAACAGAAACATATCAAATATTATTTCAGGTATATGGATGATATTTGCATTTTTGGAAAGACAAAGGAGGAACTTCACGAACTAAGGAAAGAAATTAATGTTCATTTTAAGAATGAACTGAAATTGAATATCAAACCAAACTGGCAGGTATTCCCATCTTTTATCAGAGGTGTGGACTTCTTGGGGTACAGGACTTTTTACAAATACACCTTATTGAGAAAAACAACCTGTTTGGATATGAAAAGGAAATTAACCGCAATCAGGCAGAAAGTGGAAACCGGGAACATGATGAACTATTCTGAATGGTGCTGTATCAACAGCTATAAAGGATGGTTAAAACATTGTGATTCTTTTCGGTTATATCAAAAGTATGTTGTACCGCTATTACCTTATGCGGATGATTATTATATACACAACATAAAACCAAATTCAAAGAAAGGATTGAAAGCAGCATGAAAGAGTATGGAACACAAAGAAGTACAGTAAAGCCCCTTGAACTGGAACTGACCGAAACAAAGGTGTTTGTAAATTCTGACATAGTTCAGGTAAACGAACCGGGAACAGACGAACAGCCGGGATTTACCGGGTATGAATTTACCTTGACGGAATATGAAAAAGATGAATACATCAAATTACAGGCTGAAAAAAATGAATCTTTAGGTAAGCAAGTTACAGATACACAAGTAGCGCTTACAGAAGTGTATGAAATGATTCTTGTATAGAAAGGAGTGGGAATTATGGCAAAAGTTTATGCAGATTTGATTAAAAAGGGAATTAAAACAATTGATCAAGTTCCTGAAAGGTTGAGAGAAGAAGTTAAGAAGATTTTGGAAGGTGTTGAATAATGCTGACCAAAATCTTTTTAATTATAAATCTTGTGTGTAGAAAGGGGGTGAATGACATGGCAGTAGTTTATGCAACACTTATCATCAAAGGTGTTAAGAAATTCGCTGATGTTCCGGCAAGAATTAAGGAACAGGTTAAACAGGTACTTATTGACCTTGATTGTCCTGAATTAGCAGAGTAACAAACAAATTATCACAGATACAATTATAACCGCTATATGGACATTATATAACGTCTGATGGCGGTTATTTTGTATCAAAGAAAGGATGAATCCGTTGGAAGAATTATTTTATCAAACCTATACCATTGCACTACCAATTGTATTAACAGCTTTAATGGGGTATATAGTTTGGTTATTAAAGAATCAGAAGAAAGATAGGGATGCAAATAGTAAAGGTACAATGTTGCTTTTGCGTGTACAGTTGATTGAATATCATACTAAGTACATGATGCTGCAAGAAATCCCCTCATATGCTTATGAAAATTTTTGTGAAATGTATGATGCTTATCACGCTTTAGGTGGTAATGGTATGATCACAAAAATGAAACGGGAAATTGATGAATTGCATTTGAGAAGAAAAGAGGTAGAGCAGAATGAAAAATATTAACTGGGTAGTAAGAGTTAAAAATAAAAACTTTTGGCTGACACTTATTCCGGCAGTGTTGCTGCTGATTCAGGTGGTGGTTGCACCGTTGGGTTATCAGTGGGATTTTGGTGTACTGAATGAACAGCTTGCGGCAATCATCAATGCGTTGTTTGCGGTACTTGTGATTTTGGGTGTAGTCAATGACCCAACAACTGATGGGGTTGCAGACAGTGATCAGGCACTTACTTACAAAGCACCAAAGAAGAAATAAGAGGGTAGTATATGACAAATCAGGAATTTATTGAACAGGTTGCAACGTATGTCAGAAAATACGCTGCATCTTTTGGTATATGCGTACACAGTCCAATAATTGCACAGGCAATCCTTGAAAGTGGGTGGGGCAAGTCAAAACTTGCTGCCACCTATCACAACTATTTTGGTCTTAAGTGTGGCACAAAGTGGACTGGTAAAAGTGTGAACATGAACACACAGGAAGAATATGAACCAGGAACATTGACAACGATTGCTGATAATTTCAGGGTCTTTGATTCAATGGAAGAAGGGGTTAAGGGGTACTTTGAATTTATTCAGTTATCCCGGTATCAGAATCTTAAGGGAATCACAGACCCTAAAATCTATCTTGAAACAATCAGGGCAGACGGCTATGCAACAAGTTCAACATACGTTCAGAACAATATGAACTTGATTGAACAGTATGAACTTACAAAGTATGATAAGAAAGGCGGTAATACAATGGGAAGAACTGCACAGGATGTATTGAATGTAATGCGGTCTTGGATTGGTTACAGTGAAGCAAATGGAAAACACAAACAGATCATTGACCTGTACAACAGCCACAAGCCCCTTGCACGTGGGTATGCAGTCAAGTATTCTGATGAATGGTGTGATACTACGGTATCAGCAGCCGCAATCAAAGCAGGGGTTGTTGACCTGATTGGTACAGAGTGCGGTTGTGAACAGCACGTTAAGATTTTCCAGTCAATGGGGATCTGGATGGAAGATGGTACTATTACCCCTATTCCGGGTGATATTATTCTGTACAATTGGGATGATGCAACGCAGCCTAATGATGGATATTCAGATCATATTGGTTATGTAGAAAGTGTATCAGGTAGAACGATTACACTTATTGAAGGAAACAAAGGAGAAGCTGTTGCAAGGCGTGAAATCCCTGTCGGTTGGGGATACATTAGAGGTTACGCAAGACCTAAATATTCTTCTAGTGGTACTGCACCAAGTACACCAACACCATCTAAAACAATTGATGAAATTGCAAGGGATGTAATCAGTGGTGTATATGGTAATGGTTCTGATAGGACTAACGCTTTAATTGCTATGGGGTATGATCCGGGAAAAGTTCAGGAACGTGTCAATGCAATCCTGAAAGAGAATGCAACCCCTTCAAAATCTATCGTACAAGTAGCAGAAGATGTTATCGCCGGAAAATACGGAAATGGTAGTGATAGAAGAAACAAACTTGCATCGGAAGGATTTGACCCGGATGCAGTACAGGCAGAAGTAAACAGACAGTTGAAAGAAAGTGGAACATCTGTTCAATATTATAAAGTACAGCCAGGTGACACGCTTTCGGAAATTGCACAGCACTATGGAACTTCTGTTGACAGACTTGTGCAGTTAAATGGGATTGCGAATAAAAATGTAATCTATGTTGGTCAGAAAATTAGGGTAAAATAAATCTGTATCGGTGGCAATGCCACCAGTTTGCCACCGATAGAAATATATAGCAGTAAGATGTAAAAAGCGGTGAAAAATGAACTGTTGAAAAATACCTGATTTTACAGTATATTAGAGGACATACATAGATGTACAAGACTGAACTTTTGAAAGTTTAGAAATACGGTGCATGTGGAGACGGTAGTACTGCTTTCCCACAAAAAGCCAGACGGACATATCAACGTAAAAGTTGAGTTTGGTGAGGGTGAGGGAAAAGTTCCGCTTGATAATATCGCTAAAAGAGCCGAAGAATATAAGCCCAAGGAACGAGTGACCTACAAAATGATAAAGGAGTACATAGAAGCAAAATACGGCTTCAAGGTACATACCGCATATATCGCAGAGGTAAAGAGAGATTTAGGCTTGCCAATGTACGATGCTCCTAATGCGGTAGAAGAATTGAAACAGCCGAGGAAGCATCCGACAGCAGAGAAGGTGGAAGCGATAAAGGATGCGTTGAAGCATTTTGAAGTGATTTAATGAGGATAGGCGTATCATTAGAAATAGTGGTACGCTTATTTTTTTACATAGTGTCTGCTGAGCAAACTGAAAACACTTGATTTTACTGACTTTTGCCCCATTTTCTGGTATAATGATTGCAAGGATTTTGACAAAAACAAATCGTTTTTCTTGCAGTTTTCTTACAGATTTTAAGTA
>SKEI01000547.1_pt1 | contig 23724 bp, 20 predicted proteins | sample 4826701 | NCBI WGS metagenome assembly SKEI01 (sample SAMN11008813, study PRJNA524170) | human gut metagenome | biome: Human fecal sample; material: Feces; isolation source: fecal sample from pouch patient p2, p6, p7, p14 | host: Homo sapiens | place: Israel: Tel-Aviv | collected 2016-08-31 | reverse complement strand
CTGTTGTATCGTAAGTATCTCTCTTAATGATTTCTTCATTCAGCTCTACTACAACCTGCACCGGAACATAGTTACATGCTTCCAGATATTCTGTTACTGTCACCGGCTTTTCCAATGTTCTGCTTTCACCATTTACTGTGATCATGATCTCTCCTTTCCGGAAACTTCAAAAGCTATTCGTCAATAAAAAAGAGTTCACAAAGAAATACACCCGCGGTGGTGCACCCCTTCATGAACTCAGTTCACTCTCAAATTTCCCAATATTCAATTGTCGATACCGGGGTTAAAAGCATTCGCTCTTGATCCCTTCCCTGTAAATCCTGATCTTACGTATTCAATCGGATAAAAACATCCGCATCCAATAAAAAAGGAGATACACCAAAGTATCTCCCGTAAATTCATCTTATACGTTCCTACGTTGGCATTATCCAAATCAGGTATAAGGGTCGAAGTTGAAGACTTCCTCTCAGCCTGCCATCACAAGCTCCCCTGTTATTTACATGAGTTAGTATAAGACGAATTATGATCAATGTCAAGAGTATTAAATTTTCTCACAATAGTTCCAATTTGTTCTAAACTATAGTACACTGTTAATGCTGCCAACCCTCCAGCAGAAAGGAGGTGAAGTCCAGTGTGCGAATTAATCATCACATTTTTTGTTTCTGTTACGGCGGATATAGTTAGCTACTATATTCGCAAATGGCTGGACAGAAACGACAGGCAGTAACAGCCTGAAAGGCTTAAGCCCCCTTACATAACGGCATAGAAAACCCCGGAAGTGTGCGAGACTTCCGGGGTTTTCGTTTTTGCCAATGTTTGAATTTCATCACATTTCTTAGCTACTATCATCTTATGCTTTCTATACTAATTTGTCAACCGAATTTTATTAACGGCATCATCATAGGATGTTACTGTTATTTATAAGCAGTGAATCCCAGATCTTTCATTGTCAGATTTAAATTCTTTTTCAGATAATCATTTGCTACTTTCATTGTCGCTTTCATCATAATATTGGAAGAATCCTGCAGATCTGTCATCGCTTTTTTTCCGTTTGTATACAAGAAAGTCAGATTCTGACCTTTATAAGCAGATGCTTTTGTAGAAGAAGTCACCAGCAGAAAGACTTCATTTGTAGACAGGGCGGACTTCACACTGACCGTATCAGATTTCACACAGTTTCCGATAATATCCAGTCCGGCAAGGATTCCATCTGAAGGCATAGAGAGCATCATCCCAATATCTATCTTATCTTCTTTCTTCAGATAACCGATCATCAGAGTACTTTCTTTATCTACTTTGACATTTATAAACTGATTTCCGTCTTCAGTATATTTGCCTTTCTGACTGATGTATTTTTTCAGTTTGGTATAATTCTGCGTCAGTCTGGTATTAGCCAAGGTCGGATTCTTTACAGTAACCTTGCAGGTGAATTTTCTGCCGCCAAGAGTCGCTGTAATAACCGCTGTTCCTGTTTTTACTGTGGTGATCTTTCCGGCTGAATTTACGCTGACAACCTTTGTGTTGCTGCTTTTCCATGACGGTTTCAGACTGGTACCGTTGATCTTCAGTGTATAAGATTTTTTCGGTGCCAGTGCCAGGCTGGTCTTATTCAGGGTAAGAGAATTCAGCCCTGCGATCGCTGTCAGCCTTTTTTTGTTATAAACGCTCCAAATCGTATTTTTTCCGGATTTCCGGTAAGCTTTTACCGTGTAAGTATAACGTGCTCCGATGTTTACCTTGGTGTCCGTAAAAGTAACATTCTTACTTCCTGTGATGGTTTTCACCGCTTTCCATCCGCTGTTTCCGGTCTTGCGGTATACCCGGTATCCGGCGGCGCCTTTTACCTGTTTCCAGCTGAAAATGATCTTTTTCTTTCCGGAGATCTTAATAGAAGACATGGCCGGCGCTGCTACAGTTACTGCCGCCTGTACTTTCTGTTGCGCTGATCAGCTCCGGAACCGCAGCTGGTACCGCCGTTGCAAGCATAAGTCCTGTCAGAATTCCACATAAAGCTTTTTTCCATTTTCCTCTCATACGCTTTTTCCTTTCTACTTTATGGTGTATTTATGATTCCTAACAAATATAGTATACATTATGTAGAACATTTCTGCTATGGTATTTTCGCTAAAGAAAAAAGATGATAATCAGCCGCCAACATCAGGAGGTGCTGGAACTGCCCCACTTTCGGAACCAGAAGAAATCCCAGAAGGTGTGAAAACACAAAAATGCAGTACCAGTGATCCGGAAAGCGGGTGGTTTCGAAAAGGTGAGCATAAACATGTTTTTGCGTATGCGGTAGAAACTGCCTGTGATAAGCATGGCTGGATTCTTGGTTACACAGTACATCCTGGAAATGAACATGACAGCCGCACTTTTAAAACTTTATACGATAAGATATCTAAACTGAATCTACAGATGGTAGTTGCAGATGCAGGATATAAAACTCCGGCAATCGCCCATCAGCTGTCGGAAGATGGAATTCAACCACTTTTTCCGTATACCCGTCCCAAGACCAAAGAAGGCTTTTTCGGAAAACACGAATTCGCATATGATGAATACTATGATTGTTATATATGTCCGGGAGCACATATACTGACATACAGTACAACAAACAGAAATGGATATAAAGAGTATAAAAGCTGCGGTGAGCATTGTGCTGAATGCCAATATCTTTCAAAATGTACAGAAAGCAAAGATCATGTAAAACTGATCACACGTCATGTATGGGAAGAATACATGGAAGTAGCAGAAGACATTCGGCACACGATCGGAAACAGACAGATCTACCAGTTAAGAAAAGAAACCATAGAGCGGATCTTCGGTACAGCTAAAGAACAGCATGGATTTCGATATACGCAGTATGTAGGAAAAGCACGGATGGAAATGAAAGCCGGGCTTACCTTTGCATGCATGAATTTGAAAAAACTGGCAAAAATACTGGAAAAACGAGGCTGGAATACAGCCAGATTTTTGTTGATTTTGAAGAAAATAAAAAGAAAAGAAGTTTTAAAAGAAAAATGGTGCTGGATATAACACCCAACACCAAGTTTGTCTACAGTCTGAAATGCCGCTTTCGCGACATTACCTAATGATATTCGCAATCCGCTTCGCTACTTGCTCATAAAAAAATGTCGCTCTCGCGACATTTTTTTATATGACCAGCCAGTCCTCAACCATGGCTGTGTTATGCAGCAACACTGCTTCATTTCCCTTCGTCACAAAAATCCTCTGCACAAACACATCCACAATCTCACCTTCCCGTACAGGCTCCTCATCCAGGCTTCTTCTGGCACTTAAAACAGTGTCTCCCACACGGACACGAAGCTCCAGGCTGCTTCCACGGAAAGCAACTCGTTCAACTAAACCCTCTGTAGCAGAACTCTTATACTTCTGCTCCTCGTTCTTCTTCGTCACCTTCACAAACTCCGGACGGATGATCGCTTTCTCGCCACCAGGAACCTCCTCGAAGTGATTAAATATCTGATAATCATCGATCACGGAAGTCTGGCCGAAGAATCCCGCCGTAAAAGCAGTATCCGGATTCTGGTAAACCTCCAGCGGAGTTCCCTTCTGCTCAATCCGTCCACGGTTGGTAATGATGATCTCATCTGCAACCTCAATGGCCTCATCCTGGTCATGAGTAACAAAAATACTGGTAATTCCAAGCTTCTCGATCATATCCTTCAGCCAGCTTCGAAGCTCTGTACGGATCTTTGCATCGATCGCAGCAAACGGCTCATCCAGCAGAAGCAGCTGAGGATTCGGGGCAAGCGCTCGCGCAAAAGCAACTCTCTGCCTCTGTCCACCGGACAGCTGACTTGGATATCTTTTCTCAAGTCCTTTCAGCCCGATCAGCTCTACCAGTTCCATAACTCTCTGTTTAATATATTTTTTGTCAGCTTTCTGTACCTTCAGTCCGAAAGCAATGTTATCATACACAGTCATATACCGGAAAAGGGCATAATTCTGGAACACAAATCCAATACCTCGCTCGCTGGCAGGAACATCATTGACCACTCTTCCGTCAATGATGATCTCGCCGCTATCCGGCTGTTCCAGACCGGCGATCATACGGAGGATCGTTGTCTTTCCGCTTCCGCTGGGACCGAGAAGACCGATCAGCTTACCTTTTTCGATGCCAAAACTTACGTTGTCAGATGCCTTGTAATCTCCATATGTTTTATTGATATTTTTTAACTCAACGTACATCGCCTTTTTCCCCCTTTCCCTTATGCTCCAGAACGTTTCTCGCGATCAGAAGGATCACCGCCAGGATCACCAGGATCGAAGAAACCGCAAACGCCGGAACATACTGGAATTCGTTATAAAGAATCTCCACATGAAGCGGAAGTGTATTTGTTTTTCCACGGAGATGTCCGGACAGTACGGACACTGCTCCAAACTCTCCCATTGCTCTTGCTGTACACAGCACAACACCATAAAGGAACGCCCATTTAATATGCGGGAAAGTTACTTTCGTAAAGATCGTCCAGCCTTTCGCACCCATCAGTGCTGCCGCCTCTTCCTCATCGGAACCAATGGATTCCAGAACCGGAATGATTTCTCGCGATACAAAAGGAAACGTAACAAAGATTGTTGCCAGAATGATTCCCGGAACTGCAAATACGATCTGAATTCCTGCTTTTTCAAGAACTGGGTACAGCGGGCTCTGTTTTCCGAAAACCAGAATGTAGATAAGACCAGCGATGACCGGTGATACGGTAACCGGAATATCGATCAAAGTCGTAAGAAGTTTTTTCCCACGGAAATGAAATCTGGTCATAGCCCAGGCTGCACACAGACCGAAAATCGTGTTGCACACAACAGCAGCTACTGTCGCTTCAATGGTAAGCACCAGAGCTTTCAGCGTGTACTCATCTGTTACCGCCTCTACATAGCACTGCCAGCCCTTGCTCAGCGCCTGAGTCACAACAACCACCAGAGGAAGCACCAGCATCACAAAAAGAAAGAGCACGGAAATCCCGATCAGGATCCATTTCACCGGCCCGCCGGCCTGCTTCTTTTTTTCGTCCATTATGCGTCCCTCCCTCTGATACGTTTCGTATTTCTTGCCTGCACCATGTTCACACCGAACAGGATCAGAAATGATACTGCCAGCGTTAACAGTGCGATCGATGTTGCACTTTCGTAGTCAAATTCCTGAAGCTTTGACATGATAATCAACGGCGTGATCTCTGTATAATAAGGCTTGTTTCCTGCGATAAAAACAACACTTCCGTATTCTCCCAGGCAGCGTCCGAAAGCAAGTCCCGCTCCCGAAAGCATTGCCGGAAGAAGCTCCGGAAAAATAACTCTCCGGAAGATCGTGAAGTGTTTTGCGCCCATAACACGTGCCGCCTCCTCATAGGAGCCGTCCAGCTTTTCCAGCACCGGCTGAATGGCACGAACTACAAAAGGAATTCCCACAAAGATCAACGCCACCGTGATACCGATCCTGGTATACGCGATCTTGATACCAAACTTTGCAAAGAAGCTTCCCACAAAACCTTTATCCGACATCAGGGAAGTCAGCGAGATACCGGCAACTGCAGTGGGCAGTGCAAAAGGCAGCTCGATCATTCCATCCATGATCCTTTTTCCCGGAAAATCATACCGCACCAGCACCCATGCCAGAATAAGTCCCATAATGGCATTGACCACGGTCGCTGCAAATGCAGTGATAAAACTTACATAAAATCCCGCCAGAACCCTGGGCCTTGTGATCACTTCAAAAAACTCCCGAAATCCAAGTCGTGCCGAATATACAGCAAGTGATGCAAGAGGAATCAGAACCACGATACTCAGCATCGCCAAAGTCACTCCCATTGTCAGTCCAAAGCCTGGTATCACCCGTTTACTCTGTTGTTTTTTCATTTCTGTTTCCCCTCACTCTCATCTATTCTTCATAGATCTCATCAAACACTCCGCCATCTGCGAAATGCTTTTTCTGCACGGCATCCCAGCCGCCGAAATCTTTGATCGTTGCCAGCTTCACATTCAGGTTAAAAATATCTGCATGCTTTTTCAAAATCTTCTGATCTACAGGTCTGTAATAATTCTCAGCAATCAGCTCCTGTGCCTCATCGGAATACAGATATTTCAGATATGCCTTTGCAGCCTCTTCGTTGTCATGCTTTTTCACATTTTCGTCTACCACTGCAACAGATGGCTGCGCCAGGATACTGATGCTCGGTGTTACGATCTCGTAATCATCCGGATTGTCCCTTACAGAAAGGAACGCTTCATTTTCCCATGCGATCAGCACATCACCCTGCCCGTTTTCCACGAAGGATGTGGTTGCTCCTCTTGCTCCGGAATCCAGAACAAGAACGTTTTTGTAAAGCTTCTTTATAAAATCTTTCATCTCAGACTCATTGCCGTTATATTTCTCATTGGCATAAGCCCAGGCTGCCATATAATTCCAGCGCGCACCTCCGGAGGTTTTCGGATTCGGTGTGATCACACCAACGCCATCCTTTACCAGATCATCCCAGTCATGAATGTTTTTCGGATTTCCTTTTCGCACCAGAAATACGATCGTTGAAGTATACGGAGCACTATCATCCGGATATTCACTGATCCATCCCGGATCGATCATCCCTGCATTCCGGATCGCGTCAATGTCATATTCCAATGCCAGTGTTGCCACATCTGCCGGAAGTCCGTTGGCGATCTCAAGTGCCTGCTTTCCGGAGCCCCCGTGGGACTGGATCACATCCACTGTCTGACCGGTTTCTTCTTTCCAGTGCTCTGCAAAGATCTTGTTGTATTCCTCATAAAATTCTCTCGTAGGATCATATGACACATTGATGATCTCCACATGATTTTTATCTCCTGTATTGTTTCCCGATACTGCAAAGGTTCCTGCCAGGACAACTGCCGCCAGTCCGATACAGACTCCTGCGATCCATCTTTTTTTCATGGTTTATGTACTCCTTTTCAATGCCCATTTTATTTCGCTGTATTTCATCGTGTATACGCTGATTGCTGTAAAGCTCTTTAATTGAATTGAATACATTAAACCATATTATTCCTATTATTTAAATATGAATATCTGAAAACGTTTTCACCTAATATGTCTGCGCCTGGAAAAATTTCTTCCAGATCAGCTCCAGACTCTCAGATACAGTAGTCACTCCACATGCTGTCCTCTACACTGCTACAGCTGTTGCGGATCATAAGTCTGCCCTCCAGCTCCATACGGACGATTCCGGAATGACCACCCTTCAAACGATCCAAAAGCAGATACAAAGCGAATTTTCCCATATCTTCTTTCGGAAGGCTTACGGTTGTCAGCATCGGTTTCGTGAACTGTGCCTCCTGAATGTCATCGCTGGATATGATCGACGGCATGTAATAACGGTTCCGGAATTTGTTCAGGCATTTCAGCATTCCGATAGCCGAAATATCATTGGCACAGTAGATTCCTGTGGGCATATCATCCGACTGGAAAAATTTCTCCATGGCTTCATAGCCTTCTGCCTCTGTCTGCTTCGTCTCCACAACGTATTCCGGGATCACATCCAGCTCATGTCTCTTCAAGGTTTCCAGATAACCGTTGTACCGTTCCTCATTGTGACACTTGCCTACATAGCCGATATTTTTATGTCCCAGTGAGATCAGATATTCCACCGCCGCTGACGCGATCTTTTTTCCATCACAAAGTACTTCGTCTACTTCATAATTGGTAGAATTCCGGTTCACTGACACCACGCTCTTATATTTCCGGTTCAACTTCTTTAAAGCTTCCTTATTACATCTGCCGATAATGATCAGACCGTCCCGCTTCCCGTCTACCTCCTGGTACATTCCGTCGATCAGCCGGTCCAGATTCTCCCGGCGGCACTTTCTGTCATCGGAAAATACCGACATATACCAGACCTTGGAAAGAATACAGTTTTTATCATGGATCTCGCTCTCGATCACCCGAAGCAGCTCCGCAAAAAACGGATCGGTCTGAGACGAGTCTGTTCTTGTCATCAGAATATTGATGTACCACGTTTTTTCCCGCTTCGCAGAAACGCCCCGTTTCAGGTTTCTGGCTGCCTCATTTGGAACATAATTCATCTCGATCGCTGTTTTCCATATCTTGTCCCTGAGTCCGGGAACAGAACATTTATAATTGGGATTATTCAACACCCGGGAAACCGTCGCCGGTGAAACCCCTGCCTTTTCTGCAATTTTTTTGATAGACATGTACCATTCCCTCCCTGGAAAAAATTTCTCTGCTGTTCTTTCTGTCTATAAACAGTAATGAAGATTTTCTTTGCTTTTTATTTCATAGTATTTAAATATGTTTTATATGATAATAAGTGTTGTAAAAAAAGTCAATGTTATTTTGTGAAAACGTATTCTTTTTTTCAGCAAAAAAAATCATGATCACTACGTAAAATACGTGGTCATCATGATTCTTTTTCATGTCTTCATTATATATACAGTTTCTCTCAGATATTCTCCTCGATCACATTCTCAATCCGTCTCTTCACTTCCTCAGCGATCTCCGTGGTATGCATATCTTTATATTCCTCATAATACATCGGAGGAAGAATATGCACCTGCACTGTAATCCTCTCTGTAGAACCAGTATCAAAAGCCTTGTACGAATCGATCAGTGCCACCGGAACGATCGGGCATTTCGTCTTGGTAGCGGTTTTAAAACTACCTCCCTTGAATGTACCCGGATGATTTCCGTTCTTACTTCTGGTTCCTTCAGGAAAAATCAGGTAATTCCGTCCGGATTTCACTTCACGGATCACATTGACAATGACCTGCATGGACTGCTTCAGGTCCTCTCTGTCAATCATATACGCCTTCATGCAGGCAAAAACCTGCTTCAGAAATGGAATATCTCCTACTTCCTTCTTAGCTACCACAGAAAACGGAACTGGACACGCCTTGATGATTGCCAGTACATCAAACAATCCCTGATGATTCGGAAAAAACATAAATCCGTTTTCCTTGGGGATGTTTTGTTCTCCATGCACATCGATATGAATATTTCCGCCTTCGATCGCATGATCATCTACATGCCGCAAAAATGCGTATTTTTTCTCTTCCGGATAATCATCTGTGTGTGCTGCATACCAGCAAAGCTTGATCCACCAGTAAGGAACAAAGAACAGATTTCTGAACACCATAAGCAAAATTCTCTTCATCGCGCATGTCCTCCTGTCAGCTTTTATCCGTTAAGTTTCGAGGCGATCTTGTCCTCATAACCTGGATTCTTTTTCAGAAAGACCTCATAAGCCTTGGTATAATCTGTATAGGTTTTCGTTGTCATAAATTTCTGATAATCTTTTGCCGCCTGCTGGCTGATCTTATCGGAAATATCTGCTGGTGAGTAAAGATAATATTTCTTATCCTGCACCTTTACAAGATATGTGCTGATACATGGATATTCCTGGTCATTCTGCAAAACAAGATTATAGCGGATATAAACATAGGAGTAGCTCTTGCTCTCAGAAATGGCTTCACAGCTGTCAATATTTACATCCTTCGCACCGTGTGCCTGGAAATATTTGATGGTGGACGAAATCTCTGTTTTCGCTTCATCGGATATCTTATCTGCACTGTAGCACTCCTGCATTTTCTTGTCCTTGCCTGCTACTGCTGCCTTGATGTAACCTTCCACAACACCTTCCGGCGTTCTGTGGCTGATGCCTCCGCATCCCCTGACTGCCAGGATGATCACCAGCAGGATCAGTATGATTCCTGCCAGTGTCACTACATGGACAAAATTTAAATTTCTATTGGAATATTTCAGCTTTTTCACAGATTTTTTTCTGCGTTTTTTCTTTGTCGTCGCCATGACTCATCCTCGATCTTATTCTTCTTCACTGTCTGTAGAAACAGCTTCATCTGCGGATTCTTCAACATTGTCCGTCTCATCGTCAGCTTTTGCAGCCTTTGTGTCTGCTTCCGGATCTTTGTCTCTTACCTTGGCAATACTTGCAACCGTTACGCCCTCTGTAAGATTGATCATCTTAACACCGGACGTAATTCTTCCGAGAACTGAGATATCCTCACAGAGCAGACGGATGATAATTCCCTCTGTTGTGATCATCATGATCTCGTTTTCTTCATTGACTGCCTTGGCTCCAACAACATTTCCTGTTTTCTCCGTGATCTTATAACACTTGACACCTTTACCACCACGGTTCTGGACAACAAATTCACTCATTGCAGTTCTTTTGCCCATTCCGTTCTCAGATACTACTAACAGATAATCGCCCTGTGTGTTGAGCTGCATTGCAACTACTTCATCACCATCACCGAGATTCATACCTCTTACACCCATAGATGCACGTCCTGTACTGCGGACATCTGTTTCTTTGAAACGAATGCACTGTCCGTCCTTGGTCACAAGAATAATATCTTTATTATTGTCAGTTGCTTTAACCTCGATCAGCTCATCATCATCACGAAGAACAATCGCTGTAAGACCTGTCTTACGGACATTCTCGTAATCCTTGATCGGAGTTTTCTTTACAAGACCCTTCTTAGTTGCCATCATCAGATAATGACCTTCTTCATACTTACGAAGAGGGATCACTGCAGTGATCTTTTCACCCGGAGCAAGCTGCAGAAGATTGATGATCGCAGTTCCTCTGGCTGTACGTCCGGCTTCCGGAATCTCATATACCTTCAGTCTGTATACACGACCTGTATTCGTAAAGAACATGAGATAATGATGCGTTGTGGTCATCAGAAGTTCTTCAATATAGTCATCCTCAATGGTCTGCATTCCCTTGATTCCTCTTCCTCCACGGTTCTGGCTGCGGAAGTTATCAACGGTCATTCGCTTGATGTAACCAAGCTTGGTCATTGCGATAACTGTATTCTCTCTCGGGATCAGATCCTCTGTGGAAATATCGTATACATCGTATCCGATTGCTGTCTTTCTGTCATCACCATATTTCTCAGCAATGGCAAGGATCTCCTCACGGATCACACGGAGAAGAAGCTTACGGTCTGCAAGGATTGCCTGGAACTTGCGGATCTTTTCCATAAGCTCTGCATACTCTGCTTCCAGCTTCTCTCTTTCCAGACCTGTCAGTGCACGGAGACGCATATCCACGATTGCCTGTGCCTGTACATCTGTCAGCTCAAAGCGGTCGATCAGCTCCTGCTTGGCAATCTGTACATTACGGGAAGCGCGGATGATACGGATCACTTCATCAATGTTATCAAGTGCTTTCAGGAGACCTTCCAAAATATGTGCTCTCTCCTGTGCCTTGTTCAGATCATACTGTGTTCTTCTTCGAACTACATTTTCCTGATGCTCCAGATAATACTCCAGCATCTGTTTCAGATTCAGGATCTTCGGCTCCATGCTTCCATGATTCGGAACAAGTGAAAGCATGATCACGCCAAAAGTATCCTGCAGCTGTGTATGCTTATAGAGCAGGTTCAGGATAACGTTCGCATTGGCATCCTTACGGAGATCAATACAGATACGCATTCCTTCACGGCTGGAATGATCGTTCAGGTCTGTGATACCATCGATTTTTTTATCGCGGACAAGCTCTGCAATCTTGGAAATAAGACGAGCTTTATTTACGAGGTACGGAAGCTCCGTAACTACAATACGTGATTTGCCATTCGGCAAAGTCTCAATATTCGTTACTGCACGAACGCGGATCTTGCCTCGTCCTGTACGGTAGGCTTCTTCAATTCCTCTTGTTCCGAGGATTGTTGCTCCTGTCGGGAAATCAGGTCCTTTGACGATCTCCAGAAGCTCTTCAATCGCTGTCTCTCTGTCCTCTTCCACGATATTGTCGATGATTTTTACAACGGCATTGATCGTCTCACGAAGGTTGTGAGGCGGAATATTAGTCGCCATACCTACCGCGATACCTGTAGTACCATTTACCAGCAGGTTCGGATAACGTGCCGGAAGTACAACCGGTTCACGTTCTGTCTCATCAAAGTTCGGCTGAAAATCAACCGTATCTTTGTTGATGTCGGCAAGCATCTCCATGGAAATCTTGCTGAGACGTGCCTCTGTATATCGCATGGCTGCTGCGCCATCACCGTCCACAGAGCCAAAATTTCCGTGTCCGTCAACAAGCGGATATCTTGTAGACCATTCCTGCGCCATATTTACAAGTGCTCCATAGATAGAGCTGTCACCATGCGGATGATATTTACCCATGGTATCACCAACAATACGCGCACATTTTCTGTGTGGCTTGTCAGGACCATTATTCAGCTCGATCATGGAATACAGTACTCGACGCTGTACCGGCTTCAGACCGTCTCTTACATCAGGTAAAGCTCGTGAGGCGATAACACTCATGGCATAGTCGATGTAAGATTCTTTCATTGTTTTTTCCAAATCCACTTCGTGGACTTTGTCAAAAATATTATCTTCCATTCTACTTTATTCTCCTAGATATCAAGATTCTTAACAAATCTTGCATTTTCTTCGATAAATTCACGTCTTGGCTCTACCTTGTCTCCCATCAGAGTGGTAAATGTCAGATCGATCTCGGATGTAGCTGCCTCATCCATGGTCACACGGAGAAGGATTCTCTTCTCTGGATCCATAGTGGTCTCCCAAAGCTGCTCTGCATCCATCTCGCCCAGACCTTTATAACGCTGGATCTTGTTATTTCCATCACGTCCGATCTCGGTAAGGATATTATTCAGTTCATCATCATCGTATGCGTACCATACTTTCTTGTTCTTCTCTACCTTGTAAAGAGGAGGCTGTGCCAGATATACATATCCCTGTTTGATCAGCTCCGGCATGAAGCGGTACAGGAATGTAAGCAGCAAGGTCGCAATGTGTGCACCATCGACATCGGCATCTGTCATAATGATGATCTTGTGATAACGAAGCTTGGAGATATCAAAATCTTCATGAATTCCTGTTCCGAAAGCAGTGATCATTGCCTTGATCTCAGCATTTCCGTAGATCTTATCAAGACGGGCTTTTTCTACATTAAGGATCTTACCACGAAGCGGAAGGATTGCCTGTGTGGCACGGTTTCTCGCTGTCTTGGCGGAACCGCCCGCGGAATCTCCCTCTACGATGTAGATCTCACAGTTCTCCGGATTCTTGTCAGAGCAGTCTGCAAGTTTACCTGGCAGTGACATACTATCCAGTGCAGATTTTCTTCTGGTAAGGTCTCTTGCCTTTCTGGCTGCCTCTCTGGCTCTCTGTGCGAGAACAGATTTCTCAACAGTTGCCTTAGCTACAGTCGGATTCTGCTCCAGAAAGATTTCCAGCTGTTTACTTACAACGCTGTCCACTGCGCCTCTGGCCTCACTGTTTCCAAGTTTCTGCTTGGTCTGACCCTCAAACTGCGGATTCTCGATCTTAACGCTGACAATAGCAGTCAGTCCTTCTCTGATATCGTCACCGCTTAAATTCGGTTCGCTGTCCTTGAGAAGTTTGTTCTTGCGTGCATAATCATTAAATGTGTTCGTGATCGCATTACGGAAACCTGTGATGTGTGTACCACCCTCAGGTGTATTGATATTATTTACAAAGCCATATGTGTTCTCTGTATAGGAATCGTTATGCTGCATAGCGACCTCTACAGATACGCCATCCTTCTCACCTTCACAGTAAATGATCTCCGGATAAAGAGCTTCTTTACTTCTGTTCAGATAGCTTACGAATTCGCGGATACCACCTTCATAGTGGAATACTTTTTCTCTTTCCTGGCCTTCTCTCTTGTCTTCCAGCACAATCCGGAGTCCTTTTGTCAGGAAAGCCATCTCACGAAGTCTCTGCTTCAGAATATCGTAATCATAAACGGTCTCCTCAAAGATTTCTTTATCCGGAAGGAAATATACCTTCGTTCCGCTAAGTCCCGGATCACAGTCTCCTACGACTTTCAGCGGATACATTGTCTTGCCGCGCTCATATCTCTGTTTATATTCTTTTCCCTCGTGGTAGATCGTAACCTCAAGCCACTCGGAAAGTGCATTTACAACAGATGCACCAACTCCGTGAAGTCCACCGGATACCTTATATCCTCCACCGCCGAATTTACCGCCTGCGTGAAGAATGGTAAATACAACCTCAACTGCCGGAATACCAGCCTTATGATTGATGCCAACCGGAATACCTCGACCATTATCTGTAACTGTAATGGAATTATCCGGATTGATATCTACATGAATCTCCGTACAAAAACCAGCCAGTGCTTCATCTACTGCATTATCTACGATCTCATATACAAGATGATGAAGTCCACGGCTGGATGTACTTCCGATATACATTCCAGGTCTTTTACGTACAGCTTCCAGTCCTTCCAGAATCTGGATCTGGTCCGCGCCGTATTCTGTATTCTCTGCGCCCATGTCATTCCTCCTGTTCCTGTCTGTCCGGGCGTGTTTGAAAATTCATTTCTGCAGAACACTTTTTTCATTTTGCAGAAAGCAATTCTCAAACCCGCTCCAGAAGTGTCATTTATACCTGTAAAATTAACGTTTTTTTACATACTGATACAGTGTTTATTATAGCATAAAAAAGCCCGTATTTCCACGCAAAATCATAGGAAATACGGGCAAAAAAGTATCTTATTAAATGCAATCTCAAAGTACAGGTACAATATGCTCTTATTCTGCCCCCAAATATGATTCTGTACTACGCTTTCACAAACCCAAATTCCCGTAAAAGCTTCTCCTGATATTCTGCATCTGACGCAGATTTTATAATGTCATCTGTTCTTCCCAGTTCAGCTAAACGTAAGATCAGGCTGTTAATGTTGTGCGTACTCTGTTGCATTCCCTGCTGCATTCCCTGTTCCATTCCCTGCTGCATTCCCTGTTCCATTCCCTGCTGCATCCCCTCTTTCATTCCATGCTGTACCCCCAACAGCATTCCTACTCCATAACCACTTTTATACCCCTCCTTTAATCTATCCCTTAATTTCTCCTCAAACTGCATCTTAATAATCTCATCTAACGCTTCACACATACAATCAACCTCCTTGAATTTCTCTTTATTCGCTCTTATGATCATCTGCATAACAGATTCATATAATATATTTCCCTTTTTCTCTCTGTACTCATTGAGAAGCCTTTTCATATCATTCTGATCTTTTATTCTGTCGGTCAGACTTCTCAGCCACAGGTTCTTTTCTTTTGACAGCTGTTCTGTTACAATGATCTGAATCGGAATCTTAAATCCCTGAACATAATAAATGCCCTCATCAAAAACATCTGTCCGCCATCCCCAGAACTTCTGCAGATGCTGAATCAGCTTCCTGGGATAAGAACGGCTCACCAGTGATATCGTAATCTGATCAACAGGTATTTCATCCTCCCGCACTGTATCTGATTTATAAAAAAACGCATATCCGCACACCTTGTAAAAATCATTGATACTCATATAATCTGTAGGACTCTTATACTCGATAATATTATATTTCCGAAAGATCCTGCCAATATTTTTACTGACCGGAGTCTCTCTCTTCTTCTTGATCACAAGTACATCAATCTCCATCGGTTTCGTCCCCAGCTGGTGCTCATTCTCAAAAATAAGATTCTCCCGTTCTTCTTCCAGTTCTATCTGAATCTCCGCATAAAATGCCGGATGCCATTGAAATGATTCAGAGCTATTTGTTCTTGTTTTTTCTACAGTCATACACAACTCCTTTCCTCAAAATCTAAGGAGTCTCATCCGAAAACTCCTGCTGAAAAAAATGGAATAAAGCATGAATTTTCTGAGATGACAGGCTCGCTGCCTGATATATGAAATGTAATAGAAAAAATAGATTATTTTAGAAAAATATGCTTTAGATCTTTTATAGTTTAACCTTACCACATTATGTTCTATACTTCAAGAAAATACTTTCGACAAAATCTGCACATCCCGATTTATAGGAACACCAATAAAAAAGCTGCACACCCATCCTACCGCATCTCAAATGCCAGTAAAAATAAGCATACAGCTCTTTTTTATTTCTCCTGCATCACGTCGGCAGCTCCGATCAGTTTTCCCCTTCTTCGCTCTCCAGCAATGCCTTATAAATATCCCTCTTGGAAACACCACGATCCTTCGCAGCAAGCTTCATGGCATCCTTTCTGGAATTGCCCTGCTGCTCATACATCGCAACATGCTCCGCAATGGAAATCTCTTCCCAGGACGCCCTCTTCTCTGCTTCCATCTCACTGCGGCTGCGGCCCTCAATCACAAGAACACACTCACCCAGCGGCTTCTCATTCTTGTAAAAATCGATCAACTCATCGATCGTGGTCCGAAACGCAGTTTCATGCTTCTTGGTAAGCTCCCTGCAAAGAGTCACGCGGCGGTTTCCCAATGCCTCCTTAAGCTCCCCAAGCGTCCTCACAAGCCTGTGAGGAGCCTCATACAGGATAATCGTCCGTGTCTCATTGGAAAGCTCTTCCAGAATCATTTTTCGCTCTTTCTTATCGGCCGGAAGAAAAGCCTCAAAAGCAAAACGCCTGGTATGCAGCCCCGACAAAGTCAGCGCTGTAATACATGCCGCCGGTCCCGGAAGTGAAGTCACTTCAATACCAGCCTCATAGCACATGGCAGCAAGCTCTTCGCCCGGATCTGAGATGCCCGGAGTACCTGCATCCGTGATCAGCGCGATATTGGTACCTGCCAGCATTTTTTCCACAAGGACATGCCCCTTATCGATTTTGTTATATTCATGATAACTCGTCATCGGAGTCTTAATATCAAAATGATTCAGAAGCTTAATACTGTTGCGGGTATCTTCCGCTGCGATTAAGTCCACTTCCTTAAGCGTTCTTAAAACCCGGAATGTGATATCTTCCAGGTTTCCTATAGGAGTGGCACATAAATATAATTTTCCGTTTTCTTTCATAAGATTCCTCTTTCTCGCTTGGCCGCAAAGCCGTGCCCCGGCACTCATACCATCTGATACAGCTCCAGAATATCCCTCGTATAAACTCCCGGCTTCTCATAAACCACCAGCGGTCTCTCGATCTGAATCCTGGAATTCCCTCCCTTGCAGGCCTCAATAAGCACCATATTCGGCTCTTTGTCAATATAAGGATAAACCAGCTGCATTCTCTTAGGCTCCAGCTTATATTTCGTCAGCGTAGCCATCAGCTCCACCAGCCGGAACGGTCTGTGCACCAGGTAAAAACGTCCTCTGTCCTTCAGCACACGTGCCGCCTGTCCGGCAACATCATCAAACGTGCAAAGGATCTCGTGCCGGGCGATTGCCTTCGGCATATGCGGATTCGTCAGTCCATGCTGCCCGATCATATACGGTGGATTACATGTCACCACATCAAAAGAAGCCGCCCCAAAAATACCGGCAGCCTCCTTGATATCACCCTGAACGATCCGCACCCTGTCCTCAAGACAGTTATATCTCACACTGCGGGCAGCCATCTCCGCGCACTCTGCCTGGATCTCCAGGCCAGTGAAATGCTTTCCCTCCGTACGCTGAGAAAGCAGGATCGGAATAATCCCCGTACCGGTTCCCATATCCAGAGCAGCCTCATCCTTTTTCACACGGGCAAATCCCGAAAGCAGAACTGCATCCATTCCGAAGCAGAATTTCTTCGGATCCTGGATCACAAAAAAACCATTCTGAAGATCATCCACACGCTCACCGCTTTTAACCAGATCATTTCTCATTCGGTTTTGAATCTCCCTTTTTATCCTCGTGTTCCGGAGCATTCTTGCCTTTTTTCTTCTTCGGGCGGAATTTCAGATCACGTACCGGAAACTCCTGAATCTCCTTCTCATCGTTGACCTCCACTACGATCTTCACCATCTGACGGAGAACATTCACACTCTGAACTGTACCTGTTGTTCCCTGCGGTGTTGTTACTGTATCACCGATACCAGGAAGATTTCTGTTCAGTTCTTCATATGTTTCCTGCTCATTTTTCAGACAGCACATCAGTCTTCCGCAGACACCGGAGATCTTCGTCTGGTTCAGAGAAAGATTCTGCTCCTTCGCCATCTTGATCGAAACCGGTGCAAACTCGGAAAGATACGTATGACAGCAAAGAGTTCTTCCACAGATACCAATGCCGCCAAGAATCTTCGTCTCATCACGCACACCGATCTGACGAAGTTCGATCCTGGTCTTAAACACAGACGCCAGATCCTTTACAAGCTGACGGAAATCAATACGTCCATCTGCTGTAAAATAAAACAGAACTTTATTATTATCGAACGTATACTCCGCATCGATCAGCTTCATCTCAAGCCCATGCTCACGGATCTTCTGCTTACAGATCTTAAACGCATCTTTCTCTTTCAGACGGTTCTCTGCCTCATGCTCCTCGTCCTCCTTCGTTGCAACACGAAGAACCTCTTTCAGCGGATGAACGACCTCGTCCTCCTTCACGCTGCGCGGTTCCAGAACAACGCGTCCATACTCAATGCCTCTGGCTGTCTCCACGATCACGTGGTCGCCAACCTTTACCTTATAGTTCTTAGGATTAAAATAATATATTTTTCCTACATTTCGAAATCTTACACCAACTACCATTTCCATTCTATTTCTCCCTAATTGTCAGGAACAGGAGCTCCAGGGCAAGTTCGAGATTAACATTCGCACGGAGACGAACCTTGGTCTTCTCCAGTGCCTCAAGGATTTTTTCGATATTCTCATAAGAACGCTCGCTGGCCTGCTCTCTGATAAAATTAATCTCCTGTTTAAATACCAGGTTGTCAATTTCTCTTGTTGCCTTAAACATCAGAACATCGCGGAACCAGAACTGAAAAATATCCAGATAATCATTGATATTGTTCTTATCCGAAGCAAGAGTCTTGATCGCTTCCGTAAGCTCATAGACTTCCATTGTATTCACATACTTCAGGATTTTCAGCGCATTGGCAGTCATATCCGCAAACTCCTGGGAAGTCGCAGCCTCCTTGGCTCTGCCGATACTACCCTGGGCATAAGACGCATCGATCTCAGCCTGATAATCCGGCACCTGAAGATGCTCCATCAGATATTCTTTCACAAGACTGTCATCCACTATTTTCAGATCCAGACGCACGCATCTGGAACGGATCGTAGGAAGAAGACTGTCGATATTACTTGTCAGCAACAGGATCACCGCATATTCCGGCGGCTCCTCAATTGTTTTCAAAAGGGCATTCTGCGCCTGTACTGTCATCATCTCAGCGTCCGGAATGATATAGATCTTATACGGACTGCAGTACGGCTTGATATCCACATCATGTACGACCTGCTCACGCACTTCGTCAATACTGATGCTGCCAGGCTTCTCATGAGTCACTGTAATGATATCCGGATGATTCTTGCCAATTACCTTCTTACAGGAATCACAGGTCATACACGGCTCTGACTCTCCTGATTCACACTGCAGTGCAGCTGCAAAAGTCCCTGCAAGAAGCTTCTTGCCTGATCCTGGTTCTCCTGTAAAAATATAAGAGTGGGACACCTTCCCCGTCTCTATCGCATTCTTCAAATGCCTGATTATATCGTCATGGCCGATGATGTCATGAAATCCTGCCATAAGAATCACCTCTTTCTGCCTTTTGTGCCCTCCGCCATATCCGGAAGACCTCTTTCATCTAATTATAACATAATCTTCTGTATAAAAAAAACTATTTTTCCCTATTGTACAGATTTTATATAATTTACGATTTCCTTCACACATTCATTCAGATTATCGTTCTGAAAACGCTTCTCTATACCTGCTTTTTGAATATTTTCTTCGGAAAAATCCCTCTGATCTGCCAGAAAACGTCTGCACATCTCCTCGTACTTCGGTACCTCCTGAGTCCGCTCCCGGGCAATGGCACGTTCCAGCCGCTCACCATCCTCCACTTCAATGTACAGCGGCCACATCACCTCATCGCCATAATATTCCCGAAGCTGCATATAAGATTCCAGTGTGCCGATTCCCAGATAGCAGTCATCTCCCACACTCACCTGACCGTCATCCGCCGTAAAATAAGTCCACGGTCCGTAAACCGTCTGATACGTTCTGGACTCGATCAGTTTTCCGTTTTTCCGGAATTCCTCTAATTTCTCCTCATCTGTAAAAAAATACTCTCTTCCGTTCTCCTCACCATCACGGATCGGACGCGTTGTATAGATCACAAGCCGCTTCAGCCCCAGATCCTTATCTGCCTCCAGACGCCTGTACACACTGTCCTTCCCGGAGGAACTTTTTCCCATAATATAAAAAATCTTTCCCATCTTACTCCTCTGTTACGCCTCTCTCACATCACTGCTCACAACGCACACCGTCTCACTGGTCTGGTCGCTCAGTCCCTGAACCTCAAAACCCTGCTCCAGATATCTTCTCACGTTTTTTACGAAATGCCCGGAAATCTGCTCACCCGGTACGATCAGCGGAATTCCCGGCGGATAAAGATACGCGAACTCCGCGGAAACACGTCCAATGCACTCATCCAGCGGATATCTCTCATTCAGAGCATCCATTGCCTGTGAAATACGCATTACCTGTTTCATCTTTCCATTTTTCACAGAGATATGATTATTTTCCATTTCTTTATATTTTAACGATTCTCTCCGGTCAATTTCCTCAATCGCTTCGCAAAGCCTTCGGAATCCTTCCTCCGTATCACCAACTGCTGCCAGCGCCAGAACATAGTTCTCCGCCTCCATCTCCATTTCCAGATGAAACTCTTCCCGCAGAATCCGGTGCAGCTGCCTTCCGTTCAGTGAGCTGTTCACTGTGGAAAAAAGAAGCTTGGATCTGTCGAAATCAAAAACTCTCTGGCATTCACAAACTTCCGGCGTGACCAAACGGATATATTTACACGCACCAAGACGCTGGCGGGCTTTTTCCAGATTCTCCGTAAATGCCCGGAACATCTCCTCGCCCTCGTGCTCCAGCTTATCCATACACGCATCAATACTGCTCATCAGAACATAGGACGGACTGCTACTCTGATAGATTCCCAGAAAACGCACAAGCTTTTCCCTGCTGACCCGATCACTGCACAGATGGATCACTCCCGTCTGGGTCAGACACGGCAAAGTCTTATGTACACTGTTGATCACCACATCCGCCCCAAGCTGCGCCGCAGACACCGGAAAATAATCCGAAAAACAAAAATGTGCCCCATGTGCCTCATCCACGATCAGCGGAATCCCATGATTATGAACAACCTCTGCAATCCTTGCCACATCTGATACAATTCCGTCGTAGGTCGGCGAAGTGATTAGCACAGCTTCAATGTTCGGGTTCTCCGCCAGATACATTTCCACACGGCTCGGTGAAATTCCGCCGTTTATCCCCAGTTTCGGATCTTCATGTGGATAAATATAGGTTGCCTCCAGATCTCTGAGATAAATTGCATGGTAAACTGCCTTGTGACAGTTCCTCGCGATCAGAATCCGTCCGCCCTTTCTCACAGCAGCCGACACCGCAGCCAGGATCGCCCCGGAGCTTCCGTTAATACTGTAAAAGCTCTCCGGCACTCCATAGAGCCGCGCCACATCCTCCTGCGCTCTCTTCAGAATATCCTCCGCATGATGCAGATTATCGAAACCGTTGATTTCCGTAATATCCATCCCAACAGGAAAATCCCCATTCACAGATAAAGGATTTCTCTTATGTCCGGGCATATGAAACGGGTAAAAATCACTCTTACCGTATGCTTCAAGTTTTTTGTATAATCTGTCTTCCATAATTCTCCCTTCGTCTCATCCGGATCATTACGATCCATTCATATCAGGCAGATCCATACGATCCGCTCAGGCTGCTTCCCCCGTTCCTTTTTCCCTTAATCTCTCTCCTGTTACAATTAGTCCTATTATACCCGAAACTTAAGTATCTGTCACTCTGTTACCTGTAATGAAACATCGCAGTTTTCGGAAACAAAAAACCGGAACCTCTCACAGTTCCGGCTTTCTTCAGATTTCATCACACCTTAAATCGATATCCAACACCCCATATCGTCTCAATATACTGAGGCTTGGCTGTATTAAATTCGATCTTCTCACGGATCTTCTTGATATGCACCGTAACCGTCGCGATATCTCCCACAGATTCCATATCCCAGATCTCTCGGAAAAGTTCCTCCTTGGTAAAAACCCTGTTCGGATTCTCCGCCAGGAACGTAAGCAGATCAAACTCCTTCGTGGTAAATGTTGTCTCCTCGCCATTGACCCACACACGGCGCGCTGTCTTATCGATCTTGATACCACGGATCTCGATCACATCATTCTTATGCACATTGGAACCAACAAGACGGTTATAGCGCTCCATATGCGCTTTCACACGAGCTACCAGCTCACTGGGGCTGAACGGCTTGGTCATATAATCATCTGCTCCAAGACCAAGGCCGCGAATCTTATCAATATCATCCTTCTTCGCAGAGACCATGATGATCGGCGTGTTCTTCTCCTCGCGGACCTGTCTGCAGATATCGAATCCATCTACCTCCGGAAGCATCAGATCCAGAATGATCAGATCAAACTCTTCCTTCATCGCCCGCACAAGGCCTGTATCTCCACGGTTCTCGATCTCTACCTCAAAACCGGAAAGTTCCAGATAATCTTTCTCAAGATCTGCGATCGCTTCCTCATCTTCTATAATCAAAATCCTACTCATTTACAGGTACCTCCTGATATTTTCTAAGTACAAAATACATGATCGTTCCGATTCCAAGTCTGCTCGTTGCCCAGACCTTACCGCCATGATCCTCCATGATCTTCTTCACAATAGAAAGCCCGATTCCGCTTCCACCCTTGGAAGAATTCCTGGAAACATCCGTCCGGTAAAAACGATCAAAAATATACGGCAGATCTTTGGCTGCAATTCCCTTGCCGTTGTCCTCGATCTCCACCTGAATAAAATCTCCGACATCCTTCACACGAAGCTGTATGATTCCCTTCGGCTTCTCCATATATTTGATGGCATTGCTGGTGATGTTATGGATCACACGACGGATCTGCTCACCATCAGCAATCACCTGCACATCTTTCTCAACATAGTTGGCATACACCAGCTCGATTCCCCTAGTCTCCAACTCAAGCCCCAGCTCTTCCGCACAATCTGAAAAATAATCTTCAACATTCAATTTACTGAACGTATACGGAATACGGTTCGTATCGATCTTTGAATAAAAGGTAAGCTCATTGATCAGATGATCCATCTCATTCGTTTTATTATAAATAGTACGCACATACCGGTCCATCTTCTCCGGAGTATCTGCCACACCATCCATAATACCTTCCACATAACCTTTCACCGCAGTGATCGGCGTCTTAAGGTCATGAGAAATATTGCTGATCAGTTCCTTGTTCTCCTTATCCATCAGAATCTTCTCTTCCGTGGACTCCTTCAGCCTTTTTCGCATCTCCTCAAAATCCTGACAAAGCTGGGAAAATTCATCCTTTCCCTCAACATCCAGCACAAAATCCAGATTACCTTCTTTGATATTCTGCGTAGCCTTCTTAAGCTTCACCAACGGAACCGCGATGCTTCTGTAGATCCACAGACCAACAGACAATGCCGTAAAAACAAGAATGATCGTTGCCGTCAGAATCATATCCTTGGCCATCAGCTTAACCTGATTACTGGACGACTGCGCCAGTGAGATATCATAAATCATTTCATTCGAATCCGCTGACTGACTGTTACTCTGCTGTACATGCTTCGCCTGGGTCTGGCTGAATCCATAAAGACTCGCGGAAAAAAGAAGCAGCGGCAGCAGAATGATCGCAACAAAGCCCACAATAATACGTGTCTTTAACTTCATGTATATCTCCGTCCTTTATAATTCACATAAAATCATTA
>SKEI01000542.1_pt1 | contig 23886 bp, 18 predicted proteins | sample 4826701 | NCBI WGS metagenome assembly SKEI01 (sample SAMN11008813, study PRJNA524170) | human gut metagenome | biome: Human fecal sample; material: Feces; isolation source: fecal sample from pouch patient p2, p6, p7, p14 | host: Homo sapiens | place: Israel: Tel-Aviv | collected 2016-08-31 | reverse complement strand
TGCTCCGATCTTTGCGAAGCTGCAGTTTGACGGAGTTTTCTCACTGGATTTCCTTGTTATCCTGTTTGCATTTTTATTTGTAGATCTTTTTGATACTCTTGGAACTCTCGTTGGTGTCTCTTCTAAAGCAGGCATGCTGGATGAAAATGGCAAGCTTCCTAACATCAAGGGCGCACTTCTTGCAGATGCAGTTGCAACAACTGCAGGTGCTGTTCTCGGTACATCCACAACCACTACCTTCGTAGAAAGTGCTTCCGGTGTATCCGAAGGCGGAAGAACCGGACTTACCGCAGTGACAACTGCCATCTTATTTGGCCTGTCCCTGTTCCTGTCTCCGATCTTCCTGGCAATCCCGTCCTTTGCCACAGCTCCGGCTCTGGTGATCGTTGGATTGTACATGCTCAGCAATGTTATCAGCATTGATTTCAGCGATATGTCCGAGGCGATCCCATGTTATGTATGTATCATCGCAATGCCGTTCTTCTACAGCATTTCCGAAGGTATCTCCATGGGAATTATCACATACGTAGCCATCAACCTGATCACAGGTAAGGCAAAAGAAAAGAAGATCAGCGCTCTGATGTATGTACTGGCAGTGCTGTTTATCCTGAAATATATTTTCCTCTAAAAAGAGTGCAAAAAATTCCCGGTGCCATATGATATGGTCCGGGAATTTTTTTATTTCTTCGGCTGATACCGCATATCTGAATTCATCAGAGCCAGTTGTTTTCCACTTCTTCCTTTAAATCCGTGAACATTTTATAAAATTCATTTTTCGCTTCATCAACAATACCCAAAGCTATTTTTTGATTGTAAGAATGTGTTACATTATTTCTCGCCTGTAATGCACGCAGCCACATATTTTCATCCTTTATCATTCCTGCCTTATAAGCAGTTTTCAGAATAATCTTAGGAGATCCCGTTGCGCCTTCTTCATAGCCATGATCTTGTAAAATTTCTTTCATCATCTTCCATGACTGCTCAAATGTGATCTCATATAGTCCCACCAGACCTGTAAGTACAACATTGTCATAGGGCTCTTTATAATTATAAATCTCTTTCATGTTTCTCAATGATGCACAGAAATTCTCATATTTTTTCATATAATATCCGACCTTCTTTTTTTATTGATTCCCGCAGCTCGTCCTGCATTTCAGCGTCCAGATTTACAATATCATATTCCAGCAATGTACTTGTCTCTTCATCCACATCCAGCGCAAAACGGTTAAAATCTCCGCCACTTACCGCCAGGTCAATATCGCTGGTTCTTCTGAAATCACCTCTTGCCCGTGATCCAAACAGAATTACTTTTCTGACTTCATACAGCTTCGCAAAATTTCTTATTTCCGCAATAACCTTCGGATTAATTCCTGTATTTTCCATCTCTGCATCCTCACCAGCTTTCTATTTCATATGCTCCCAGACAGATGGAGCTGCCAAATTTTATTTCTTCGGCTGATACCGCATATTCGATACATTATAAACCGTGATAAATGCTTTCGGGTCCTCCTGGTTTATAAACTTCATCAGCTTCTGATATTCACCTTTATCTACAATGGTAATGATCTCATACTTTTTTTCCATGTTGTAGGCGCCGATTGCCTCATAGATCGTTGCACCGCTGTGCAGGTCATGAACGATGAACTGACGAAGCTCCTCTTCTTTCTTTGTAATAATGCACACACGCCTCTTGATATTATGGTCAAAAATAAAATGATCCAGAACAATTCCGTTGAAATACGTTCCCAGAATACTCAGGACTACTGTTTTTTTATCATACACAAGCGCCGCCGAAAGTGCCACGCACATACCGGAAAGTGACATGGCTTTTCCCAGCTCCATGTGAAGATATTTGTTCATGATCTTGGCAACAATATCCAGTCCGCCAGAAGAGGCATTTCGATTAAAAAGAATACTTAAGCCCACACTGACTACCAGAATATAGCACAGAACATCCAGTTCCTGGCTGCCCGTCATAGAACCAAAGTTTGGAAAAATAATCTCAAAAACTCCCAGAAACACTGGCAGCATAATACTCGTATAAACCGTCTTAACACCAAACTCTCTTCCGCATGTAAAAAATCCGATGATCAGAAGCACCACATTCAGGATCATGGTGATCGCAGACAGCGGCAGCGGCACAAAATTGGACAGCACGATTCCAAGACCGGAAATACTGCTTATCGAGGTATGGCTTGGCACCAGGAAAAAATATACCGCAGCTGCGATGATCGCCACTGCAACGGTCAGGATCGCTCCCTCCTTAATAACCTCACCGAAATTCAGATCCTTCTTCATGGCTTTAAATACTCTTCCCATTCTTTTTCCTTCGCGCCAACCAGCACCTTATCCTCTGCTACAAGAATCGGACGCTTCACAAGCATTCCGTCTGTGGCAAGAAGGGCAAGCTGTTCCTCCTCACTCATGTCCGGGAGCTTATCTTTCAGCTTCAGTTCTTTATAAACATTTCCACTGGTATTAAAAAAACGCTTCAGCGGAAGCCCGCTCTTTTCCCACCATTGTTTTAGTTCTTCTTTTGTAGGATTCTCTGTTTTAATATCTCTCAGAGTATAATCAGCACCACTCTCATCCAGCCATTTCTGCGCTTTTTTGCAGGTACTGCATTTTGGATAGCATACAAATAACATCTCATGTCCTCCTCATTTTACAATAGCAGGTCTGTCGCCATACCACTGCGTTTTTATGGCACAATATTTTTTATCTGCCATCTGCGCTCTATTTTACCATATATAGCACAAAAAATCCCCACCTGGCTGCATTTTTTTACAACCGGAAGAGGATTTTTCCTCATCTGTGTGATTATATACTCTTTTTTCTATTCATCCGCCGGGAACACGATTCCACACTGTCTCCGCACTTCGTCCATCAGCTCCAGCCCATCCAGGGAACGCTGAACATGAATCTCGGACGACTCCTCTCCATGGATCATTCTCAGAAAATGTTCCAGTTCATATTTCATATCATTTTCTGTTTCGCGATGATAAAGAACCTCTTCTTTTCCATCGCGGAAAATAATCTTCACATTCTCCGGGCTGTTTGCACTTCCATGGAACTGCATCACTCCGTTTTCACCCTGAAGCTCGTTTGGCAATGCAGAATTGGTGATCTTGGAATAGGATACCTCTGCAATCTTGTCCTCATATTTTGCAAGAATCGTCCCTGCACCGTCTATATCCCCGTGGAGCATCACGGAAAATCCCCGGACTGCTTCCGGTTTTCCAAGAAGCTGCAGCATCATATGGACACTGTAAACACCAATATCCATCAATGCCCCGGCAGAGCATTCCCTGCGGAAAATATTGTGTTCTTTTCCTTCTTTAAAACTGTCGTATCTGCTGGAATACTGGCAGAATACAAATGCAGCCTTACGGATCGCGCCCAGTCTTTCCATGTTATTTTTTATGATTTCCATACCCGGATCAAAAACAGTCCGCACGGCTTCCAGAAGAATCACGTTCTTCTCACGGGCCACCCGGAACATCTCCTCTGCTTCCCTCTTGTTCGATGCAATGGATTTCTCGCAGAGAACATGCTTCCCTGCATTCAGAAGCTTCCTTGCCTGTTCATAATGCATATGGTTAGGCGTTGCCACATAAACGGCTTCCACCTCCGGATCTGCAATCAAGTCATCCAGGCTGTCACAGAAACGCTCTGTTCCATGAGCTGCCGCAAATTCTTCTGCTTTTTTCAGATTTCTGGAATACGCAGCTACATACCGGAACTCAGGATTGTCTCCTGCAGCCTGCAAAAATTTCTCTGTGATCCTACTTGTTCCTATGGTTGCAAATCCTGTTTTTTTCATGTGCATTCTCCTTGTACAATTTTCCGCTTAAATCAGCAGCTGTGTTCTGGCTTTATACCAGATCACCAGTTTCACTGCTCGTCAATTCTACTGGTTACATGATAATTCCACATGGATTCACCGTCAAGAACGATTCATCTGAATTTTTATTCCGTCCACAAAACCTCCGACTCCTGCTTCATCTCGTCCACCATCTTCTCTGCCTTTTCCTGCTTTCCATCTATTTCCAGTTCGATCAGCTGGAAGAATTTTTTCCATGCGTCTTCACCCATGTAGTAAACTTCCTTTACTGTTTTTGGAATGCTGTCATCATCCGGTGATTCTTCCTCTGTCTTCTGTGAAAAATCCTGCAGCATCATGTCCTCTCCCTTCAGTTCCAGGGGGCCTGCGTAAGGCGCATCAATGGCATAGACAAATTCTGTTTTTCCATCTTCTGTGTAGTGTATCTTTATGCGATTGATCAGGTTTTTCGAAGAATACAGACCGTTATTTTTTACATACATTCCGCTGTCTTCCAGTGTCATATATTTCTCGTTATAGTACCAGTGATCATAACCGGCCGCTGCCACAGTCAATGTCAGGATCACGGCCACGGCTGCTGTGATAATCCTGCGGATACGAAGCTTTTTCCGGATCTTTTTCAACGCCGCTGCACTCCCTGCATTTTTATTTTCCGTTTCTCCGCACTTAAAAGCGGCATCCTGCCCGTGCCCGGGTTGGTTCTTTTCTTTCTCCTGGTCTGCCTGCATGATCTCCAGCATCTTCTGACATTCCTTACAGCTTTTCAGATGCTCTTCTACCAGCTCTCTGCTGTCCTCGCTTAAGATCCCGTCCACATAAGACGGCATCAGGTCCTGTATAACATCACACGTGATCTTCATGTTCCAGCTCCTCTCTGATCTTTACTCTTGCACGGTAGTAAGTCACCCGTGCCCAGTTTTCACTTTTCCCAAAAATCATCCCGATCTCACGAAAGCTTAACTCTCCGAATGTCCGCAGGGAAAAAACTTCTTTATATGGTTCCTGGATTCCATGCAGAACCTTGTGAATCTCCATGGCTTCACTTTTCTGAGCCAGTTTTTCCTCGAAATTCCCACCAGATTCACTCTCTGTCTGCCCCAGTGCTTCCTCATTCGGAAGATACTTTTTCTGCTTTTTCAGCTGATCATACAAAGTATTCTTCGCAATCTGGCAAAGCCACACCCTCACATCACACTCTCCCCGAAACTCATCTGCCTTCTTGAGTGCCTTAAAAAAAGTCTCCTGAGTAATCTCCTCAGCCAATATCTCATCCCGCGAGATCGAGCGGATATACCGATACACGATTTCAAAATATGTCCGGTAAAGCTCCTCTATGTTCATAAGTTGCTTCTTTCCTCCTTTCTCACCTGTAAGACGCACCAGTCTGAAAAACGTTACAGGAATTTACCAAAATAAGAAAGAACCCTGTTTGCAGGATTCTCCTCTGAAATAGAAAACCCCGGTACAGCTCCCGGGGTTTTCTGATTTTTAAATTTTATTTTTTGTATATTGCTTTTTTGCTCATTCCTCTGGATCGTAGCAATGACTTATAAGAACTCAGCTTTTTAGCCGGAACTGTCACCGTCGGTTTGGAGTTTGTTTTCGCAAAAGCATTTGTTCCAACATTCTTGCCTGTAAGCTTCGACGATCTTATTGTAATCTTTTTGAGGTTCCTGCATCCATAAAATGCATTCGCCCGGATCGTTGCCACATTGCTTCCAATTGTAAGTGTTCTGAGCACTGTATTATTCTTAAAAGCATTTGCTGAAATCGTCACTACTTTGTAATTTTTTCCGCTAATCTTAACAGTTGCAGGAATACTTACTGTTGCTTTTTTTGTTATTGGTTTTGTGAATTCAACACAGTTATTTTTAAGTACTTTATAAACACCATTGGATGCTTTAACTTTTACTGTTTTTCCTACCAGGCTTACTACAGGAACTGAAACTTTTTTGGTTGCACCACACTTTTTACAGGTGTAAGTTTTAACTCCTGTTTTGGTAGTTGTAGGTTTCACGGTTATTTTTCCGCTGTTCCAGGAATGTACATGATTCTGTCCTACAACAACCTTTACCGTTGTTGAAATATTCGGATTAAAGATCGAAGTCATTGTGATCTGGGCAGTACCCTGCTTCTTTGCAGTTACCACACCCTTGCTGTTTACAGAAGCAACACTGCTGTTGCTGCTCTTCCAGGAAAGATCACCATAGGAAGCACCATATCTTGAAGAAAAATTCTCTTTTATCTGGAAAGAATTTCCAACCTTTTTATTATAGGTATATTGATCCGGAACAATGGAAGTACTCGATGTTGGATATCCATTAGCACTGCTGCATTTATAAATAGAAAATATCTGTGCATTGGTTCCATTGGCTTCATAGATCTCAATGTTGGTATCTACAGTAGTATAACCACCTGTTACATCCAGTCGCTTATCCGGTGACAACTTCGGTGCCAGTTCGTATGCTATTGCATTTCCGATAACATACCATTTCTGCGCCCCGTTATCCGTTCCCCATTTCGTATATGTACCGACATTGGTTCCATTCGCTGAACTGGCACCTGTTACATCAAGCGCTTTTCCATCCTGAAGGGATGTAATAATATAACTTCCATCTGCCTGACGTTCAAAATGCCAGTGATTTCTTGCATATGCTCGGGTATTATGTGGCCCGAGAAGTACATTTCCGTCTGACAGTCTCTTATAAATAGGCATCCAGACATCGGAACGTATAATCAGCGCATCAAACGACTGTCCAATGTTCATGGCATTCGGTGCGGAATTTGCAGCCGCAAAATCCGGTCGGATAAAACAAGCCGCACTCTGCGGATTTCGCTCATAATAATATGCACCATGTCCCTGTCTGGCACGTGTCTCCACTGTTGTGATAGATCCCCAGGAATTCTTTCTCACAACAAGCCCTACATGACCGTAACTGCTGTCTGCATAGGATATTGAATTTCCCCATCCAATCGATGCACCTGCATTCCATACTACAATATCTCCCGGCTGCGGATCACTGTATACTCGTTTCCAGCCACTTGGAAGCGCATTATATGCATATTCATTTGCATTTCCACGGACACTTCCGACTCCCAGCCAGTTATAATATGCAACGATCAGACTGACACACCAGGTTTCACCATATGAATATGTCCAGTGTTCATTTCCTCTGGCACAGATCCAGTTGAACGCGTCATCCTGCGTTTTCCCGTTGGTTGTTGCTGAAACAGAAGCCGGTGCTGCACCTGTAACTAACAGTACACATAATAAGAGTGCTGTTATTATTTTTTTAATGCTGCTGTTTTTGAGTAGCTTTCTTTCTTTCATACATTTCTCCTTCCTGTTCATAATACAGTGCCAGAATTAAAGTTCCGGCTGCACTCCTTTAATTCTGCACATTTATATAACTGACTATATCATATTCCCTTTAGGTAGTCTACTATAAAAGCCTGATAAATCCCTGTTTCAGCAGTATTAACCAACCATTGAAACAGGGATTATTATTTTGTAATATCTTAAAAGATATCCTGATTTTTATAATATCGTTTTTTCTCTGTATACATAAGATCATCTGCTCTCTTCAGCATAACTTCAAGATCAGCCGGTGCTTCTTCCCATACTCTTCCGACAGAAACACTGACATTTTTTTCAGCAATGTTCTCGCAGATCCGCTGGATCTTTTTGCGGAAGATATCTTCTTCTATATTGAAACAGATAATCACGAATTCGTCTCCGCCTACACGGTAAGCATTCTCAGGCAGAACCTCTATAATAGAACGTCCGGTGTTGATGATCAACTGGTCGCCTGCCTCGTGACCATAACTGTCATTGGTCTGCTTCAGTCCGTTGATATCGATATAAGCTACACCAACTTTACTTAAAACCTCAACCTGGGAATTGTCTAACACCTGAATATATTTGTTTCTGTTATACAAGGTTGTCAGCATATCGCGATAGCTCATATACCGAAGCTGTTCCTTCTGCTTCTTGGCTTTCAAGCTGTCTGTCAGGAAATATTGCAGTGAAGACAAAAGCGTATGGTCTTCATAATGAAGCCGCGGATTGTCCACTCCCAGGAACCCTATAATCTTTCCCTCACTGTTCAGCGGAACTGTCAGCAGTCTGGTAATATCCTGCATCTTAAGAGTTTCATAATACGGCTGGCCTTTTTCCGTTTCCAGATCTGCAATATAATACAGCCCGTTTTTCCGGAAGCTGTCCATCCAGATATCAAGCATATCAAGCGGTATCTCCTGAAGATTATTCTTCTCCTCCGTTATGCCGTTCACCGCATACTCATAAGTATTGACAAAAACCTGCTTCTCCTCATTGATCTCAACGATATAACTACGATCTCCGTTGAAATACTCACTGATAATCCCAAGAAGATTATGAATTGCCGTGTCATCCTCTTTCTCTGACAGAAGCTCTCCGACACACCGGTTCAGCACTGTGGCGATCTCCAGCCTCTCCTTCATCTTGCCATCACGTCTCATCAGAAAATACATCTCCTGATTCATCTCCGCCATGGCAACAATAAACATAAATATCATGGAGATTCCTATGGAAAAATTAATCAGCGAAATCCCATACCAGAATGACTGTATCCCTGCTGCAATTACGGGAAGCAGGATATACAACAGCATGGACACCAACATCATCCTGCTGACCCTTTTTCTGTACTGTATCAGAAGTGTAAAATCTATGATCATACAGACCACCGGCAGCATAAATGACAAAATATACATTGGCATTCTGTGGTAATAATTGTCCGCATCAATATAATAGTACAGATTCGTAAACTGCGAGATGATCACAAGTACGATTCCTACACATGCTATTATATATCCGGCTTTTACCCTTAAAAGCGCTCTGCGTTCTTTTTGGGTCAGCAGATAAATACCTGCATAAGTGTGAAAGCATATCAAAACAATCTCACTCATAAAAAATACAAAAAAGTTGGACACATGCACCATCACACTTCCAACACTACCTGGATACCCCCGGAAAATATAAGCTGCCGCATCCATCAGCAGTAATATTGCCGTAGAGCTTTCCATCAAAATAAAATATCTGCGCTTTTCCCTGTTATAGTTGCTGCTCAAAAACATGCACAATGCCATGATCAGACAAAACGCACCTCCCCATACAAGTATCGCAACCTGTATGAATTTCATATCTGGCATAAAAATTTCCTCCACTTTTGTGACCTGCAATAATTATCATATTTTACCGTGTAAAAATCAACCTTTCTATTAAAAAATCCCGGAGCATATTTTCTACGCTCCGAGATCTTCTTTCTGTTTTTCTCAGATTTCTTTTCCACGTGTTCCGATCGCGTGTACGATAAACGGGACAAACAAAGTGATAAAGGCAGCATATCCAAGATATGCGTATCCTTTTTTGACAACAGTCATCAGGCCGAACTGTGCGATCGCAAATGCCAGGAATGTGAATACAGCTGTGAAGATCGCGTTTCTCACAAGATGACCCTGAGCCTTTTTCTCCGGGCTGTCCATACGGCGCTCTACTGCGTTTACACATCTTGTTACGATACCGGAGATCATATTTACTGCTGTGGAGATTGCTCCCAGAATGATCAGCAGTGAAATGATCGGTGTCAGGATTCCGGAGCCAACTCCGTTCTGAACCAGTACGAGCATCGGAACAGATGCTGTTGCAAGCTCACTTGCATATGCAATAGCCAGCAGTCCGAGAATAGAAAGCTCCATTGCACAGAAGTTGCAGATAAACATCCAGATAGCTGCTTTGTTGATCTGTTTCACATCAGTTACATCCTCCATGTGCTGATACATAACAGAAACAGAAGCCAGCTGGAAGAAAAAATACAGTACTGCGGAATAAAGGGCCGGGCCAAATGCTCCGCTTTCGGAAGAAAGTACGGACATTTTTCCGGAGGCCATGCTCTGAATCGACGCGGTGATATCGCCCCACTGTGCAATGATGTTCGGAACAAGCACCAGTACCAGTCCGATAATGATCAGTACACTTAAGGTAGAAGCACATTTTCTTACAACATTGGTACCAAAAAGTGCGATCACGAAAATAAATACAGCAATGATCATCGTGCAGAGCCAATATGGAATTCCAAACAGAGTCTGTAGTGTGGAACCGCCTGTAGCAAATGCTGCTGCAGATGCTGTTCCGATCATGATCAGGTAACAGATCTCATAAAGATTCGACATCACCGGTTTTGTTTTTCCGTAAAGACTGTCGGAAAAGCTTCTGTAATCATAGGTTTTGTGTTTGTAAGCGTAACGCATTCCATACCAGAAAAACAGTGCATATAATCCCTGTGTTACAGCCGGAAAGATCAGACACCAGATACCGTAGTTAATAAAATACTGGTAAATCTGAGCTCCGGATGCGAATCCGCCGCCAAACTGTGTGGTAAATGCAACAAATGCAAGTCCCATGGCCAGAGGCATTTTGCTTTGTAATGATTTGTTCTGACTCATCTCTCTTTCCCCCGTTTTTATTTATTATATTCGATGACTTTTCCCGGATTCAGGATCAGTTTGTCATCAAAGGCCAGCTTGATTGCTTTGTAAAGCGCGATCATACGCGGACCTGCAAACTCCTCCAGGAATTCCAGACGTCCGTTTCCAATACCATGTTCACCGGAAAGCTGTCCTCCAAGTTCTTTGGACAGTGCATACAGTTCCACAAGGCTTGCATGTGTGGCTTCCTTCCACTCCTGATCGCTCATTTCCGGTCCGCGGAGCATCTCTGTATGGATGTTTCCGTCACCACAGTGTCCGCATGGCTCCACGCGGATTCCATGTGCACTTGCAATCTTCTTGGCAGCTTTTACATATTCTGCGATCCTTGCACGTGGAACAACTACATCACATTCTTCCTGTGCCACAGAATCTGCTTTCATTCCTTCCAGGATTCCGCCTCGCACACTCCATACAGCTCCGGCACGCTCCGGTGTCCCTGCGATACAGCAGTCCAGAGCTCCATTTGCAAGAGCTGCTTCTGCTGCTGCTTCCACTGCACTGTCCAGCTCCTGTTTGCTGGATGCATCGTACATAACGATCAGCACTGCCTCGCCCTGTTTTACAGGGAACATCTTGTTCAGATTACGTTCTACGATATCGATCAATTCTCTCTCCAGGAACTCGATGGCAGTCGGCACAAACGGAAGTTCCAGAACCTTCGGAACCATATCTGCACATTCCTCAAGGCTCTTAAACGGCATGACCAGCGTACAGGTGCAGGTCGGTGCAGGAAGCAGCTTTAATGTTACCTGTGTCAGAATACATAAAGTTCCCTCTGATCCGATCACCAGATCTTTCACATCGTATCCCGTGGTGTTTTTTACAACATTGGATGAAAAATTCATGATCGATCCATCCGGCATGACAGCTTCGATGCAGCGCACAAAATCTCTTGTCAGTCCATAGCGTACTGCCTTCATACCACCCGCATTTGTGATAACATTTCCACCAATGGACGCTGTTTTTTCTCCCGGATCCGGCGGGTAAAAAAGTCCTCCTGCTGCAGCGGCAGCCTGAATATCGATGAGCAGAGCACCAGGTTCTGCTGTGATCGTCTGGTTCTTTCTGTCAATTGGAAAAATCCTGTTCATACGCATAACAGACAACATGATTCCACCATATTTACAGGTGGCTCCGCCTGCCAGTCCGGTTCCTGCTCCACGGCATACGACCGGAATATTTTCTTTATACGCATATGCCATGATCGCAGAGATCTCTTCTTTATTTAAGACCTCCACATACAGCTCCGGCGGGAATACACCGTACTCCGGCATCTCGTCGCGATAATATTCTTTTGCAATTTCATCTCCGACCCATACACGGTCTGAAGCCGTAACAGAACGGATATAGTCAAAATCTTCTGAAGTCATTTTTTTATAAGGGTATGCCATGACTTAATCCTCCTTCCGATTTTTTATCAGTTCTGTCAGCTCCGGCACAACCTGATACAAGTCATCTACGATACAGTAATCTGCCACATTGAAAATCTGTGCATCCGGATCATTATTGATCGCTACGATACAGTCAGAACCCGTCATACAGGAAGTGAACTGAATGGCACCGGATACACCGCAGGTAATGATAAGCTTCGGACGTACCGTTCTTCCGGAAAGTCCGATCTGATGTGCCACATCGCCGAATCCGTTCTCGATCATCGGACGGGTAAATGCCAGCTGTCCGCCAAGAGCATCTGCCAGCTCTCTGCACATCTCCACATCTTTTTCGTTTCGCACACCACGTCCTGCTACAACCAGAACATCCTCTTCCTCCAGACTCTTTTCCTTGTCGATCACCTCAGAGGATAAAATATGTATTCTGGAATCTGTCATCTTTTCATTTACATGACAGACAACGATCTGACCTTTCGGGTCTTTTACCTTTTCTGCCTTATCCATGACCTTATAACGGACTGTAGCAAACTGCGGTCTTGATTTTGTGATTCCGATCTGCGCCATGATATTTCCGCCAAAAGCAGGTCTGATCTGGATCATATCTGTATTCGGTTTGATATCCAGTGTGGTACAATCAGCAGTCAGTCCTGTGTGGAATCTTGTGGAAAGTCGCGGTGCCAGGGAACGTCCCAGAGCAGTTGCTCCGATCAGCACAGAGCTTGGCTTGTTGGCTGCGATACAGTCTGCAACAGCATCCGTATAGCAGTCTGCACGAAAGCCCTCGAAGCCTTTGTCCTCATATACATAAACATTATCCACACCATATGGGAGAAGTTTTTTCGCATTCTCTGTTGTTCCTTCTGCTCCCACGATCACACAGTTTACCTGATAGCCTACTTTTACGGCCATCTTTCTCGCTTCTCCGATCAGTTCAAATGTGACCGGATGAATCTCGCCTCTTTCCTGCTCTACATAGATCAGGAAATTTCTCCATTTATCCTTGTCAACCGACTTCGCTTTCTGTTCAAAGCGGATCGCTTTTTCCGGGCAGTTTCTGACGCAGAGGCCACACATACGGCAGGTCTCACCCACAACAATTCCTTTTCCCTCTATTGCAAGGGCTCCAAAAGGACATTTCTCCACACAGATACCGCAAAGCACACATTTATCTGCGTCAAATTTCAAAAATTCCATGTTCCTCTTCCCCCTATATGATTTTCTTTTCAGTCAGAATCGCTACAAGCTTATCTGCTTTTTCTTTCGCATTTCCTTCAAGATAAACCTGTTTTTCGCTTTCCGGAGGAGCAAACATTTTTTCTACGGAAGTAGGGGAACCGATCAGTCCATAGCGGCTCAGATCGTGATCTAACATATCTTCAAAGCTTAAGATACGTACCGGACGTTCTGCTGTTGCTTTCTTTAATAAGTAGGAAGGCAGGCGCGGTACACAGGTGTCTTTATCGATTGTCAGCAGACATGGATACGGGATCTCGGAAACCTGTGAAACACTGACCAGATCCTGACGGACCTGAATGCTTTTTTCGTTTACATCCATGATCTCTGCTACCCAGGCTGCATGTGGAAGTCCCATATGCTCTGCGATCGCAGGGCCTACCTGTGCAGTGTCACCATCGGTTGTCTGCCGTCCGCAGATGATCAGATCCGCTCCGCCGATCACCTGGATTCCCTGAGCCAGCGCATAAGAGGTTGCCAGCACATCGGCTCCTGCAAATTTACGGTCAGAAAGGATCACGCCTTCATCTGCTCCCATTGTATATGCGTCGCGGATCATCTCCTCCGCCTGAGGCGGTCCCATGGTCAGAACTGTTACCGTACCACCTGTTTTTTCACGTATCATAAGTGCTGTCTCCAGTGCAAACAGATCGTATGGATTCGTTCTTGTCTCACCGGACATTCGTTTCATGGCACCGGTTTCCGGGTCAATATCCACCTTGGAGCTCGCCGGCACCTGCTTCATACATACAACTATTTTCATCTTTTATCTTCTTTCTTTGTTTACTTTCTTCATTTTTCACTTTAAAGCTTTAAACAGCTGTATAAGTATAACATTAAAGTGATGTAAAGTCGAGAGTATTTTGGTAAAATTTACAATAAAATCCTAAAAAAAATCACTGCGAAGTCATATCTCATTTCGCAGTGATTTTCATTATCTTATTCTATTTTTTCAGCTGGAATTCCATATATACCGGATCGTGATCCGAGTAAGAATATCCTGTGTTTACATTTTCGTATTTCACGCATTCCACATTATCGGAAATAATGAATCCATCCAGTGTCACAGTATACGTTTCCCCAGGCACATATGGTCTATCCGCATTGCGGGCACTGTTCCACAGCTTCTCTTTTTCCTCTGCAGAAAACTGATCCAGACAGAAAGAAAAATGCTCCGGAAGCTCTGCGCGTGGAAACGGATGTGCCCAGGATTCCGGTTCCTGATCTTTTCCGTCTTCCTCTACAACCTTCAGATCATGGTTGAAATCACCTCCGCAGATTACATAATTTCCTTCCTCATATTCTTTCTGCATATCTTCGCGGAGCATACTGATCTGACCTTCCCGGACAGCATCACTGTTACCATAGGCTGACATATGCAGTTCAAAGATCACCAGCTCTTTTCCATTGTCCACCGGCACTCTGGATATGCTGTGGCATCTGTCCAGGTCGAAAAATTTCGTAAACGATGTAGACACCGGAAAACTTCTTCTTAAAGAATCCGTAACCGGATATCTGGAAAACAGGGCAAGGCCTGCCTTGCTTTTTCCGTGAGGCTGCGTAAACGGATAAAAAAGAAATGCCGAGTCATAATTCTGTGCAAACACACAGTTGTACGCAGGTATCACTTTTTTCAGTATGGAATATTCATCCAGATGATAGGTTCTTGTTGCATCCAGGTCGATCTCCTGGATCAGTGCAAAATCCGGATCCAGTGATGCAACCAGCTCGCCTGCACCTGTTACTGTCTCCTTCGCACTCTCCTTGCTCTTCGCCCAGGAGTATTTTCCGCCGTCCATAAAGAAACTGTACTCCGGCGTATATGCTCCGAAACCGATATTATATGTAAGCGCGGAGTATTTTTTTCCTACTGACAGTGTATCTCCCTCTTTGTCATTCTCGGAAACGGTTTTTACTTCTAATTTTTTGTTATCCTCGATTCTGTGATAGCTGGCATAAAGGTAAATGATGTACCCCGCCAGGATGATGAGGATTGTTAGAAGGATGATGGCTGCTGTTTTTAATATTTTCTTTGTTTTCATGATTGGCCTCCATTGGGGACGGGGTTTTCTGGCTCCATATCAGTCAGAAGCTCCTTCAAAATATTTTCCTGATAGCCGGATCGCCTTTTCTCTCTAATATATTCTGCTGTTTTCAAAAGCTGTGGATGGACAATACGCTCCAGCTTTATCACACCCGTTTCGCTGATTGCTTCACCTGAAATACTTTTCTCATAATCTTTCGGTTCCATTCTCCATAAATGAATCCGATTCCCGTACTTCTGCCACAATCTGTCCGCAATTCCTATTCCGTCAGGATCAATATCCCCACTATAGTAAATGTCACTTCCACTTTTCAGAATCATCCCGATCAGCTTTTGCGCCGCAAAACGCAACTGACCGGATGTACACAGCAATGTATAATTTTTTCTCTGCAGATTTTCAATAAGATAACTGAACACCATCTCATTTTCTACGATGTACACCTTTTTGCTCAGCGGCCGAACTTCTGTGATCCCTTTCAGATTTTCCATAGTAACCACATAAGGTTCGCCCTCTTCACAAAATGCCTCATATGCCGGATGCCAGTTACCTTCTTTTTTCATTTTCAGTCCATATACGTGTACCAGCGAGGAAATATTATCCGGAACGATTCCTTCCTGTTCAAGTAATTCCCGCCATTGATAAGCATTTTCCGGCAATTGCCGTTTTCGTTCATAACAGATTCCATGAACCAGAAAAGTTCCTGCCGTTGTTCCCCTGTCAAAATAATGAGGATTGTCCGATACTTCTGCCGCAAATACCGCAAGAGGAAGCGCACACTGCACATTTCGGATTTCTTCAAGTTTCTCCAAAGCATTTCCCGCATGATATGCCAATATTCTGGCCTGCTTTGGCTCTTTCTCATATTCCCTCATAATCAGCTGATAACCATACTTTTTCGAAGAGATCATCTCGCTTATCCATCTTAACACTGCTGCTTCTGTTCCGATTTTTTTCTGAAAATATTCATATATACTTTCCAGAAAATGTTCCTTCTGCTTCTGCTGTTCTTTTTTCTCTCCTTGTCTTGTCACAAGTTCTTTTCCAAAATATTCCTCAAGAACAATTTTTATATCAACCGGCGCAAAACGTGTTTCCTGCAGCCCCTGCTCGAATTCCAAAAATGTAAACCGGATATCTTTCTCAAAAAACATTTTCCCCGTAATTCCACTTATCGCCCGCCGTTCTTCATCAGAAGCATTTTTCAAAGTAATCCTTCCTGCCACTTTTCCATAGGAACGCCATTTTTTCCAGAGTTCCCGGAAGCACCGGTTATATGCTTTCTGACTTTTAAAATATTCCACACATTTCCTGCTATTGCATACAATCTCACTGCTCATCTAAAATTCTTTCACTTCCGTTCCATGTATAACAGATCACAGAAACAACCTGTGAATTCTGCGGTCTCTGCAGCTCTGCGATACGCAGACTTTTCACTGTCTCAAAACAGCCCCAGAGAGACTGGGAATTCATGATATAATCAAAATCCAGTTTTTCTACCAGTTCAAACATGCTGCTGATATTCTTATCATCAACACCTGCAAAAGCCTCATCCAGCGCTACCATACGTGGATGATCTTTATTTTCTGCTTTCTGATACTGTGCATTCACTGCTGCAAAAAGAGGCACATACATTGCCATAGCCTTTTCCCCACCGCTGAATCGATTGAAAGCTGCATTCGTCAGAAGCTTTTTCGCATCTTCCCCTCGTTTATAAAACATACGGAATTCAAACCATTTCCGGTAATCCAGCGCATCTCTTACAAGATCCATGTAAGTTACCACTCCGCCGTTTTCTTCCAGCTTCATTTTTTCTGCCTGAATCTTACTTCGAAAATGTGCCGCAACTTTTTCAATATCCTCAAGTGTAAGAAGTGCTCTGTCACGAAGCAAAATCTTCTCAAGCTCTCCGATGTCAAGCTCCGTATCATTTTCCGGTTTCCGTGGCTTCCATTCCAGAGAAAAGCTCAGTCCCATGGAAGTGTCCATGTCTTTCATAAGTCCAGACATATCTGCAACCCATTTCCGGCTTTCAGCGATCCGGTCTGTAAGCTGCTGGCTGATCGTCTGGGACAGGATATCCTCAAAAAGCTCCCTGTCTTTTTCCCGGATCAGCAGTTCTGTCTCTTCGATCGATGTTTTCAGAATATTGTAAAATTCCTCCAGGTAAACTCTCTTTCCTTTCCAGGTGGATACGATCCGTACACGGCTGCGTAAAGCTGTTCCTTTTTCTCCGGACACATTGTTTTCTGAGCCAAAACAGCTTTCTATGGAAGTTCCATAAGGTGTCAGGCTTCCATTATGCTGCTGATAAACACGGAACAACGACTGGAACAATTCACTCTGTTCCCTGTTTTTATCACCTTCACGCAAAAAGCTTTGTGCTTCTCTTGCACAGTCATGCAACGCTTTATTTTCTCTGTCCATCACAAGCTTCAGGGAAAGCTCTTCCTCAAAGAATCCTCTTAAAGTTGTCTCTGCTTTGATCTCCTGCTGCAGCTCTGCCCGTTTATCCGGTTCCTCCTTCTGCATCCGCTCCAGTCTGTCTGCCAAAACCGCAAGATCTTTTCCAATGTCATTTATCTGGTCTTTAATCTTTCTGAGTTCTTCCCAAAGCTGTTTCAGACGATTCGCTTTTTCTGCAATGTCCGGACGATTTAAGTATTCTTCCAGCTGACGGATCTGGATCTCCACTTCTTTTCTTTTTGTAATGTAATTACGCTGTTCTATAAAAGCATCATCCATCTGCTGCTCATCCCGAGCAATCGCATCCTGCTTTGATTCACAGCTGCTTTTATCCGTGATGATCTGTAACAGATTCTGTCTTACCTCCTGCCAGATACTCTGGTATTCTTCCGCTGCGTCTCTTGCTTCTTCATATGCCTCTTCTGTCCGTCCATAGGGAAAAGCTTTGCATTTTTGCAGCATCTCCTGATATTTTCTGTTCTTCTCCTGAAGCTTCTCCCATTCCTTCGCTTTCTTTTGTCTGTATTCATCTGTCTTTATCTGAAGGCGCAGGCTGTATTCTTTTTCCTGTGAAAGTGCAGCATTAATATCTCCAAATCCAGGAAGATTCTTATACTCTTCCTGAAGTTTTTCCAGCCGATTCCCAATCTTTAAAATCTCATCTTCTACTGCAGACAGATTCTCATTAAATTCCCGGATAACAGCTTCCAGTTCCCGGATCTTCTGTTCTTTACGTCGCTTTCTTGCCAGAACACCTACAAATTCTGCCTCTTTGCTTTTATCTGCCCGTCCTGTGAGAATTCCCTGCCGGAACCATCCGTCTGTTCCGATATAAATCCCCTGTCCGTTCTCTTCTTCATAAATATTCGAAAGGATACGGGAAACTTCCTGTCTCAGATCCAGCGATAATTCTTCATTTACCTTCAATCCGGAAAAAGCCGAATTTCCCATCTTATCAAGATGCAACACTGTATCCTGCATTTCCGGAAAAAATTCTTTAAGATGTTCCAGATCCGTTTCCGCGATCACCAGTGCATCCAGGATTCCGGCTTTCTGCAACTGTGCCTCCATCCTTGCACAGGCAGCTTTATCCAGTTCCTCCGAAAATTCCACAGTTTTATAAAATGGTATCGCTGCGATCCCTTTTTCTGCCAGAGCAGTTCTGGAGCGCTCCGTTTGCTCATCTCTGTCAGGTTCCAGCTCACTCTGATTCCGGACCGTTTCCAGTTCTTCCCGCGTTTCTTCCAGCTGTTCCGTCAGGGATTTCTTCTCATTTTCTTTCGCCGTTTTCTGCTCCAGAAGCGTTTGTCTCTGCTGCTCATAATCCAACCGCAGCATTTCCTGTAAAACCCCTGCATCTTCCACCGAATGATATACTCTGATCCTCTCCTGAAGCTTCCGAAGAAGCTCTTCTTCCGGTTTCCATTCACTGGAATTCTTTTTTAACTCAAAAATCTCCACGATCCACTGATCGATACTGGCCAGTACCTGTTTCTGAGCATTCTCCAACGCCAGCTCTATTTCCGCCTTCTCACGTCTGCATTCTTCCAGCTGGCTGGATATTTCATCGTACTCCCTGGAAAAAATTTCATACTGCTTAATGATCTGTCTGCATTCTTCAATAAGTTTTTTCAGCATATCCAGGTCTCTGATGATTTCTTCTGTTTTTTCAAGGTTTTCTTCTTCTATAATGCGAAAAGATTTTTCATGATGCTCCCACTGCAGAATTTCCTGTTGCTCCAGAATTTCTTCTTTCTGCTCTTCCAGCTCCTGCTGTTTCTGTTCCAGATGATCCTGGATTCCTCTCAGTTCCTGCTCACCTTCCCAGATTCTTGTCTTACATTCCTGGATCTTCTCTTCCCAGCGGGCCTCATTCCGCTCAGCTTCCTCTTTCTCTTTTCTGGCATGTTCCAGTTTATGATCGATTTCTTCCAGATCCATATCAAGAAGCCCGTTCCGTTCTGTCTCTGCCAGTTTTTCTTTTTCCCGCAGTTCCCTCAAAAGATCTGTTTTCTTCTGACTGCTTTCCCTTGCTTCCTTTATTTCCTGTGCACGTTTTTCAAAAGCCTGCTGAAAAATTTCTACTTCTTTCTTTTTTTCCAGATATGCCTGCGCTTTTTTTGCAAGCATATACTGATTATAGCGGGTATATTCATTTCGGATGATCTTCACATCTGAAAATGCCCGGTTCAGGGTTTGAAGACTGTCCTGAATATCATCCATTTTTTCCATGGCATCTACCATGGCTCTGAGATCTTCATCCGTCAGTGTCTGCAGCGAATCATTCAGTATTTCATATACTTTTGTAGGCTTGAATTCCTTGGAAAGTTTTGGCGCACGCACCTTTACAAGAAGCCGGATAAACTGTTCATACTGCTCTTCTTTACGGAATCCAAAAATATACTGATTTACATGTTTTTTATATTCACTCTGACTGTCTGTAAAAAAATTCTCTTCCCCGAGAATATTCTTTATTTCTCTCTTATCATAAGGAATTTTGTTGCTTCCAACTTCTTTATACAGCCACAGATCGTATCCGATTCTCTTTCCGTCAAGAATAACAAATCCCCAGAAATCCATAGGTTTTCCACGGCGTGCTCTCTGACCGATTCCGATCGTCCTGTATTCATCTGAATCTTTTTTCTTAAATTCCAGGAAAAGATATCCGGTTGCCTCGTCTCTTCCTTCTTCACCAAGAAAATAATATTCCATCTTCCGGTCACTGGAACCAAAAGGATCCAGTCGGCTTGGTGTGCGGTCACCATCCAGCACAAAAGGAATGAAACTTTGTGTTGTAATGGATTTTCCAGAACCATTCTGTCCACGAAGAAGAAGTTTTCCATCCAGGAATTCAAAAATTTCTTCATCATACAGCCAGAAATTCACAAATCCGATCCTGTTCATCTGCCAACGGTCATTCACTCTTCTGTACCTCCTTCAAAATCCTTCGGATAAAAACCTGCAAGCCTTCCAGCCGCCGGTAAGATCACAACCTGATCCTGTTCACAGCGGATCAACATCCAGTTTTCCATATATACTCTGACTGTCTCTATCAGCTTTGCTTCTTCCATTTCGCGAAATTCTTTACTCCATCCCTTTTTCCATTCTTCCCGGCAGTTTCGCACAAGCTCTGAAAATTTTTCTTTTGAAATATAAATACATTCGTTTTCTGCTTTCTTAAGTTTTTCCTTTGTAAGTTCATCCTGTATTCTGGCACAGATCAGAAGCACTGCTTCCGGCAGCATGGCATCCCTGGGATGCACTGCCCCATAACAGTCACTTTCATCCAATGTTAAACACGCCATGTTTCTGTAAATATCCAGATTTCCTCCCAGATTCTGCTGGAGATATCTTGCTACCCACTGGCGCTGGTTTTTCAGATAAAGTCCATCTGCATCTTCATTTCCATCCCAGTACATAGCCGGACAGACTGCAAGCTGACGGTAAACACGGTTGACCCTGGATGCGCCTTTATCCTGTTCGATTTCATCAAAATCTGTTTTTTCAAAATCTCTCCAGGATTCATATCCGGAAATATCTGTGGGAAAACTCGTGGCAAAATATTTCGAATATCCTGTATTTTCATATAATACTTCCTGTCCTGCCTCAGAACCAAACCCTTCACTTCGTCCATCACGCGCCCGTATCATCTGCAGTTTTTCCATATACTGCAAAACTCTTACCAGGGATTTTCTCTGAGTAAATGAAGTCCAATCAATGGTCATATACTCCTTTAGCTGCGTTTCTACATAACTGATCAGTTCCGACAAAAGAAAAGGCTCTCGTTCTTCCTTATCTTCCAGGTACATCAGAACCACACAAAAAATACAGTAGTCCCTGGTTTCCGCAAACTCTTCAATTCCCATAAAAGGCTCTGCATGTGCAGGCCTTTTTTCTAATTTCAGAAGGTTTTCCGTGTGGATCAGTTTCCATCCCAGCTGCTCACGGATGAATTTCTGAAAGTTTGGAATGTCTCTTTTTATCTTATAATAAGTCTCTTTATCTGTATCCTTGCAGATCCAGAATTTTTCCAACAATGTTCTGACTTCATTCATTCTTATTTAAACTCCAGTATGTACGATGGCATCACAAGGTTTCCATCTTCGCATTTCAGCACACAGGTTCCGTCTTTTCTCGTCAGGCAATATTCCTGTCCATATTCCGTTCTTCCTGTTTTCTGTGAACTCATATTTGCCAGAGATATCCATTGTAAAAATACTGCTCTTGTGCTTTCTTCTACAGTTTCGTCAATTTCCGAAAATGTGATCTTGTTATCCCGGATATAATGCATCACGATTTCTTTCTGCTTCTTCGCCTGTTTCAGATATGCTTCTCTCTGGATCATCTTCTGAAATGTTTTATCCTCGAATCCTCTTTTATCTTTTTTCTCACGATAATTCCTCGTGTGCGGTTTCAACAGATATGCTGAAGGTTCCTCATCATATACACTGTTGTTGATCGAGTCTTCTTCTCTGGCTTCTATGGTCTTGAAGTGCTGAATCTTCTGCACGCCAAAAACATGTGCGGAAAGTCTTCTGGCCTCATCCAGGTCTTCACATTGCAAAAACATATGGAGAAATTTTTTATAATCATCTTTTCTGCTGATACCCCAGTTCTGTATCTGCACGATCAGAGCTGCATTCTGAATAATGCTCCTGATTATGTCGTTGGTGATCTTCAGAACTTTTTTACACTCACATTCACGTCCATTGGAATCTATAAACCAGTTTTTCAGAGAATTCCATTTGCCCATTACGTTCTCTCTTATACTCGGCTCTGCGTTTCCTCTGATTTCCAGAGTTGCATGTGGTATTTCCAGCTCACTCTGCACAACTTTTTCCAGAATACTATTTTCCATAAGAAGAGTGTTTTTCTCCAGGAGTCTTTCAATCTTTCTGGAATGACGCTGCATTTCCTGAATAAATTCATTCAGATATTTAATAAATTTATCCTTGTGCACAATAAATTCCACAGACTTCATCAGCTGCTCTGATTTACCGGAATAAAAATCTCGCAGATAGTCCTGATAGTTCTGATTCAGTCTCCGGAAATCCTCCTGCATAAGATTCCACCACTCATTTACTTCTTTTAACGATGCCGTCTGCATAAGCTCCGCCTCATTCAGACTTTTTTCCAGCCGAACAAAAAAATTAGTAGAAAGATTTCCTGATTCTACAAATATATTTTCCAGTCTTACTGTTAAACGCTCTATTTCAACGGCATATTCTGACATTGTATACTGGTACTGTTTGTTCTTATATTCCGCTATTGTATAAACCCTTCCCGGATCCTGGATCGGTGTGAGATTCTTCCATTTTACCAGCATATCTAAATCAAGGACCAGCTGTTCCATGGTATAATCCCGGAACAACTCGTCCTTTTTTAACAACTGAAATATGTCCTCTTTATACATCTTGAAATTCATCTTCTCATATTCTCTGTAAAAGCATCTCATAATCTTACGATACACGGGAGCATTTGGGACAGATAAATATGATGTCTCATTGATCGCCTGAAGTTCGGACATTTCTTTTCTCCTCTTCCATTGGGGACGGGGTTTTTTGGCTCTTTCTCCGTCAATAGTTATTCGATTAAATTTATGTTAGCATGTATGTGTGACACTGTCAACGCCATTGGCTCTAACAGAAAAACCCCGGAAACCTTACGGTTCCGGGGTATCTTACGTTTGGACACAATGTACCTTGCGGTACTCTATATTTATATTAAGATGTTATGCTAAAATTACTCGATGATTGTAGCAACACGTCCTGATCCTACAGTACGTCCACCCTCGCGATATCAGACCGGTGTATTGCAGTGTGCAAATGGTAATTTTTCGTGTGATTTGTGGAGGAAAATCCGGGTTTTCCGTTTTGTCCGTGTGGTTTTGGGGGATTTTGTTATCATGGTGTTATCAAGACATCTTCACCATCTGCTTCAATCCTTCTAACTCACGCAATTTTCCCTCATAAATTTCTTCTAATTCCTGTCTTTTCACTTTTGTATTGTCATATTGCGTTTGAATATTCTCAGGTAATTCAACTCCTTGGTTTTGATACTTGTTTTCAATATCTTCCATAATTTTTTTCCTTCTATCAATTCTGTTTTGAATTTTATCCAAAGTTTCTTCTGTCCTTGCAATTTTTTCCGATAAAGAAATCGTTTTAACATTTCTATTAGCTCTTCTATTTCTTTTATTAGCCTTTTCCAGTCCAATTACTTCTTCAACTGCACTTTTATCAATTAAATTATTGTTCATTTTATTATAAGTACTAATAAAACTATGCATAGAATACATATGAAATTCCTGTTGAGTTTCTGTCATAAACTCCTTTCTCAGCTCAATTCTTGGTCCTATAGTTTTCCCTTTGACAATATTCCA
>SKEI01000524.1_pt1 | contig 24486 bp, 33 predicted proteins | sample 4826701 | NCBI WGS metagenome assembly SKEI01 (sample SAMN11008813, study PRJNA524170) | human gut metagenome | biome: Human fecal sample; material: Feces; isolation source: fecal sample from pouch patient p2, p6, p7, p14 | host: Homo sapiens | place: Israel: Tel-Aviv | collected 2016-08-31 | reverse complement strand
ACGAGATCTATAACAAGCATAACCGCAGCTACTTTGAGGCACTTGAAGTAAAAGCTGAGAAAATGGCTAAGAAGTATGATTGTGCCTTTGTGGATAATGAAATGCCTTATGGCAGAGTCCCGCAGGGGCATCCGGTGATCGTAGATTATTTCTATCATGAGGAAATCCGTGGGACAGAGAATACCGGAAAAAGAAATCGCTAACTTCGAGTTTGCAGGGATGACAATCGGCTCAGTATGATATTTAATTAAATATTGCAATGAAAAGATCATTTACCGTAAACAAGCAGTAGATGGTCTTTTTTATATCTTTTTGTGAACAAGTAGAGATTTATAGCTGGTAATATGTGTTTTATCATAATCCGTGAAATAAGATGGGTTAATTCTTCGATTTACATATTTTTTAAGGTGTTCCGGTATGGTATTATGATACTTATAAAGAACCAATTATATCTGTTGGAGAGAGCGGTGAAAAGTTATGAAGTTATTGTTTAAACAAAGGCTGTTTTCATGGTTTGACAGCTATGATATCTATGATGAAGCAGGCAACACTGTTTATGTAATAAAAGGCCAGTTGTCCTGGGGACATAAACTTGTAATTTATGATGCCTATGGAAATGAAGTAGGAATGGTTGTTCAGAAAGTACTTACTTTTCTTCCTAAATTTGAAATTTATAAAAACGGCAGTTATATCGGATGCCTGAGCAAAGAATTCTCATTCCTGACGCCACATTATAATATTGATTACAATGGATGGCATATTGATGGAACCTTTATGGAATGGGACTATAGCATTCTTGATCGAAGCGGTTATTCAATTGCACGGGTTAGTAAAGAATTGTTTCATATGACTGATACATATGTTATTGATGTGCAGGATCCAGGAAATGCATTGGATGCGCTGATGTTTGTACTGGCAATCGATGCAGAAAAATGTTCCAGAAATTAAATAGTTGATCTTGTTACTGTAATTATTCGGAGGATGAAGCATGGGATTATTTAAAAAGAAAATCGTGAAAAAAACATATGACCGAGAACATATGAAACCAGTTATTCGTGCAAGTATTTGTACCGGAGAAGAAGTAGCAGGGTTCAAAGACATACGGACCGGAAAAATCGAAGAGATCATGCTGATCAGATCGTCGGAAGACTTAGAAAAATTCAAAGAGATATATGAGATAACAGAGGAAATCTCAAAAGAATATTAGACATTGGATAAGGGGGATGTGTTGTCATGAGAACTATAGGTAATATCCTTTGGTTTATATTTGGAGGATTACTGGGCGGCCTGGCCTGGGTTTTGGCAGGATGCATATGGTGTATTACAATTATTGGAATTCCGGTAGGTCTGCAATGCTTTAAATTTGCAACCCTGGCATTCTGGCCGTTTGGAAAAGAAATCGTGTATGGAAATGGCATGTTTTCGTTTCTGGTAAATCTTATATGGATTATATTTTTTGGCTGGGAAATGGCACTTGGAAACCTGATAGTGGGTTGTATTTGGTGCATTACGATAGTTGGAATTCCTTTTGGAAAGCAGTTTTTCAAGATGGCAAGACTCTCTTTCATGCCATTTGGTGCCAGTGTGATAGGGTAGAATATGTGAGGCCTTATGGATGAAACTTCTGTCGGCTTTTCCGACAAAAGTTCAGGTGGAAGAAAACCGAAGATATATAATCTGGATATGATTTTGTCTGTTGGATATCGTGTTAATTCTAAAAGAGGCATATCCATCGGTAGAAGAGAATGCAGCAAATTTACTGAATTTATAGGAATAGAGTGGCACTAGGGACAGTAAAAAAGTCACAAACACCGTCCCCCATTATTAATAACGCCGATGTAGGATTTTTATAATCCTATACCGGCGTTTGTTGTTTACGTGAGAATGTATTTTATGCTTATTTTCCAAATGTATTACTGGATTTAGCAGCAGCTTTAGCTGCCATGGTGTTGGTGGACTCAAACAAGGAAGTTGTCGGTGCGACCGGACACATCAGTACCCGTCCTGTTCCGCGGTAAACATTTACCAGACCCTCTCCGCTAACTGCAGATCCGACAAGAGTTTTGGTTGATCTTTCTACGGTAAATTCAAGATTTGATGACCAGCATACAGCAAGGTTTCCATCGATTTTCAGTTCATCATTTTCCAATATGACTTCAATCAATTCATCTTCGGGAACATTAGACTCCAGTGCAGCTACACCATTTCCTTGCAAACTCAGATTAAACAGGCCTTCGCTACCTAATACTGCTGATGAAAGGTTCTTTCTGGCTACAACTTTACTTTTTACATTTGCATCACAAGCCAGGAACATGCCATCTTCAATTGTCATTCCGGCCGAACCCCATTTTCCAATGTCTGCAAGAATAATGTATTTATATGTTGGTTCCAGTACCAGACAGCCTTCGCCAACATATTCCGGTTTAACTGCGGTTTCTTTTGTAACCGCACCCTTGAGTGCTTTTCCAAGGAAATCTCCGATACCTTTTACACCAGATGTGGCTTGTACATTACCACCCATCCACTGCATGGAACCAGCCTGGATAACAGCTGAATGGTCTTTATCAATATCAATAACAACCTGTCTTCTTCTGACATTCATTTTACTCATGAAATACTCATTCATTGCATTCATAGGTGAAACGCTGGCATCCTGCACATATTCAAGCACATGGAAGTTTCCGATACTTTTCGCATATTTTCTGTTTCCATTTTGTAAGTTTTCAATTCGCATATTACTACCGACTCCTTTACCTTTAATAATAATTCATAGTGTTACTCGGATATGTTTATTATAATAGAAACAACATAGATAGATATATACTTTGTATAGAGAATTATAAAGACAGAATTCTCAAAATTCGAGAAATATAAAGATGCAATTCCTCATGGTGGATGTGTATTGTGAAAAATAAATTTGTTATAGTGACAATATCAACAAAAAAGCAGAATGTAAATGGGGTGATCAGATGGAAGCAGCACAGAGAATTCGATTAATCCGGATAATAGAAAAGATGGAGAAAAATCCGACGTTCAGTAATAAACTTGGTATAAAGAACACATCTGAATATTTAGCAGAAAAAGAACAGAAAAAATGAAAGACACATGTCAGAAGGAGTAAAAAATGTTATCGTTATTATTTACAATTTGTATAATTTGGTTTGTTGGAAAATTTTTTATATTTGGATTAAAAGCGTCCTGGGGAATTATGAAACTACTTTGTACAGTTATTTTCTTTCCGGTGATATTGATTGGTATGGTTATAGGTGGACTGATGTACATTGCTTTTCCATTATTGATTATTGGTGGCATTATAGCATTGGTGACGTCACATTTATAATGGATCAGGAGGAAGAAAACAGAAAGTATAGTCAATCAATTACAGCGTATGTAAAGGAAAAGGCAATGAGTCAGAAATGGTTCATTGCCTTTTGTCGCGTTATGGATTATTTTAATTTTTCTTTTTCGGCATTTAAGAGATCAAGATTAAGCCCCTGTTCTCCGGCGGTCTTATCCACCCAAAGATTCAAAGAGTCTATGGCTAAAGAAATTTCATCAAGTTTTTTACTGATATAAGCAAAATCTTTCATTTCATCATCGCTGATCTTACCGTCACGGGCAATCTGGATCAGACGACCAGTAAGAGGATTGATTTCATTCAAACTGGCAATTGTCTCCAAAATGATATTTGACAGATCAGTCATTTCTACTTCTGGAACATAACGATGGCCGATCTCGCATTTGTGAGAGCAATAATAATTGCAAAGCTCTGGTCTTTTATAGGCATCTGCCATCTGGAGGATATCATAAGGCGTAGGTTCTTGTGTTTCATATTCAAATTTTTCAATTTTTGAATCAGAGACAGCATCCATTTTTTCGCTGGCCTCTGCTCTTGTAAGTCCTGCCGCTTCTCGGCAAAGCTGGTAAATTGTTTTGTTTTCCCTGGTGGATTGCTTACCCATGAGAATTTCCTCCCCGTATATCGCTAAACATGGGGATTATCAATATTTAAGTCCTCATGCAAGACGTGTATTTCTCGTATAGAGTTTATTATACTTGAATTATCAATTAACAACAAGCTCAATAATGAACATGAAGTCAAAAAGAGTGAAAGAGGAAAGAGAGGGTACAGAATGAACACTATGAACAAACAGGAAATCAACGAATTTATTGAAAAAATGGAAGAGGTAGGTGATGTTTGGACGGAAGAGCAGGTAAATGATGTGTATGGTGACAGTAGCTTTGAGGAGGCATTAGCTGATAGACAATCCAGTCTTGACCATATGTCCGACATCATAAGTAAAGTTATCGACAAATAATAAAAGAAAAAATCAATAGTATTTGTAAGGGCGTCAGTGGAGTATTCCACTGGCGTTTTTGTTTTTTCTAATCTTTTTTCATTTCTCCCTAAACTTTCCTCAACTTTTTTGTATTTAGAAGCTGAGAAGGCTACAGATCAGAAATTCGGATCGAAAAGCTAACTCAATACTTTGAAAATTGAATGAGCTTGCCAGTCCGCCGGAGTCCTGCCAGATAGGATTCCGGATAAGTCCAAGGACAATCGGTCCGAGGATGAACAGAAACAGAGGTTTGCATTGAAACATTGCTGCGGCAATGGCTTTCTGAGCAAAGCGGCGAATTAATAATGATACTTCCGAATGATGTCGGCCAGGAGGAGTGAGGATCCTGGAGACCATACACGATATGGCTGAGGCTGCCTGCGATGGCACTAACGGACTGGGTGTTCCCTGAGATGGGATACACGCGTGAACAAGACAAACGAGCACTGTATGAAAAAAGATTGCCCCGGTGTATTCCGGGGTAACTGACAATAGAAGTCGTGTGGCAGAGGGGAACTTCTGCCATACCCTTGTGTTGCAGTAAAAATAAGTGGAAAACGGAAAGGGGATAAACAGATGAAACCATATTTAAAGGCGGAAGAAATCAGAAAAGATATCAGAGAACAGTTACCGGTAATTGATGAGGAAACCTTCAGAGAGCATTATTGTTCAGAATGTATGTATTATGCAGGCAGAATTAATAAGAAGGCCCGTTGCATGCAGCGTCAGTGTTCCTGGGATAAAGATGATGAGTTGGAATTTATGGATCCCTAATATTTATCAAAGTACTCAGGTTCTATCGGTTACTTTTATAATATCTGCAAATAGTCATTATATTTTCATTTTTTCAGAAACTATCCGTTCGGATAGTTCCATTTCAACTTCAAATTTGCTACAATACTAACATAATACGATGAAAAAGGAGAGAAATATGCAGAAAATAGTCAAATTTACTGACGATAAATATATATGCCCGCAAAAAGCTATTCGCAAATTTCGCTCTGCCAAAAAACTTTGCACGCCGTTATACCTATATGGAGTTACAGGTATCGGGAAGACTTCTCTGGTTATGCACAATCTAAATATGAAATGCTGCAGCTATTACAGTGCATCAGAAACAAGTGCAGACCAGATTAAAATAAAAGAACAATCTGCTGAATACACGGTGGTTCTTGATGATCTTCAAAATCTCACAGATACAACAGAAAGAGAAAACTATTTTGAAGTGATCCGTAAGTTGCTGAGCTTAAATAATGTATGGCTGATCCTGATCGCCAGATGTCCGTTTCCGAGATGGCTTCTTCCACTTCGGACGAAATATATATTTGCGGAAATTGAAGAAAGTGATTTCCTTTTTTCATTAGATGAGCAGATTACATATATAGAACAATATGATATTCATCTTACTCGGGAAGAACATCAGAAGGCATGGAATCTGGGCGGTGGAAATGCATTATCTCTTTTATTTTTTGTAATGGAAAAAGGGAATCTGGAACTGACACAGAGACGGCAGTGGGATTATCTGGAAACCCATGTATACGATCAGTGGGATCTAGAACTACAGGAGTTTTTTATGGATATTTCCATTGTAGAAACATTTACGGTCAGACTTGCGTCCATGCTTACAGGACGAAGTGATGTGGAGAAACTGATCTTTCGGGCTGAAGAAGTTGGAAATTTTTTTGATATAAGAGGAACCGATGGAATCTGGAAATGCAGATGGCCTATGAGGAAATCCATGCAGCGGAGACTACGGAGGGAGAGAAGCATTGAGCAGATCAACCATCTTTATTATACGGCTGGCTTATATTATGAATTGGAGGAAAAACCTCTTGAGGCACTTTCCATGTATGAAAAATACAACGACATGGAAAGCATTTCCAGAATTTTGATCTCCAATGCACGTAAGAATCCTTCCGGTGGACATTTGTATGAACTGCGGAAATACTATCTGAAACTGCCGGAAGAACTCGTCTCAGGGAGTCCGGTACTTATGGCAGGAATCAGTTTGCTGCAATCTATGCTGATGAATATAGAAGAAAGCAATCGCTGGTATCATCAACTGAAAAAATTTGCAGAAGAGCACTCAGGCAGTATAGGAAAAGAAGCTCGCAGCAGGCTGCTTTATTTAAAAATATCACTTCCTCATACTGGCACAGCGAACATGATCGATCTGCTGAAAAATGCAGACCTGTTAATTCATAATAAAAAAGTAGTTCTTCCAGAGCTGTCTGTGACCAGCAATCTTCCTTCTATGATGAACGGAGGAAAAGATTTCTGTGAATGGTCGAAACGGGACACAGAACTGGCACTTATGATCGGTAAACCGGTAGAATTTGTTCTTGAAAAATATGGAAAAGGTCTTGTATCTCTTGCTCTTGCAGAGAGCTATCTGGAAAAAGGAAAAGATATTTTTGAGATTTTTTCAAATACGGAAAAAGGTCGTATGGATGCAGAGCGGGGGGGCATGCTGGAACAGGTTTTTGTAGGAACAGGAATCCTTGCATGGCTGTCTGTTTTGAAAAATGATGCAGATGGTGCACTTGCATCTCTTGCAGCATTTCGTGATCGTGCGGAAGAGGAAGCACCGAATCTGATTTCGAATATTGATGCTTTTATTTGCCGAATTAAGCTATATCAAGGTGAAGATGTTTCAGACTGGATGAAACAGGCACCAGATGAGAATGCGGAATTTTACACAATGGAACGTTTTCGATATCTGACAAAAGTGAGAGTATATATTTCTTTTGGGAAATTGGAAGCAGCTTATTGCTTGCTACAGCAGATCCTGCATTATGCAGAGATTATGAAGCGCACCTATATTCATATGGAAGCAATGATCTTGCTTTCTATTGTTCAGTATAAACTGGAACAGAAGCAGTGGAAGGATACTCTCCAAACCAGCATTAGTCAGGCGGAAGAATATCATTTTGTGAGAATATTTACTAGAGAAGGAACAGTATTGCTTCCCATGTTTGAAAGAGGGGAGTTTGTATGGAAAGACAATACTTATCGAAACCAGATTATGACAGAATGCAGACAGATGACAAAATCATATCCTTCTTATCTGACTTCCAGGAACAATATTGTTTTAGGTGAAAATGCGCTGAAGATATTAAAACTGCAGTCAGAAGGTAAGTCATCTGCAGATATTGCAAAAGAACTAAAAATTTCAGAGGCAACAGTGAAATACCACAATAAAGAAACTTATCGGAAACTTGGTGTCAGGAATAAAGCAGCAGCAATTACAGAGGCCAGAAAGCGGAAGCTGATCTGAGTCAATGCCCGCTTTAGCGCAGATGGCGAAAAGAGGATAACGATATGAAAAAAGAAAGCAAAAATCGGTTCTGCTTCAAAAAAGCCAGATGGATACTTGCGGCTGCAGCAGCACTTAGCCTGTATCCGGGAAGCGTTTTTGCAGAAGAGAATATAGAAGTAGAAAATACTGCAGCAGAGCTGTCTGTAGAAGAGAGTGCAACGCCAATACCGGAAAAAGCAGAAATATCAGAAACACAGCTGCAGGAGGAAGCGGCAAAAGAGGAACCGGCAGAAACAACGGATACATCGGAAGTAACAGAAGAGAAGAAAGTGCAAAAAACAGAAGAAATGCCTGTGCTTACAGAAGCACCTGTTCCCACAGAAACAGTTACTCCTACAGAAGCAGTTACTCCTACAAAAGCACCGGAACAAGTAAAGACACAGAGATCCGCAGAAAAACAGGAAAAATCAACACCTGCCAAAGAAAAATCAGTTTCTGATGATTCAGTAGAAACAAAGAGCAGTGCGCAGATCATTTCAGTTGATATCACCTGGGGAAATATGGGCTTTGTTTATCAGAAAGGCTTATGGAATCCTGAAACGCATCAGTATGGGGTTGGCACCTGGAACCCGGACGGAGACGGAAGCAGTCAGATCAGTATTTCCAACAATGGTACAGAAAGTGTAAAAGCTTTTTTGGCTTATACCCAGGCGGATACTTCTTATTCCGGAAGCTTCCGAAATGGAAATGGTGAAAATATATCGGAAATCACACTTTCAGCAGGAGAGAATACCAGTGCTTATCTTGTTTTAGCCGGAACTCCGTCTGAAGAATTCAGCAACAATGTACTTGGAACAGTAACAGTAACGATTGGAGGGCAGTGATCATGGATAAAGACAAGAAAACGAAATCAAAAATACTGATCACGTTGCTGATCTTGATTACTGTTTGCTGCATAGCAATCACAGTATGGGCAGTTTTTTTCAGAAATAATACAGAAACTGTACTTTCGCCTGATCGTGCACCGCAGAAAACAGAAGAAAATGCAGAAGAAATTGAAAATGACAGTACCGAAAAAATGAAGGCAGAAGAAGGCGGCGGTGCAGTCAGCATTACTTATTCCAATGAAGTAACGATTGATCTGAATAATAAAACTGCTTCCCTGTTATTTGCCAATCCACCAAAATCCACGCAGGATATGGTGATTCAGATCGTAATCAATGATACTGAGATCGTACAGTCAGATTTGTTGAAGCCGGGTAATCAAGTGACGGAACTTGACCTTCTGGATAATGCAGAAAAGCAATTGGAAAAAGGCGGATACGATGGGAAATTCAGAGTTTTATTCTATGATCCGGATTCCGGTCAGAAGGCAACTGTTAATACGGAAATCCCGATTTCCATTACAGTTGAGTAATTTTTGATTTATGGCCCACAAAGGCATAAATATAAATAAATTTCAGGCAAGGAGGAGAAGTGATGAGAAAGCTTTTTGCGATCGGTATCGCCGCGGCTCTGGCATTGTCAACAGGTGTTACTGTATTTGCAGAATCAAGCGAAAAGACAATTGGCGGAAATGAGAGCCAGTCTATTAACGTGATCGCAAAGCGAACAGACACAACTGAAAACAATGTGGTTTACAGTGTGGATATGAAATGGGATGATATGACATTTACATATCATGAAAAAAGTACCAGAGTATGGAATCCCACAGATCATACATATTCAGAGAAAATTACCGGAGAGTGGGATAAAAATACGGCAGATATTCTGGTCACAAATCATTCCAATGCTGGCGTAAAAGTTGGATTTGTTTACCAAACAGCAGGAAATACAGATCTGACAGGAACGCTGGATGTTACGGAAAGTACATTAAAAGCTGGTGTAGAGAATGACTATGAACATGCTGATAATGTAATTTCAAAACTGACACTGTCCGGTAAACCGAATAAAACGGTCAGTGAATCAGGAAGTAAGATCGGAACGATCACGATTACTGTTTCGCCGGAAAACTAAAAGTAAAAATTAAAAGAGAAAGGATATGATCATATGAAAAAATTAGCCGCACTTGCATTATGTTTAACAACTGTTTTTACTTTAGGAACTTCTGCTTCAGCAGCTACGTTGAATAGTACAGAAGCTGGAAGCAATACAAGTAACCAGCAGGTTAAAGGAACTTATACTGATGATACCAATGTAACTGTTTACAGCGTGGATATTGAATGGTCTAACTTTAATTTTGTATATAATAAGGGAAGCAAAGGAGCATGGAATCCAGCTACTCATACATATTCAGAACCAAAACCGGCAGGTTGGGGAGATCAGACGGGTACGATCAAGATGACCAATCATTCCAATGCAAACGTAGGATATACACTTTCATGCGAAGTAGATAGCAAATATAGTGACTTTTATTTGGGTACGTCTAAAGACAGTATGTTAGGTTCAACTACAGGAACATTAAAAACAGCAGAAAATACAGCAGTCGATAATGCACCTTCTAAACAGCTGACTATTTATCCAGGCGGAAGTCTGCCAGCTGGAACAAATGATGCAAATGTTGCAACTCTTACGATTACAATCGGAGCTAAGTAATTGAGAGTTACAGCTTCACCAGGACAGAACGGCACACTGTTCTGTCCTGGTATCTGATGTATGTTTATTTTTTTAACGGTGATAATTATAGATCAGATACCAGGAAGAGGAATGGCTGCTTTATCAACAGCAGTGAAGAAGGAGGAGTAGGATGAAGAAATTAAGCCTGGTTTTAATTACCCTGATGGTATTTTTTTCTGCGGGGATATCTGTACTGGCAGAAACAATAGAGCAGAAAGATGTGGATGTAACTGCGCAGTATATTCAAACAGCCGAGGGTTTCAATCAAGCTCCTGTTAAGAATGGAGAAGGAAGTCTCACAACAGAAGAAGGTGTTAAAGTTTCAGTTTCCGGTGCGCCGGGAAATGCCAGATATCTGGTTGTATGCCCTATTCTGAAAAATACAGATGGCGGCAGATGGCTGATCAAATGTTTAAATGGTAGAGGGAATTTTATCTGCGCATATGATATTTATTTTCTGGATGAAGCAGGAAATCGGATTAATGCGAAAGGAGTTACAGTTACTATAGATTCTCCGGCAGATACAGATAATTTTGAAGTTTACAGTGTTTCTACAGATGGAACAGACGCTGTGCCAGATTATTCTGTTAAAAACAGCAGCGTGATATTTACAGTATCAGGAAACAGTTATTATGTATTTGTGGAAAAGACACCAACCAATGCAGCAATAACTCCGACACAGGCGACAAATAATCAATCAAGTACAAAATCCAATACTTCGTCAGAAATTAATTCTGTTCCGAAAACAGCAGATAATACAAATGCAGCAGGTTTTGCAATCATGCTTGCTATTTCAGCAACGGTGGTAGGGATGGCCTTGAAGAAAAAGAGCTTTTTGAAATAAAGACATATTTATATCAGCTGGAATCCAAATGGTTCTGGCTGATATAGTGTTAGGCAGTCTGTCTCTGTGATTTTTGTTTCTTCAAAGTCTGAACACCTTCTATAACAAGGGATTTTAGTGCAATAGGGGAAATGTCTATTAATGGAATTACCACATCGCAAGTTTTGCTAATACACCAGTTACGCTACATGAACGTTTTTACGCCGCAAGAACCTCTTTATCCGATGAAGAGATTTTTTGAAATTTTTGAAATGTATAGTGTTCCCATTGCGCTATACATTTTTTATTTATCGTCCTTTTTCCTTTACATAAAAATACACATAGGAGAAGCAAAACAATGCAAGAAAAAAGAACACCTATATTTCAAAATGAGGATGGTTCATGGGGGGACACGTCACCCAGACAGTAAATCCCCTTATCTGTACTATCGAATACAAATGCCATTCCGGTTTTCCTTCAAAAGAAGAAGCAGAAGAAAGCTACCAGAAATCCCAGGATGCCTATTCCAGTCAGATCCAGCAACTGAAAAAATCCCGAAAGATCTCGTTTACCTTTTCTGAATATCTGGACTACTGGTTCCGCGAAGTCTACTCACCTTATTCCACCAGCAAAAGTACCTTATTCAAATACCGCTGGGTCCTATACCAAATTATCCTTCCACATCTTCAGAATGATGTTCTCCTGGACTGTGTCAGCGAAGAGTTCCTGAATAAACTGCTTGATTCCTGCCAAAGATACTGCCAGAATGGAGGCTATTATGCCTATAAGTTATTAAATATCATCTTATGGTTTGCTTACCAGAATAATTATATTCCGGAAAAGGAATTTCCCAAGCTAAAACACTATCCGGATCCTCAGCATAAATCCGTATTCCTTTCCACCGAACAGATCCGGAAACTGCTTGACCAAGCTTCCACAACATCCTCTTATCTGGAAATCCTCTTTGTCCTTTTCTGCGGACTTTCTACAGGAGAAATCCTGGGACTGAAATATTCAGACCTCAATTCCAAAGAACATACCTTAACTATTCAGCGGCTCTGTACCGATAACAGGGCTCATCTTGACACTCCAACATTTAAGCTTCCCTGAAAACTATCCGTCTAAAACTTTTTCCATAAAACTTTCCTCTTACCCTTTATCTTTTATTTTATTTTTCGAATGTCCTCAAAATACATATTAAAAATGAAAAATTTATAAGATGATATGATCTTTACTGTGAAATTCAGGCATAACCTGCCGGATCATGGAGGCTGCCAGTTCCAGTTTAGATTCTTTTTTTTCTGGATGTTTCTGTGATATACTTATATGCGGTCGTATCAGACCGGAAAGGAAATATTATGTTACAAAAATTATATGTTTTTTTCAGGAAAGAAACCGTTTTGTCAATTGCAGTGATCCTGGCGCTTCTTTCTATGTTCTGGGTCAGACCGGATAAGGCTTATTTTACTTATATCGATTTCAGGACTCTCGGGCTCCTCTTCTGTTTGATGGCAATTGTAGCTGGTTTGAAGGCTGTTGGTGTTTTTGATATACTCGCCAAAAAATTGCTGATGGGAACATCGGGAACTGTGGGTGTGATCAGGCTGTTGGTACTCTTATGTTTCTTCCTGTCAATGGTGATCACCAATGATGTGGCATTGATTACTTTTGTTCCTCTTGCACTGATCATTGTGCATAAACTGCCAAAGGAACTGGGCAATTACTGGCTTCTTAAAATAGTAGCCATGCAGACAATCGCTGCTAATCTCGGAAGTATGCTCACACCAATCGGAAATCCGCAGAACCTTTATCTATATGCCAGAGCAGGGATGTCCGCGGCAGAATTAATACCCCTGATGCTTCCCTATTCCGCCACAGCACTTATCCTTCTTCTGATATGGATACAGGTAGCCGCCGCCAAAGCACCTCACGTATGCGGTTCCGAAAAAGATAAAACTCTTTTGGGATTCTCTGACAGAAAAGAACTTAACATGGAATACCTGGCCGCTTACCTGATCTTATTTACAATCTGCCTGCTCACTGTTGCACGTATCATTCCATACCAGATTCCTCTTGTATTGGTTCTTATATATATGCTGCTAAGAAACAGAGAAAATATAAGCAGGGTGGATTACTCCCTGCTTGCCACCTTTATCGCATTATTTATTTTTATCGGCAACCTTGGAAGGATTCCGCAATTCAGCAGTTTTCTGGAAAGAATCATGGCAGGAAGGGAAACACTTACTGCTGTTCTTGCCAGTCAGATTATGAGCAATGTTCCCGCTGCGCTTCTTTTATCCGGCTTTACAGATAATTACCGGGCTTTAATTGTCGGAACCAATATTGGAGGTCTCGGCACTCTGATTGCATCCATGGCAAGCTTGATAAGTTTCAAATATATTGCAAAAGAGAACAGGAATCTGCGAGGGAAGTATTTGGGAATATTCACAGCCTCCAATATTATATTCATGATATTCATGTTAATATTGTATTTTTTTCTTAGATAAAGGTTTTCCCGGAATTACAAAAGCTATAGCAATTCTTTCTTCGCAAAAAATTCTCCGTGGCACTCTCCCATCCTGGAAGAAAAGCTGCGGAGAAATAAATATATTTTCGGTGCCAATACAAAGATCATTAATCTTTACACCACTTTACAACTTTTTCATAAAAAAATATCGTACAGGGCTTTCTGATGTATAATGAGTTTGCTCCAACAGCAGATACTTTGTTTTTACTCGTTTTATCAATACTAACATTGGAATCTGTACATTCCATTCGATTTTTATATCAGCACTTTTTGTCTGGGATTACCACAAAATCCCTTAATACCTTTTACCACGCATGTTCCTATGCAAAAGTTGATTATTCCCACTTTATGAATATCACAGCTAAAGTTGCTTTGAGAATGATACCGGATTCACTGGCAACACAGCAGATATTTCTTTGTGTGGATGATACCATGGTAGCAAAGGCCGGAACTCGGTTTGAGAATGTTTCAAAACTCTTTGACCATGCCGCACATAATGGTTCCAATTATCTGAATGGACACTGCTTTGTAAATATTATGCTTTGCATACCTGTATGGAAGAATGACAGGATGAAATATATTCTGCTGTTTTTGTACTCGTTCCGGTGGAATATTGAAACAAGCTACTATGAGCAGAAAACCTTCTGGTCACTTTGCAGTTATATGGTACGAAGCTGCAAGGGTATTGAAATGCTGGTAAATCTGATCAATATCTGTTATTGTGCAATGAAGATCTTACCCTATCAGGATGAGCAGTTTTCCGAATACCGTACAAAAAGTGTACAGGAGTTTCGTTTTGAATTAAGTCAGGGCATTCGCAGCCAGATATTTTTGACCAATTTCGTTAGAAACATCGAAACACATATAAAATCAAATGTTATCATAAAGGCTTTAAAACAGCTGATTCGTCAGCAAGTCTATTAATTATAAAGTTGTAAACTGGTGTAATAAACAGAATCAAAAAAATTCGTCTAAAGAGAAAAAGATATAAAAACAGAATATAAAGCGTAAGAGCATGTAGAATCTATCTATGTGCTCTATTTTTTATATTTTTTCAAGAAAAGGGACTAACAGTCCGGCAGAAAGGAAATGGAAGCGATATTGCTTGGGTATAAAAGATGGACTGAGCCTAAAAAGTACGGTAAAATCAGTATTAGAAATGAAGCTCTGAAATCGGGAGCTGATGGAGGATAATTGTTATGATCAGAAAGATGCAGAATACAGATATTAATAGAGTTGCTGACATATGGTTAAAGACCAATTTAAAAGCACATGATTTTATTCCTGAGCAATATTGGACAAGTAATTATGAATTAGTGAAAGAAATGATGTCACAAGCGGAAGTCTATGTGTATGAAGATAATAAAATGATTCAGGGATTTGTAGGACTAAGTAACGAATACATTGAAGGGATTTTTGTTTCTAATGAAATGCAGTCATGTGGTATAGGTAAACTTTTATTAGACTATATCAAGAATAAAAAAATTAGGTTACGATTAAACGTATACCAGAAGAATGCCAGAGCCATCTCTTTTTACCAAAGAGAAAGGTTCGATATTCAATGTGAAGGATTAGATGATGCTACTGGTGAAAAAGAATACACAATGTTGTGGCAACAGAAATAGAAAGCGGATTTTGGGGGAGAATTTTATATGGAGTTACACTGCAGCCAAGGGTGGGATTTCAGCATTAACTCATGCGTTGGCAGTCAGTCTTGCAGGAAGAGTACGAGTCAATTCAATCTCTCCGGGATGGATAGATACTGACTTTATCGAATATACAGGAGCAGATGCAGTGCAGCAGCCGGTTCATCGTGTCGGAAATCCTATGGATATTGCCAATATGGTACTGTTTCTTTGCTCTGAAAAAGCAGGCTTTATCACAGGTGAAAACATCTGTATTGACGGTGGCATGACAAAACAAATGATTTACCATGGTGATTGTGGTTGGAGATTTGACATGAAGATTTAAAAAGCAGAATATGAAGATATATAATGCAATATCAGAAATAAAATTACGGAAACAGGTATATAAAACATAAAAATTGGAAATATCTGCTGGAGAAATCTAAGCCAATCTCCAGTGTAGTCAAAGATAAAATCTGGAGAATTAGACTTTTCATGAAAGATAAAAATCGTTATAATTAGAATACGTGTAAGGGACAGAATTGGCTTGAATATACATCAATAATGGTGCGTAAACAGTTATATATTTAACTAAAGGATAAAACGCGCAGATTTCAAAAGTGAGTAAAATCAATTATAGAGATGGATATTGATAAACAATATATTAAGAACAGAGAGGTCGTGATAGGATGTTAAAAATATGGTACTATGCCAATATCGAATACATGAAAGATGCACCTTCGTATTTTGATAATGTATATGAAGATGAATGGATTGAAGATAGTTTTGTAAAAGAAATGATTCAGGATGTGGATCATTGCACAGTTATCAGTTCACATGTTATTGACAGTCCTATACTGGGAGCCATAACGCCACGCGAATTGTCTGGTGGAGTGAAAGTTTTGATTCTTATGTTGAAGGATGATTCTTTTATTTACAATATCTCTAATTGTGGAGATAACTGTGCAAAATGGATTTTGAAGATTGCAGAGAAAAAGGATCTGACAGTATATTTGCAACATATAATGCGTTTTGAAGGTGAATTTAAAATTCAAATTATGAATACAGGGAAGATCGTATGCAATCCGGCAGAATATGTAGAAGGATTATTGGAAGCAGAGGAGATGGAAGATGGAAGATGAAAGGAAGCTACTGGTTTAAGGCTAAGAGTAAAAAAGTATTATTTGAGTTTTCCATTAGAAGAAATATTACCGTTATAAAAGGAGATAGTGCAACAGGAAAGACTATTCTTTTACGTATTTTATATGAATACTTGAGAATTGGAAGGCAGTCAGGATATGCTGTTTCAACAAATGCATCATATTATGTATATATTCGAGATGAAGTGGGACGTGATTGGAAAGATGCATTATATCCGTTAAAAAATACAGTTATTTTTATTGAAGAAAATAATGAATTTGTATTTACAAAGGAATTTGTCAGTTATGTAAAAGAATCTGGAAATTATTTTGTTTTTGTAACTCGTGCACCATTGAAGATGCTACCTTATAGCATTCATGAAATTTATGAAATTATTACGGATGGAAAGCGTACAGATATAAAAGAATCTTATCATGAATTCAAAGAAATATATAGCAATTATCCTATTATAGAAAATAACAAAATTCAGAATGTTGTTACAGAGGATAGTAATTCAGGATATCAGTTCTGGATGCACGCATTTAAGAATAGTAATGTTACCAGTTCTAATGGAAATGGGAATCTCATTAAATGTGTAAAAGAACTGGGATTAGGAGATACATTGGTAATAGCTGATGGGGCTGCTTTTGGCTCCTTAATTGAAACTTGCATAAGTTCATTTCAGATACAAACAGAACGAAGAATTTCATTATGGCTTCCAGAATCATTTGAATATTTGATTTTGAAATCTGGTATTCTTAAGTCCGAAAAATTGATTCAGATTTTAGATAATATTCCTGAATATGTCGAATGTGAAAAATATGAAAGTTGGGAAAAGTTTTTTACAGAGATTTTGATTGCCCCGTTTATATTCTATGTTTTCTTTATAGGATTTTGCTTTCTGACCGGTAGGCATAGATTCTTCCAGACCATATTCCCGGCAGATACGATTACTGAGCTTGCATATTTTATGATAATTACGCATGTTTGAAACATATTTGTGGTAATCAACAAAATTCGTAGCATTAAAAATCAGATGGCAATGTACATGATCTTTATCTACATGGGTAGAAAGAACATATTCGTACTTGCCCTTAAGTGTCGCATCCGCAATCTTAGTTGCTATTTCATGAGCAATATGCGGATCCGTAATCTCACCTGGCTTAAAAGAAATAATCATATGCCAGGCCAGGTTATCACCTTTCTCTATTACGTTATCCTTTCCAAGTTTTGCAGTCATAGCAAATTCCAGATTCGCAGTTTCCGGTGAACATCCATAAGAAGAAACCAGATTTTGCTCGTCGGTCTTATCCGGATTGGCGATATAATCTACAGCTTTCTTTACTGTAGATTTAATGCCGAAGATCTTAATATATGCCATATTTCTTTTATCATTCCCTTCAATTCTTTTATTTCTTCCGGTGTAACGGAACCGGTAGCATTGGCAAGCCTTGCCAGTTGGTTTACATTCACACCGCTCTTATGCATTTCAAAAAACTGTTTCTCAAGGTAAGTCGTATCAGTATTTACGATGATTCCGTCGATTGCCATCTTGCGAAGATAGGCTCCCATGTTTGCGGTTTTTGATAAGATCATTTTCTTGCGGATCATCTTTTTCTCTTCAGAAGTTACAAAAAACTGGATAGGTATATCTCTTGTTCTGTTAGCCATATAAGTTTAGCAATTAAAGCATTTAAAATAGCAATTAAAGCAATTAAAGGCAATTAAAGGAGCTATAGAACTGGTTGGTTGTCGGGATTTTTGCACAGCCATTTATTGTAAGATGATAACATCAAAAAAGAAGAAAAAATCCAAGGAGGACTGGCAAATGAAAGGTTATGACACAAGCAACGGATATATGGGGTATGTAGAAGGCAAATACATTTTATTTGCCAGTAAACAGGAATATTTCGAGTTTATGGAAGATTAAGAGGAGGAAGGGCAATGAGTAAAATTTATTTCACACTGACAGGAACAAATCATTATTTCGGAAAAGAATTTCTGAAAAAAGGAACGAAGATTAAGAAATCTGAAACAGAAGTTGAAGAATAAAGAAATCTGAGGGAGGAAAAATCATGTTTGGATTTGATAAGATGTTTGATTTTAACAGAGACGGGAAATTGGATAGCTGGGAACGTGCTGCACAGTTTCAGTTCATGGACAAAATGATGAAGGATGATGAAAAAAGTATCTTTGATGATGACGATGAGATCGATACTTTTGCGGATGTCGGACTTGATTATGATGAGTTGGAATTTATGGATCCGGATGAAAGAAGAGAAGTGTTGGAAGATGCAGGATTGGATCCGGATGAGTTTGATTTTTAAGAGGAGGATTCAACGAATGAAGTCAAATATAGAAATGAAAATGGAGCTTATGGAGCGAAGACAAGTGGTACATGCAAATAAGATACAGGCACTTATGCAGATTCCGGAAAAAGATTAAAATAAATTTAAATAGTAGAGTATCATTTAATATGTTTGGTGTGAAAAGATGCACTATATGTATCCCTCCTATGGTATACTAAAAATACCATTATGTGAAAGGTGTTTCAGTAAATGCAAAAGGGGAGAAATCAGAAAACTAAACTATATCGATTAACATTATCATGTAGATAAAATGCTAGGCAGGCAGCTTTACAGGGATTAAAGTAAAGGAAATGCTATTTCAGGAATTGGATGAAATTGGGGTGTATGATGGCATCTGGGCATGTTCCTCTATTTTGCATTTGCCAAAGCAGGAACTTCTTCCTGTGATCAAAAAAATGTGTATTGCACTTTTGTTGATGTCGATAAAATAGAAGAAAGTTTGCAGGAACTGAAAGATAAGTTGAGATAGGTGGTAAAGGAGAAGGAGTACAATGGATGGTTTAACATTGCTATCCCAGAGGGATAATATAGAAGAAGCATTTAAGTCATTGATAAAAAGTGGTCGCCCGGATATTCGGGATGATGAAAATAAAAATTTGTTGCCACAGTTATATGTGGATTTGTTTGAAAATGATTATTTCTTAAAACAAGCACTAGATGAAAATCATGCTATTTTTAAGGGACGCAGGGGAACAGGAAAATCTACTATTTTTTTACAAGCAGAAGAAAAACTAAAAAAAAAGAAAGGTGTGATATCTGTATATATAAATTTACAGTCTTGCTATGAGGAAATCAGGACATCTAATAGCGAAGAACAAGAATTGATGAACAAGTATAATGTTTATTTGAAGTTTTTTAATCAGATATTAGAGAAAATTAAAAATGACTGTAAGAAAATTTTTCAAGACAAAGATATAGAAAAGCTTTTTGAAGAAATCAAAAACGGTGAATATATAGACGAAAATTTCAGAAGAACAATGCAGTTCACCATAAATAGTGAAAAAAATACGCAGTTTAATTTGAACGCAAATACAGATAAAAAAGCAGAGGCAGGGATGTCTTTTTCACAAAAAAATGCAACAGAAGAACAGCATACAAAACAAGAAATGCGTATTTTTTCTATAAATACGGTTTTAAATAAAATGAAGAAGATATTAGATAAACATTCAGTGGCAAAAGTATATCTTTTTTTGGATGATTTTAGTGAACTAGCAAAGGATTCACAGAAACTGATAGTAGACTCTTTAATAGCACCAATTATTTCTTCCTATAATGATGTGTTTGTTATTAAGCTAGCTGCATATCCATATAGAATATATCTTGGGAATATAGATTCGTCGAAAATAGTATCGTATTCTCTTGATTTTTATGATGTATATGAGAAAACGTCAACAAATTACAAAAATGTTGAGGCATCAGGAATTGATTATATAAAGAGAACACTGAAAAAGAGAATTTCAGTATATACGAACGGACAATTAGATTCGGATGATATTTTTGATACAGCTAAAGAAAACATAGATACATACTATAAGACATTATTCTATGCATCTGCGGGAATTCCTAGAAGTCTTGGATATATTTTAAAGTATAGTTTTCTTAATTCTATCAATAAAGGAAATGGTATAACAATTGCAGATTTAAATAATGCATCTAAAACATATTTTGTAAATAACATTTTGGCTGATTTTTGTAATGACAGTAGATATAAAGAATCATTTTTTGATGAGAATAAAATTCTCACGCAAATGACACAAAAGAAACTAATGGATGATTTGATAGAAATGGCTAAAAGGATAAAAAGGGGTTTGGTAGAAAAATACACAGGAAAGCAAACAATAAAAGATATATATAAGCAGACGATAGAAAAGTATAAATCAGGAATAACATACTGGCTTCCGACATCGCATTTCTACATTGATAAAGAAATTGAAAGCATTTTGCAAACATTAGAATTGTATTATATTGTAAGCAAGTTTAATGAAGGAAGTAGTAGAAAGCCAGGCGTTAGGGTATCATATTATGGCTTAAATTATGGATTGTGTTTAGAAAATCAAATAGATTATGGTAAGCCTGAATTTAGAAGAGCATATGATTATTGGCGCCAGGATGAATTTGATTATACCGATTTTATACCGGCAGCCATAAATGCAGTTGAAGTTCCCAAATGTAGCAATTGTGGGTATGAATATACAGATAAAGCAGAGTATGACGTTGTTAAAAAATTCGGTTTCTGCTTGAATTGTCAAAAAAAGAATTGTATTAAAGAGGTAAATCAATTAGAGGAAATCATGAAGGAGCAAATAGCAAAGTGGAGATCAGAAAGTTTGCCTGATATAGAAATTGATATATTACGTGTTTTATATAACAATAGGCAGCATGAAATGTCTGCAGTAGAAATCGGAAATGAAGTCGATCGACATCATTTGGCAATAACAAAGATAATGGAGAAATTGTCAAAGAGAGAATATGTATCATATGTTACAAGAGAAAAAAGATATTATTCAATTAAGGAAAAAGCAATTTCAATATTTTTTAATGATGTAATGGAGACAACAGAAAATGAAAACAGTTAATGTAGTCGCCGCAGTCATCTGTGATTCTGTACAGGAGAAGCGTAAGATATTTGCTACATCTAGAGGATATGGGGAGTTCAAAGGGCAATGGGAATTTCCTGGTGGAAAGATAGAAGAAGGAGAAACACCGGAGCAGGCGCTCAAGCGTGAAATAAGAGAAGAATTAGATACGGATATCGAAGTATATGATTTGATAGATACCATTGAATATGATTATCCAAACTTCCATCTTTCTATGGACTGTTTTTGATGCGAGACAATAACTGGAGAGCTGGTACTGAAGGAAGCAGAAGCTGCTAAGTGGTTAAGGAAGGATGAACTTGATTCAGTTCAATGGTTGCCGGCTGATTTGACGTTGATTGAGAAAATAAAAGAAGGGCTAGATTAGGAGGTAGCATGGAAGATAAAAAACAGGTAATGCCAAAACGAAAAGCAAATAAAAATGTAGATAAAATAAGAAAGATTCAGATGTTTAAAGAAACTGCAAATAATGCAATGCAGGACGCTACGGAGTTTGATAAAACAATTATTGAATCAAATGACGAATACATTAATAGGCTTTGCGAGGCTGATGCAGCAGAATATGAGCTTCTAAAAATGAATATGGATAAAGCAGAAAGTGAAGGAGAAAGAGAAGCAATAAGAAAAAGAATGGCTGAGATGAAGCAGGAACGTTATCATAAAGATACAGAAAATAAACAGTTTTGTGAAAGACAGCAGGAGAGCCATAGAAACCATAATATTAAGATATTAGGATCGCTAGCAATGGTATCAGGTTTGGTTTATACGTTCAGAAAGCCCTTAGCAGAGGCGGGGAAAAAATTGATAACCAAAATATAAGTATGTGAATAATATAGGGCACCCCCATTCCACAAGTATTTGATACAGAAATAAGAATTACTAACTTTAGTGCGAAATCCGGAGAAAGCCCATAGATAAAGGTTTTTCAAAAAAGGATTTGCCATTTAATAGGGGTAACACCCCACTGAGCACTAAATGTAGTATAATTGCGAGCATTTAATACAAAATATGGAGTTTCTGCGGGTGTAGATATTGCTTCTCTTGATATGGTTATGTTTTTAAGACCGACGGAATCCCCTACGGTGTTTTTACAACAGTTAGGTCGTGGTTTGCGTATAAGCAAGGGAAAAGAGTATGTAAATGTACTTGATTTTATTGGAAACTACGAGAAGGCAGGGCGTGCACCGTTTTTATTGAACGGTGGTGCTTGTGTCGGAGAAAGAACAGCATATGACTATTCTGAAATTGAATATCCAGATGACTGTATCGTGGATTTTGATATGCGTTTGATCGATCTCTTTCGGGAAATGGACAAAAAGTCGTTGTCTATTCAGGAAAGAATTAAACAGGAATATTATCGCGTGAAAGAATTGCTTGATGGAAAAGTTCCCACACGTATGGAACTTTTTACGAATATGGATGATAATATTTACGAATACTGTATGAAACATTCGAAAGAAAATCCGTTTAAACGATATATGGATTTTTTATATGAAATTCATGAATTATCGGTGGAAGAACTTCAGATTTACTCTGGAATTGGAAGAGAGTTTTTGCAGTTGATTGAAACAACGGATATGCAGAAAGTGTATAAGATGCCGATCCTGTACAGCTTCTATAACGAGGGAGACGTACGGCTGGCTGTTACAGATGCTGAGGTAGTGGAGAGCTGGAAAAAGTTCTTTGATCGAGGAACGAACTGGAAGGATTTTCCTAAAGTAACTTCATACGAAGAGTATCGGAAGATAACAGACAAACAGCATTTAAGCAAAGCCAAAAGTATGCCGATTAAGTTTTTAAAAGCTTCGGGTAAAGGATTTTTTATAGATAAGGACGGCTATGCACTGGGAATACGAGATGAATTGGCAGATGTAATTAAAGTTGATGCATTTAAGAAGCAGATGAAAGATATTATTGAGTATCGTACGATGGAATATTATCGGAGAAGGTATGTAGAAAACTGATTCTTAATATTATCTCCAGAGGAATTGAGTTATGATGTACACAGTAAAACGAATCGATGAAGACCTGAATTTTGGTTGTGAAGAACGGCCGGATGATGCACCAGTCATGGCAATAGTGACTCTTGTGGATTCTTCAGGAAAAGAAGTGACAGTAAAAGCGGAGGACGCCAGGCTCTATGAGCGTAATATCAATGAAGGAGACAAAGTTTGTCTCGATGTAAATAATAAATTGGAAAAAGTAGAATGAAAGCTACAGGGAGAAAAATGGTAAAGCAAATTGTAAGAGACATTTTCTTTTTAGGCCAGCCATCTGAACCAGCCACGAAAGCAGATATTCAGGTTGGAAAAGATCTGCAGGACACACTGCGGGCAAACCGGGAACGGTGCGTTGGTATGGCTGCAAATATGATTGGTGTAAAGAAGAATATCATCATTGTAAATATGGGATTCATAGATGTTGTGATGTTCAATCCGGTGATTGTTTCAAAGCGTGATATGTATGAGACAGAAGAAGGCTGTCTGTCTCTGGATGGTGTTCGTAAGACGACCAGATACCAGGAAATTGAAGTAGAATATTATGACTTCAACTGGAAAAAACAGCGCCAGAAATTGTCAGGATGGACAGCACAGATTTGCCAGCATGAAATTGATCATTTGTCTGGAAAGATTATTTAACCGCATGCGGATTGCGAATATTCGCTTGACTCAAAGCGGATTGTGAGGTGACGGATATGCTGAAAAATGTACTGATCGTGGTAGATGATATAGAAAAATCCATAGAGTTTTATAAGGACTTATTTGGACTGCAAGTGATTCTTAAGAATGAAGGTAATGTGATCTTATCGGAGGGACTTGTTTTGCAGGATGCCGACGTATGGGGGAAAACATTGAATGAAACTTCTACGCCATTCAATAACATGATGGAACTGTATTTCGAGGACTTTGATATAGATGGATTGCTTGCGAAATATGAATCTGGTAAGTATTTCGTTCGATATGCCACAGAACTGACAGAACTTGCAGGTGGGCAGATGCTTGTAAGACTCTATGATCCCAGTGGTAATCTTATTGAGGTTCGTACGCCATTTAGTTGCAATTAAAGGAGCATTCCTGTAATTCATTAAAAGCGCCAATTGAATAAAAAAGAACCTCAAGGTATGATTGAGTTGCATCTTGGCGGATGTAAACAAAACAATCAAGCACTGGAGGTTCCAAATGAATTATAC
>SKEI01000475.1_pt1 | contig 25787 bp, 24 predicted proteins | sample 4826701 | NCBI WGS metagenome assembly SKEI01 (sample SAMN11008813, study PRJNA524170) | human gut metagenome | biome: Human fecal sample; material: Feces; isolation source: fecal sample from pouch patient p2, p6, p7, p14 | host: Homo sapiens | place: Israel: Tel-Aviv | collected 2016-08-31 | reverse complement strand
GCGCTGCGGGGGCGGGCGCCGACGCGGCGCGACCGTTACCCGCATCAGCGCTCCGGCGGCCAGCAGCAGCGGGTGGGGGTGGCGCGGGCGCTGGCGGCAGATCCGGAGGTGCTGTTGATGGATGAGCCCTTCGGCGCCCTCGACCCGGTGACCCGCGAGGCGCTGCAGCAGGAGATGCTGCGCATCCACCGTCTGCTGGGACGGACGATTGTGCTGGTGACCCATGATATTGACGAAGCGCTGCGTCTGGCGGACCACCTGGTGCTGATGGACGGGGGCGAGGGGGTCCAGCAGGGGGCGCCGCTGGAGATGCTCCTGCGACCGAAAAATAGCTTTGTACAGACCTTTTTTGGCCGCAGCGAGCTGGGCGTGCGCCTGCTGTCGCTGCGCGAGGTGGGGGACTATTTGCGTCCCGACGAACGGCTGGCGGGCGAGGGGCTGACCGTCACCATGACCCTGCGGGAAGCGCTGTCGCAGTTTGTCGCCCGGCGCTGCGAGACGCTGCCGGTGGTCGATGCCGAAGGCAGGCCCTGCGGTACGCTGCATTTTGCCGATCTGCTGCGCCAGGAGATGAGCCATGAAGGCGCTTCGTGAGCCGCTGTGGTGGCTTATCGCGCTGTTTATCGGCCTGCTGGCGGGGCTGCCCTACAGCGCGCCGCTGTTCAGTCGGCTGTTCCCGGAGCTGCCGCGGCCGGTCTACCAGCAGGAGAGCTTCTGGGCGCTCACTCTCGATCACGGCTGGCTGGTGGTGGCGTCCAGCCTCGCGGCAACGGCAATCGGGCTGGGGGCTGGGGTGGCGGTCACCCGGCCCGCCGGCGGCGCGTTTCTTCCGCTGGTGGAGACCATCGCCGCTATCGGGCAGACCTTTCCGCCGGTGGCGGTGCTGGCGATGGCGGTGCCGGTGCTGGGCTTTGGCTGGCTGCCGGCGCTGATAGCCCTCGCGTTGTATGGCATACTGCCGGTGCTGCAGGGGACGCTGGCCGGGCGGGGTTCGATACCGCCGGGGGTGTCAGGCGTGGCCGAAGGGATGGGAATGACCGGCTGGCAGCGTCTGTATAAGGTGGAGCTACCGCTGGCGGCCCCGGTGATCCTGGCGGGGATCCGCACCTCGGTCATCGTCAATATTGGTACCGCGACCATTGCCTCGACGGTGGGGGCCAGTACGCTCGGGACGCCGATCATCATCGGCCTGAGCGGCTTTAATACCGCCTATATTGTACAGGGGGCGCTGCTGGTGGCCCTGGCGGCGATTATCGTCGACCGCGCGTTTGAGCGTCTGACCCGCTGGATCAGCCGACACCGCCACGCACAATAAAGGAATAGCCGGCCAGCATTACGCCGCTGATCCCGCCGATGGCCATAAGTAAGAAGAGAGTGACGACCGCGATTTTCGCTGGCTTCATAATAGGCTCCTGATGTTAACAGGGGGATTATACGGTGAAGCGCAGGTGTTAATGAAACATTAATTGCGGTTTAGCGCGCCGCGCCGGGCTTTTTGCCGCGTTTGCTGCGCAACGCGCCGCAAAAAAGTGTGATCCTGGCCGTCATTTTTCATTTTTATGCAGGGCTTCAAAGAAAGTTTTCGCCAGGCAGGGTATGGTACGCGCTTTCAGGCATGTGTGGTTTGCGGGTATGTACGAGTTTGATCTGGTGTTGCTGCTGCTTCAGCAGATGTGCGTATTTTTGGTCATCGCGTGGTTGATGAGCAAAACCCGACTGTTTATCCCCCTGATGCAAGTCACCGTTCGCCTGCCGCACAAGCTGCTGTGCTACGTCACCTTCTCCATTTTCTGCATTATGGGGACCTATTTCGGTCTGCATATCGAAGACTCCATCGCCAACACCCGCGCCATCGGCGCCGTGATGGGCGGCCTGCTCGGCGGGCCGGTGGTCGGCGGGCTGGTAGGGCTCACCGGCGGCCTGCACCGCTACTCGCTGGGGGGAATGACCGCCTTAAGCTGCATGGTCTCCACCATCGTTGAGGGGCTGCTGGGCGGTCTGGTGCACAGCGTGCTGGTCAAACGCGGCCGGCCGGACAAAGTCTTTAGCCCGCTGACCGCCGGGGCGATCACCTTCGTGGCCGAGCTGGTGCAGATGATGATCATTCTGCTGATTGCCCGCCCGTTCCAGGACGCACTGCATCTGGTGCAGAGCATTGCCGCGCCGATGATGGTCACCAATACTGTCGGAGCGGCGCTGTTTATGCGCATTCTGCTGGATAAACGGGCGATGTTCGAGAAGTACACCTCCGCCTTTTCCGCCACGGCGCTGAAGGTGGCGGCGTCCACCGAGGGGATCCTGCGTCAGGGGTTCAACGAAGAGAACAGCATGAAGGTGGCCCAGGTGCTGATCCAGGAGCTGGACATCGGCGCGGTGGCGATCACCGATCGCGACAAGCTGCTGGCGTTTACCGGCATCGGCGACGACCACCATCTGCCGGGCAAGCCTATTTCCTCCTCGTATACGCAACGGGCGATTGAGACCGGGGAGGTGGTCTACGCCGACGGCAACGAGGTGCCTTACCGCTGCTCGATTCATCCGCACTGTAAGCTGGGGTCGACGCTGGTGATCCCCCTGCGCGGCGAGAACCAACGGGTGATAGGAACCATTAAACTGTATGAGGCGAAAAATCGCCTGTTCAGTTCAATCAACCGCACCCTCGGGGAGGGGATTGCCCAGCTGCTGTCGGCGCAGATCCTCGCCGGACAGTACGAGCGGCAGAAGGCGCTGCTGACGCAATCCGAAATCAAGCTCCTGCACGCCCAGGTCAACCCGCACTTCCTGTTTAACGCGCTTAACACGCTGAAGGCGGTGATCCGCCGCGACAGCGAACAGGCCGGCCAGCTGGTGCAGTATCTATCGACCTTCTTTCGCAAGAACCTGAAACGGCCGACGGAAATTGTCACTCTTGCCGATGAGATCGAGCATGTTAACGCCTATCTGCAGATTGAGAAGGCTCGCTTTCAGGCTAACCTGCAGATCCAGATGGCGGTGCCGGAAGGGCTGGCGCATCACCAGCTGCCGGCCTTTACCCTGCAGCCGATCGTGGAGAACGCCATTAAGCATGGTACATCGCAACATCTTGGCGTCGGCGAAATTACCATCCGCGCCAGCCAGGACGATCGCTGGCTGCAGCTGGATATCGAAGATAACGCCGGGCTGTACCGGGCCAACCCCCAGGCCAGCGGGCTGGGGATGAATCTGGTGGACAGGCGGCTGCGGGCGCGTTTTGGCGCCGACTGCGGCATCAGCGTCACCTGCGAGCCGGAGCGCTTTACCCGTGTCACCCTACGTCTGCCCCTGGAGGAGAATGCATGCTGAGAGTATTGATCATCGATGATGAGCCGCTGGCGCGGGAAAACCTGCGCATTTTGCTGGAGACACAGCGCGATATCGAGATCGTCGGCGAGTGCGGCAACGCGGTGGAGGCCATTGGCGCGGTGCATAAGCTGCGTCCCGACGTGCTGTTTCTCGACATCCAGATGCCGCGCATCAGCGGTCTGGAGATGGTCGGGATGCTCGACCCGGAGCACCGCCCCTATATCGTGTTTCTCACCGCCTTTGATGAATACGCGGTGAAAGCCTTTGAGGAGCATGCCTTTGACTATCTGCTGAAGCCGATTGAAGCTGCCCGGCTGGAGAAAACCCTCGCCCGCCTGCGCCAGGAGCGTAATCTGCAGGATGTGTCGCTGCTGGATGATGCTCAGCAGACGCTGAAATACATTCCCTGTACCGGCCACAGTCGTATCTGGCTGCTGCAGATGGAGGATGTGGCCTTCGTCAGCAGCCGGATGAGCGGCATCTACGTGACCGACCGCGAGGGAAAAGAGGGCTTTACCGAACTGACCCTGCGCACCCTTGAGAGCCGCACGCCGTTGCTGCGCTGCCATCGCCAGTATCTGGTGAATATGGCGCACCTGAAGGAGATTCGCCTGGAGGAGAATGGTCAGGCGGAGCTGCTGATGCGCGCCGGGCAAACGGTGCCGGTGAGCCGACGCTATTTAAAAAGCCTGAAAGAGGCGATTGGCCTGTAAAGCTGGTACACTGCGCCCCATTGCATCATCGACAGTAAAAGGCCCTCATGCTCAGTAATGATATTCTTCGTAGCCTGCGCTACACCCTGAAAGTCAATAATAACGATATGGTGCGCATTCTCGCGCTCTCCGCTATGGAATCCACCGCCGCCAGCTTCGACACCTGGACGACGAAAGAGGATGAAGAGGGCTTTGTTCGCTGCCCGGACATTATCCTGTCGGGTTTCCTTAACGGCCTTATCTATGACAAGCGCGGCAAAGATGATTCGGCCCCGGAGCTGGAGCTGGAGCGTCGGGTGAATAACAACACGGTGCTGAAAAAGCTGCGGATCGCCTTCTCGCTGAAAACGGACGATATCCAGGCGATTATGAGCGAGCAGAAATACCGGGTGTCGGTGCCGGAGATCACCGCCATGATGCGCTCGCCTGACCACAAAAACTACCGCGAGTGCGGCGACCAGTTTTTGCGCAATTTCCTGCGCGGACTGACCCAGCGGGTGCATAACCCGAAGGCATGATTTTTTGCCGGGTGGCGGCTTCGCCTGACCCGGCCTACAACGACTGCCCCCGGGCGCGTGCTAGCATAGCGCCGCCGGGCAAAAAAAAGCCGGAGATACTCTCCGGCTTTTTTGCTATTTCACCTGCTGACCCGGCTTGGCGCCGTCGTCAGGGCTTAACAGGAAGATATCCTTCCCGCCAGGGCCGGCGGCCATCACCATGCCCTCGGAGATGCCGAAGCGCATTTTGCGCGGCGCCAGGTTGGCGACCATCACCGTCAGGCGGCCAATCAGCGGCTGCGGATCCGGATAGGCGGAGCGGATGCCGGAGAAGACGTTACGTTTTTCGCCGCCGAGATCCAGCGTCAGGCGCAGCAGCTTGTCGGAGCCCTCGACGAATTCCGCGTTTTCAATCAGCGCCACGCGCAGATCGACTTTGGCGAAATCGTCAAAGGTGATGGTCTCCTGAATCGGATCGTCCGCCAGCGGACCGGTGACCGGCGCCGCGGTGGCTTTCACCTCTTCTTTAGAAGCTTCTACCAGGGCTTCCACCTGCTTCATCTCGATACGGTTGTACAGCGCCTTGAACGGATTGACCTTATGCGCCAGCAGCGGCTGCTGAATGGCGTCCCAGCTCAGTTCGCTGTTGAGGAACGCTTCCGCACGCGCGGCCAGCTGCGGCAGGACCGGCTTCAGCCAGGTCATCAGCACGCGGAACATATTCAGGCCCATGGTGCAGATGGCCTGCAGGTCGGCGTCGCGGCCTTCCTGTTTCGCCACCACCCACGGCGCCTGCTCATCGACATAGCGGTTAGCCACGTCGGCGAGGGCCATGATTTCGCGGATGGCTTTACCGAACTCGCGGCTGTCCCATGCTTCGCCGATGCTTTCCGCCGCGTCGGTGAAGGTTTTGTACAGCGCCGGGTCGGCCAGCTCAGCGGCCAGCACGCCGTCGAAACGCTTGCTGATAAAGCCGGCGTTGCGTGAGGCGAGGTTAACCACCTTGTTGACGATGTCGGCGTTCACGCGCTGCACGAAATCTTCCAGGTTCAGGTCGATGTCATCGATGCGTGAAGAGAGCTTGGCGGTGTAGTAGTAGCGCAGGCTGGCGGCATCGAAATGATTTAACCAGGTGCTGGCCTTGATAAAGGTGCCGCGCGACTTGGACATCTTGGCGCCGTTAACCGTCACGTAGCCGTGCACGAACAGGTTAGTCGGCTTACGGAAGTTGCTGCCTTCCAGCATCGCCGGCCAGAACAGGCTGTGGAAGTAGACAATGTCCTTGCCGATAAAGTGATACAGCTCGGCCGTGGAGTCTTTCTTCCAGTATTCGTCGAAGCTGGTGGTGTCGCCGCGCTTGTCGCACAGGTTCTTGAAGGAGCCCATGTAGCCGATCGGCGCGTCCAGCCAGACGTAGAAATATTTGCCCGGCGCGTTGGGAATTTCGAAGCCGAAGTACGGCGCATCGCGGGAGATGTCCCACTGCTGCAGGCCGGATTCGAACCACTCCTGCATCTTGTTCGCGACCTGCTCCTGCAGGGCGCCGCTGCGGGTCCACGCCTGCAGCATTTCGCTGAACGACGGCAGGTCGAAGAAAAAGTGCTCGGAGTCACGCATCACCGGCGTGGCGCCGGAGACCACCGATTTCGGGTCGATAAGCTCGGTAGGGCTGTAGGTCGCGCCGCACACTTCGCAGTTATCGCCATACTGGTCCGGAGATTTGCACTTCGGACAGGTGCCTTTCACAAAACGGTCCGGCAGGAACATGCCTTTTTCCGGATCGTAGAGCTGAGAGATGGTGCGGTTTTTAATAAAACCGTTCTCTTTCAGGCGGGTGTAGATAAGCTCCGACAGCTCGCGGTTCTCGTCGCTGTGCGTCGAGTGATAGTTATCATAGCTGATGTCGAAGCCGGCGAAATCGGTCTGATGCTCCTGACTCATTTCGCCAATCATCTGCTCCGGTGTGATACCGAGCTGCTGCGCTTTGAGCATGATCGGCGTGCCGTGGGCGTCGTCGGCGCAGATGAAGTTGACCTCGTGGCCGCGCATTCGCTGGTAACGGACCCAGACATCAGCCTGGATGTGCTCCAGCATGTGGCCGAGGTGGATGGAGCCGTTGGCGTACGGCAGGGCGCACGTTACCAGAATTTTCTTCGCGACTTGAGTCATAGTGAGCATTACATCTTCTGTTGTAAAAAGGGCTTCCGATATTACCAAAAGGGCTGTGGGTGCGCCATAAATGGCTGCCCATATATGGATAATCGTTACCTGTGATAAACTCTGTGATTACTGAAAGCATCTCAAAACAACAAAGGAGTCGGGATGAATTCGCAATCCCAGGCCAAATCCCCTGAGCGCCTACGTGCGATGGTCGCCGGGACGCTGGCCAATTTCCAGCACCCAACCCTGAAGCATAATCTCACCGCCCTTAAGGCGCTGCACCATGTCGCCTGGCTGGACGATACCGTCCATATTGAACTGCAAATGCCGTTCGTCTGGAGCAGCGCTTTCGAAGCGCTGAAAGAGCAGTGCAGTGCCGAACTGCTGCGCATCACCGGCGCGAAGGCCATCGACTGGAAGCTGACCCACAGCATCGCGACCCTCAAGCGGGTGAAAAACCAGCCCGGGGTCAACGGCGTGAAAAACATTATCGCCATCAGCTCCGGCAAAGGCGGCGTCGGTAAATCTTCTACTGCCGTAAACCTGGCGCTGGCCCTGGCGGCGGAAGGGGCGAAGGTGGGCATTCTGGATGCCGATATCTATGGTCCGTCGATTCCGACCATGCTGGGTGCGGAAGACAGCCGCCCGACCTCGCCGGACGGCACCCATATGGCGCCGATCATGAAATATGGTCTGGCGACCAACTCCATCGGCTACCTGGTGACCGACGACAACGCCATGGTCTGGCGTGGGCCGATGGCCAGCAAGGCGCTGATGCAGATGCTGCAGGAGACCCTGTGGCCGGATCTTGATTACCTGGTGCTGGATATGCCGCCGGGCACCGGCGACATCCAGCTGACCCTGGCGCAGAACATTCCGGTGACCGGCGCGGTGGTGGTCACCACGCCGCAGGACATCGCGCTGATCGACGCCAAAAAAGGCATCGTGATGTTCGAGAAAGTGGAAGTGCCGGTGCTGGGGATCGTGGAAAACATGAGCATGCATATCTGCAGCAACTGCGGGCATCACGAGCCTATCTTCGGCACCGGCGGCGCGCAAAAACTGGCCGAGAAATACCACACCCAGCTGCTGGGCCAGCTGCCGCTGCATATTACGCTGCGGGAAGATCTGGATAACGGCACGCCGACGGTGGTGGCGCGTCCGGACAGCGAATTTACCGACATCTACCGCCAGCTGGCGGGCCGGGTGGCGGCCCAGATGTACTGGCAGGGAGAAGTGATCCCGGGTGAGATTGCCTTCCGCGCCGTTTAAGGCCGCGGCGAGCGCATCAGCCAGTATCTGCCCTCGGGCGACGCGCCCTGTGCTTCGATGGTCCAGCCATGACGCTGGTAGAAGCGCAGGGCGTTTTTATTTTCCATCAGGCATTTCAGCGTTCCGCTGGCGGTAAAGCTCCGTTCGACCTGCGCCAGCAGCGCGCTGCCGATATGTTTGCCCTGCCAGTCGGGGTCGACAAACAGATGGTGAAGGAAATTATCGGCGGTCCATACGGCGGCAAAGCCCACCGGCTGGCCGTCGCATTCCGCGACCCACAGCTGTTCATCCGCGGTGGCGGCATCGAAATCCTCCAGCCGCCACGCCGCGGCGGGAAGCCAGGTCCACGATAAACTGCGCGCCCGCAGGAAGATCTGGCGCAGCGCCGGAGAGTCCGCTGGCTCGCCGGGGCGGACGTGGAGATTGCGCGGATCAGCGGTGATAGAAGATCTCGCCATCGTACACTTTGAGGATTTTGCCTTCGGTATCGGTGATCAGAACGTAGTTACCGCCCATATAGGTCCAGTGGCTGCCGGCGTCCGGCGCAGGCAGGTTACGCTGCTGCCACTGTTTGATGTTGTATTCCGGGGTGAGGTACATCGCCGGAACGGTGTCGCCGATGTGAAACTGGGTGAAATCGGCGGTGAACTCTTTCAGCGCATACTGATCGATCCCCGCGGCAGTAGCCGTCCAGCTGGCGCCAGCGGTGGCAAGAAGTACGCCCAGAAGCATCATTTTTGTTTTACGCATAGTTTCCTCAATATTACCTGGACTCAAAATAGCAGCCTCGTATCATTCCTGATGCGTTGCTGAAATGGCAAGCACTGGATTTTTAAAAAGTGTAAGCAAAACGCGGCGCAAGTCTTGTGCCGCTTGCGTTGCAGCGACGGTGATGCGTATTTTGGGAGCAATCTGAAGCAGGGGAGAATCGGCATGTTCAGGCTGGAAGATCTGACCTTATTTGTCCGCGCCGCGGCGCTGGGCAGTTTTAGCGACGCGGCGCGCGAGGCCGGGCAGCAGCCGGCGCAGGTCCGCGCGGCAATTAAGCGTCTGGAGACGATCCTCAATATTCGCCTGTTTGCCCGTTCGACCCGCAGCCTGCGCCTGACGCCGGAGGGGGAGACCTGGCTGCCCTACGCCACCCAGATGCTCGATACTCTCGAGGCCGGTCTGCAGAAGATCCAGACCCCGGACGATGAAGTTCGCGGCAGGTTGCAGATTGCCGTGCCGTCGGACCTCGGGCGTAACCTGCTCCTGACCCTGTTCCGCGATTTCCGCCAACGCCACCCGGCGCTGCGCCTGCGGCTGCTCTTTTCCGATCAGCTGACCGACGTGTTTAAAGATCCGGTGGACGTTGCGTTTCGCTATGGCAATAACGACGATGCTTCGTTTATCTCGCTGCCGGTGGCGCCGGAAAATCGTCGGGTGCTGGTGGCCTCGCCTGAGTGGATTGCCCGCCATGGCGAACCGCAGACCCTCGAGGAACTCAGCCAGCATAATGCGTTGATCTACATTTTGCGCGGCCGTCCGTTCGACCGCTGGTCGCTGAGCCTCGACGGCGTGGTTCAGCAGCAGAAGGTCTCCGGCACGGTGATGAGCGACGACGCCGAGGTGATCCGTCGGCTGGCGATCGCCGGGGAGGGCATTGCCTATAAATCGATGCTCGACGTCAGCGACGATCTGCGGGCGGGGCGCCTGCGGCGCCTGCTGCCGCGTTATCAGGGGGATGTGGTGCCGTTGAATCTGATTTGTCCGCACCGCAAACAGCTCTCTGCCGCGGTGCGTTTGTTATATGAAGAGGTGAAATCACATTGTGAAGGGCTTAATGCCTGACTAAGGTCGCGAAGTAATACACCAGCGGGACGGCCAATACCCACAGGCCAATCGGGATCTCCCGCCACTTACCGGCGATAGCCTTGATCACAATGTAAAACAGCAGCCCGCCGGCAATCCCGGTGCCAAAGCTGTTGGCGATAAGGGTGATCATCACCATCATCAGCACCGGCAGCCCGTCGGTGAAGTTGCCAAGATCCACTTTGCGCAGGCCGCTGAACATGTTCAGGCCAATCAGGATCAGCGCCGGGGCGGTGGCTTCTTTCGGGATCATCAACGCCACCGGCGTGAACAGCAGCATCAGCAGGAACATTACCGCCGCCGACAGGGCGGTGAGGCCGGTTTTGCCGCCCGCTTCCGCTGCCGCCGAAGACTCAATCAGCGCCGTAGCCGCCGGAATGCCCACCCACGGGCCGAGCGCGGCGGCAATCGAATCGACCATGAACGGGCGATTAATCTGCGGCATGTTGCCTTCTTCATCCAGCAGACCCGCCTCGCCGCCCACCGCCAGCGTTGTCCCCATGGTGGAGAAAAACTCAGATGCGAAAAAGACGAACAGGAACGGCAGGAAGGCGATGTTTAACGCCCCCAGCAGGTCAACCTGTCCCAGCACCGGCGCCAGCGAGTGGGGGGCATCGATAAAATGCGTCGGCAGTTTAGTCACGCCGAACGGGATACCCACCAGCGTGGCGCACAAAATAGCCCACAAAATCGCGCCCGGTACCTTACGCGCCTGCAGGGCTATCGCCAGGAACAGGCCGCACAGCGCCACCAGCGCGCCGGGGGCGAGAAAGTCGCCGAGCATCAGGGCGTTGGTTTTCGCATTGGCCAGCACCAGCCCGGCATTGCGAAAACCGAGGACGGCGACAAACAGGCCGATGGAGGCCGTCAATCCCAGCTTGATCGACTGCGGCACCGAGCGGGTGACCACTTCGCGCAGGCCAAAGCGGGTCAGCAGGAAGAAGAGGATCCCCGACCAGCAGGCAATTCCGAGGCCAGTCTGCCAGCCAATCCCTTCGCTACCGGCCAGCGTCACCCCCACCCGCACCGAGCCGCCAATGCCCGGGCCGACGATAAACGGCAGGTTGGCATAAAACGCCATCAGCAGCGAGCCGACGACGAAGACCAGAATGGTGCCGGTGGTGGCGGCGCCTTTATCCATCCCGCCGATCGCCAGCAGCCCCGGGATAACCACCAGTAAATAGGCGGCGGCGAGAAAGCCGGTGATCCCGGCCAGGCATTCGGTGCGTAGCGTGCCGCCGCGCGAGCGCAGCGCAAAGCGGCGCTCCAGCCAGTTAGCGCGGGCGGAAGAGTGAAGTGTGTTATCGGCCATGCTCAGGCTCCCTGAGGATTATTGTTGTGATCGGTTGGCTCCGGGATCTCCCGGCAGGCTATCAACGGGTCGACTATCTGGCGGCTGCCGCCGTCGGTCAGACCCAAATCGGTTAAATGCGGCCCGGCGTTACAGGCAAGGCAGGTGCCTTCAATGGCCTTGAAGACCCGGTACGGCGGCTCCCAGTCGGCGACTTGGCTGCTCAGATCGCGCAGCTCGCGGAACTGACGCGCCAGTTCCGCGGCCGGGAGATCCGACAGCATGCCGGCAATCGGCATCGCCACATGGGCGAGGATCTCGCCCTGTTGCGCCAGCGCCATCCCGCCGCCGGAGGCGATAAGCTGGTTGGCCGCCAGCGCCATATCATTAGCGTCGCGCCCGAGCACCACCAGATTATGCGAGTCGTGGGAGTAGCTGGTGGCGATGGCGCCGCGCAGCTCACCCCAGCCTTCAAGCAGGGCGATTTGCGGCGTCGCCTGATGGCGGCCGTGGCGGTGCTTGACCCAGATCAGAATGAAGCCGGCGGGTAGCTGGACTTTCCCGTCACGAACCTGCACTTCCACTTCGCCCCACTGGGTGAAGCGCGCGCCGCGGATATGGCGCAGGCGGGCGATGCCGTGACGAATGCCCTGGACGCGCAGAATAAAGTCATCGGCGCGGAGGGGGGCGATCTGCAAAGTATCGCGCGGCGGCGTGACGCCCGCGGCGGGCGCGATCGGTCTCAGCAGGTTGCCCGCGCGGGCCAGCAGCTTACCGCCTACGTAGACTTCGCGGGCCACCAGTTTCTCCAGGGAATCAAACACCACCAGATCCGCGCGCCGCCCGGCGGCAATCAGCCCGAGATCGTGGCGCTGCAGGCGAATAGCGGCGTTGAGGGTGGCGAATCGCAGCGCATCAACCGCCGGTAAACCGTGCTCGAGCAGCAGGTTAAGCAGGGCGATGATGCCGCCTTTCTCCAGCAGCATATCCGGCGGCACGTCATCGGTGCAGACGGTGATCTGCGAGGAGAGGTGCGGCAGCGTTTTTAACGCCGCGACGATATCTGGCAGCAGATAGGGGTGCGAGCCGCGGATCTCGATCGTCAGCCCGGCGCGCAGTTTTTCCAGCGCGTCGTCCGCCGAGGTAAGTTCGTGATCGGAGGTGACGCCGGCGGCGAGGTAGGCCTGCAGGTCAGCGCCGCTCAGGCCGCGGGCGTGGCCTTCAATCAGTTTGCCGCTGTTGAGACCGGCCTGGACAATCTCCTGCATCCGCTCGCTACCGTGCAGCACGCCGTGCATATCCATCACCTCCGCCACGCCGCGCACTTCCGGCCAGCCGAGCATGGTCTCCATCTCCGCGCCGGCAAAATCGGCGCCGGACATTTCGAGACCCGGCGTGGAGGGAACGCTGGACGGCGCGGCGACCATCACCTGCAGCGGCAGATGGCGGCTGGCGTCCACCGCATAGCGCACGCCAGCGACGCCGAGGACGTTGGCCAGCTCATGCGGATCCCAGAACACCGCGGTGGTGCCCTGGGTGAGGACGATTTCCGCATAGCGCTCCGGCGGCAGGTGCGAGCTTTCGAGATGCACGTGGGTGTCCATCAGGCCGGGGGACAGGTAGCCACCGGCCAGGGAACGCACTTCATGGGCGTCTTCGCGACTGCCGCGCGGATGGACGCTGGCGATCATCTCGCCGACGATACCGACGTCAGCGGGGCGAATTTCGCCCGTGGCCATATCGACGATCTGCGCATCGATCAGTAGCAGATCAAACGGGGATTCACCGCGCGCGGCCTGCACGGCGCGACGGCGGACTTGAGCATTGCTGGACATAACCACTCCGGCACAAGGATAATGCGGATACTCTAGGGGCACAGCAAACGTTTGCCCAGATGAATAAATTTATCACCCGATAAGCTCGGGTTATTGTGCAGGACCACCGTAGCGAACCCGATGATGAACGAACCTTGGCAGCGGCTGCCCGCGCTCTCTCTTAAACAGCTTCAGTATTTCGTCACCCTGGCCCAGCTGCGCCATTTTACCGATACCGCCAGTCGGCTGGCGATTAGCCAGCCGGCGCTGAGCAGCGCCCTGCGGCAGATTGAAACGGTACTCGGCGGCAAACTGGTCAACCGTACCGCTGCGACGGTCACTCTGACTGAACTGGGGGCGGCGATTTTACCCCACGCCCAGCGGATCCTCAGCGTGGCGCAGGCGGCCTTTTCCGATATGCAGCAGATTGTCGAGGCGGGCGGCGACGGGACGGTGCGGATCGGTCTGGTGCCGTCGGTCAGTTCGCTGCTGTTTCCGCTGCTGCCGCAGACCCTGGCTGAGGCCTTTCCGCGTCTGCGCATTGAATTTCACGATCAGACCAACGATGCGCTTATCCAGGCGCTGCAGCGCGGCGAGATTGATTTCGGCATCGGGGCGATCGACAGCTCACTGCCCGCAGAACTGCTGGTCTATCCGCTGCGCGAAGATCCCTTCGTGGCGGTGCTGCACCGCGACGATCCGCTGGCCGCGCAGGCGCATCTGCCGTGGAAACAGCTGGTGGGGCGGGATATTGCTGTGTTCTCGAAGGGCAATATCCAGCGGCTGGTGGCGGCATTAGTGGAGAGCCATCGCCTGACGCTGACCACCCGCTACCAGGTGGACTATATCGAAACCCTGTATGGTCTGGTGCGCTCGCGCTTAGCGGTGGCGATTCTGCCGGCGCTGTACACCACCCATCTGCAGGACCCGGCGCTCAGGGTCGCCCACTTGCAGCAGCCGGCGCTTGCCCGCACAGTGGCCCTGATGCGCGGCCCGCAGGCGCTGCCCCCGCTTATTGAAGACTGTTTTTCCCTGCTGCAGGCCGCCTTGCGCTAGGGCAGGTGCTTGATCAGCACGTCCAGGTTTAAGTGGTTGATGTACTCCAGCGAGTGTGAGGAGAGGACGCCCAGCAGCCGGTTATGGTGCCCGGCAATAATTAAATCGATCTGCCGCTGCCGAACGCAGGTTTCCACGTCTTCAAACCGGCGGGTGGTCACCAGCGAGAGGGTATCCACCGGCAGGGAGACGGTGCAGGCCAGCTCGTTGAGCAGGGCTTTGGCCTGGATCACCTCCTGCGAGACCCGATCGTCGCGCAGGCTGTCGGAAACATAGTTCAGCGCCCGGTAATCGGTGCTGATGTGGGCGATGGTGATGCGCATGCCGTTCTCTTCCGCCATTCTGGCGGCATGCTCGAGCAGCGGGACGCCGTCCTGACTGCTGTTAATCAGTACCAGCGCATGGTGATAAACGGCCATGGCGTATATCCTCGTTAGGCTAAATAGCGCATGATGTCATTATTTTCCGCCCGCCAGCAGCGGAATGCAATCCCGTCCGGTCGCCTGATGAGCATGATGGCCGCGAAGGTGTCGTATCCAGGGCTAAAGGCTTGTTGTATGAACCGGTGAGTTGCGGTAAATTCCACAACGCTTAACAATTTCACTATTTTGACTCGGGGTGCCCTTCTTCGTTGAAGGCTGAGAAATACCCGTACCACCTGATCTGGATAATGCCAGCGTAGGGAAGTCAGAGACCGCAGGGTCATTGCTTCTACCTCGTCTGGCGGGAGCAAACTATGCCTGAGCTGTTGAATCCCGCGCCTGTCGCGCACCTGCGCCATCTGCTGCGCGCCCATTCCCCCCTTGTGCACTGCATGACCAATGACGTGGTGCAGACCTTTACCGCCAACGTTCTGCTGGCCGTCGGCGCCTCGCCGGCGATGGTGATCGATCCCCGCGAAGCGGCGCAGTTTGCCGCTATCGCCGATGCGCTGTTAATTAACGTCGGTACCCTGACCGAAGATCGCGCCGTGGCGATGCGCGCCGCGGTGGAGCACGCCCGTCAGGCCGGCAAGCCCTGGACGCTGGATCCGGTGGCGGTCGGCGCCCTGACCGTGCGCACGGCCTTTTGTCACGAGCTGCTGGCCTTCCAGCCGGCGGCCATTCGCGGCAATGCCTCTGAAATTCTGGAGCTGGCCGGGATGAGCGCCGGCGGGCGCGGGGTGGATACCACCGATACGGCCGCCGCGGCGCTGCCGGCGGCCCAGGCGCTGGCTCGTCGGCTGGCTACCGTGGTGGCGGTCACTGGCGAGGTGGATTACGTCACCGACGGCGAGCGGGTGCTCAGCGTGGCGGGGGGCAATCCGCTGATGACCCGGGTGGTGGGCACCGGCTGCGCGCTGTCGGCGGTGGTGGCGGCGAGCGCGGCGCTGCCGGGAGACCGGCTGGAAAACGTGGCCGCCGCCTGCGGGCTGATGAAGCAGGACGGGGAGATCGCCGCCCGTCAGGGAGGCCCAGGCAGCTTTATTCCGGCGTTTCTCGACGCGCTGTATCAGGAGGTGCAGGGATGAAACGCATCAACGCCCTGACCATCGCCGGCACCGATCCCAGCGGCGGGGCCGGTATCCAGGCCGATCTGAAAACCTTCTCCGCGCTGGGGGCCTATGGCTGCTCGGCGATCACCGCCCTGGTGGCGCAGAATACCCGCGGCGTACAGTCGGTCTATCGCATCGAACCGGATTTTGTGGCCGCGCAGCTCGACTCGGTGTTCAGCGATGTGCGTATCGATACCACCAAAATCGGCATGCTTGCGGAGACCGATATTGTGGAAGCCGTGGCCGAGCGGCTGGCGCGCTACCGGGTGGCCAACGTGGTGCTGGATACCGTCATGCTGGCGAAAAGCGGCGATCCGCTGCTGTCGGCTTCGGCGGTGGAGACCCTGCGTCAACGATTGTTGCCGCAGGTGTCATTGATCACCCCCAATCTGCCGGAAGCGGCCGCGCTACTCGATGCCCCCCATGCGCGTAACGAAAGGGAAATGCTGGAGCAGGGGCGGGCGCTGCTGGCGCTGGGCTGCGGCGCGGTATTGATGAAGGGCGGCCATCTCGACGATGCCGAAAGCCCGGACTGGCTCTTCACCCGCGAAGGGGAACAGCGGTTCACCGCGCCGCGAGTGCAGACCAAAAATACCCACGGCACCGGCTGTACGCTCTCCGCCGCGCTGGCGGCGCTGCGCCCGCGTCACGCGGACTGGGCAGCCACCGTTATCGAGGCGAAGGCCTGGCTGTCGGCGGCTCTGGCGCAGGCCGACTCTCTGGAGGTAGGCCACGGTATCGGGCCGGTGCACCATTTCCACGCCTGGTGGTAAATGGCAGCGCAACGGGACAGCAGAATCTCCTGAAAAAATGGCCCCCCGGCTGGAAAATAGGCTAAGTCGGTACCAGGCTTAACCTGCCCAAAAAAATTGGGTTGGGATAATGCATGCCGGCTTCGGCCGGCCTTACGGGAGATTGCTATGACTGATATTACGCAGTTGCTGGGCAAAGATGCCGAGAGCCTGTTGCAGCACCGTTGTATAACCATTCCGTCCGACCAGCTGTATCTGCCTGGCGCAGATTATGTTGATCGGGTGATGGTGGATAACAACCGACCACCGGCGGTGCTACGCAATATGCAGACCCTGTACAATACCGGACGCCTGGGGGGAACCGGCTACCTTTCCATTCTGCCGGTTGACCAGGGCGTGGAGCACTCGGCGGGCGCCTCCTTTGCCGCCAACCCGCTGTACTTTGATCCGAAAAATATCGTCGAGCTGGCGATCGAAGCCGGCTGTAACTGCGTGGCGTCGACCTACGGCGTGCTGGCCTCGGTGTCGCGCCGCTACGCGCATCGCATCCCTTTCCTGGTGAAGCTCAACCATAACGAAACGCTGAGCTACCCCACCGAATACGACCAGACCCTCTACGCCAGCGTTGAGCAGGCGTTTAATATGGGGGCGGTGGCCGTGGGAGCGACGATCTATTTCGGCTCAGAACAATCGCGTCGTCAGATAGAAGAGATTTCCGCCGCCTTTGAGCGGGCCCATGAGCTGGGCCTGGTCACCGTGCTGTGGGCCTATCTGCGCAATTCGGCGTTCAAGAAAGACGGCGTCGACTATCATGTTTCCGCTGACCTGACCGGTCAGGCCAACCACCTGGCGGCCACCATCGGCGCCGATATCGTTAAGCAAAAGATGGCGGAGAATAACGGCGGCTACAAAGCGGTTAACTTCGGCTATACCGACGACCGGGTGTACAGCAAACTGACCAGCGATAACCCCATCGATCTGGTGCGCTACCAGCTGGCCAACTGCTATATGGGCCGCGCCGGGCTGATCAACTCCGGCGGCGCGGCGGGCGGGGAGACCGACCTTGCCGACGCGGTGCGCACGGCGGTGATCAATAAACGCGCCGGCGGCATGGGGCTGATCCTGGGCCGCAAAGCGTTTAAGAAATCGATGGCCGACGGTGTGAAGCTGATCAATGCCGTGCAGGATGTTTATCTGGATGGCAAAGTGACTATCGCATAAGGCAAAAATCCGGGCGGCACCGCCCGGATTGCTCGTTGTTTGTACCAGATGCGGTTTATTAAGACTCTGCCGCGTTGGCGGTAAACGGTTTCGCATGCTGATCGCTGGTAAAGCCAGGCTGTTCAACGCGGATTAACGGGCACAGGAAGAAGGCCAGAATATATAAGGCGGTATAGGCTATTACCACGCCGATAGTGCTGAAATAGGGCAGCAGTACCACGGCAATCGCCGGCGCCAGAAAGTTCGACAGCCCGGCTGACAGGTTATAGACCGAAATCGCCGCGCCTTTATGGTTCGGCTCCAGCGCCGGGAACACCGCCGCCATCGGCACAAACGCGGCGACAAAAATCCCCAGGGCAATAGCCGGTACCAGCGCCATGGCAAAATTATGGCCGAAGTGCTGGGGCAGGTAATAGAACGCCAGGCTGGAAAGCGCCATCCCGATGCAGCCGAACCAGCGGATAACCTTCATCCAGCCCATTTTCTCCGCCACAATCCCCCAGAAAACGTTCGAAAAGATCGTGGTGAAGAAGAATGCCGCCCATACCTGCAGCCATTCCGAGGTGGTAAATCCCAGCTCATCAACAAACATCATCGGCATGATCACCGCAAAACCAAACAGCGACAGGGTGTTGATAATGCGCACAATGCTCGAGAACAGAATGCTGCGGTTGGTATAGAGCAGCGTCGCGGCGCGCCCCAGTTCGGCGAATTTTTCACGAGTGGTCAGGTTCTGCATATGGCGCGGCGTTTCGGTATGACGCATCGACACCAGCGCAATAATGCCGCCGGTGGCGCAAAAGAGCAGCGCCAGCCACAGGGTGCCCATTTCGCCAATGTGGGGAATGGTAAAGCTCGGAATATAGCTGCCGAACACGCCGATACCCACCGAGTAGACCGCCCAGAACCAGCCCAGCGCGGAGCTGGAACTGTCGCTGCGGACGTTGTGGATAATGGCGACGATAAAGGAGTAGAGGAACAGCGGGTAGGCCAGGCCGCGGATGCCATAAAACAGCAGGATCAGCGCATAGTTGGCGCGACCGAGGCCGAAGACGAGGAACAGTACGTGGAATACACACCACAGCACGAAGCCAATCAGCATAGCTTTACGTGGGGTAATGATTTCCGCCACCACGCCGGAGACCCACGCCGACAGGGCGGCAGCCAGACCGTAGAGAGTAAAGGCAAAGGAAGCCTGCGCCGGGGTGAATCCGAGTGCTTTGATGTAGTGCGACAGAAAAGCCAGCTCAAAGCCGTCGCCGGTCATAAACACGGCGATGGCGACATATCCCCAGATGAGGTTGAGCGGTAGACCGTACCACTGTTTGTTATTAACGGACATGTTGACCTCGATTTCAGAGTGCAGATGAGTGTCTCCGCTGCACAGCAGCGGAGCATTATTGTTATAAAATAAGGAGGTATGTTATTCGCGAATCAGCCTGCCGGCCTGTTGTAGCGCCTTATAGGCCGCATACCTGCGCTGATGAAGCGGGCTAAACGCCGTCTCGCTGTGATAGGTGGCATCCACCTGAGTAAACTGCTTCATGGCCTCCGGCAGCGAAGCCGCGACTCTGCCCGCCACCGCGCCGAGGATGGCGGAACCTAACAGCACCGGCTCGCGGCTGGCGGTGCTCACGACGCTAACGCCGCAGGCGTCGGCCAACAGCTGACGCACCAGCGGATGCTGCCCGGCTCCGCCGCTGATGACGATATTTTCACTCTCAATTCCGCAGGCGCGCTGGGCGTCAATGATCTGTCGCAGACCATAGCCAATCCCGCATAAGCCGGCAACGTACAGCGCGGTCAGGTTATCCAGGTCCCGCTCCATCCCCAGCCCGGCAATCAGCGCTTTCGCGTGGGGATCGGCAAGCGGCGCGCGATTACCGAGAAACTCCGGAACGACGTGCAGACCGGCGGCCAGCGTTACCGCTTCAGAAGGCGAAGCAACTTGCGTCAGAACGCGATCCGCCAGCCAGACCGGCAGAGGGACGCCTGCGGCTTTCGCTTGCTCGCGCGCTTCCGCCGCCGCCGGATGGAAGCTCAGCAGCTGGTCGATAGCCGCGCCGGCGGCGCTTTGCCCGCCTTCACTTAGCCAGTAGCCCGGCACCATCGCCGAATAGTAAGGGCCCCAGACGCCCGGGACGAATACCGCTTCCTGAGTGGTGGTCATGGTGCAGGAAGAAGTGCCGAAGACATAGGCCATATTGTTGACCGCGCCGTTAAGCACGCCGACGGTACCGATGCCGCCCGCGTGGGCGTCAATCATCCCCACCGCCACCGGCGTGCCGATCGGCAGGCCCATCTCCTCTGCCGCCGTGGCGCAAAGGCCGTCGCCGCAGGGGGTGCCTGGATCGACAATCCGCTGGCCGATGCGGACAAAATCTTCATCCGCCAGCTCTGCGAGGCCAATCTGGCGGAAGTAACCGGCATCCCAGCGTTGTTCATGCGCCAGGTAGGTCCATTTACAGGTCACCGTGCAGACCGAGCGGGCTTCATCGCCGGTTGAGCGCCAGGTGAGGTAATCGGCGAGGTCGAAGAAGTGGCGCGCCTGCTGATAGATGTGCGGGCGATTCTCTTTCAGCCACAAAATTTTCGGCGTTTGCATCTCCGGCGAGATTTTGCCGCCAACGTACCGCAGTACTGGGTGGCCCGTGGCATTGATCTTTTCCGCCTGCCCGGTGGCGCGATGATCCATCCAGACAATAATGTTGCGGTCCGCATCGCCCGAAGGCCCGACCGCCAGCGGCGCATCGTTATCGCCAATCACCACCAGCGAGCAGGTGGCATCGAAGCCGATCCCGGCTATCGACGACGGCGAAACGCCGGCGCTGGCCACCGCCGTTTTAATGCAGTAGCACACCGCCTGCCAGATCTCACGGCTCGACTGCTCGACCTTGTTTCCGGCGCTGCGAAACAGGGTTATTTCCCGGGTCGCGTGGGCGAGGAGCTCGCCCCGCAGATTGAATACCCCGGCGCGCACGCTGCCCGAACCGACATCCACGCCAATAATGTTTTGCGTATCGTTTTGCATCACATCCTCTCACAGGCTGGCCAGGGTCAGAGATCCACGCTGTTCGGCAGGATCACAATGTCGCGCACGGTGACGTTTTTCGAACGCGTTACCATAAACAGCACCGACTCCGCCACTTCAATCGGCTGCATCAGGCTGCCGTTGGCCAGCGCTTCGTCCATTTTGGCTTTTGGCCAGTCGTCCAGCAGAGCGGTAACCACCGGGCCCGGCAGTACGGCGCCGACGCGCACGCCATACTGCGCCACCTGGCGACGAGTGGTGTGCACAAATGCCTGCACCGCGAATTTCGACGCGGTATAGACAGGCTCCCAGATCACCGGCACCACGCCCGCGATCGAGCTGGTGAAGATAATATCCCCGGATTTTTGCGCGATCAGATGCGGCAGGACGCTGCGCACGCAGCGGAAGGCGGCGTTGATATTAAGGTGCAGCACGCGGTCCCAGACGTCCGGGTCGCCCTCGGCCACCGGCCCGCCGATATAGGCGCCGGCGTTGGCGTGGAAGATATCGAGACGCCCGGTAAGCTGCAAAATGCCCTGCAGTAGGTTATCGACCTGGTCCGCCTGCATCAGGTCGACCTGCAGGGCGAAGGCGTTTTCGCCAAGTTCGGCGACCAGTTTGTTGAGCTTTTCGCCTTCGCGGTCGATCAGTACCACTTTTGCGCCAGCTCCCAGCAGGGTCCTCGCGCACTCGAGGCCGATACCGGACGCCGCGCCGGTGATCGCGGCGACTTTACCGCTGAGGGAAGTATTCATAGAGGAGACAGAGTGGTTCATTTTATAATCCTTTGCCGTGTCTGGTTAAAACTATCGAACGCGAGGGCATCACGTTCGAGGTGATAGACTAAACCTGGTAACATATTGAATATCAGCATCTTAATTCAGGCTTGCTGGCATGTTGAGGCGGTATGCGCGCGTACTTCCTGGCGTGAAAAGGATGCTCAATCGATGAAGCTATGTTGCTCTCGCTTCATCGATTGAGCAAGTGGGGAAATTAACAGCGACATGATTTTGTGACGCAAGTTGGAAAAATGAAGAAGATAACGATTTACGACCTGGCGGAACTTTCCGGCGTTTCGGCGAGCGCGGTGAGCGCTATCCTCAACGGTAACTGGAAAAAGCGCCGCATCAGCGCCAAGCTTGCGGAAAAGGTGACGCGGATTGCCGAGGAGCAGGGCTATGCGATTAACCGTCAGGCCAGCATGCTGCGCAGTAAAAAATCACACGTCATCGGTATGATTATCCCCAAATATGATAACCGCTACTTCGGTTCCATCGCCGAACGCTTTGAGGAGATGGCCCGCGAGCGCGGCCTGCTGCCGATTATCACCTGTACGCGCCGGCGTCCGGAACTGGAGATCGAAGCGGTAAAGGCGATGCTCTCCTGGCAGGTTGACTGGGTGGTCGCGACCGGGGCGACCAATCCGGATAAAATTTCCGCGCTATGCCAGCAGGCGGGCGTGCCAACGGTCAATCTCGACCTGCCGGGCTCTCTCTCGCCGTCGGTGATTTCGGATAACTACGGCGGCGCGAAAGCGCTGACTCATAAGATCCTGGCTAATAGCGCCCGCCGCCGCGGAGAGCTGGCGCCGCTGACCTTTATCGGCGGGCGCAGCAGCGACCATAACACCAGCGAGCGTTTACGCGGCTTCCACGATGCGCATCGCGAGCTGGGGCTTAGCGTGCCGCAGGAGAATATTCTGACTCCCGGCTATTCGAAAGGCCACGTTGAGGACTGCCTGCAGGAGCGGTTTGGCAGCGCGAAGACGTTGTTGCAGGGGATATTTGTTAACTCGACGATATCCCTGGAAGGGGTTGTGCGCTGGCTGTCGCAGGTGGGTCTGACCGGCAGCGAGCAGCCGCCGATGGGCTGCTTCGACTGGGATCCGTTTGTCTATCTGCTGGGGCACGATATCGACATGGTGCAGCAGGACGTGCCGGCGATGCTGGACTCTGTTTTTTCGATTATTGCCGCCGGCGAAGCCAGCCAGCAGCGGATTGAAATTCCCCCGCGACTGATGAGCAGCAGCTGAGTCGCTGTCTGGCTGTTCGACGTTACCGCGTCAGCAGCCAGCGGGCGGTATGCTCATCGGTCACCAGGCCATTAATCCAGCCGCCTTTAAGGGCGGCCAGGATCGCCGGTCGTTTATGTTCTCCACAGGCAGCGGCAATCCGCGGGCAGTGGCTCTGGCGGATATCATAGCTGGTGATCATGCGGTTGATCTCGCTGTCTACCACGTCGCCTTGCGCATCAATAAACCGCCCGAGGATCTCCCCGATGCCGCCGCGGGCGGTCAGCTCATCCATCTGCGCCTGATTGATAAAGCCGTCTTTAAAGATCGGACTTTGCGTGCCCAGCGGACCAATACCGACAAAAATCACGTCCGCCTCGCGGGCGACGCCGGAGACGCTGCGGAATAAGCGATTGGTGCACCACATTTCATACTCATCCGCGCTTTGGGCGTAGCGCGGCGCCGGCCACTGATAGTACTTGGCCTTAATTTTGCGGGTCAGCAGCAGGGGCACGTCATCGTAATAATTGCACTGCCCGTCGGCGTTCATGGCGCTGATCAGCGCCACGCAGCGGGTATTCAGGCTGTCAAAATCGATGCGCTGCAGCGCTTTTTTCAGGGTCAGGCCCGAGCCCAGACCGATGATTTTCTCTTTATCATCCTGCAGATAGCGAGCCATCAGCTGATAGCAGCCAAATGACACACTGTCGAGGGTGCTTTCTTCGCTAAAGGCGGGGACCACATTGCACTCGATCAAGCGGTATTTTTCCTGCAGCAACTGCGCATAATCGAGGCAGTTCGCTACCGGATGGTGCAGATTAATCGACACAATCCCTTCTTCTTTCGCGGCGGCGATCAGCCGTTGCACCACCGGTCTGGAGGTGCCCAGCTGGCTGGCAATCTCGCTCTGATTCTGGCCGGCGATGTAGTACATCCATGCGGCACGCACCTTCTGATCCAACCGGATATCGTCTTCTTTACTCATGGTTTCCCGCCCTAAGTTGCTGGCCAGGGCACGCAATTGGCCCGGCGAATACCCGCATTCTCGCCGTGGTTGGCATAACTGGCAAGCTTTTGCTCTTTTCTGGTCATTTGTAATTTAATTGGGTAATTGCTCTTTTGTGATCCGTGGCTCTTATTTTGGTCAAATGATCAATTACAGTGGCGCCATCAACTCAAGGAGAGCAGAACATGAACAATCAATTCACATGGCTTCATATCGGTCTGGGTTCTTTTCATCGTGCGCATCAGGCGTGGTATCTGCATCGTCTGATTGCTTCCGGGGATAATCGCTGGCGCATCGCAGCGGGGAATATTCGCAACGACGCCGAGCAGGTGGTCCAGGCGCTGGCGGCGCAGGGAGGACGTTACGTCCTCGAGACCGTCAGCCCGGAAGGGGAGCGCGAATATGAAGAGATCACCTCAATCCAGAAACTGCTGCCGTGGCAGGCCGGGCTACAGCCGCTGATTAACGAAGGGGCAAACCCGCAGACCAAAGTTATCGCCTTTACCGTGACGGAAGGCGGCTACTACCTGAATACCCGTCATAAGCTGGAAACCAGCAACCCCGATCTGCAGGCCGACCTGCAAGGCGAGTGCAAAACCATTTACGGCACCCTCGCGCGGATCCTGGAAAAGCGCATGGCCGACAACGCCGGGCCGCTGACCCTGCTCAACTGCGATAACGTGCGCCATAACGGCGAGCGTTTCCACGACGGTATGGTCGAGTTCCTGCAGCTCACCGGCAAACAGGCGGTGATTGACTGGATGGCGGCCAACACCACCTGTCCGAACACCATGGTGGACCGCATCACCCCGCGTCCGGCGGCCGATCTGCCGGCCCGCATCAAAGCGCAAACCGGAATTGATGACAAAGCGCCGGTGATGGGGGAGACCTTTATCCAGTGGGTAGTGGAGAACAACTTCCGCGATGCCCGCCCGAATCTGGAGGCGGTCGGCGTGGAGATGGTGGAGTCGGTCATCCCGTATGAAGAGGCGAAAATCCGTATTCTGAACGCGTCGCACAGCTGCATTGCCTGGGCGGGAACCTTAATCGGCCAGCAGTATATTCATGAAAGCACGCTGACCGATGTTATCTACGCCATTGCCGACCGCTACGTTACGGAGGACGTTATACCGTGTCTCGGCGATAACGGCATTGATCTGCCGACCTACCGGGATGTGGTGCTTAAGCGCTTTACCAACCCCTATATCCAGGACACCAACCAGCGCGTCGCCGCCGACGGCTTCTCGAAAATTCCGGCGATGATCGCGCCAACCTTGCAGGAGTGCTACCAACGCGGCGTCCGCCCTGAGGCGACCGCCATGCTGCCGGCGCTGTTCTTCGTCTTTATGGAGCAGTGGCACAAGGGAACTCTGCCGTATCAGTACCAGGACGGCATCCTGGATGCGCAGGCGGTGCATGAGATGTTCGAGGCTCAGGATCCGGTGGCTGTCTTCGCCCGTGATAAAGCCCTGTTTGGTGAGCTCGCCAACAACGCGGATTTCCTGGCGCTGATGCGCGAGAAAGTCGCCGCCGTTTACACGCTGATTAACTAAGAGGTGGCTATGTATCTGGGTATCGATCTCGGCACATCGGAAGTCAAAGCGCTGGTCATTGATGAGAACCATGAGGTTATCGCCAGCCATAGCGCGCCGCTGAGTATTCAGCGGCCTCATCCGCACTGGTCAGAACAAGCGCCGGAGCTATGGTGGGAGGCGACGGAGTACCTGATGGCCACGCTACGGGAAAAATGCGCCCAGCATTGGCCGGCCATTAAGGCGATTGGCCTCTCCGGGCAGATGCACGGCGCGGTGTTGCTGGATGCAGAGGGGGAGGCGATCCGTCCGGCCATTCTGTGGAACGACACCCGCTGCGCCGCAGAGTGCGCCGAGCTGGAGGCGATGGCGCCGGAGCTGCATCAGGTGGCGGGCAACCTGGCGATGCCGGGCTTTACCGCGCCGAAGCTGTTGTGGGTGCGCCGTCACGAGCCGGAACACTTTCAGCGCACCGCCACGGTGCTGTTGCCGAAGGATTATCTGCGCTACCGGATGACCGGGAAGAAAGTCTCCGATATGTCGGACGCCGCCGGGACGCTGTGGCTGGACGTGGCGAAGCGCGACTGGTCCGACGCTCTGCTGGACAAGTGCGGCCTGTCGCGTAGCCAAATGCCGACGCTGGTCGAAGGCTGCGAGGTTTCCGCCACCCTTGACCCGCAGGTGGCTGCGCGCTGGGGGCTGAACGCCTCGGTGATGGTGGC
>SKEI01000473.1_pt1 | contig 25829 bp, 20 predicted proteins | sample 4826701 | NCBI WGS metagenome assembly SKEI01 (sample SAMN11008813, study PRJNA524170) | human gut metagenome | biome: Human fecal sample; material: Feces; isolation source: fecal sample from pouch patient p2, p6, p7, p14 | host: Homo sapiens | place: Israel: Tel-Aviv | collected 2016-08-31 | reverse complement strand
GTTATGATTCCTGCAACAGCACCTTTGAAGTTAAAGCGCTTCCAGAAGAGGCTGAGCATTATTGCAGGTCCAAAGGCAGCTCCAAAGATACCCCATGCATTGGAAACAAGTGCCATGATAGAGCCGGCATTAGGGTTTGAAGCGATGATGAGTGCTGCAACAGCGATTCCAAGAACGACAATACGGCCGGTCCACATCATCTCTTTGTCACTTGCCTTACCTTTTCTGATGACAGGCTTGTATACATCGCTCGAGAAAGCAGATGAAGCAGCAAGCAGCTGGCTGTCTGCGGTACTCATGGAAGCGGCAAGCACTGCTGAGAGCAGTATACCTGAGATAACACCCGGGAAAATCTTTCTTACAATCTGGATGAAAACAAGAGAGTTTTCATTGATTGATTCGTCAAAGCCAAGGAAAAGTCTTCCGATTACTCCGATTAAAGTCGCAAAAAATACAATAAGTAAGGTCCATGTGATTCCGATTTTTGCTGATTTTTTCAAATCCTTCTGTGATTTGATGGACATGAATCTGATAATGATATGTGGCATACCAAAGTAACCAAGTCCCCATGCCAGTCCTGACACGATATCCTGCCAGCTGGAGAATGGGTTTAAATAACCGCCCGGGAGTGCTGACATAGATGATGTATCAAGCATAAATGCTGCAAAGATCGGTGCGATAAACATAGAAGCAAGCACGAGCATGCCCTGGAAAAAATCGGTCCAGCATACAGCCGAGAAGCCGCCGAGGAAGGTATAGCCTACGATGACAACTGCTGCAAGATACATGGCAATCTGTGGATCCATTCCTATTACAGTGTGGAAAAGAGTACCACATGCCTTTACGCTTGATGCCGCATAAATAGTGTATGCAACCAAAAACACAATTGCACATATCACCTGCAGTGCAAGTGATTTGGACAGGAATCTGTTGGTCAGATACTGCGGAATGGTGATTGAGTCGTTTGCTACAATCGAGAATTTTCTCAGTCTCGGTGCTTCAAGCAGCCAGCTTATAGTGTAGCCGATTGCAAGTCCTACAGGAATCCATACCTGACCTAAGCCCAGTGCATAGATAGAAGTAGGAAGTCCCATGAGTACCCATGCACTCATGTCTGAGGCTCCGGCTGACAGTGCCGCAACCCATGGTCCCATCTCACGTCCGCCGAGGAAGTAGGTCTTTTCTCCGCCGTTTCTGTTTTTCACGAAGAAGAAGATACCGATACCCAGCATGCACAGCAGATAGACGATAAATACAATAATTTCTGATGTTTTCATTTGTAGTACCTCTTTAATAGTTTATTCAGTAACCATGCTACCACGTTAGCGTGATAAAGGCAAGAAAAAATTAATGATAAAAAAAATCGATAGGTATTTTTTTCGTGGACTGTTATTGACATAAAACGTGATTTAAAATAAAATGTCGAAGTTAGAAAAAACTAATCGAAGATAGAAAAATAATACACAAGTTAGTGTAACGTACGCAAGTTAACAATATATATTTTTTAGATAAGAGGTAATAAGGTGAAAAATAAGATAGCAGCTGCGATATTACTGACAGTCGCATTGGCAGTGACCGGTTGTGGCTCAGGTGGAAGTGATGCGACAGAGAATACAACAGCTTCGCAGGAAGGAATAAATAGTGATTTAAAATCCGCAAAAGAGTCCTCACAGGAAGTATTTGCAATGGATACATATATGACAGTGACTGCATATGGTAAAAATGCGAAAAAAGCGGTGGATGCATCTATAGAAGAGATAAAGCGGCTTGATGCATTGCTTTCAACAGGAGATGAAGACAGTGAAATAGCAAAGCTGAATGTGAATAAGTCAGCCACTTTGTCAGAGGATGGGGGATATCTCGTGCAGAGAGGAATTGAGCTTAGTACTATGACTGATGGAGCCTTTGACATAGCGATATATCCTGTTATGCAGGAGTGGGGATTTCCAACGAAGGACTTTAAGGTGCCGGATGATGCAACTCTAAAAGAGCTGCTAAAGCTTGCAGACGTTTCAAAAATAGATTACGACAATAAAAGCAGAGAGATTTCCTTGGAGGATGCAGGTATGGAGATAGACCTTGGTGGTATTGCAAAGGGATATACTTCATCAAGGATTATGGATATTTTCAAGGAGTATGACGTGGATAGCGGTCTTGTGAATCTGGGAGGCAATGTCCAGACTTACCGAACCAAGACTGATGGCAGCAAGTGGAGAGTTGCTGTGCAAAGCCCGGAGGATGAAAGTCAGTATATAGGAGTGGTTGATGTGAGCGACAAGGCGGTTATCACCTCCGGTGGATATGAGCGTTATTTTGAGCAGGATGGAAAAATCTACCATCATATCATAGATCCTGCTACAGGCTATCCTGCAGAGAGCGGACTTAAATCAGTCACTATCGTGAGTGATGATGGAACACTCGCAGATGGATTGTCAACATCGCTGTTTATCATGGGAAAGGATAAGGCGTGTGAGTTCTGGAAGGCACACAGTGATGAATTTGATTTCGTACTGCTTACAGATGATGACAGCATGTATATTTCAGAGGGGATAGCGGATGACTATTCATCTGACTATGAGTATGAGGTAATAAATGCAAAATAGAGCAGAGCAAAAGTAATATTGTACAGATAGCGGTGCTATCGGAAATATAAGAGGTATATATGAAGTTCAAGGAAGTTTTTGAAAAAATAAAGGTATATGCACCACTTGGAGTGTCACTTGTGATTGCTGCATGTGTGGTGATTTCATTGAGTGGATATCAGACAAAGGCGAGTGAACCTTCGAATGATAAAAAGCACCAGGTTTCAGAGAGGGTGACTGATACTGAAACAGAGGATGCTGCAGAGGATACACAAACAGCCACAGGCTCGTTCGAACTTGCAGATGGTGTGTACAAGGGCTCTGCGACAGGCTTTAGCGGACCTGTGACAGTGGCTGTAACTATCATGGATAAGAAGATTATTTCCATTGATATCCTTTCATCTACGGATGATGAGGCATTTTTCAATAGGGCAAAGGGTGTAATAGATAGGATTATAGCGTCGCAATCTTTTGATGTGGATGTTGTATCCGGAGCTACATACAGTTCAAACGGAATAATCGGAGCAGTGAAAAATGCCCTGACAGGTGAGAAGGATAATGGTGTTACAGGAAAATCAAAACAGGAAAGCACATCAGAGTCAGAGTCTGACAGCTCTTTGGCAGAGATAGCGGCGGTACAGGACGCATCCGCTTACAAGGATGGCACATATTACGGCACCGGAAAAGGCTTTGCGGGCACTATGAAGGTAAAGGTTGATATATCAGGCGGTAAAATAGCCTCTATAAGCATAGTCAGCACAAAGGATGGTGACAGCTATGTAAAGAGCGCATCATCGCTGCTTGATACAATAGTCGAAAAGCAGAGCACTAACGTGGATACAGTCTCAGGTGCTACATTCAGCTCGCGTGGAATAATAGCTGCTGTAAGAAGTGCACTGAGCCAGGCGGCTGTGAGTGATAATACAGTGGGCAATAATACAGATAAACAGGGTGCTGCAGAGGCATCGGGAAATGGACAGACTGATGAAAATTCATCCGGCAGTGCATCTGAAAAGGGTACAGAAGGTACACTTCCGTATGTTGACGGTATATACTACGGCACAGCAGAGGGCTACAAGGGTGACATAAGGGTAGCGGTTGTTATCCAGGACAAGACGCTTAAAGCGATTCTTGTCACTGAAAAACAAGATGATGAGCCTTTTATCACTAATGCAATGGATGTGTTAAAAAATATGATGAAAAAGCAGAGTGCGGATGTGGATACGGTATCAGGAGCCACCTACAGCTCAAAGGGACTCATAGGAGCCGTAAAGGCAGCGTTTGAGGAAGCACGAAAGACAACTGCAGGTGAGAATACCGGTGACAGCAATTCAGATAGCAATAACAGCAATGATAATAATAGCAATATTGCGGGAGAAGAGGACAAGGCAGTCCTGTTGAAGCTTGTGCAGTCGCAAGCATCGCTTGACGGCGCACAGTACACACAGCTTAGCTGGTATCTGCTTCAGATACGTCTGGGGGATGCACAGGAGGTATTGGAATCCGCGGAGTCAACTAAGAAGGATGTAAGCTGCGCACAGGAGAAGCTTCAGGCTGCAATAAATGCACTTCAGAAAAATGATACATCCACAAATGTATACGAGGATGGCACATATGATGTATCTACACTGTGCATACCGGATGATGACATGGACTTTAGGCATATAATCTGAGCATGAAGGTGACTATAGCAAATGACAGGATAGTTTCCATTACTGATGTAAAGGGAGATGGAGATTCACAAAATGTTTCTTATATAAAGAAAGCGGTAGATGGTACAAAAAATCAGGCCGGTATGGTTTCTGTTCTTACATCACAGACAAATGCAGACAGCATTGACTTTAGCAGTATTGATACTGTTTCCCATGCCACATGCACATCAAAGGCTATAATTGATGGCTGTAAGAGCGCACTTGAAGCTGCTAAAAAGAAATAAAACCGCAAGGACATTTACAGGATGGAGATAACATGCAGGAATTTTGGATCAGACTGGTGAGCCTGTTTATAGTTGTATCGTCGCTTTGGGGATACAACATGACAATAGATAAAAGAGAACAGGAAAATAAAAATACGCAGCATATTGCTGCAGAAACTGAAAGCACAGACAGTAAAGGAGCTTATAAGGATGGCACATACACAGGCAGTGCAGAGGGCTTTGGTGGAAATGTAGATGTTAAGGTGACAATCGAGGCGGGGAAAATATCATCGGTTGACATTACAGCGGCAGAGAAGGAAGATGGCGCATACCTGGCGATGGCAGAGGATATCATACCGTCCATCATTTCGGCACAGTCTGCGGATGTGGACACGGTAAGCGGTGCGACGTTCAGCTCAACTGCAATAAAAAATGCCACTAAGCAGGCACTTGATAAGGCGGTGAAATAGATGAGAATAAAAGATATGAATCCAAAGCTTCGAAAGAGAAAGATACAGACATGGTTTCGTGCAGGAATGCAGCTTTTATTTTTTATACTTTTTCCGTCAATGTTCACGGCAGCGTTCAATGGCGTCAAGTATATTTTTACACAGATTGGCTCAGGAAACAGAATTGAACTTACATCATTTGTAGCGGTTCTTCTGATGCTTTGCGTGTACACAATGATATTCGGCAGATTCTTCTGCGGCTTTGCCTGTGCATTCGGAAGCTTTGGCGATGCGATGCATGCACTATATGTGTCATGCTGCCGTAAGCTTAAGAAAAAGCCGGTGAGTATACCGGCGAAGGCTGCAAAAAAGCTTACATATATGAAATATGTGATACTTACAATCATATTGATATTATGCTATCTGGGAGTGTATAGCTCATTGAAGGGCACAAGTCCGTGGGATGTTTTCTCAATGCTTCGGGCAGGAAATTTAGGTCTTGGCTCATATATCACAGGAGCAGTAGTGCTTGTGCTTATAATCATCGGTATGTGTGTGCAGGAGAGATTCTTCTGCCGCTTTATGTGTCCGATGGGAGCTGTTTTTTCAATACTCCCTATAGCAGCTACCTTTACCTTGCACAGGGACAGGGCAGGCTGTATAAAGGGCTGCGGCGCCTGTGAGAAGATATGTCCGTGTGACATAGGCTTGCCGGATGATGGCTCAGGCAGGATATCAGGTGACTGCTTCCAGTGTCAGAAATGTAACGGAATATGTCCAAAGAGCAATATTCATACAGGTATAAAGCGGCTCCGAGGAAATGAGCTTTGGTTTACTGGTATAAGAGCTGCGATACTTATAGCTATATGTATATGGCTTGGTGTGTAGCATGCAGGTATTATGGAGAACAAAACTAAATGAAAAGAAATATGACTAAATCAGGAAAAATAGCATACGGCGCCATGCTTGTGGCGCTTGCGATGATATTCAGTTATGTGGAGAGCCTTATTCCGATAAGCATAGGCATTCCGGGTATTAAGCTAGGAGTGGCAAATCTGGTCACTGTTCTTGGAATATTTTTCCTTAGGCCTTGTGAGGTACTTACTGTAGTGATAATGAGGATATTTCTCGTGGGCTTTATGTTTGGAAATGGTGTTTCCATCATATACAGTCTGGCAGGTGGTCTGCTGAGTCTTACGGTAATGCTTATTATAAAGAAAACAGACAAATTTTCGATGGTCAGTGTTAGCGTGGCTGGTGGAATCAGTCACAACATAGGACAGCTTGTGGCCGCTGCGATAGTGCTTAAAAGCACTGCAGTTGGGTATTATCTGCCACCACTTCTTGTGGCTGGCACACTGACAGGCCTTTTGATAGGAATTGTCGCACAAAAGGTCTTTCCCGCAGTAGGAATAAGCGGGAAAAATTTTTTAAACGCAGGTTAGAGAATACTAACTTATTGAGAAAAGATATCAATTAAGTATATATGCTTAATATTGAAATCGGTAGCAATTGTGGATTGCAAAATAGAAGGCAGCCACATTAACTATAAAGCATTAAAATCTTAAGGAGGAAAAAATGAAGAGAAAGATTTTAGCACAGAAATTTCTTACATTTGCACTGACAGCATCGGTGACAGCCACCATGTTTCCGACAAGTGCATTTGCAGTGACAGGCAGCCAGGTGGCGGCTGACGGGACGTATAGCAGCACGGCTCATGTGACAAGAACAGAGGAAGATACAGATGATGAGTGGGATGAATATGATGTAAATGTAAAGCTGACGGTAAAGGACGGAAAGCTTTCGGATATAACTGTCTCACCTGAAAATGGATATGATTCTGACAATGACTCGTATTTCAATAAGGCATATAACAAATCAAAAGGTATAAAGACAAAGCTGGAAGGTCAGGCTGCAACAGAAGAGACAATAAACAGCTGGGATACTGTTTCAGGAGCAACACGTACATCAACTGCGGTAAAAAAAGCAGCTCTTGAAGCAATTCAGTCAGCTTCAGCTAAGGAGGAGTCAAAGCCGGCAGAAGAAAAATATGTATACTGTTATGCAGGGCTTACATGGGCAGAGTACTGGGCTGCTGAGGGAGTTCAGGCCGCCGGAAGCACAGCATCTTCAAGCGAAAAGGATTCACATAATGAATCGGATAAAGGAGCTTTTGATACGGTAACCCGTGCCACTGCAAATCATGGCCTTTACAGAGGAAGCTTCCAGTGTAATGCTATTGTCGAGACAGAAGAAGGTACGACACTCAATCTTTCATATTGGAAGACAGGCGAAAATAATCAGCAAATTGCTGTCATGACAGATGGTACTGAATATAATTACAATAAGGGTGTATTTACTAAAGATGGAACAACTCTCAAGCTAAAGGACTACAAAGTAACAGGACTTAAGTTTGTACCGGTAAAGGTAAAAGTGTCAGACTACGAGGCATTTAAGGCAAAATATACAGTTTACGAGAATGGTTCTGAATTAAAAGGAGGCTTTGGAGAAAATAATCTTAAAACAATAGACGAGACAGCAGACGTTACAGAAAATACAAACGGTCTTAAGACTGTTACGAAGAACGCTGACGGAAGCTTCAGCTTTTCTGCCAGAGCAACCGGAACCGACTCCGGTGTTAAAGATACTTCTCTTAAAAAAGCTGATGTTACAGGTACAGTTAAGGATGCAAGCGGATCATATGGAGAGTTTTTAAGAGTTGATTTTAACGGTAACTATGGTGATCTTGGAGCCAATATGCAGGCGGTTAAGTGGACATATTATGGTAATGACAGCACAAGAACCAAAGCGCTTGCCACATATGGAACAAAGTTTGCATCAGATAACTGGATGCATAAGTCTATGGGAATCCAGCTTGGCCTCACCGATTCGCTCAGATGCAGCCTGCCAAGTGGATATGATGGAACAGGATACTGGTCTGTTACAATTTATGCATTGGGATATGAGGACTATACATATAATTTTGAGGCAACAGCTGCAAATATAGTTACACCACAGGTACCGGCAGATGAGACTTCAAAGAAAGCTCTTTCTGATAAGGTTTCAGAGGCTGATAAGCTGAACCAGGAGCTTTATACTGACAAAACATGGTCAAATATGCAGATTGAACTTAAGGAAGCAAAGGATGCTTTAGCAAAGACTGACCTCATGCAATCGGAAGCAAAGGAAGCATTATCACACCTCACAGACGCTGTAAATAACCTAAAATCACAGTATGTACTCATGAACATTCCATATGATGAGTTTTACAAGGCTGATCTTAATAACAATTCAGTCGCAGTAGATGCCACCACATCTGCCACAAAGCAGAAGACCAGAAATACTCTGGCAGCAGGCTCATATCATGCTGATTCAGAAGGAGAGCACATAAACGGTGTAACCTTCCCGGTAAAGGTCACAGATGATTTCTATGATAATAATAAGGATTATACACAGATTACAGATGACAGTAAGGTAGATATCACAACCAATATAAAGGGCAAGGTTTCTACAACAACATATGAGGGAAAGAAGGCTCTTTTTGAGAGTGCTGACTACTCATACTATGTACTTAGTGAGGTGCCTTCATATTATAAGACAGCAACAGTAGGCACAGATAAAAAACTGTCATTTGGCGCTGTAAATGGAACTAAGACGCAGATAGCTGCTGACAAGGTGACTACAAAGTTCAAGACAAAAACAAAGTACGGAGACTATCAGCTCAATCTTGATGGCATAAAGGATGCTATGGGCTTTGAAGATGATGATGTGGTTTACGGTGTTATTGTAAGCACTGATGACAACACAGATTATGCTATGCGTCATGTGGAGAATATCTGGAAAACAGAGGAGCTTGCATGGAGTGTGGGAATTGTTACAGATAGCCATGGATGTCCGCTTTCATCTGAGCATTATAAGTCTATGGTTGGAAAGACAATCAAAAATGTAACATACTATACAAGTAAGGGAATCTTCACTTTACCTGTAGATTACAAGGTACTTGAGCACGCTAAGGATGCAGCAGTTGAAGCAGAAAATGCAGCTGTATCAGCAGGACAGACTAATCTTGACGTTACACTTCCGGATGATTTTAACGCAGAATATGCAGTTACAGATGCAAAAGGAAATGAAGTAAAGGGATTTAAGGTTACAGAGGAAAACTTAGCATCGGCAGTGTCAACATATGCAGCAAGCTATACTCAGACTAATAAGCTTGTAATTACATATCCGAAGGATGCAGAGAATACAGAGTATACGCTGACAGTATCCGATAAGAGCAATAAATATGCCCCAATCACTACCACATTCGAGCTCTATGCAGATGCAGTTTCTGCGGCATACAATAATGATGCAACAGCACCGAAGCTTGTAGTGGCAGATGGTGCATTAGCAGCACAGTTTGCAGATTTTATTGGAAAAATCAAGTCTGTAAATGTAAATGGTAAGGATTATCCGGCAACAGGCAAGGGGGCAGTAAAGCTTATCAAGGAAGATGGTACAATTGATACTACTCAGGCTCCGTTTGCTGAGGGTTCAAGCTTTGAAATCAAGGTATCAGCAACAGGATATAAGGATGAGCTTTCATTTACATATGAGAAGCCTGTAGTCATTGATACTAAAGCACTTGAGAGTGCAATTGAAAAAGCAGACACACTCAAAGAGGCAGATTACACAGCAGACAGCTGGAAGACATTCTCACAGGTGCTTTCAAGTGCAAAAGCAGTGCTTGAGCAAAAGGATGACCAGACAAAGGTTGACAATGCAGTTGCATCACTCAATAAGGCTATTGAAGGCCTAAAGAAAAAAGAAGCTGTAAATCCGGGAACACCGGGAAGTGGTGCAGGAAGCTCTAATGGAACTGGTACGAATGCAACTGTAGCAACAGGCAGCAAGTCAAATTCTACGACTACTGACACAACAGGTACTGCAGCTAAAAAAGCTACAGTAAAGAAGGCTTCAAAGACAGGTGATACAAACCCTCTTATGGGCATGCTCGCTTTGGCGTTTGCATCGATAAGTCTTGTGGGAGCAGCACTTTTTGCGAAAAAGCCAAACCGAAAATAATTTAAACTTCCCTATTGACGAATACCCTGCGTTGACATATCATAGTATATAAGTGAAAGAGAGTAGCCGGCACGAAAGTGCTTACTTATCCGTCAGTACGATTGCTCATACATATCATACATATATGACAGCAATCCGGAGAGTGATTAAATGGCGAGACTTTTGTTGTTTTATACAGCAGAAGTGTCGCCTTTTTTGTATATAAAAGTCTTCTGCTGATAAGACATAGATGTATCTATCAATTAATCAGGCATCCTTAAAAAGGACAGCAGAAGGAGGAAAATTATGATTTTTGTAGCAATTTTACTGCTTATAGCAGGCTTTGTAGCACTGGTGAAGGGCGCGGATGTGTTTGTGGATGGAGCGGCGGCGCTCGCCGGGAAATTTGGTATTCCGCAGCTTGTGATTGGACTGACGATTGTGGCGATGGGTACGTCGCTGCCGGAGGCGGCAGTCAGCATCACAGCGGGAATAAAGGGTAATGCGGGGATTACAGTCGGCAATATTGTCGGCAGCAATATACTAAATATCCTTATAATCCTGGGAGTGACGGCACTCATCACAAATGTAGCCATACAAAAAACCACCTTCAAATACGAGATACCGTACATGCTTCTTATCACAGCAGTGCTTCTCGTGATGGGAATGACAGGCAATGAAATCACATTCATTGAGGGCGTTATACTGTGGATTTTATTTATTGCATATCTGCTTTATTTGTATATTCTGGCAAAAAAGGGCAATGACAGCAGTGATGAGCAGTCGGTAAAGCTATATCCGGTATGGAAATGTCTGCTCTTTATTGTGCTGGGCGGTGTGTGCGTCGTAATTGGAAGCCAGTTTGTCGTAAACGGTGCCACGACCATAGCAAGAGCCTGCGGCATGAGTGAGCGCTTTATCGGACTGACAATCGTTGCATTCGGCACATCTCTTCCGGAGCTTGTTACATCTGTTTCAGCAGCACGCAAGGGAAATGCCGGTATAGCGATTGGAAATATAGTCGGCAGCAATATTTTCAATATACTCTTTGTAGTCGGAACAGTAGCTCTCATTTGTCCGGTACCGTTTGAGAGCAGGTTTGTGATTGATACAGTTGTGGCAATCCTGTGCGGTGTGCTCCTGTGGGTCGGAACGATAAGACATAAAGAGCTTAGAAAGCCATGTGGAGTGGTGATGCTGCTTTGCTATGCGGCATATTTTGTATATTTGGCAGCTATGTAATGATGTATTTTTTTGAATTGCGATGACTGTGTTTAAAAAGAGTGTGATGAAGAGATAATAATTAAATTTAGCAAACCGTCAATAATTGTGCATACAAATCGACGCCTTGACATCAAAATGATTGAGATTTCACACTAAATATAAATAATTAATTAAAAATAGCACTCTTGCTTGACAAGTGCTAATTGCAGGTGTATAACGTAGTCAGAACGAACGGAAGGAAGCGATTATAATGGATAAAAACCCAAAGCATCCATTGAAGAAAAAGAATAAGGCAGATGCAAAGAAGCATCAGAAGCATGTATACGAATAGCACCTTCCACTAAGGAATACTCTCCAGTAAGCACAATGTACCCCAGCCCGTCACAGGGTTGGGGTATTTTGTGTTTTTGGAAGTGTTTTCAGAGACAGCCCGTGAGGCAGTTGTAAATACATTTTCACCGGCACCTTTTATGAGAGAAGCTTTAAGCTTGTCGCCATACATATAGAGGTCATTTCCACGTACAATTCCCCATTCCATCAGGAGCGCAGCCGCACCGGTCACAAACGGTGCAGCCATAGATGTCCCTGTTTTTGAAGTGTAGCCTCCGGTGTTTGAGCATGAAATAATGTCTACACCGGGCGCAATGATATCAGGCTTTATGCTGGCAAAGGCCCAGGTATAGCCTCGGCCGGAAAAGGCGGCTGTGCGGTTTGTTCGGCTGTCATAGGCTCCGACAGATATGACATTTTGAGCGGTTGAGGGGATGGTCAGGGTGATATCAGGCGATGCATGGATAAATGAGGTCTGTGCATTGCGCAGAGCACCTGACGGCAGCCAGATATCCCATGAGCCGTCCTTTACAGATATGGGTTCAAGTGATATTTTCCAGATGCCGGGTGAGATGTATTCCGATCCCATGAGTTCAATGAATATTTCCTGAAAAGGAGAGTAGGGGGAGGGACCGCCGCCTGTTATATATATGTCTGTCCCATCGAGCCTGTATCTGTATGTAAAGCCCTTTGCCTGATTGGTAATTGTATCGGGAATCTCCAGCATATCATTATTTGGTGCACTAATGCGCAGCTGTATCTCATCCCAGTATTTTTTCCATAAATCAATGGAAAGAGACGGCTCAGGATAGCCTATCGCAAGCTCTGCATCGGCAGGGTATGAGCTGCCGTTTGCATGACCAAAGCCGGCTCCATCGTTACCTGAGCCGACTGAGACAGCGCAGCGGTAGTTTCCTGCTATATAGTCCAGGTATGATTCAAGCAGTGAGGTGCCGCTGTGCGAGCCGTTGCTTGTGCCAAAGCTTAGGTTTATGGCGATAGGCATGTTCATATCGATTGATTTTCTTATGCAAAAGTCCACTGCCAGCATAATCTGCGTGGTTGTGGGAAAGCTGGCACCGCCTGAGGTTTTGAGTTTTACGATTATAAGAGTGCTTTCATAAGCAACACCGCGGTATTTTGTGTTTTGTTCATTACCATTTCCGTTTCCGGCAGCGATTCCCGCCACATGAGTGCCGTGTCCGGATATGTCGATGCTTGGGCAGATGCGCTGCATTTCTTAGCTGTTTTCTGCATTTATGGCTTTGGTGATTGTATCGCGGTCATATAAGGTGCCGAAAGGGATGATATCACTGTGTGAGGAATCATCGGAAACAGTCTGGTCCCACAGATAGGCGATTCTGCTTACACCATCCTGTATAAAAGCCGGATGGGCATAGTAAATTCCGGAGTCGATAATGCCTACGAGCACACCTTTTCCGGTCAGATTATATGGATTGGTGTGTACGGGAGTGATGCATGAGGCCTGAGAGCCCTCGTACACATCGTAGTTAAACTGCTTTGGCTTTTCCATATATATGATTTCATCGCACAGGGCAACGGTATTTACAAGTGATTTCTCAATTACGAGCACCGCATAGTTTCCGAGCAGCCTCGTGATGAGTACAGAAGGATACTTTTCTTTTATTTTTTCGATGTCACCGACATATTTTACTATCACTTCCCAGCTGTCACTCTCCGGCAGATAGCCGCTTGAAAGCCCTCCCTCTTTTCCAAGCTCATAAGGGGTGGACAACAGGGCGGCGGACAGCTGTGGAGAAATTTTCTCACTAAATGCTATTTCCATACTAACCTCCATTTTTTATTAGTAAAATATTAAAAAAATCTTAAAAGACAGATGCAATATATATTTGGTATGATTAATTCATAATCAATCAATTAATTATAATAAAACGGGAGGTCGAAATGAGTAAAAAGAAAAAGATAATCATTTCAGTGATTGCAGCTGTGCTTATCATAGCAGTGATTGTGTCAGCTATTGTCATTGCAATGACAAAGGGAAAGAATGCAGCAAAGGCATCGGGAGTCTATGCAAACAAGGTCGCTGATGTCATGTATCAGGCAGGAAGTACTGACAGGTACAGCGGTGTCGTGGAAGCAGCCGATACCATGGATATCAAGGCTGACAGTGAAAAAACGGTAAAGGATATTCTTGTGTCAGAGGGGGATGAGGTACAGGTGGGCACACCTCTTTTTACCTATGATACAAAGAATCTTGCTGCGAAAAAGGAAAGCGCCACGCTTGAGCTTGAGAGCTTAAACAATACGCTTTCCGGCTATGATGCACAGATAGAGCAGCTCACCAAGGAAAAGAAGGAAGCGCCAAAGGATCAGCAGCTTGACTATACACTGCAGATTCAGCAGGCGCAGACACAGCAGAAGCAGACTCAGTACGATATTGCCACGAAGAAGGCAGAGATAGAAAAGTATGATGAGAGCATCAAAAATGCCACTGTAAACAGTACAATGGTCGGTGTTGTTAAGAAAATCAATGAGAATCAGAGTGCAGACACAGCAGATACTGCATTTATGACAATCGTTGCCACCGGTGATTACAGGGTAAAGGGCACAATTGATGAGCAGAGCTTTTTAAACAGTGGACTCGCAGAGGGGCAGGCAGTTATAGTGCGCTCGAGAGTTGATGAGTCAAAGACATGGCAGGGTACCATCAGCAAGGTTGATACTGAGAATACTCAGACTGATAACAGCAATTCCGGCATGTATGATGATGGAAGCAGCGAGCAGAAGGCATCAAAGTACAACTTCTATGTGCAGCTTACAGGCACAGGCGACATGCTTTTAGGACAGCATGTATATGTGGAGCCGGATTTCGGACAGACAGAGGTGAAGGATGGTATTTGGATTGATGAGAGCTATGTCGTAAAGGATGGCGATGATGCATATGTATGGACACTTAATAAAAAGGATAAGCTTGAGAAGACAAAGGTTGAGCTTGGAGACTATGACGAGAATCTCATGATGTATGAAATCAAGTCAGGGCTTACAAAGGATGACTATATAGTATGGGCATCTGATGACCTTTATGAGGGTGAGCCGGCGCAGACATGGGAAGAGTACGTTGAAAATGGCGGCGGTGAAGAGTCAGTCTATGACGATATGGGTACAGAAGCTCTTGATGACCAGATGCTTGAGGGCACTGAGGGCGGTCCTGTTGATGATGGCACAATGGACGATGGCACAATGGACGAAGGTGCTGCAGATGCCACCGGTTCAGGTGACGCGGAGGTACAGTAGATGATTCTAGAACTCCAGCATATTTATAAAAACTATGACCAGGATAAGCTCGTGGTGCCGGTTTTAAAGGATGTCTCACTCCAGATTGAGGAGGGAGAGTACGTGGCAATCATGGGGCCGTCGGGCTCCGGCAAGACCACTCTCATGAATATAGTGGGTTGTCTTGATCTGCCAACATCGGGCACATATATACTTGACGGCAGACCTGTCAGTGAGCTTAAGGAAAAGGAGCTTACGAGAGTCAGACGGGATACAATTGGATTTGTATTCCAAAATTTCCAGCTCATGCCGAGAGAGTGTGCCTTGGACAATGTATGCCTGCCACTCATATATGCCGGTGTGAGCAAAAAGGACAGAAGGCAGATGGGTATGGAGGCATTAGAGCGTGTAGGTCTTTCAGACAGGGCTGATTTCAAGCCAACACAGCTTTCAGGAGGACAGAAGCAGAGAGTGGCGATAGCGAGAGCTATGGTCAATCATCCAAAGCTTCTGCTTGCGGATGAGCCTACGGGAGCACTTGATTCAAAGTCAGGCAAGCAGGTGCTTGAGCTCTTTGAGAGCCTTAATGAGTTCGGTGTGACGGTTGTCGTGATTACACATGACAGAAAGGTAGCCGAGCAGGCAAAGCGCATCGTCCACATCATAGACGGCGAGATAACAGAGGAAGGACAGGAGGCAGGTAATGAAAAAGAAAAAGAGAATTAAGATCATTATAATAGCTGTCCTTGTAGTTGCAGTTGCAGCGGGAAGCATCACAGGAGTTGTTTATTACAGGAACTCCAAGGGGCTTGCTTCCGTCATGAGTGTTTCGATGATCAGCACGACAAACGACTACACATCCATGACCAGTGGGGGAATGGTGTGTGATGATGCATGTCAGACAATCAATTTAAAGGATGGACAGAAGGTGACAGAGGTTTATGTCACAAAGGATCAGCAGGTAAAGGCCGGAGATAAGCTCCTTGCATATGATGTGACGAGTCTTTCGCTCTCGGTTGAGATGAAGCAGCTTGAGATACAGAGTCTTGAGAACCAGCTTGCATCGGAAAAGCAGAAGCTTGACAAGCTAAAGAACACTAAACCGGTTGAAAAGCAGCCCGAGACTCCTGTTACACCTGAGCCACAGCCTGACACACAGCCGTCTGCGCCTGAGCAAACGCCTGATGAACAGCATGATGTGATATCTGATTTGTCAGAGGCCAAAGGAAGCGGTACAGAGGACGATCCTTATGTATTTACATGTACAGAAGCTTCATATGTATCAGGGAAGCTTTTGAATACACTCTCAGAAAAGAGCGCGGTAGCGCGGTTTGTAATAGGAGATGCGGATGCACCTGATATGGAGCTTATCGTAAGAGGAGATAGGCTTGGCGGCTATGATGAAAGCGATGAGATAAAGCTTTTCCTTGCAGGCACAACTACAGCAGGAGATGCTTCTGATGATACGGAAGGAAGTGAGCCGTCAGATACCAAAACAGACAGTGCCACAGAACAGACCGCACAGACAGAAGCTGATACCGCGGCAGAAGAAAAGACATACACTGCAGATGAGCTTAAGGATGCCATAAAGGAGCAGACCAGAAGTGTTGCCGATGTTGATTTACAAAAGAGAATTGCACAGGCTGATTTAAAGGAACTGCAGAGCGAGCTTGAGGATGGCGTGGTATATGCAAAGAAGGATGGAATCGTGACAACAGTCTGTGATCCTGCCAATCCACCGCAGGACGGTACACCTTTCCTGCAGCTTTCGGGAGCATCGGGACTGTATATCAGCGGAACAATCGGTGAGCTGGATCTGGATACGGTAAAGGTAGGACAGAGCGTATCAGCAGTCAACTACATGACAGGTGATACCTATGAGGGCACGATATCCGAGATAAGCAATGTGCCGTCAGACAGCGTAAACTATTATGGAGACAGCAATCCAAACTCCTCATTCTATGAGTACACTGCATACATTGAGAATCCGCAGAATCTCAAAAAGGGCGATTCACTTGAGTTGACCATAGATACATCATCGGAGGGCTCTGACAGCGGACTATATATCGACAAGTCATATGTCAGAACCGAGAACGGACAGTCATATATATACAAGGATGACAACGGAAAGCTCAAAAAGCAGTCTGTCAAAACAGGCAAGTCACTCTGGGGCTCATATGTGGAGATAAAGTCAGGTCTGACAAATGATGACTATATCGCATTCCCGTATGGAGTCAGGGAGGGCGAGAAAACCAAGGTATCCGAAGATGGTATGTATTAGTTTAGCAGGGAGGATTAAAGATGCTTGAAAATATTAGATTGTCCTTTAGGGGAATCTGGTCACATAAGATGCGTTCGTTTCTGACCATGCTTGGAATCATCATCGGAATTGCAGCAATTATTGCGATTGTTTCCACAATTCAGGGCACAAACGAACAGATAGAAAAGAACCTCATAGGTTCGGGAAGTAATAACGTAAAGGTCACACTGCAGAAGGATGGCTATGATATGGATCTATCATATGATACGGCGCCGGCGGGAGTGACCGAGGTATCGGCTGCCACACTTGACAGCATAAAGGAGCTCGACCATGTGCAAAATGCAGCTCTTTACCGTACAAGACAGGCTTCCAATGCAGTCTATTATCTGAACACGGCGCTTTCGGGCGGCAATATAACAGGTGTAGATGACGGATATTTCGATACTGCAAGCTATGTAGTCATGAAGGGCAGAGGCTTCTCAAAGAATGACTATGCAAAGGCCCGCAGGGTGGTACTCATCGATGAGAGCGTGGAGAGCAGCCTGTTTTCAGGAGAGAGCGCGCTCGGCAAGACAGTAGAGATACAGGGATATCCGTTTACAGTAGTCGGTGTAGTCACGGAAAAGGACAGCTATGACCTGGTAATAAACTCAATTGATGATTACTATATGTATGCCTATGATGACAGCCAGGGCAATGTATTTGTGCCAAGCGGAACATGGCCGGTTATATTTGGTTATGATGAGCCGCAGAACCTTTTGCTTAAAGCAGACAGCACGGATACCATGGCTACAGTGGGAAAGGCTGCTGAGGAGATACTTAACAGCAATTTAAATGTCACAGACGGCTCTGATGTGGCCTACAAGGCACAGGATTTACAGGAGCAGGCAAAGCAGATACAGCAGCTCAGCCAGTCAACCAAAATGATGCTCATATGGATAGCCGGAATATCACTGCTGGTCGGTGGTATCGGTGTCATGAATATCATGCTTGTGTCAGTCACAGAGCGTACCTCAGAGATAGGACTTAAAAAGGCAATCGGAGCGGGAAAGGGAGCAATACTTGGGCAGTTCCTCACAGAGGCAGTTGTTCTCACAAGTCTTGGAGGTCTGGTCGGAGTGCTGGTCGGAGTGATACTCTCTAAGGTTATCTCAATGCTAAACGGCACGCCGACAGCGATAAGTCCGGCAGCAGCTATACTTGCGGTGCTTTTTTCCATGGCAATCGGAATCATATTCGGTATGCTTCCTTCATACAAGGCAGCGAACCTAAACCCTATTGATGCACTGCGCCATGAGTAATTCTTATTGAAATCGCTGCTATTGTGAAAAAAATAACAATTCTTTGTATTTTGATGAATACAAGGGTAGAAAAAGTTAAAAAAATTTTGTAAAATGTTCCTAGTAGATAAATACTGTACTAGGAGCATTTTTTTAGAGGAATCAGGTCATGTGATATGGGAAGTGTCACATGATGTAATGATTCTTCTAAGTATGTAATTAATTAGGTAACAAAATATACATTATTTTAAGGAAAAGGAGATAATATGTACGCTGACGAAAACGTAATCAAAATCAAACATGCAGTTTTGCTTGAGGTCGCAAAGGCTGCATTTGCAGGTAATCTCGATGAGATCAGAGATGACATCCCATTTACACTGATTCCGGGACCGACACCTCAGTTCCGTTGCTGTATCTACAAGGAGAGAGAAATCATCCGTCAACGTGTCAGACTTGCAGAGGGTAAAGCACCAAGCGCAAACGATGACGGCAATATCATCCAGGTAATCAGCTCAGCATGTGAGGATTGTCCGATTTCAAGCTACACAGTTACTGAGAACTGTCAGAACTGTCTTGGCAAGGCTTGTATCAATGCATGTAAGTTCGGAGCAATTGAGGCAGGACGTCTCCGCTCACATATCGACCCACAGAAGTGTAAGGAGTGTGGACGCTGTGCACAGGCATGTCCTTACAACGCTATCGCTCATTTAAAGAGACCATGTAAGTTCTCTTGCCCTGTAAATGCCATTACATACAATGAGTACGGCATTTCAGTGATTGATGAGAGCAAATGTATCAGATGTGGTAAGTGTATCCACAGCTGTCCATTCGGAGCTATCGGATCAAAGACATACATCGTAGATGTAATCGATGCAATCAAGTCAGAGAACAAGCATGTATACGCTATGGTTGCACCAGCAGCAGAGGGACAGTTTGGTGTAAACATCACTATGAACAGCTGGAAGAAGGCTATGCAGGCAGTTGGCTTCAACGGTTTTGTTGAGGTAGCGCTCGGAGGAGATATGACAGCAGCATACGAGGCTGACGAGTGGCTTGAGGCATACGAGGCAGGAGAGAAGAAGGTTACATCATGCTGTCCTGGATTTGTAAATATGGTTAGAAAGCACTATCCAGAGCTTGCTGACAAGATTTCTACAACTGTTTCACCTATGTGTGCAGTTTCAAGAATGATAAAGGCAAAGGACCCTGATGCAGTTACAGTATTCATCGGACCATGTGTTGCCAAGAAGTCAGAGGTACATGATCAGAAGATAGAGGGCAATGCAGACTATGTACTTACCTTCAGCGAGATTCGTGCTATTATGAAGGCAAAGGGAGTACAGCTTGAGGCTGATGATACCTCATACCAGGAGGGCTCAGTATTCGGTAAGCGTTTCGCAAACTCAGGCGGAGTTACAGCAGCCGTAATCGAGAGCATGAAGGAAAAAGGCGAGGATGTTGATTGTAAGGTTTGCAAGGCAAACGGAGCAGCAGAGTGTAAGAAGGCACTTCTCCTCATGAAGGCAGGCAAGCTTCCTGAGAACTTCATCGAGGGAATGGCATGTGAGGGCGGCTGCGTAGGCGGACCAAGCTCATACAATGACATGGTATCTACCAAGAAGTTCCGTGATGATCTCTTAAGCAGAGCAGATGACAGAAAGATTCGTGACAACATCGCCAACTACCATATGGAGACATTTGAGATGCACCGTAAGGAGCAGTAATAAAATGATTGTTACAGCATAATCTTTTTAAATCCCCCGACTTGTTCGGGGGATTTTTGTGATTGCGGATATCTGCAAAAAGATATGTGGTTAGTCATATTGAGAACTGAATAGTAACAAAGATATTAAATAAATTAAGTACATATTACGACTCTATCACGGGTTTTCGGGATAAAGAAACAATTGTAACACAACTGAAATATATGAAGCCAACATTAAGAAATTCTCAAGGAATTTGCAGTAGCAAAAAAGATTGTTTAACGCTATAATAGATACTGCTTGAAATAATATTATCAGGTTTGAGTAATAATATAGAGAGAATAATTATAAAATGCTAAAGAGGATTGTAAAAATGGACAAAAATAAAAAGATGATTATCGGCATACTTACGGCTGCAATAGTTCTGGTGGTGGCGTTTATAGTGTATATCACATGCTTTGATTCACATATTGAGTTCAGCAGCAAGTTCAAAAACGGTATTACTGTTGAGTATGGCAAAAAGTTTGAGCCGCCAAAAATCAAGGCGTATGTCAGAGGCAGGCTTATAAATCGAAAGGGAAAAGAGATAAAATGCACTATAGACAGTAATGTCGATGTGGCAAAGACAGGTTCATACGAGATAAAAGTAACTGCTCAATACGGTAAAAAAACAGCGACACAGACCATCAAGGTTGAGGTGAGGGATAAGAAGGCTCCGGAGATTGCATTAAATGGCGATGCAGAGATGACTGTAGAGGCAGGCAGCGAGTTCAGTGACCCAGGATATATGGCAACTGACAACTATGATGGGGATCTGACAGACAAGGTATCTGTCACAGGAGATGTCGATACTTCAAAGCCGGGAGACTATGAGATAAAGTACAGTGTCGCTGACTCGTCAAAGAATGAGATCGAGGTCAAAAGGACTGTGCATGTCACAGATACCACTGCACCGCAGATAAAGCTTTCGGGTGATGATTTTATGTCTGTAAAAAAAGGTGATAAGTACAAAGATCCGGGATACACGGCAACAGACAATTGTGACGGAGACATCACAGACAGTGTCAAGGTATCAGGAGATAAGGTAGATAAGGATAAGGCAGGAAAGTATACTGTGACCTATGAGGTCTCAGATTCATCAGGCAATAAGGCTACAGCTACAAGAGTGGTCAGTGTGTATGATCCGGTTGCCACGGCAGATACGGTAAACCCGGGCAACAAGATTATTTATCTTACCTTTGACGATGGTCCCGGAAAGTATACACAGGGACTTTTAGATTTACTTGATAAATACAATGTAAAGGTCACCTTCTTTGTTACAAATACTCATCCTGACTATCAGAACCTGATAGCAGAGGAGGCAAAGAGAGGACATACAGTGGCTATCCACTCTGCAAGCCACAAATACAACCAGATATATACAAGCGAGCAGGCATTCTTTGATGACCTTGAGCAGATGAACAGTATCATAAAGGCACAGACAGGAAATGATGCGTCAATCATCAGATTCCCGGGTGGCTCGTCAAATACTGTGAGCAAGGATTACTGTCCGGGCATTATGACACAGCTCGTAAATGATGTGACAGCAAGAGGGCTGTTATACTGTGACTGGAATGTATCGAGCGGAGATGCAAACAGCAAGCCAATCAGCACGGAACAGGTAGTGCAGAATGTCATTTCAGGAGTACAGAGCCACAACGTATCAGTTGTATTGCAGCACGACATAAAGGATTTCAGTGTCAATGCGGTCGAGCAGATCATCCAGTGGGGACAGGCGAACGGTTACACGTTTTTACCACTCACCACAAGCTCACCGATGTCTCATCATCGTGTAAACAACTAAAAGCACCAAAATAATAAAAAAGCACAAAAAAGAAGAGTTCAAAATGAACTCTTCTTTTTTAATCATGATTCTTATATCTTATTCCCCAATTAACATTTTTGTAACTATCATCTTACCTAAATATATAATAAAGAAAAAGGTACATAGAAACTAGATTGCCTGAGTGGTCAAAATTATTTAACTACCTCAACGTTAACGGCCTGTGGACCTTTAGCGCCATCAGTGATATCGAACTCTACTGATGCACCTTCCTCGAGAGTTTTGAAGCCCTCCATGTTAAGTCCTGAGAAATGTACGAATACATCCTTTCCGTCCTCGGCTGTGATGAATCCGTAACCTTTTTGGTTGTTGAACCATTTTACTGTACCTTTGCTCATCGAAAGTACCTCCAAATAATAATAATGCTGCTTACGCAACTAACGTTAGAATAGCATAACAGGTTTAAGATGTAAAGCAATAAAGTCAAAGTTCTTTAAAGTTTATGTCATTATTTGCTAAAAATTTCATTACAAGCTTATCCCATTCACTGTCTAAGGTCTTATCCGCTGAAAAAATATTGTAGGATATTCCGGTTGTCAGAGTCAGAAGTTTGTTCTGATACCTGATATTTATGAAAAAACCACTGATATCGGACACTGTGAAAGCAGAGTGCAGACTGCTTAGGGTGTGCTCCATGTTTTCGGGTGAAAGCAGAAAGACAAACTTGAATGACGATGGAGTCTGTCTGCCCTTTATCAGGTCAAAGCAGTTTGTGCGAAGCATCCTAAATGGGAGTATGCTATAGCCAGCTATACCATTTTCCTCAAGCTCTGTGGAGCTGTAAAAGCCCTTTTGCAGGTGACCGTCTATGACGTATGAGGCTGCCTTTGTGATGACGGCCTCCTGGAGCAGGAAGTTGTCAAAGATTTCCGTGCGAAGCAGCTTGTTCATAAAGTCCTTTGTGTCTGTCAGTTCAATTGATATCATAAATTCTCCTCATTTTCCACATTGTATGTGACAGCGAATGATTGTTCTAAGTGGTTTTGAATAGTTATAGATTATTATATCATACATCAGATTCACGGATTATGCCATAAAAATAGCCATAAAAATAAAGCCTGTTCAACTGGAATAATTGTAAAGTCCGTGGTAGAATAAATGCGTTATGCAATGAAAACAGGAGGCAATCCATGAAACAGGAAAAATTATTTGATTTACTAAAAGCGGCTGTTTCACCATGCGAGTGTGTGAAGGCTGCAAAGCAGGAGCTTTTGGAAAACGGATTTGAGGAGATAGATTATACAGGTGACTGGAAGCTTGTGCGCGGTGGCAGGTATGTCTTAAATCACCATGATACGACCATGTTTGCGTTTACTGTAGGAAGCGGCTACAACAAAAAGGATATGGTGCGAATAGCGGCAGCTCACACAGACTATCCATATCTTCGCATAAAGCCAAATCCGGATTTTATGACAAACTCATATGCACAGGTCAATGTAGAAGTGTATGGAGGACCGATTTTAAATACATGGTTTGACAGACCTCTCGGAGTGGCAGGGCGCGTGGCTATAAAGAGTGAGGATGTGTTCAATCCGCGTATGGTGCTATATAGGTCTAAAAAGCCTGTCATGATTATTCCAAATCTTGCCATTCATATGAACAGGGATGTGAATAAGGGTGTCGGGATAAATAATCAGGTGGATCTGATGCCGGTGCTTGATTCAATACCTGAGGATGAAAGGACCACGGATTATTTCCTTAGCTTTCTGGCTAGAGAGCTGTCTGTGGAAAAGAGCGATATCATAGACTTTGAGCTCAATACATTTTGTATGGAGGAGCCTTGCTTTGTCGGTGTGAATGACACCATGATTTCATCACCGAGAATCGACAACCAGTCATCCTGCAGGGCACTTCTTGATGCCATAGAGGATGGAAACAGAGCTGATGGAATAAATATCATAGCGCTTTTTGATCATGAGGAAATTGGCAGCAGCAGTAAGCAGGGCGCGGCCTCTATAATGCTTCACGATATGCTCAGACGTATTTTAAGAAATATGGACCTTTCGGAAAATGAAATAGATGAGAGCATATATGATGCCATGCTTTTGTCTGTCGATGTGGCTCATGCGCTTCATCCTAATAAAAAGGAAAAGATGGATATCACAAATAAGCCTGTCATGGGAAAAGGCTTTTGTATCAAGCAGGCGTGCTCGCAGTCATATGCTACGGATGCGCAGGCTATCGCCATTCTCTGTCAGCTGTGTGATGAAAAGGGCATACCTTACCAGCGCTTTGTGAACCGTTCGGACAGCCGCGGTGGCAGCACACTCGGCTCGATTGCAGGTACGCTTTTGCCGGTAAAGACGGTGGACATTGGTATACCTATTCTTGCAATGCACTCAGCCTGTGAGCTGATGGGAGTACGCGACATGAAAGCCTTAAGCGACTGTGTGACGGCCTTTTTCGGGTACCATTAAAGGGCAGATAACCATTATGGGAAAATAAATACAGAAACCTCTTGCATAAGTTTAGTTTTCGTGTTACTATGACGTAGTAATGAAAACTACTTGTTACGGAATGAAATAACTTTTAAAAAAGTAATTTAAACTTTTGTTATCATATAGTGCGGGAGGAATAGATATGTATAAGATTATAATAGATAGCTGTGGTGAGCTCACAGATAGCCTTAAGAAGGATGGACATTTTTGCAATGTGGCACTCGAGCTTGATGTTGACGGATACAGGATTCGTGATGATGAGAGCTTTGACCAGCACGATTTCTTAAGAAGAGTCAAGGAGAGCGTAAAGGGACCAAAGTCGTCATGCCCTTCGCCTGAGGAGTACATGCAGGCTTTTGAGGGAGAGGCTGACCATGTATATGTTGTCACACTTTCGGGCAAGCTCAGCGGCTCATATAACAGCGCTGTTTTAGCAGTCAATCTGTACAACGAGGAGCATGAGGACTGTGGCAAGCAAATCTATGTATTCAATTCCTGCTCAGCATCTATCGGCGAGACACTAATCGGTATGAAGGTGCAGGAGCTTGAAGAGAGTGGACTTTCGTTTGATGAGGTTGTAAAGCAGACAGAGGAGTATATTTCTTCCATGAATACATTCTTTGTGCTTGAGACACTTGATACATTAAGAAAGGCAGGACGATTAAGCAACCTGAAGGCTTTTGTGGCCAGCACTTTAAATATAAAGCCTGTCATGGGCTCAACCGATGAGGGCTCAATCCAGCAGCTTGGTCAGGCCAGAGGCATGAAGAGGGCACTTGCCAAGATGGTAGAGGATGTTGTGGCTGCCACAAAGGACTGTGAGCACAGGATTCTTGCAATTTCACACTGCAACTGCCCGGAGCGTGCACAGTATGTGAAGGCATGCCTTGAGAAGCTTGCCAGATTTAAGAAGATTGTCATTGTGGATACTGCCGGCATCTCAAGCATGTATGCAAATGACGGAGGCATTATTATAGCAGTATAAGGATATGGTCTTTATTTTATCGGCCGGATATATTATAATGATGGCATGGGAAATTTAGATTACACACAGGTTTTAAACAAAATAGAAAATACACGCCGTTTCGGCAATGAGCCGGGAGTGGTGGTGACAGCACAGGTCATAAAGGTGCTGAGAGAAAAAGGAAAGCAAAAGCGCACAATACCGTATATCCATGTGGCAGGCACCAATGGAAAGGGCTCGGTGTGCGCTTTTTTTTCTAGTATATTAAAAAAAGAGCATATGAGGGTAGGAACGTTTGTATCACCGCATCTGGTGGATTTTGAGGAGCGCATCACGGTTGATGGGCGTATGATATCTAAGGATGATGTCACACGGCTTGGAAACTATCTGCTTGATATAGATTTTGGTATAGGGCTTACGATGTTTGACTACTGCCTTGCCATGGCTCTTTTGTACTTTGAGGAGCAGCAGTGCGATTATATGGTCATTGAGACAGTGCTCGGA
>SKEI01000468.1_pt1 | contig 25941 bp, 37 predicted proteins | sample 4826701 | NCBI WGS metagenome assembly SKEI01 (sample SAMN11008813, study PRJNA524170) | human gut metagenome | biome: Human fecal sample; material: Feces; isolation source: fecal sample from pouch patient p2, p6, p7, p14 | host: Homo sapiens | place: Israel: Tel-Aviv | collected 2016-08-31 | reverse complement strand
GAAGCCCGGCTCCAATGCTTGCGGTAGTGGTGGCAGCATTCTTTCTTTTTGAAGAACATCTGCCTGATCCACGATATAAGCCCCATACGATCACCTTCTTTCATTTGCGACGTCGCAATTTATAGATTTATTTAATTTCAATATCCGGAATTAACCTTTCAGGATAAAATACCAACTCATAATGATACTTGTCTGTTCCTTTCGGCTCTGTCTGCTCCATTACATAACAGGTCCAGTCATTCAGGTAAATGTAATCCTTATAATACTGATCATCACCTGTTTTAATGGTAACTACCAGCTCATTTGAACTATTGTTGCCAAGCGCCATATAACCTTCGGCCTGAAGCATAACAGTATCCGTTCTTGCATTAGTAACTGTAATTCTGCGATAAATATTAAATTCATTCGCATCTTTTGATAAGTTGTGGTTTACTGTGTGTACTGTTGAGCACCCCACCATTCCAAGCATCACAGATAACGCCACTCCAAATGCTAAAATCTTCTTTTTCATCTTCTTATCCTCTCTTTCCTAAAAATGGGTACAAAAATACCACCGGCCTACTGACTGGTGGTATTTACTGACCTTGTTCCCAAGCCCAATTCTTCACTTTTTTAAACGCTTCTACAGCTTCCTGTGGAACACCTTCAAGCTCGCCATCATGAATACATTTTGCATACGGCTTATAAGTTTCCATCGCCTTTTGAATCTCCTCCGGATACTTGCGAATTACCATGTTTCTTCCCTCTTCGATGTTTTACCATATATTCAGCTTCAACTTCATCATACCTATCAATCCAGAACATTTGATCTGCGTAACTACTTATGTCGCTTACATTGTACTCCGTGATACCTGCTCTGTCAATTGTCTTCTTTGCTTCTTTACAAGCATTCTCTATATACTTACCATAGTTTTCTCTTGTAATTTCACCGTATCGTTTTCTAAAATTTTCAGCCTGCTTCATATGCCACATCTCATGAAATTCAACATTTCCTTGATCTTTAATCACTTTACTGTCTGCAATCTGAGGGATATAGAAAACTACATTTTGTATGGCGTCATACTTCCCATACGCTGTAGGCATTTCATCTGGCGAAACTATAATAATTTTAGGCCTTCTCTCCAGCGAAACTTCCCACTCTTTTAAAGCCTGCTCCGTTCTCTGATTCAATGTATGTAACGCACGAGGTTTTATATTCGTCTGATTGGAAATGTAAATCTCTGAATAGCTTTCAACTCGCTTAATGTTTATTTTCTGCTGCTGTTTAATAAATATTGTTGATGCTTCACCTCTGGTAACTGGTCTGTACGCCTGGTCTTTCCACTCTTCCGCTTTTATCTGGTATTCTTTTTGATTCTCCTTATCCAGCGAATACTCTGCCAGTCTCCCATACTTTTCCACCTGGCGCTCTGCATACTGTTGCCTGGCTTCCTGCTGGTTCTGAAGTCCAATCTCTTCCAGATCTTCTTTAGTCCAGGTATCATCTGCGGTAGAAATACCAGGGAAATATGTAGTATGGCTGTCCTTGCATCTTGGATGATAAAGCCCTTTGCTGATTGCATAACTCATCAGCGGATATTTCTTCCCAGTCTCCGGATCCACGCCGTCCTTGCTACCACCGCTCCACACATCATCGATCAGGACCTTACCAACAAAAGGAAGGCACTTAGGACACGGGTTTCCACGCTTGGCCATGATAACTGTTGTAACTCCCCACTCCTGACGTTTTTCGCCCTCTCCCTGCAGGTAAGCTCTTTTACTGGCTGTCCGGATCGCCATATCTGCATAGTCTGAAAGCGTATGTCTGGCACCGTTGGCATACTCCACGCAGTTAAGACCACGGGACAGCATATCTTTGGTAGCCATGTCCACAGCCTTTTCATAGGTCCCGGCACCTGTATTGGCATATACCTGGGCATTGAAGATCGCTTTTCGGTAATCATCGTTAGCCTTGCGAAGCACCGCTGTTTCCACTTTCTCCATATCGTCTCTGGTGGCTTTGATCAGCGCTTCCAGTTTACGGTCATTCAGCTTAAAAAACTCTGCCGTAGCTCCCGAGCCAGTTTTCTTAGCCCCCTTAAAGCCTTTCTTAATCGCCTGAAGTATACGCCTTTCCTGCTGCATACCGCCTTTTGACCGTGACATCCGGATCAGACTGTCAATCTGGTCATTAATACTTTTAAACTGCTTGCTGTATTTCTTCTGGTTACGGACTTTGTACTTTTCCAGGGCTTTTAGCTGCTCTGTCTGCCACATAGACCAGTTATAACCTTCTTTGGTTTCCTCTGCCCGATGCCGATCCATATTCCGGATCATAGAAGCTATCAGCTCATCCTCTATCTTCTGGAAAGCTGCAGCAAGATCATATTCATTCTTCCTTGGCATCAGTATTCACCCGTTTCTGAATATTAGCTGCAATCCTTGCACAGCGCTTTCTGTTTATGCAACGGATATTATTCTGGCAGTTGGGTGCTCTCATAACGCAGCTATACTCGATTTTCTCTAACTCCGGTTCAAAATCCGGACAGTATGCGCAAAAGTCCTGCAATAATAACGTAAATCCTGGAATATCCATACTACTATCTCCTGTTCGCATATACCTTATAGCCTTGTGCCTTAAAGTTACGGGTAAGATCTTTAAGCTGAGTCATGCTGCTACAACGGTCCACCCTTAATTCTGCATAGCCTTTTTTCTCAATCGCATATATTCCAAAAGGTACCTGCTCACTGGCTATTTCCAGCAGCCCCTGATACTCCTTCTGGCTCATTCGGTAAACCCGGTTCATTACCTTCACCTGCATTGCCTTCACCCCCAAGATTGACATTAAAAAGCCCGGCAGCCATATTGACTCCCGGTTCTTCTACTTCTGCAATACCCTGTTCTGCTTTCAGACGTGCTACCTCTTCTTCCTTTTCCTCTTCGGTCCAGGTATCACCATAAAGCTGATCAACGGATGTTTCCAGGCTCATGATCCCATATTGCTTAGCTTTCCCTACAGTATCAACCGTTGTGCTAAAGTCTGGTGATGCATATTCGCCAAACTTTACCGTTGGTTCATAATCCCCCGGTGTCCTGTTGCACATAACGTCATTACACTGCATGATCTTTTTTGCCAGTTCAGGAAGCGTTTCATTCAAGGCATCTACGATTTTATTTCTGACATGCAGCGTTACCTTTTCCTTTTCACGCTGACTTTCTGCATTGTCCGTTTTCTTCAAGTCAATTCCAAGAGTAGACGGAGACATAATTCCCTGAAGAACCATATCAAGGAAACTTGCGTAGCTGTTTACATATGCTTCATAAGAAATCTGTGGCTGGGAAACTTCTACCTGATGACTCGCACCCTCCGACATGTTATCTCCGATTGCGATAAAATCATTATCGAATGGATTAGCCGGAAGCAATTCGCCTGTAGTTTCATCCCGTGGTATCAGGTTTTCTGGAATATAGCGCTTAATACGTCCCATACGGATTGCATCGACCCACTGGCTTATTACTTCATCCAGGCCGTCAATTACGTCTGTCTTGCTATCAAACAGCGCCTTTCCCCGCCCTTTGTATTTCACGGAAGAAAAGATCCTCAACGGGGCTGCAAGCATTATGTCTCCTGGCACACCAACATCAAACAGATGTGCTGTTTCTGGCAGCCTCTTTAACTCCGTTTCTTTCCCTGCATCATCGTACAATTTGTATATGATATATCCATTGCCATATGCCTCTTCCAGCCGAAAATTCTTATTTCCGTCTTTATAGTCAGTATAAAATTTGATCTCTTTAAGCCGCGAATGAACATATACAAAATCTACATTTTCAGCATCATAAAATTCTACGATCGGATACTTACTGCATTCGTCTGCCGTTATTTTAAACGCCCCGTCACCTGAAGCCAAAGCTCCCGCAATGCCTTCTCCGATCACGTCATTTAATCTTTCTTTCTGGAAAATCTTATCCCAGAGTTCTTCTAAACCTTCCTGGTCATCTCCAAAAGAAATACTATTCATATCTGCCAAAACAATATCTTTATATCGATCAATAACTACGGCCACAATACCGCTATGCATTTTTCTGACACTTCCCTGAGCTTTGGCTGCCCAGAAACGCGCTTTTTCTACACTCCAGCGTGCAGTTTTCTGAAAGTATTGCTCAATCTCTGCAGAATCTCCACGATACCACAATTTATTCCGGATCACATTAGCCTGAAAGGTATGTGGCTCAATGATCACCACCTCCCTGTCCTGCCTTGTATCTATCCGGAACAGCTTTTTAACAAAATTCTGAATCCAGTTCATTCTTATCATCCTCTATAAATCTTACTCTGGTACGGAATCCATGCATATTGTACGGAATTGACCATATGATCATGACCGTCTTCCGGTGTGTTATCCTTATCTTCCTGCCAGCTATATACTTCTAATTCATGTATATAATTTGGACAAGTATCAAGCACATAGAAGCACGGATCGTTATCTTCTTCATAAGCCAACCAGCCAAGCTGCATATTGATACGGTCTATGATCTCCATTTTTTTCCAGGCATCATTCAACACATACATGCAGCCATTCCTGCGTTTGTATTTATTCCACTCCTGCATCGTTGCCTGATCAGCGTTATCCAGAAAGGCATTCCGGGCTAGTCCCCATTCTTTTCGATTCCGATCCATGAAAGCAACAATGTTTACTACCGTATCAGAAGGTGCAAGCGGTTTTTCCAGCTCTGCATTGCTGTATACCTTTTCATCTAATACAATGCATCTGCCTTTATTGGTGATGCCGATAAAAGACAATGCTATTGTATCTGGGGACTTCTGGGAGTAGGATGTATCAATCCCCGCTGAAAAGTACATGAAAAATTCCTGCTTTTTAGGTCCTGTTGATGCCTGAACGAATTGTTTTGCCCATTCTTTGGATTTTACATGCACCTTCCTGTTAAAATTTGAGAACACCAGACCAGTTGCCTTACCCCGCAGCCCCTGGATCTTATTCTTCCAGATCTTCGTGCCTTTCGGTGTATTAGCCAGGATCTTGTCCAGCTTTTCCTTAGGCAGGCCCAGATTATGGGCAAAAGAAAAGAACCAATGCACCCAGCCGTGCTTTGGCTCTTCTTTCAATTCATCTTTGATTTCCTGTGGTGTTTCCTCTTCCCACTCTGGCAGAGGCCGGGAGCAGTTGATGTACTCTTTATACACCGGCAATGACGGATCATCTGGATTAAGCGTAGCCATAAGATAATCACAACGCATAGCCGCCTCTCGTACAAAGTCTATATCAGCTGTGTTGATCTCATCGATATACAGGCAGCCATACTGACCACCCAGGGCCTTCTGCCATTTCTTCTTATCGCCATAGCCCATCACGTATATGACTTTATCACCACCGGAAGTATGGAACAGGATATGGGGGATCTTATCGTCCTTAGTCCCGTTGCCGTTGTACTCAACGAGGACACCAAAATCATCCATGATGCCAAGATCTTTGTTGATGATGTTCTTCTCAGCGGTACCGGTATCCTTGGCAGCTATGATGTGCAGCTTCTTGGGAGACTCTGCCACTTTCAGCATGAACTTAAACAGCCCTACTGTGGTTTTTCCGGCCGCTGTTGTCCCTTCCAGGAATTCTACCGGCGCATCACATCTGAGAAAGGCTTTGTATTTATCTGATAACAACAAACGTTCTGCACTCACTATCCACCACCACGCATCTGCCGGATCAGGTCATCCAGCTTAGTCTGCTCTGCTTCCAATCCTGTAACTTCCAGCTTATCCTTAAACATGCCAAGATGCCGTCCCAGAAGCTCCAGAGCCTTTTCTTTATCATTCAGTTTGAGTTCTATACCGTTCTTTCCTTCTTTGATCCCGGCAATAGCCTTGATCTGATTCTCCGACAGCTTACTGGTGTCCGTCAGGATTACGTTTCCATGAGAGATCTGTACAAAGTCTGTAGCCTTGGCAAAGGCGATCGCAGCCAGTTCTTCAATCACGCGGTCCTGTGTGACCTCCGTCCGTTTCTGGCGCTCCTGCATGCGTTCTGAGATATAAGCTGCAACCTTAACATTTCTTAACAATCTTGTGGCCGCAGCTGCTGCAACTTCATCATTCTTTACCCTTGGATAAGCGACCTTGTAAGCCCGCGTGGCATTCAGGTCAATAAGATATTCATCTGCAAAAATCTTCTGTTTTTTTGTCATTTGGGGCTCACCTCGCTTTCGCCGGTTTTGAGTATAAGAAAAGGAGCCACGCAGGTGACTCCTAACAATCACAATCTAATACTATATAATTTCCGCAGTTTTTACAGTCAATCCTAATTTCTTTAAGCTTTACGCTAACATCATCTGAATCCGTTACCGTATCATAATCCAGATTTTTTTCTATCTGCGCCTCATACAAATCAAATTCATGATTTCTTAGATTTCTAGAAAAATAGGCAACTTGTCCGCGTGTTTCAGGATCTATCTCTATTTTATTTCCGCATTCACATTCTACGATTATCTTCATACCGTTAATTTCCCCCAATTTGCTTCCCACTCATGTAATTCTGCTATGTGCTTAAACTCATCCATGCGATCCTTAGGTATTTTCGGAACAAACGGAGATACATCCACATAACAAACACCCTCATGATAATCAAATGTTACTCGTTTTACTTCGTATTCATATGGATCTTTCCATAATGGATCTTCAACAAAATCACCTTTATGGGGAATCATCATGCTTTCATATGTTTTTGTCCAACGATACGGAACTTTATCACCGACAAACTCCACAACCTGAGATAATCTAATTTTCATACTGCTTTCTCCTTTGACATTTTTATTTTTTTCTGTTCGCACTACTGTCTTAGTTCCATTACAATACCACTTATTGTTAGCACTGTCAATATGTGAGTGCTAATTTATATCTTGTCTTATAAAAAAGACACCCTCTTTCAAGGATGCCTTTCATGCTACCTGGAATGTCCGGGTGGAGATCCCTAAACCAGGTAAATCGGAACGGAAGGACTCGAACCTTCGCTTAGGACACAAGCCATTGCTCTACCTCTGAGCTACGTTCCAACAACGCTTCCTAAGTGAACTCCACCGTCCTGATCCTCAATGTCTCTTCAGAGCAATCAGATAAGTACATCCGTGCACAAATGCATTCCATGTTTTATTCAAAAAGGCATTGTCAATCTCTCTGAGGTGTTGCGCATACGCTCAGTTCATCCGGGAGCGACCCGGCAGCTTCCTCTGCCAAGCTGTGACCCCCGGCAGAGGTTCCAGGGGAATTAAGCCGCCGGCCGTATGCCTTTGGCTTCATGGTACACTATAGCATTTGGAAAACGGAAAAACAGGAAAATTCGGAAAAACTTATGTTGCTTTCATAAAATTTTCGTATTCCTTCCGTACTCCATCAGGTGTAGCTCTTCGGCCCATTCTTACCGCTACTTCACTCCAGGTAAGCTCTTCAAAGATCTTATACCTGATAATGCGCTGCATTCTCTGCGGAATCGTATTCAACCACGCTTCCACATCATGTTTGATCCGTTCCGCAGTCTGCAACCGCTCTTTCAGGATCTCTTCCAGCCGGTCCAGCTCATCCGGATCCTTTACTACAGGATATGCCAGACCTTCGATATGAAACGTCTGTGGTGTGTAAGGGAACTCATGCGAAGACCCTTTCACTGCATCCTGCTCAATCCTCTTCCTGGCTTTCTTAAACTTCAAGATCTCCTTTTTTGTATCTTCCACCTGGGCGCATGCATCTATGTACTGCACCAGAATCTGCTTGTCCAACGGTATCACCTCATTCCTGCTCTTGGTTTGTATGTACGTTCTCCCAGAAGATATTCCTCTTCCTTCCTCTGTTGACCTAGAAGCTGCCGTAACCGGTTTAAGGTATCCCTGTTCTTCTGATCCTCGAAAAACTTCACCAGCTTCTCGTTCATCTTTGCCATATCTTTATTAATTCGCCTGGTTCTTCTGCTCTGTTGAAGACTTGTTGCAATCCGGTTCCTTTCGTTCCGGTCCTTGGCAAATTCCATTTCATGAAGAAAGTCCTGGAGACGCTTGTCCTCTTCAACGACCTTATCGCAAGCATACCTGTATTCTAAAATGCTCTCATCATAGTAGCTTAGAAACTCTTCCAGAGCCTGTGCCGGTGTCTTTCTCTTACTCATCTGGTACCCTCCGCAGCTCCGGATCCGGGCAAAGGCTTGTCCCCGCATAGGCTGGCATCCTGGCTGACCAGGTTGTAGGCTTCGGCCCGTTAATAATCGCATGGTCTGATGCGGCTATGGCACTTTTCCTTTGCAGCTGGTTTGCCTTTCTCTGGGCCTCTGACTTTACTAATCCCATTCTTTATGTCCTCTCCCTTCTTGCGCATGGCAGCTATCACGTATTCCACGTTGGGATTTACTCGTTTCCACATTACGCAGCTTTACCGGTATGCTTCCGGTCTTTTCTTTCCAGGTACAGTTTTACCAGTGTGTAGATCTGGCGAAGGAACAGGCTGTCTTCTATGTAACTTATATTCTGGACGATATACTGCTTTACATGTTTGTTATTCATAGGCTTCCTCCTTTAAATTTCAGTTTTACACAGACTCATATGATTCTTTCAGCCTTTCAAAATCACATGACTCCATTATATTTGCCATAACTACAACAGCCATTGTGTTTATTTCATGCATAGTTTTTCCAAGTTTAACACTTTGTGGCATCACCTTACTGTTACGGACAACTGCAAATAACGCTAACTTATATTTTTCTTCTTGTGACATTTCGCACCTCAATCCTAATATACAAATAACTCAATCAATATCTCCAGAATCGTCATCATTTCAATTTGAGATTTTTCCATAGCTGGTAACATTTCTTACAAGCCAAACCTGGATTTTTTTCTATTTCTTCAGTATCAATATCAGTTGTGAAAAAATCTTGATCTTGCCAATACTTTTCGCACAAAGACGTATTTTTAAAAAAACAGTGATATTTTGCTTTAGGATGAATCCAGTCAACGTTTGTAAGATTGCTTTGCTTTACTGGAAGCATCCATTTGTATCTTCTCATATGCTCAGTCCTTCAAATTCTTAATTTACACATTTACACCGTGATCTTTCAAAGCCTGTGTCCAAGTTTCTTTTATCTCCTTCGGGCAATGCGCCATAGCATCTGACCATATAGGCCAACGCCCGTGCTGATCATAGAATTTATACTGATATGCAAGGCTATCCCGATTGTGCGGCTGCTCCGGGTCATGCTTTACTGCACATTCCGGACAAGTTCCATCCTGTGTTTTACCAAGCAGTGCCATTCCATATATTTTTTTCAAATATCCCATATCTCTTCTTTCTCCTAAGATTTTAAAACTCAGTTACTCCATCCGGGCCTTCCAGATCTGCAGTATTGTCTTCGTACTCGCACCTGGAGATGAGGGTTATATTTTCCACCGGGACCTTGCAGGTTTTCGCAAATCCAGCCTTCCACTCTTCTGCCATCACCGGAAGATTCACGCTTCCTAAATTTTCTGTGTCAAAATCAAACGCCACCATCGCATAACCTGTGCTTTCCGGTCCACCGTATAAGTCAGCCCCTACGATCTCGTAATACAAACTTAATGTTACTTGTACTGTATTCATCTTCGCTCTCCCAATCTTAATACTCTCATAAGTCTTTTCAAAGATATCCGGTTTGCATGGATACAGTTCACCGTTGACACCCTGAATCACATAATCTCCTATGGAGACGTGGTGAATACCTTCCAGAGTTTCGATAAAAAGCTCACACGGCGGAGCGCCGCAGCTTTCAGAACTATAATACATGACGCCCTTTTCGTAAGCTTCAACCGCCCAGGCTGGTACATACCAGCTACCATCACGGTCTTTTAAATCTCCATCATACTGAAATGCTTCAATAACCACAGGTTTCTTTCTATATTTAGCCATAATATCTCCTCCAAATCTTAAATAGTGAAAATGAAATTTCTGACCATTTCGGTGAATTCACCGAGATGGTTCCCATTGGCTCAAATGCCAATTTCACTCAATTTTCTCTGCCGCCTCTTCTAGTTCATACATCCAGCTGCTCAACTTTTCATAGCAATCTTTACAAAGCACTTTATCCTCATCTTTCATTCTAATTTTTTCATATCTATCCCTAAAGTAAACATCCATAACCTTGTTGCATCTTTCACATGCTATTTTCATTTCTGTACCTCCAAATTCTTAATTTTACATATCAAAAATGCTCATCTGGCCCTTACAGTTTCCACCGATTGTGGTCGGGTCCCAACCGACACCGATATAATCCAGGACTTTCGCCCAACCGTATTCTTTTCCTTCTGCATCTTTACAAAGATGAAACATTAGATAGTCCCATTCCTTTGGATTGCTCTTATACAGCATGTCAAACCGGTGTGGCCGCTTTTCCATGTGGATTCCAAACCCGCACATGCTGCAACCGGTCCGCTGAGCTTTTGTGGTATAGAGGGTACCATCCGGCTGTCGTTCTATGGTTCCGTAAATTTCCGGAATAATACTGTCTGGCATTACAAAACATTCAGCAATCTTTCCAACTGTTAATAACTTCTGACGGTATTTTTCTTTCAGACCGTCCTTCCAGAGCTTGTCCATCTCTAATGCCAACGTCAAAATGTCCTGCCGGCCGAAGATTGCAAATGGTGCTGACCTGATCGTAGACGCTCCAAAATAATTGCAGCCATTCATTCTCAGACTTTTTGCCCTACGACCACCCTCTGATGCCATAAGTCCCAGATAAGGTACGCTGTTATGTTCTTTTCCCCAGTCATCACAATTTTTTTCTTTGAGGTAATAACAACACTTGGAAGATACCAAAAAGTCCGGTTTCCGGAAGTCGCAGCCCTCTGTTTCATTTTCATAACCGCCAAACAGCTCTAACCAGCGCTGTTTCAATTGCATCTTTGAATTTTTCTGCCAGCCTCCATAAGCTCCCGTCTCACCAGTGATAATCGCATGGCGAACCGTTTTATTCTTTTCAGACGGATTCTGCAACAGTTCTATTTTGGCAGCAACTTCTTTCGATATGACCGGAAAGCCAAACTCCTGTATTACTTTTGCTTTTGTCCAGAAGCTACCATCTTTCCGCTTTAACGGCGGAACATTGATAATCCCAAGTGCTTTATGTACTCTCTGAATAGATTTATCTTCCAGAGATGATGCACTAACTCCCGATGCATCAATACCGCAAATCTCATGCAAAAACAAATACAGTACAATGCTATCCAGTCCGCCAACTGATACGTGATAATTGAGTTCCCGCCCATCACATTCCCTGGCGAATTCCTCTGCACGGATCCTTGCATATCGCCTTTTAAATTCATACGGCTCTTTTTCTTTTGCGATAAAATAAGCAATCTTATTTTTCGTTCCTAACCGCTGCATCCGTTCCTGTACTGATTCCATTTCTTTCCTTCCTCACGCACTCTCTATGCATGTGCAATACCGTCCCTCTCTTTGTCCTGATCCACTCTGCATCCCCATTGATCACCTTCTGGCAGATGCAGCAGACCGGTACAGATATCTTTTTGCTGTTATTCATTTTTCCCCTTTCCTGCTCCTGGCTTCCAGCTGATCCAACAGATCCTGTATCTGGTGGACTATCAGCGGACAGGAATGATATCGTTCCATCAGGAACCGGGCCTGCTTTACGATCTCATCCCATTCCTCTGACTGCCAGGATGGTACTGCTTTGCTGTAGCGCTTCCAGAATCCATTGTATACGTCATAATAAATCCCTTTGACCTGCTGGTCTGAAAGGATCACCACATCATCCAGTGTCATATCTCCTCTATCCTCACATAGATCCCTGGGATCTCTGCCCAGAACTTCTCTGCCATCTCTGCAGCTACCAGGGCATCATCTTTCCAAAATCCGCAAGCTGTCATGCAGTCTTTTAAAAGTTTCTGGAGATTGTCTGTATCTGGCTTTGTGATCCGGTATTCACCGTCTGCATGTTTCCCCTTAGGGAAGCACCATTTGACCATCAAACGTACTCCCCGATCAAATGGCTGCTCCGGTCTGTGTCCGGCCAGATGCCCCATCAGTTTCTGCCTGGCAGCTTTCAGATCTGCCGGTTCGTAAAAAACAGGCTTGCCTTTTACCACATGTACCTGCTTCTCCTGGTGTGTCACTGTCGGTGGCACCATTGCCATAAAAAATTCCATCTTGTTTCCTTTCCGGGTCATCTAGGTTTGGTGCCCTCTGTGTCTGTGGGGTGGGTGGTCGTCGTGCGTAAGCTGTCGCACGACTACCTACCCCCGCATAGAGGGGTGCGCTACACCACTATACGTAGTATAGGTCCGGCGCACCCCTTTTGGCGCACTGCGCGGGACTGCACCAGACCCAGGTCATGCGCACCGTGCGCCAGCCCGTAAATTTCTGGTTCAGCTCACCTGCGCATGACTGCACTAGACTGCGCCGTTTTTCTGGTCTGGCGCACCCTGTTTTTCCTTTCTTCTGATATACATTTTGTTATCAGCTCCCTGATATTTTTCATAATGATCTGCCAGATCTTTCTTCCTTTTATTGCTGTCCCCTAACCATGAAAGCAGTGTCCTTGATGATGTATCAAGTTTATCTGCAAGCTCCTGGGCAGGCACCTCACGGCCCTCAAATTCAATGTTGGCAAACTCTACTTCAAAGGAACTGAGCTTTTTTTCCTTCGCTTTTTGAGCCAGTTCTTTTCTCTTTTCTGTTGCCTTTTGCCAAAGCGGTTTCTCCGTCTCTGGCTCAATATCACTCAATATCCCTACCTGATCAATGGTATGGACTGGATAATTGAACCACGCATTGACTGCCGGAAACTTCGGGAACTCTCTTAAAGTTCCTTCAATACGCCACGCTGTAACGCTCCTGGCCCTTATCCTGGCTGCTTCCACCATCTTCTGAAGGTTTGCCCACTGCCACACATCCAGCTTGTTTTCGCAGTAATTGAGCATCTGGTAACTGCTGCAAAGATCATCCTGGGACAGGTCATCTTCCCATTTAAAATGTGAGTCCAGATACTGTTTGCACGCTTCACATACAGCTTTATTCTCTTCCTGTTTCAGAGCCTCTTCGGACAGTTCCAGCTCGATCATATCCAGCATTGCATCCGGATCGCGGGCAAATACACCGGAACCGGAAGCACGGTCCATGGACTTCTTGCTGCCCTGGCTGCCTTTTGAATGGTGATGGCAGTAGATCACGGCCACGCCCAGCTCCGTGCAGACCTTATCGAACTGATTACAGAAATTGGACATCTGGTCTGCACTGTTCTCATCACCTGTGATGACCTTGTAGATCGGATCGATGATGATGGCAATGTAATTCTTCTTGGAAGCCCTGCGGATGAGCATGGGCGCCAGTTTATCCATAGGCCGGGACTTGCCTCTTAAATTCCATATATCAATGTTATCCAGGTGTTCCGGACGGATCCCCATCGCCTGGTAAACATCCCTGAAACGGTGCAGGCAGCTTGCCCTGTCCAGTTCCAGGTTCACATACATCACACGCCCCTGTGAGCACTGCCAGGACAGCCATTTACGGCCTTCTGCAATGGCAATGCACATTTCTATCTGTAAAAAGGATTTACCCGCCTTAGAGGGCCCTGCGATCAGCATCTTATGTCCCTGGCGCAGCACCCCTTCTATCAGACACGGGGCCAGTTCCGGCAGGTTGTCCCATACATCTTCCAGGCTTTCCGGATCCGGCAGGTCATCATTGACTGACTCGATCCATTCTTTCCATTCAGCCCAGCTCTCCTTTCCGATGTTGGTGTCGATCAGGAACTGCTTATTCTCTCCACGCAGCACACCTGGCATACGGGACAGTCTGGACGGGTTCCGGTTCTGCTGGTCGATCTCCAGACCGTTCTTGCGGCAGATGTCATAGAGATAGTCCACACGCTTACGGTATTCTCCATAGTCTGCGGCATCTACTTTAACAATGGCATGGAGGCTCTTCTTTCCGGAATGGACCAGACACGCCACAGGAAGTTCCAGTTCCCGGATCAGTGCATGCTGCTTGTCGATCTCCATGCTGTCTGACTCTACCAGGGCATAGCGGAAGTCTGTCACGTTGTCGTTCCTTACGCCCTTTCCATCCAGCGGGTTAAAACGGATCCAGGCACCAGCCTGAGGATCATAATCTCCCAGGACACTGCCGATATCACCGCCACAGGCAGAAAGTGCTTCTATCAGCTGTCCTGCAGTGCGGTCAAAGGATCCCTTATCTGCAGGGAGCCATTTATCATCCTTCTGCCAGCTCTTTACCACATAACCTACATTCTCCCCTGCTTCAAACAGGGTCTCCAGATACCGGATCAGTTCCTTGGCCGGGTCAAATCGGGCCGGTTCCCGTACTTCTTTTCCTTCCACCCAGTTCCGGTCAATGAACACGCCTTCCTCACTGGAAATGGTATCTTCCCAGCCCAGGGCATGCCCCGGATCATAGGGCGGCGTCCACCCCTGTTCCCTGGCATACTGGACGATCGTCCCACCGGTCACGGGGGAGCCATTTCCCTTAAATCCCTTCCATTTTTTCTGGCATTCCCCAGGATGATACCTGCCGGGATCTCTCCGGCTCCAGTTGTCCCATACATCCACGCTATATCCTTCCAGGTCCAGGGCCATGCCGATATTCAGCCACTGCTGGTAATCCAATTCAGCCGGCTCTATATGATCTAAGACCTCCAACAGGTCATACTGGCTTCTTTCCATTTCCTGCTTACTCCTTAATTTTCAGGTACATAATTTCTTGGGTCCACACCTCTTGGGGCTCCTCTCCAGCCGCACGCAGCGATCCGGTCGATCATGTTCTTTCCTGCCTCAAACGTCCATGTCCCTACATGCTGGAAACCATATTTTTCCAGGCACCGGATCTGTTTCGGTGTGGTAAGCCCTTCCTCCTGCCGTTTATGCAGGCGGTCCAGGATCAGGTTTGCCTTTCCTGCATTGTCTATCTCATCCGGAAGGATCCCTCTCTTTTCCAACTCCTGTTTCTGTTTATCAGAAGGCGGTGCCATTTCCCAGCCAAAAGCCGGGACATAACCGGACAGATCTTCCGCCTGTATGCTCATCTCAAACTGTAATGGATCCACCAGTTTCTTTTTTCTGGTACGCATCTCCTGGAGCTGTTTTGCCAGGGATTCTTCCCTTTCTGCGATCACATCTTCCGACGCTTTTCTCTCAGCCTCTTCCAGATCCATAGGGCATCCGGCTGTTCCTTCCAGGTTCTCCGTCATCTTTCGGGCTACTTCCTTCTTCTCACAGATCAGGTCCGCCGGATGGCAGAGCTCATGGCGTTCTGTATGCCAGAGGAAATCCAAGAGCAATAGATGGCTCTTTCCTTCACACAGTCTGGTCCCGCGTCCTACCATCTGGCTGTAAAGGCTGCGCACCTTTGTTGGACGCAGCACGATCACACAATCAACGGACGGGCAGTCCCAGCCTTCCGTCAGCAGCATGGAATTGCACAGGACGTTGTATTCTCCTTTATCAAAGGCTTCCAGGACTTCTGCGCGGTCTTTGCTCTCACCATTGACTTCCGCAGCTTTAAATCCCTTTTCATTCAGGATCTCTTTGAACTTCTGGCTGGTCTTTACCAGTGGAAGGAACACGACCGTCTTTCGGTCCCTGCAGTATTTCATCATCTCGTCCGCGATCTGGTGCAGATACGGATCCAGGGCTGTTGCAATGTCACCGGCTTTAAAATCACCGGACTGGATGGATACCCCGGACAGATCCAGCTGCAGCGGGATCGTCATGGCCTTGATCGGGGATAGATAACCCTCCCGGATCGCTTTCGGAAGGGTATATTCATAAGCCAGGCTCTCAAAAAATTCTCCCAGGTTACGCATATCGCCACGGTCAGGCGTTGCAGTCACTCCCAGTACTTTTGCAGACGGGAAATGCTTCAGCACCTTCTGGTATCCGTCTGATATGCAGTGATGGGCCTCATCAATGATGATCACATTGAAATAATTCTCTGAAAACTGGGACAGGCGTTTTTCACGCTGCATGGACTGTACAGAGCCTACTGTGATCCGGAACCAGCTCCCCAGACAGGTCTGCTCTGCTTTTTCTGTCGCACATCCCAGGTTCGTGCTCTTTTTGATCTTATCCGCAGCCTGTTCCAGGAGTTCGCCCCGGTGCGCCAGGATCAGTACCCTGTATCCTTGACGCACACAGTCTTCTGCGACTTTTGCAAACACGATGGTCTTTCCGCAGCCGGTCGGCAGTACCAAAAGGGTCTTCAATGTACCCTTATCCCACTGCTCAAATACGGCTGCTTTCGCTTCTGCCTGATACGGTCTCAATTCCATTTAGAACACACCCGCCTTAAACTGCTTTGGTTCATACTCCAGATAACGGCTGACACGGTTATTCCTGCGCTTATTGCCGTTCTTGTCCACATATTCATTGATCATGACTTCCACCTTGCCGGTAGAGCATGGCACTTCATTCCAGTTAGGCCGCAGTGCTTCCCCTTTCTTCTTCTGTCCAATGCATAAGAAGAACTGGCTCAGTCTCCACTCTGCCTTTGAGTTCAGGTACAGGCTGTCAAATACATGGTGTTCCTTGCCGTCCTTATCCTTGATTAGAAGGTCCAGGTTCGCCACGTTACAGGGTGCCATCTTCTCGCTTCCTCCGAAATGGGCGCGTTCCATGGATGCCACTGTAAATTCATAAGTTCCTTCCGGAAGGGGCTCAAACTCAGTCCCTTCATTCTCAATCGCATCATCCCAGCCGATCTCTTTTCCTAAATCTGCCATTTCTTTCATCCTCCCGATTAATTAAATACTAAAGAATCCTTTTCTTTCATTTCCCTGATCGCCGCATACACCTGGTCCCAGGCACCTACCAGAACGCCGTCCACAAAGCCCGGATTGACCTCTTCATACATGTAAAGGGGCGTATCCACCGGTACATATCCCTTGGCTTCACATACGTTCTGTATATCCCATTCGCACACATCATTGGCGATCATCAGGTCCCGCAGTCTCTTTGGGAGACGTGGATCCAGTGCCGATCTTCCATCCGGCTTTACATCCCCTTTGTTGCCCTCCACAGGCGCAATGCCTTTCTTTTCTTCTGCAGGTTTTTCATTGCCCTTGTTACTACTGGCTGTCTCCGGATGTTTTACCGTTTCTACCGGTCTGACAGGTGGTGCTGGCTGTGTCTCCTGTATAGGGCCTGGCTGTTTTACCTCCTGCCTCTCCTCTGCCCGGGCTGCTCCCGGTTCCAGGATCTGCCGGATGCTCTCATATGTAAAAGGCACTTCATCCGGAAGGCTGTAGCGGTTCTTTGCGTCCCAGCAGCTGTGGTGGGTGGTATACATGACACGTTTTCCGCCCTGGGCTTTGTTTTTCCCCTTCTGGGCTCCCTGGCCGTCCACGTTCACCACCATGGTCTTATAATTCGCAAACAGTACCATGTCTGCCCACTCTTTTACCATGGGCGCTACGCCTTTACTCAGCTTCATCTCCCAGCGGTCATAAGCTCCCAGCTCATCCGGCTGTTCAAACTTGCGCATCTTTGCATGGGCTGTAAGGACCACGTTTACCCCCACCTTGATTACTTCTGTGAGCAGGTTTAAAAGACGCCCAAATTCTTCCTGGACATAGGTATACCCTTTTCCATATCCAAACTCCTCAATGCTGCTCTTGTGGTTCTTATCACATATCTGGGAAATGCAGAGCATCTCAGCCCAGTCCGCCGTATCAATGACCAGGGTCTTGCAGCTATCCGGATGGTTCTTTACATACATGACCTGCTCCATGAGCATCATCCAGCTGCTTGGCTCTTTGGTACGCGCGATATCCATATCCCTGGTGGAACCTTCTGTATCAATGAACAGCGGATCCGGGAAGCAGGAAGCCAGCGTGGACTTCCCGATCCCTTCCGGACCGTAGATCACGGTCTTCTTTGCTCCCGGCTGTTTTCCTCTGATGATCTCCATTTAAAAAACACCTGCTTTCCATTCTTTCTTTTCTTCGGTGTGCGGCTGTCCTACCACATACCCGTCTTCGATGATAATGCTGCACTCGTCCCCCGTAGATACCCTGGTAGCGATCGCCTGGAGACCTTCTGCCTCCAGCCACTTTCCAAACTCCTGAAGGGTATGCAGGTCCATCTGTTCCAGCTTGTCCATGAGCACAAAGCCACAGTTTGGATTTAACCGGCGTACGATCGCGGTAGATACCTTAAGCTGTTCGGATCCGGACATGTTGTCCCATTTCTGACCATTGTAGACCAGTTCCCCATCCTCAACCGTCAGTCCTGGAAGCGGCAGATCTGCTTTCTTTAACAGTTCCAGCTTTTTATCCCGTACCTCCTGGATCTTTCCGGTCAGTGCATTGTACTGTTCCCGGTATCCCCTGGCATCTTCTTCTGCCTTGTCTTTGTCCAGGTTGGCCCGTACTTTCCGGTTGGTCTCTTCCACTTCTGCAATGTTTTGTTCCAGTTCTGCGGTAGACTCATCCTGCAGGTTCTCACTGGTCGACCGGGCGATCTTAAGATCCGCTTCCAGCTCTGCCTGCTTCCTTAAAAGCTCCTGGATCTGATCCGTGACACGCTGCATCTCCTGCTCCAGCTGGTGGCGTCTTTCACGCTTTCTCTGGTTTTCCCCGTTCTGTGCCAGGATCTCCTGCTGTTTGCGGATCAGTTCCGCTGCTGAGACTGGGACTGTTGGGACATCCGGATAATAAGGCTGTTCTTTTGCATACTTCTCTTTCTGGTCTGCCGTGCGCCCCACATAGGTACGCTCACTGTAAAGTTCCTTTTCTTCCTTTTCCAACTGGGACAGCTGGTCTCCCACACCGATGATGTTTAACAGGATACCTGCCTTTTCCCTGTCAGAAGCCTCCATAAATTTCGGAAGATCCAGTGCCAGCTGTTCCACAAACTCATTCAAAAGCTGCTGCCCGGCCTTCTGTCCCTGTGGATCTGTTACCTTTAACGTGCTGTTCTTACCCTTGCGTTCCACTACCAGACCATTGCTCATGACTATATGAAGGTTTGGCGGGATCACGGAGCCTTCCCTCTGAGCCTGGGACGGACGGTATTTGTCCCCGCCTAAAGCCCAGGCGATCGCATCCAGGACAGAAGTCTTGCCCTGGTTGTTGTTTCCACCAATGATCGTAAGCCCATTTGCTGTCGGTTCGATCTTTACTGCCTTTACACGCTTGACGTTCTCAATCTCAAGCTTGTTAATTTTCATTGCCATCTTGCAATTCTCCTTCTCCCTCCGTATAATGAGGGTGTAAAATGTTTTTGTTACCGGACCTTCCGCAGTTGCCGCTGCCTGGGTCCTTTTTTATGTAGCCTCTGCATGCCTGTAAGCGGCTTCTCTCCATGCACCGGTTCTTCCTGATGTAGGTACCGCACTGGTCTTCCCGCACAGCCATCACAGCACCTGGACCGCAAGCGCAGCACCAAGCATCATGAAGACTATCACCCACATGCCACCGGCTATAAATGTCTCTGTGATACCTACCCAGTCCACAGCTTTCTTCTTAGGCCTGGTTGCCTGTACTGCCACATAGGACAGTTCCATGCCGGTCTGACCGTCATAGTTCTTGATCTTTGCCATTACTTCTACCTCCTTTCTATCCCCTGATCATTGTCCGGGACTCTGTCTCTATCTGACGCAGTCTCCACTTTTCAAACTCTTCTGTATCAAATATGATCGGGCTATTTTTCTTCATCGGGTTCATTTTTCCAGCGAACCTCTGCGTTGGAAGTCGATAGGCTCTCTGTAGATATTCTTCTGGGAACCCCATTTCCTTTACCAGCTCAGTAAGCTTCATTACTTTTTTCGGATACTGCATATGTCTCTCACCTCCTACTCCAACAGCTTCTCAATGGGTACTCCCAGGTAGTCCGCTACTTTCTGGACTTTGCGGATACCAGGATCGCTTTCATTCCACTTGCTAACGCTTCTGTTTGAAAATCCCAAATCACGTTCTAAGCGCCATACAGATATGCCTTTTTGACCGCATAAATGCTTTATGTTATCGAATAACATCCCTTTCACCTCCTGTCATTACATTAGAGAAAATATTCTCATTCCTATATTGACTTTTGTGAGAAAATATTCTATTATACAAATAGGCAATATGAATATATTCTCTTATATCTAGTCTTTTAAATTGGCGTTTATCGACTGATAATCATTGTACGAGAATGTTTTCTCTTTACACTTCCTACTATACGAGAATATTTTCTTTTTGTCAATACTTTTTCGAGATTTTTTTCTCGTATTCGAAAGGGGACTATTATGACACTCAAAGACCGAGTAAAAGCCCTTGCGCAAGAACGTGGTATTAGTTTACCTGCGCTTGAGTCAGAGTTAGGTTTTGGCAATAGCACAATTGTAAAATGGGATAAATCCACCCCTAATGCTGATAAGTTAAATGCTGTTGCTAAATATTTTAATGTTACAATGGATTATTTACTTAATGGCAATAGCGAAACTCACACGGAACTCAATGCCAGAGACGAAAGAGATATAAAAAAAGATCTTGACTCTCTACGTGAAAAGCTAGAAAACAAAGAACTAGGGCCTGCTGCTTATGACGGCGAAGATATTCCTGATGAAGACGTAGATCTTTTCCTAGGACAGGTTGAATTAATGCTCCGCCGTTTAAAAGTAAAAAACAAAGCAAAGTATAATCCTAATAAAAACAAAAAGTAGGTGATCTTAAATTTGAATAATGAGATCAAAAAGAAAGTTTCTTATTATAAGAAAAAATTCCAGACCAATAATCCATTTGTTATCGCAGATATGCTCGGCATCGAAACAGCCATTTGCGATATCGGATCACGTTCTGGATGTTATATGTACATGAAAAGAAGTAAATGCATCTGGATCAATGAGAACCTGGAAGGAAATGAAAAGCTATTTGTTATGGCCCATGAACTTGGACATGCAATTCTTCATCCAAAGGAAAACTGCTACTTTATAAAACATAAAACGCTCTTTCTAAATTCTCGAAAAGAGCTGGAAGCAAATACCTTTGCTATAAATCTCCTGGTACCAGATGATCTAATTACGGAATATATGCGTTATCAGGAGTGTACCATAGATCAGCTTTCACGAATTTTGGGATATCAGAAAGAACTTATTGAATTAAGATTAAAGCAATGACATATTAAAAAACAAAAGAAACGAGGATATGAGTATGAATGAATCTCCAGAAGTTTTTACATGTAACTTAAAAACCCCGTGGTATCTTAGTACACCTCTTATTTGTGTGCTTTTTGCTGCATGGTTTGTATATGGTATCCCCGTATTACTTGGGATTGTACTACTTATTAATAGAGTTAAATATGAAAAGAAAGCAATAGCTCAAGTTCAAGATTTGTCAAAACGCTATGCTGATGCACAATCCTTATTGACACCCGAAATGCAGGACGCGCACAAACTACAGCTTTTAGTGGATTCTCTCCATGAAGAAGAGTCTTCTGCTTATAAAAATCTTGATGAAATGAAAGCCGAAGCTGAAAAGGCTGTTGCTAAAAAGCAGACCGATTTAAATAGCATTGAAAAGCAGATTGCTGAAAAGAAAAAGCAACTAATTTGTATGGATGATGAAATCCTTGTCCAAGAATTTGGCCTTTATACACCGCAATATGATTTTGCTTCGGCCCTCGATTACAAAGAAGAACTCACTAAAATTCGCCAAGTCCAAAAAGATCTCATCAAAGAGAAGGCGGCTGTTCTTGGTAATACAGAATGGACAGTTAATAACAGCAAAGCCAAAGGCAAAAAGATGGTTTCTGATACCCAGAAACTTCTCTTACGTGCATTTAACACTGAATGTGATGACCTAATTAACCGCGTAAAATATAATAATTTTGATGCGACATTAGACAGGATTTATAAATCTGCAGAGACCATTACAAAATTAGGCTCTGTAATGAATATTTCTATCTCTCAAAAATATCTCGATGCCAAAGTAAAAGAACTTCGTCTTGCTTTTGAATATCGTGAGAAAAAACAGCAAGAAAAAGAAGAACAGAAAATGGCAAGAGCCGAACAACGTGAACAGGCTAAGCTACAGCGCGAAATTGAAGAACAGCGAAAGAAAGTTGAAAAAGAGCAAACTCATTATCAGACTGCCTATGAAAAATTAAAATTACAGCTTGAACAAAATCCAGAAGATAAAGATCTTTTGGAAAAGAAAGAACAGCTTGAAAATCATCTTTCTGATATAGACAAAGCACTTTGTGATATTGATTATCGTCAGGCTAACATGCGCGCTGGCTACGTGTATATAATTTCCAATATCGGTGCTTTTGGTAAAGATATCTATAAAATTGGTATGACCCGCCGCCTGGATCCACAGGATCGAGTAGATGAACTCGGCGATGCATCTGTACCATTTAATTTTGATGTACATGCCATGATTTTTTCGGATGATGCTCCTGCACTAGAAGCAGCTTTACATAGAGCATTTGAAGATAGAAAGTTAAATATGGTAAATCAACGCCGCGAATTTTTCAATGTAACATTAGATGAGATAAAGGAAGTAATCAAAAAGAATTTCGATAAGACAGTAGAATTTGTGGATGTTCCCGATGCGGAACAATACCGTATCAGCCAGAAAATGCGTTCCGAAATGCAGCACACTGCATAATCAAATTATAGTACTGTTAAATCAGTTTTCACGAATTTTGGGATATCAGAAAGAACTTATAGAACTGAGGCTGAAATAATAGCAACTTGTAAGAATTACTTACAAGTTCAACTATTTCCGTTTTAGAAATACATCAGAGCTAACCGTCTGGATTTTCATACGGTTAAGAAAGGAGTTTTATGAAAATCAATGCTAATGGAACAGAAATTAATGTAATTGGCTCTAGTGATGGAGAAGACTATATTTCATTAACGGACCTTGCAAGATATAGAAATTCAGATGATCCAGCAGGCGTTATTGCCAACTGGCTTAGAAACAGAAATACTATTGACTATCTGGGGCTGTGGGAGCAAATGTACAATCCTGAATTTAAACTCCTCGAATTCGAGGAGTTTAAAAAACACGCTGGCGAAAATGCGTTTACTTTGTCTCCTCAAAAATGGATTACCTCCACAAACGCAATAGGTATATCTTCTCGATCAGGACGTGGAGGCGGTACATTCGCCCATAAAGATATTGCTTTTGAATTTGCTTCATGGATTTCTCCAGAATTCAAACTGTATGTATTTAAAGATTATCAGCGCCTTAAAATTGATGAAGCCAGCCGTCTTGAAATAGGTTGGGACACCAAACGTGAACTTTCTAAAATTAACTATCGCATACACACGGATGCCATTAAAGAGTTTTTAATCACACCAGAATTAACAAAGCAAGAACAAGGATATAAATACGCTACAGAAGCAGATATCCTTAATGTGGCATTATTTGGAAAAACAGCCAAGCAATGGCGTATTGAAACCGGAAATAAAAAATTGAACATGAGAGATTTTGCCAGCGTGGAACAGCTTATTGTTCTTGTAAACCTTGAAAGCATGAATGCCGATATGATTCGGCAAAATATTCCAGCAATGGAGCGTCTGGAAAAGTTAAGAAGTGTTGCTTACTATCAGCTTAAATCACTATTATCCAACGATTCTGCTAAAAAGCTTAAAGCAACCATTCAAAATAGAATTGAGCAAAAGGAATAAATAGTAAAAGACCGCTCCTGCGCCAACAGGAACGGCTTTCACATAGATTTTCTCTTACCAGATTGCTCCGGAAGATATAGTTTTTAACGCAAATAAATTATATCATTCCTGAAGCACTCTGGCAAGGGTGCCTTTTTTGTACCCATTTTTCAATAACAGGAGGATATACTTTATGGCAAAAGCAAAATATACACCCGGTAAAGACGGCCGCTTCCAGACCAAAGTATGGGACGGGACCTATAACCCAGACGGCCGCAAACACTACATACCTATCTATTCCACCAAATCCAGCGGTGACCTGGAGAAAAAAGTAAATGCGATGAAAGCAGCCGTTGCTGATCGCAAATATGTTACACCAACAGATGAAACCTTTTTAACCTATGCCAGGAGCTGGCTAACGGTATATAAAAAGGTCAGGCAGCTTAACACCCAGCGCATGTATGAGAACATCATAGAAAAACATTTAATCATCCTGGACAGTATCCGCCTGCAGGATCTGCGTAAGATCCATTTCCAGTCAGTTATCAACAACGCACTGAAAATGCCAAGGACTTGTCAACAAATCGCCCTGACTTTTCGACAAATAGTGAAAAGTGCGATTCAGGATAAAAAACTTCCGGAAGGATCCTACCGCGATATATGTACTGGAATTGATATTCCAAAATACAAGCCCGATGAAAAAAGACCTCTAACTCCGGAAGAAAAGGCAGCTATTAAGGCTGCAGATTTTACTCCCAGGGAAAAGGCCTTTGTTCTCCTGATCTACGCTACCGGTCTTCGGCGCGGGGAAGCTTTGGCCCAGACCAAGTTTACAATCAATCTAAAAAAACGTGAATTGTACGTAAACGAGGCTGTAGCCTTTGACAAGAACACACCCTATATAAAATGTACTAAGAACGAAAGAAAGCGTCCTGTGCCCCTTCCAGGCTATCTGGTGGACTATCTGGACCAATATATGCGTACAGTGCCGGGAACATACCTTTTTGGCAAGCTGAACGGTGAGATCATGACCAAAAGCTCATATGACAAAATGTGGAAGTCGATCACCACCAAGATCAACTTAGCTGCAGGCGGCAGTGAAGATCTGCAGGTTATCTTTAATCTGACAGCTCATGTCTTCCGACACAACTACTGCACAAACCTCTGCTACCAGATCCCAGCTATAAGTATTAAAAAGATTGCTGCACTCATGGGTGATACGGAAAAAATGGTAATTGAGGTCTATAACCACATTATGGAGGAAAAAGAAAATCCAGCAAACGTGGTAGAAAACGCTGTTGCACTCTAGGTTTTGAGGGATATTTTTTGAAGATAATTTGAAGATGAAATGAAGATATTTTGCCTCTGAAGACGGCTTTAAGACAAATAAAACCACCTATTTGGGGTTACTTTTGACTACCGTGAAATAGATGCAAAAATGGCGAAAAACCTTGATTTTACAAGGCTTTCCGCCACTTTTCAAAGATGAGCGTGCGGGGATTCGAACCCCGGACAACTTGATTAAAAGTCAAGTGCTCTACCGACTGAGCTACACGCCCTTATTAAATTACTTAAATGCCCAAAGTCGGAATCGAACCAACGACACGAGGATTTTCAGTCCTCTGCTCTACCAACTGAGCTATCTGGGCTTTTTCCTTATGCCTAAGGCATAAAAATTGCGGGGGCAGGATTTGAACCTACGACCTTCGGGTTATGAGCCCGACGAGCTTCCAGACTGCTCCACCCCGCGTTACCTAAATTATTATAAATACTTACTTTCAATTTGTCAATAAGTATTTAACTGGGCGAAGGTGGATTCGAACCACCGAAGGCAGTGCCAGCAGATTTACAGTCTGTCCCCTTTGGCCACTCGGGAATTCGCCCATATAACCATTATACTCTTTTTCAGATAAATTATACTTAGAATGGGGCCTACAGGGCTCGAACCTGTGACCCTCTGCTTGTAAGGCAGATGCTCTCCCAGCTGAGCTAAGACCCCAACTGTATTCTTTATCAAGTTGAAAAAGAAACGACCCGGAACGGGTTCGAACCGTCGACCTCCGCCGTGACAGGGCGGCGCTCTAACCAGCTGAGCCACCGGGCCATTAAAGGCATTTTACATACCTTCAAAACCACATATTAAACTACCGAATACCTGCAACCTTTTGTTTCCCTTACCTTTTGGTCAAGCCCTCGACCGATTAGTATCAGTCAGCTCCATGTGTCACCACACTTCCACCTCTGACCTATCTACCTTGTCGTCTTCAAGGGGTCTTACTACCTGCGTATGGGATATCTCATC